>Ga0070738_10006020_pt1 | contig 12942 bp, 11 predicted proteins | sample Coa_R2_2_FD_66446 | JGI IMG/M metagenome (GOLD analysis project Ga0070738, IMG submission 66446) | Surface soil microbial communities from Centralia Pennsylvania, which are recovering from an underground coalmine fire - Coalmine... | ecosystem: Environmental > Terrestrial > Soil > Unclassified ... | reverse complement strand
GATGACGAGCCGTTGGATGTCGCTCGTTCCCTCATAGATCTGGCACACCCGGACGTCGCGATAGATGCGCTCCACGGCGAAATCCTGGAGATAGCCATAGCCGCCATGGATCTGGATCGCATCGGAGCAGACGCGCTCGGCCATCTCGGAGGCGAAGAGCTTCGCCATCGACGCCTCCTTGAGGCAGGACGCGCCCTGATCGCGCAGCGCCGCGGCATGGAGCACGAGCTGGCGGGCCGCCTCGATGCGCGTCGCCATGTCGGCCAGCCGAAAGGCCACCGCCTGATGGCTCGCGATCGGCTGGCCGAAGCTCTTGCGCTCCTTGGCATAAGCGAGCGCCGCCTCGTATGCGGCCCGCGCCATGCCGACCGATTGCGCGGCGATGCCGATGCGCCCGCCTTCGAGATTGGCGAGCGCGATGCGATAGCCCTCAGCCTCCTGGCCGAGCAGGAGATCGGGCGTCAGCTCCATCTCCTCGAAGACGATCTGCGCCGTGTCGGAGGCGCGCTGGCCCAGTTTGTGCTCGACGCGCGCGACGCGCCAGCCCGGCGTCTCCCTCGGCACGATGAAGGCGCTGATCCCCTTCTTGCCGGCCGCGGGATCGGTCACCGCGAAGACGATCGCCACCTTGGCATTGACGCCCGAGGTGATGAATTGCTTGGTGCCGGTAAGGACATATTTGTTGCCGACGCGCCGCGCCCGCGTCTTGATGGCGGAAGCATCGGAGCCTGCCTCGGGCTCGGTCAGGCAGAAGGCGGCAAGCATCTCGCCCTTCGCCATCGGGCGCAAGAAGCGCTCCTTCTGCTCGGCCGTGCCGAAGCGCAGCACGGGCACGCAGCCCACCGAGTTGTGCACGCTCATGATCGTCGAGCAGGCGCCATCGCCGGCCGCGATCTCCTCGAGCGCCACGGCGTAAGCGATATGATCGACCGCCGCCCCGTCATAGGCCTCGGGCACCAGCATGCCGAGGAGCCCCAACTGCGCCATCTCGCCGATCGCCTCGGCGGGAAAGCGCGCTTCGCGGTCCCACTCGGCGGCAAAAGGCTTCAGCCGCTCGGTGGCGAAGCTCCGCGCCATGTCGCGGATGATGGTCTGCTCTTGCGAGAGGATCATGGGAGCGAGATTAGCACTCGGCATCGCGATTCCGCCACCTGCCCCACCTCACCTCCCCGCTGCGCGGGTCCCTTCCTCTCCGCCCCACTGGGGCGGAGAGGCCAGGTGAGGTGGGGGTAATGACAAGCGCGGCCTTTCGTGTATCTCCGTCGCAGTAGAGGCCGCTCCGCCGACACCGTGATAGAGTAGCATCCCGATCTCACCGGAGATCCCATCATGAGCGACGACGCCGCCACTCCTGCCAGCTTCGCGACCCACGAAGTCTTCAACCAGCCGCCGCCGCTCGTCGATTACGACCTCTTCACCGGCGATCGCGCGCTCGAGGAAGCGGTGCGGCGCGAGGGGGCGGAATGGGCGGCGGGCGATCTCGCCCAATTCGGCCGCAAGCTCGGCAGCGCGGAAGTCATCGAATGGGGCTTCCAGGCCAACCGCAACCCGCCGGTGCTGCAAAGCTTCGACCGCTTCGGGCGGCGGCGCGATATGGTCGAGTTCCACCCGGCCTGGCACTCGCTGATGGCGCTCGCGGTCGGCGAAGGGATCCATTCCTCGCCCTGGTCCGAGCCGCAGGCGGGCGCGCATGTGGCGCGCGCCGCGCGCGCCTTCATGCAGGTGCAGATCGAAGCGGGCGTGCAATGCCCGATCACCATGACCTACGGCGTCGTGCCGGCCCTGCGCCGCCAGCCCGACCTTGCCGAGGAATGGCTGCCGCGGCTCTTCTCGCGCCGCTACGATCCGCGCTTCCGCCCGGCCGCGGAGAAGACCGGCGCGCTCATGGGCATGGGCATGACGGAGAAGCAGGGCGGCTCCGATCTGCGCAGCAACGCGACGCGCGCCGAGCCCGTGGGCGCCGGCGGGCCGGGGCAGGCCTACCGCCTCGTCGGCCATAAATGGTTCTTCTCCGCGCCCATGTGCGATGCGTTTCTCGTGCTCGCGCAGGCGCCGAAAGGCTTGTCCTGCTTCTTCCTGCCGCGCTGGACGCCCGATGGCGCGGTCAATGCCATCCGCTTGCAGCGCTTGAAGGACAAGCTCGGCAACCGTGCCAATGCCTCGAGCGAAGTCGAATTCCAGGGCGCGCTCGCCTTTCTCGTCGGCGAAGAGGGACGCGGCATTCCCAACATCATCGAGATGGCAACCTATACCCGCCTCGACTGCACGCTGGGCAGCGCCGGCGTGATGCGCCAGGCGGTGGCGCAGGCGATCCACCATGCGAGTCACCGCACCGCCTTTCAGCGCCGCCTCGTCGATCAGCCCTTGATGACGAATGTGCTCGCCGATATCGCGCTCGAATCGGAAGCGGCGACCGCGCTGGCGATGCGCCTCGCGCGTGCCTTCGACCGGCAGGAGGACGAGGCCGAGACGGCGCTGCGCCGCCTCGTGACGCCGGCCGCCAAATACTGGATCTGCAAGCGCGGCATCGCGCTCACCGGCGAGGCGATGGAGGTGCTGGGCGGCAGCGGCTATATCGAGGAAAGCCTGATGCCGCGGCTCTATCGCGAGGCGCCGGTCAATTCGATCTGGGAAGGCTCGGGCAATGTCATGTGCCTCGACGTGCTCCGCGCGCTTCAGCGCACGCCCGAGGCGGGCGATGCGCTGCGCCACGAGCTCGCGCCCGCCCGCGGCGCCGACGCCCGGCTCGACCGCTTTCTCGCCAGGCTCGACGCCCTCCTCGCGGGATACCCCGACGAGGCGCAGGCCCGCCGCCTCGCCGAGATGCTGGTCCTCGCGGTCGAGGCGTCGCTTCTCCTGCGTTTCGCCCCGCCGGCGGTCGCCGACGCTTTCTGCGCAAGCCGCCTCGGCGACGCGCCCGGCGGCGCTTTCGGCACGCTGCCGCCGGGCGTCGATCTCCGCGGCGTCGTGGAGCGGGCGGCGCCGGCGGCGCGCTGATCTCCGCCCCTACATCGAGCCCGCCTGCACCAGCCCGATGCGATTGCCGGCGGGGTCGGTGAATTGCGCGATGATCGGGCCGCTGGGCGGCACCGTCATCTTGGGCATCGCCGTCTGGCCGCCGGCCTTGGCCACTGCGGCGAGCGTCTCGTCGATGCTGGCGACCTCGATATAGAAGGTCACGTTCGAGGAACTGCCCTGCATGGCCGCGGCGATGCCGCCGCCGATGCCTTGGCCGGGCGTGCCGGTATCGACCATGCCGTAATTCATCGGATTGTTGGCGTCCACCTTCCACTTGAAGATGTCGCGGTAGAATTGCTGGAGCTTGGCCGCATCCTTGCCGATGATCTCGAAATGCGTGACGGGATTGGGCATTTGGTCCTCCTGGTTGCTTGCTTGCTGAAGACGAATGGCGCGGCCGATTTTCGACATCGCGGATCATCCTCCTCGGCGATCTCGGGGTTAAGCCGCCAATCCGGGTCACATGCCCCTTTTCCATCGCGGCGCGGGAATGCGCGAAGAAGACCTTGCTCACGCCAAGGCTTGCCGAATCTTCGCTGCCAAGGCGGTGTAGGTGAAAGGCTTCGTGATCAGCGCAACGCCACGATCGAGCCGGCCATGATGGACGATGGCGTTGCCGGCGTAGCCGGTGGTGAAGAGCACTTTGAGCCCCGGATGGCGCTGCCGCGCCGCCTCGGCGAGCTGCCGGCCGTTGACACCGCCCGGCATTCCAACATCCGTTAGGAGAAGATCGACTTCCCGTCCTTCGTCGAGGAGCCGCAGCGCCGCCGCGCCATCCCCTGCCGCCAGAACGCGATAACCGAGCTCCTGCAGGGCCTCCACCATGTAGGCGCGAACATCCTCATCATCCTCCACGACGAGGATCGTCTCGGCGGCCGAGTACAGCGCGGTCGCCGTTGTCTCGGCCGTCTCCGACGCATCGTCGCTCGCGCCGAGGAGGCGCGGCAGATAGATCTTCACGGTCGTGCCCTGTTCGACTTCGCTGCAGATCTTGATGTGCCCGCCGGATTGCTTGACGAAGCCATAGACCATGCTGAGACCGAGGCCGGTGCCTTCGCCGGCGCCCTTGGTCGTAAAGAAGGGCTCGAACACTTTGTCCAAGAGGTCTTTCGCGATGCCGGTCCCGGTATCGCTGACCGCGACCATGACATATTGCCCCGGCGTCACCCCGGCATGCTGGCGGCAGTAGCCCTCGTCGAGATGCGTGTTGGCGGTCTCGATCGTCAGCCGGCCGCCGCTCGGCATCGCGTGGCGGGCATTGATCGCCAAGTTGAGTATGGCATTCTCAAGCTGGTTGGCATCGGCAAAGCAGGTCCACAGCCCGCCCGCCAGCACCGTCTCCAACGCCACGGTCTCGCCCAGCGTCCGTCGCAGCAGCTCGGACATGCCGGCCACCAGCTTGTTGACGTTCAGCACCGTCGGCGCGAGCGGCTGGCGGCGCGAGAAGGCGAGCAGCCGATGCGTCAGCTTGGCCGCCCGTTCGGCACCGTCCAGCGCCTTACGCGCCGCCCGCCGCGCGGACTCGTCTGATTGGCCGAAACGGCGCTCCAGCATCTCCAGATAGCCAGTGATGACGGCCAGGTGGTTGTTGAAATCATGCGCAACGCCGCCGGTGAGCTGGCCGATGGCTTCCATCTTCTGCGCCTGGCGAAGTGCCTCCTCCGCTTTCAGCCGCTCCTCGGTCTCGAGCCAGACGCGTTCTTCCAATGTCTCGTTGAGGCGTTGCAGCTCCTCGGCCACCTGCTCGGCCTTCTGCCGGGCGATCAGCAGCGCCCGCTCGTAGCGGCGGCGATCGCTCGCGTTGAAGACCATTATCCGGTTCAAGAGCGGCTGCCCCGCCGCATCCTTCTTCTGAACCGTATTGACGAGGACCGGGAGCGGCGCTCGACGGCGATCGTCGCAGACGAGATCGAACGCGATCTCGTTCACGAATCCCTGCATCCGCAGCAGGGGGGCGAGATGCGTTTCGTAGAAGATCTTGCCCGCGACGGTCAGCAGGTCGTGGAACCGCCTGGCCGCAAGGAGGTCTTCGCGGCGATAGCCGGTCCATGTGAGGAACGTCTGATTGACCTTGACGATGGTGCCGTCGGGAAGCGTCGAGAGATAGCCGCACGGGGCGTTCTCATAGAGATCCTCGGCGCTTTCCTCGAGCAGCTTCTGATCGATCGTCACGCGGCGCCCGGCATCGTCCATCGTATTCAGGGCATTGAAGGCGCTCGCAAGAACGCCCGCATCGCCGCGATGGTTTCCTCGGGCGCGCTGAGATTGGGACAGTGCCCGGTCGCCTTCATCAGGACGAGATCGCTGGAAGCGAGTTCGCGATGCAGGTAGCGGCCCACGGCTTCGGGTGCGATCACATCCGCCGAGCACTGCAGGATCAATGCGCGCGTCTTCAGCTTCGCCAGGTCGGGGCGATTGTCGGAGAGAAAAGTGACGCGCGCGAAATGCTTCGCGATCTCGGGATCGGTGCGGCAGAAGCTGTTCGTCAGCTCTGCGCCCAGTTCCGGGCGATCCGCATTGCCCATGATCGTCGGCGCCATGGCGCTCGACCAGCCGAGATAGTTGTCGTCGAGGAACTGGAGCAGCCCCTCGATGTCCTCGCGATTGAAACCACCGACATAATCGCCGTCATTGATGTAGCAAGGCGACGGGCCGACGAGCACGAGCTTGTCGAAGCGGTCGGGCTCGCGGATCGCTGCCAATACGCCGATCATCGCGCTCACGGAGTGGCCGACAAAGACGGCGTTCATGGCATCCAGCTCGCGGCAGATCTCCAACACATCCTCGGCATAGCCTTGCAGCGCGCCGTACTTGATGCGGTCGTAGGCGGCGAGGTCCGAGCCTCCGGCGCCGACGTGATCGAAGAGAATGATCCGGTAGTCGGCCGCAAAGGCGGGCGTGATGAAACGCCACATGTTCTGATCGCAGCCGAACCCGTGCGCAAAGATCATAGGCTGCCGGCCGCGGCCCGAGACCCGGACGTTGTTCCGCTTCAGGATTGATCTCATCAGGCACTCCGCTGAGAGCCGATCAACAGCAGCGCGGCGCAACGATGACAGCCCTTACCCGTCTCGCGGCATCTCGGCGAGACAGCCGGACTTCACGGGAAAGGATTTTAGGAAGTCATCTGGTCGAGATCAAAGTGCGATTTGGTACGTGACCTAAGCGCCGAGCCTCTCGGCCAAAACCATGAAATCCTCGGCGATGATGTCGAAGCGCTGCCCCGTGACATCGTGGGGCTTGGCCGACGGCCCCCATTCGAGGGGGCGCGGCACGTAAGCCGTCTTGAGCCCCTGCGTCGCCGCGGCCGCGAGGTCGCCCGGATGCGCTGCGACCAGCATGACTTCGCTTGGCGACAGTCCCAGAAGCAGGGGCGGCATCTGATAGGCTTGGGGATCGGGCTTGTAATGCTGAACGAGCTCGGCCGAGAGCACGACGTCCCAGGGCAGTCCCGCATGCTTCGCCATGGCAACGAGCAGCGCGATGTTGCCGTTGGAGAGCGTGCCGATGATGAAGCGGCGCTTGAGTCGCGCGAGCCCCTCGACCGCATCGGGCCAGGGATCGAGCCGGTGCCAGACGCGGTTCAGATGATCCTTCTCCCCCTCGCTCAGCCCGGCGATGCGGTACTTCGCCAGGAGGCCGTCGAGGATCATGCGGTGGAGATCGTCGATCCTGGTCCAGGGCAGCTCGCCGCAGCGCACGCGCTGCATCGCCGCCGGGTAGCCGCGCCGCCAATCATCGGTGAAGGCCTCCCAATCGGCGGCGATGCCTTTGCCCTCTCCGAAGGCGCGGAGCTGCCGGAGGATGCTGCCGCGCCAATCGACGACCGTGCCGAACACGTCGAAGACCAGCGCCTTCGGCGCCGCGCCGCGATCATCGCCCATCGTTCCGCTCTCCTCGGGTCTCGTCTCGAGCCGTCAGTCTATCGCCTCGGCGCGGGAAGCGGGGCTCGAAGATTTCCGCCGCGCCGGCCCACTACACCGGCGCGTCCCCATCTCACGCGAAACACTCCGTTAAGTGGCGGGGGAATACCATGCAATTTAAGCATTTTACAACTCATGGACCTTAGGGTCGTGACTGCACAGGCGCGCCTGCCGAGGCCGGCGCCGAGGATGAGGAACCGCTGTCATGAGAAGCCGTCTTGCCACGATCTCGTTGATTCTGAGCGCCGGTCTCTTCGCCGGCTCGCCCGCGCATGCCGAGAACGGCGTCAGCGCCGACAAGCTCGTGCTGGGCCAGGCGGCGGCGCTCGATGGACCGGCCGCCGCACTCGGCAAGGGCATGCGCGACGGGCTGCAGGCGGCCTTCGCCGAAGCCAACAAGGCGGGCGGCGTCAAGGGCCGCAAGATCGAGCTCATCTCGGTCGATGACGGCTACGAGCCCAACAAATCGATCGCGGCGGCGAAGAAGCTCATCGAGGAAGACAAGGTGTTCGCGCTGATCGGCTCGGTGGGCACGCCCACTTCGGCCGCGGTCGAGCCGATCGCCGCCGAGGCGGGCACCCCCTTCATCGGCGCCTTCACCGGCGCCGAGTTCCTGCGCGATCCCTATAAGCCCAATGTGATCAATATCCGCGCCTCCTACTTCCAGGAGACCGAGACGATGGTCGAGCATCTGACCAAGGATCTCGGCGTCACGAAGATCGCGATCTTCTATCAGGACGACGCCTTCGGCCAGGCCGGGCTTGCCGGCGTCAAGCGCGCGCTCGAGAAGCGCAAGATGGCGCTCGTCGCCGAAGGCACCTATGAGCGCAACACGGTTGCCGTCAAATCGGCGCTGCTCGCGATCAAGAAGGGCGAGCCCGAGGCGGTGATCATGATCGGCGCCTACAAGCCTTCGGCCGAGTTCATCAAGCTCGCGCGCCAGATCAAGCTCGACGCGACCTTCGTCAACATCTCCTTTGTCGGCAGCGACGCGCTGGCGAAAGAGCTGGGCTCGGCGGGCGCGGGCGTCGTGGTGACGCAGGTCGTGCCCTTCCCGCGCGATCCCTCGGTCCCCCTTGTCGGCCGCTATCAGGCGGCGCTCAAGGCGCTCAACCCCGAGCTTCAGCCCGGCTTCGTCTCGCTCGAAGGCTATATCGCCGGCCGGGTGCTGATCGAGGGGCTGGGAAAGGTCGAGGGCGATCTGACGCGCAAGGCGCTTCTCGATGCCGTCGCCAAGAGCGGCGGCTTCGATCTCGGCGGCATGAAGCTCGTCTATGGTCCCGACAACAACCGCGGCTCGAGCCACGTCTTTCTGACGGTGATCCAGGCCGACGGCTCGCTTCAAGCGGTGGACAAGCTGGCCAAGACCGGCGGCTGAGCCCGCCCTAGGGAGAGTATGATGACGATCGGGTCCCTCCGCCTGGAGCAAGCCGTCCGGACGGTGTTGCGGAACCGTCGCTTCGGCATTCGTGCCAAGCTGCTATCCGCCTTCGGCGCGGTCGCCGCGCTCACGCTCATGGCGAGCGTGGTAAGCTTCGTCTCCTATGACGAGGTCGGCGGGACCTTGAAGGGCATCGTCGGCGAGCATCTGCCGGCGATGAGCCTGTCGCTGCGGCTGGCCAAGAGCAGCGCCGAGATCGTCTCCGCCGCGCCCTCGCTCTTGGCCGCCAGCGACATCCGCGAGCGCGACCAGGCGGTGGCGGCGCTCCAGGCGCAGCAGCGCGAGCTCGAAGACGCCATCGGCCGGCTCGCCACGGTGCCCGGCGGTGCGGCGGCGACCGCGCCGCTCAGCGCGGCTGCCGCCGGCATGGCGAAGAACCTGACCGAACTTGCTGCCGCGGTGGGGCGGCGCCTGGCACTCGGCGAGCAGCGCGCCGCGATGGCCGGACGCATCCGCGCGACCCATGCCGCGCTGGCCGCGGCGCTGGCGCCGCTCGTCGATGACGCTTCCTTCGATCTGGTGACGGGCATCCAGGGCGCGGCCGATATCGCCGACGCCGCGGCGCTCAAAGAGAAGCTCTCCGGCCTCGCGGACAAGCAGGTCGCCGCACTTCAGGCGATGGCCGATCTCCGCGCCGACGGCAATCTCGCGCTCGGCCTCATGACGGAGGCCGCGAACATTCCGAGCAAGGACCTCTTGCCGCCGATCCGCGACCGCTTCAACGCCGCCGCCGGCCATCTGGAGAAATCGCTCGCCGCGCTGGACAAAGAGGAGGTCCTGGGCGCGCTGCGCAAGCCGGTCACCGAGCTCGTGCAATTCGGCCGCGGCGACAAGAGCATCTTCGAGCTGCGCCGGCAGGAGCTCGAGGCGGCGGCCGCCGCCGAGGCCGGGCTCGCCGCCAATCGCAAGCTTGCAAGCACGCTCGAGCAAGAGGTGGCAAAGCTCGTCGAGCACAGCAACGCCGCCGCGCAAAGTGCGGCGACCGAAACGGGCTCGACGATCGCCCGCGGGCGCGTCCTCTTGATCTCGATCACCATCGCGAGCCTGCTCGTGGCGCTCGTCATCGGCGGCTTCTATGTCGGCCGTGCCGTGGTCAGCCGCCTGAGCGCGCTTCGCCGCAGCATGGCCGAGATCGCCGCGGGGAATCTCGATGCCGCGATCCCCGAAGGCGGCCAGGACGAGATCGCTGAGATGGCGGCGGCGCTCATCGTGTTCCGCGACAATGGCCGCGCCACGAAGGAGGCCGAGGCCGAGGCCGCCGCCGAGCGGCGCCGCATGGCGGATGAGCGGCGCGAGGAGCTTCTGTCGCTGGCGAACGGCTTTGAGGAAAGCGTGAAGAGCGTCGTCGTCTCGGTCTCGGGCGCCGCCACCGAGATGCAGACCACCGCGACCTCGCTGGTCGCCGCGGCGGACCAGACGAGCAAGCAGGCGCATGCCGTGTCGGAAGCCTCGGCCCAGGCGTCGCTCAACGTGCAGACCGTCGCCGCCGCGACCGAGGAGCTCTCGAGCTCGGCCTCGGAGATCGGCCGCCAGGTCTCGGAATCGGCCAAGGTCGCAAGCCGCGCGGTTGCCGAATCGCAGCGCACCAACGGCACGGTCCAGGGCCTGGCCGCGGCGGTGCAGAAGATCGGCGATGTGGTGAAGCTCATCAACGACATCGCCTCGCAGACCAATCTGCTCGCGCTCAACGCGACGATCGAAGCGGCGCGCGCGGGCGATGCCGGCAAGGGCTTCGCCGTCGTCGCCAGCGAAGTCAAGTCGCTCGCCAACCAGACGGCGAAGGCGACCGAGGACATCGCCGCGCAGATCCGCGAGATCCAGGACGCAACCCAAGGCGCCGTCAGCGCGATCGAGGAGATCACTCAGACGATCGGCCACATCAACGAGATCGCCACCTCCGTCGCCGCCGCCGTCGAGGAGCAGGACGCAACCACGCGCGACATCGCCCGCAACGTCCAGGAGGCGGCGCATGGCACGCAGAGCGTCACCGCCAACATCGCCGGCGTCACCCGCACCGCGGGCGAGACCGAGCAGGCCGCCAATATGGTGCTGAACTCGGCGGGCGCGCTTGCCGGCCAAGCGGAGACGCTCCACGCCGAAGTCGAACGCTTCCTCGGCAAGGTCCGGGCGGGCTGATCCCGACGATCAGGCGGCCGGCCGCGGCCCCGCCAAGATCTCGTTCTGGATCGTCGCGAGCAGTGCTTCCGGGCGAACCGGCTTCTGCAGCAGCACGCCATATTCGTGACGCCCGCCGCCGTCGCGGTCGTCGTAGAAGCCGGACATGTAGATGATATGGAGATGCGGCCGGAACAGCTTCGCCTGACGGGCCAGCTCGAGGCCGCTCAAGCCCGGCATTCTGATATCGGTGATCATGAGATCGACATGCCGGTCGGCAAGGATGCTCACCGCTTCGTAGCCGTTCTTCGCGGTCATCACGACATAGCCGGGCTCCTCGAGAACGGTTACGAGGAGCTCCAACAGCGCCGGGTCGTCATCAACGATAAGAATCGTGTACATGTATGCCATCCACGGCAGAACGCTCTTTGCGGCGCCCGGTTCACCGACTAGTCATAAACGCGAATTTGCGTGGCGGCAATTGCTACTTAGAGTGCCGATTGGTAAACGGCTGGCAATACATAGGTTGCAACCGCTTGAATCAATAGGGATTTATCGGCGGGCGATCCGTGCGCCCGCCGTTGAGGCGAAACAGACGGCTCGACCTCAGAGACCGACGAAGCTCATCTCCGCCGCCGGCACGAGCGCGCCGCCGATCATGCCGAGCATGCCGATGGCGGCCACAAAGATCACCCAGCCCAGCGGCATCGCGAGCGCGTCGCTGACCTCGGCGACGTCGGAATGCACGTCGCCCTCGAACTCCGCGAAAGCGGGCGCATCGGAAGAGAATGTCATGATAGTCCCCTATGTCAGAAGCACGCGAATGATCGGCGCGAAAGCTTAAGCATTGCTGAAATCAACTCGCGCGATGCAAATAGATTTTAGGTAAATTATCGCTTTTTACTTGATCTATATTTGCCCGGCCGCCCGTGTTCGAAATCGCCGCCGGCGCCGGCCGCCATTCACCGCGTTTTTACCGAGCACCGGCTAGAAGGAGGGCGGAGCGCGCATCTTTATCCGGGCGGACCGCATCGCCGATGCGGCCGCGCCGGCCGCGAGAGGGTCATGCAGCGTCACCAGGATCAGCCGGTTCCGATCATTCGCCTCGCCGCCCATTTCCTGGGCTCGCTCGGGCTCGTGCTTTGGGCGGGCGGCCTTTTGACGAGCTGGAGCGTCGAATTCCTGCGCTGGTTCCCCTGGGAGGCGGCGCTCGCCGACCGCCTCTTCTCGGTGCTCGGCGGCGCAAGTCTGATCGCCGCCGGCCGCTATATGCTGATCGCGCGTCCGCAGGAATCGAGCTGGTACGACGATGACGGCTTCTTCTGAGCGCATTCAGCGGCGGCGGGCGGGCCGCCCCGGGCGCCGCGTCGCGCGATAGCGTTCGAGGAGGCGGGTGAAGCTCGCCTCGAGTGCCGCGGTGAGTTCCGGTCTTCCCTCGATCCGGCCGATGAGCTGGGCCACCGCCTCGATGGTGGCGAGGCCGTCGCGCCGCGGCTCGCGCCGGAGCGCGCCATAGCGCGACGGGCGCCGCGCGCCCAGCACGACGCGGCGGCATTTGAGGAGCCAGGGATTGCGCCACCACAGCGCCTTGGCCTGGCTCCAGGTGCCGTCGAGAACGACGATCCCCTCGATCTCGCCGAGCACGCCCTCCTGATCGCGCTCCGCCGCGCCCTTGCGGTCGAGGACGACGACATCGCGGCCCGGAGCCAGCGCCGCGGCGCTGGCGGAGCCGAGATAAAGCACCGCCCAGCGCCGGGGATCGGCGGGACGGCCCAGCGCCTTCGTCAGGCTGGGCCAGGAGAGCCCGATCTTGAGTGTCGCGTCTTTCAGATGGAGCGCCGTGAGGCGCGCCGTGCCGAGCTCGACATCCTGCTCCTGCGGATGCTGTAGGATCAGCAGCGCCACGCGGTTGTCGAGCGGCACGATGCTGTCGCAGAGGCAGAGCGTATCGGGCTTGCCGCACCGTGGACAGGCCTCGCTCGTCCCGGCGCCGGGCGCGTCTTGAAGCATCAGGGTCTCTAGCCGGAAAGCCCGGCAGGCTTCAACGGGCCGCCTCGGTCACCGCGCTCTCGCCCTGCTGGCGCACCGTCGCCTTGCGGTAGATCAACAGCATGTCGATCGTCTCGCCATCCGAGGAGAGCGGCAGTACGAGCGTCTCATGGTCCCAGCGGCGGCCGTCGAGCGTGATCCGCCCTTTCTCGTAAAGCGGCGCGCGTTTCCAGACGGCGCGGGTGTAGAGCAGCTTGACATAGGCGCGGGTCTCCGGCTCGGGCACGTCTTCGACATCATGGCCGGTCATCTCGTAGCCGAGATGCCGGGTCACCCCCGCCGCCACCACGCGATAGCGGAAGCGCCACGGCTTCTGGCAGATCTCGATGAGCGACAGATAGTCGCGGGCGAAGTGGAACGAGGCGAGGTCGATATCGGCGCCCGCGGGATAGGGGC
>Ga0070738_10006019_pt1 | contig 12944 bp, 10 predicted proteins | sample Coa_R2_2_FD_66446 | JGI IMG/M metagenome (GOLD analysis project Ga0070738, IMG submission 66446) | Surface soil microbial communities from Centralia Pennsylvania, which are recovering from an underground coalmine fire - Coalmine... | ecosystem: Environmental > Terrestrial > Soil > Unclassified ... | reverse complement strand
ACTGTCGAGCCCTCGACCGCGCCCCGCCACCCCTGCCCAGGGGGAAGAGCTAGCAGCCGCCACCCCGGGTCAAGACCGTTCGTCCTCGCTTCGCTGCGGGCGCTCCGTCTTGACCTGGGGGCCCCGTCGCCTGCCAGGCAGCAATCAGACGCCGAACCTCTGGTTCGGCGCGCCCAAAAACTCCTGGCGAAGCGGGGCGCCGCCACCACTTGACATTCCGTTCCACATCAGCCGAGATCGCCCGACGGCGTGGTCGGCACCTCGTCAGCGGACGCGAGGCCCCAGCTCAGCACCTGGATTGGGTGGATGCGCAGGATCCGCTCGGTCGGCGCGCCCCCCTCTCCCGCTGCTTCGCCACGAACCTCGGCGCGACCGCGCACCATGACCGCGCGGGGCTGCCATGGGGGGAGGACGTCGTCGATCACCAGGGCGACGAGCGGGTTGGCGAGGGCGTTGCGGAATTTCGCCGTGCGCGCGAAGTTCCGCCCGGTCACGTCGACGGTGTCGGTCGCCGGGTTGTAGGCCCACCCAAGCGGGACCACGTGGGGCAGGCCGGCCGCGTCCACCGTCGCCAGACGGCCGAGGCGACGCTCGCCGAGGTAGCCCAACTCGGCGGCAGAGAACACGCTGGACATGTTCACCCTCCTCGAGGGAAAGTAGTTCTCTAGCGAATGTTATAGAGAGGACGATACTCCTGTCAACGGATGCTAGGATCGGGCCATGGTCGGGGGCGCCCCGGGGGGAAAGCGAGACGGTGGGCCCCGGGGGCAGCCCGGAGGGCCCAGAGGGACGCGTGAACACGGCGTGCTCCGAAAGGATGCGGCGATCGGGCAGGGCGCGCGCCGGGCGGACACTCCGAGCGGAGGGCGCCCCCAAGGGCTCGAGGCGTGGGCAGGTCTGTGCGAGCTGGTCGATGCGGTACGGATCCTGGTCAACCGACAGCTCCAGGCCGACGTCGGCCTGACCCTGGCCGACAACCTGGTCCTGTGCCAGGTCGCCATGGCCCCCGAACGCCGCCTGCGGATGGTGGACATCGCCGCGCGTCTCGACATAGCGAAGAGCGCGGTGACCAAGACCGTCGACCGCCTGGAGCAGCGAGGGCTCCTGGTCCGCCAGAGTGATCCCGCCGATCGCCGGACCGTCTACGCCGCCCTCACCGACCTCGGGCTCGAGACGTTCGCCGCCGCCCAGCCTGCCTACGTGCGTGCGGTCGACCGGCACTTTGCCGGGCTGCTCGAGCCGTCCGAGCTGCGGAACCTGCGCCGGGCGACCTCGGCCGTGCTGACCGGCCTGCGCCGAGCATCAGCGCACTGACCGGTCACCGCGCGCCCGGCTGCTCATCGTTGCGCCAACAGGCCGAGCTCGCGCAGGCTGTCGACGGTCTCGGCGATCGTGGTGGCGGCGGGGCGAGGCTGCCAGCCGAGCTCTCGCTTGGCGCGGTCGTTCCGAATGGTCAGCGGGGGAGGATCCTCGCCAGGTGCCTCGTCTGTGGTGACGTGCTCACCCATGGGACCGAGGTGGTCGCGGACGACCTGTGCCAGCTCCCGCCAGGTCATGGTCGGCCCGTCGGCCAGCAGCAGGAAGCGTTTCCCGGCGGCGCCAGGATCGGCCATCGCCCTGATGTGCGCGTCGGCGACGTCCCGCACGTCGACCACGCCGAATCGCTGGCGGGGCAGCGCCGGCCTCGTGCCCTCGATGATCGCCTTGAAGCCCGCCAGCGTCGATCGGAGCTCGCGCACCAGCGACGGGCCGGCGATGAAGGTCGGGTTGACAGCCACCAGCTGGAGGTCGCCCCCGTCGGTGGCGATGAAGTCCCAGGCTGCGCGCTCGGCGATCACCTTGGACCGCGGGTAGGGCGGGAGACCGGGCGTGTCGGGGTCGGTCCAGTCCGCTTCGGTGTAGTCGCGGACTGCCTTTGGTGTGTAGCCGACTGCGGCGAACGAGGAGGTCAGCACCACCCGGCGGGCTCCGGCGACGCGGGCTGCTCGCAGCACGCGCAGCGTGCCCTTGCGGGCCGGCACGATCAGTTCGTCGGGGTCCGCGGGCTGCGCCGGCGGGATCGGCGACGCGACGTGATGGACCTCCTCTATGCCGTCGAGCGCAGCAGCCCAGCCGTCGTCGGAGGCAAGGTCCGCTTCCATGAGCTCGAGGGTGGTGTCATCGGCACCGCCGCGGCCGACTGCCGCGCGGACCCCTGCCTCGGCGTCGAGGGAGCGCAGCGTCGTGCGCACCTCGTGCCCGGCACGGAGCAGCGCCGCGATCAGTTGGGTGCCCAGATAGCCGGACCCGCCTGTCACCAGCACCTTTGGGCTCATCGGCGCACCACCTCCCTCAGGCGTGGGAGCATGTCCTGCACCCGCTGGTTCGCTTCGGATTCCGCGCCCTGATCCTCACGGTCACGGGCGTCCCACAGCGCCGCCTTCGCCCTGAGGTAGTCGAGGTGGACGCGCAACGTCTCGATCTCGGTCTCGACCCGCTCGGCGTGGCGGACCAGGAGGACGCGCTGCTCGCCCGCCCTGGCTCGTCCGAGACGTCGGTTGGCCTGGTAGGTGCGCATGTCGTCGATCCCGAGGCCCATGGCCCTCAGGCAAGCCAGCGCCTGCAGGTCGTCCACGTCGTCGTCGCGGTAGCGGCGGTGTCGGCTCCGAGGGTCGCGGGCGACCGGGCCGATCAGCCCGATCTCTTCGTAGTAGCGCAGCGTCGGCCCGCTCAGCCCGCTGCGCCGGGACACTTCCTGGATGGTAAGAACGGCCATGGCACCAGCAGATCACACTTCAAGCGCTTGAAGTCAAGACCACTGTTCCTGACCTGCCGGGGCACTTCGGCCGGGTCGACACCTCCAGGTGCGTTGGAGTCGGCGATGTCCTCGAAGTGCCGTACGGGCAGGAACGAGGTCTCGCTGGGACCTACGACGGCCACCCCTGCGGACCACGTGAGTCACAACGACGGACGCCGGAGGGACTCGTTGCAGCCAGGCTTCTCGGCAACGCAAATTGAGCGACCGCGCCGCTGGGCCAACCCGTCGGCGGTGGGCTGGGGGAGTGCTCTCGAGAGGCCCGGAAGGGCCCCGTGCCTCAGCCTCTCACGTAGGTCCCCGGTGCCGGACCGAGAGGTGGATGGTTGGCGCTTCCGAACGCCGGCGGATCGCGAAGCTCGCCAGAGCGGGGGATGATCCACTCCGGCCAGTCATTCCACCAAGTGTCGGCGTGCTCGGTGGCCGCGCGCAGCCACTCCTCAGGGTCAGCAGGCAGCACGTCGTTGGTCCAGTAGCGCGCCTTGGGGGAAGGGGGATTGACGATGCCGGCGATGTGGCCCGAGGAAGAGAGCACGAAGCGACACGACGCCTTCCGCAACAGCTGGGTCGTGCGATAGGCGTTGCGCCAGGGCACGATGTGGTCTTCTACTGCAGCGACGATGTAGTGGTCGACGTCGATCTCGCTCACGCGCAGCAGCTCTCCAGCGAGTTCCATGCGGTCCTCTGCGAGCGCGTTCTCGACCCAGCACTTGCGCAGGTAGAACGAGTGCATCTTGGCTGGCATGCGGGTGGAGTCGGCGTTCCACGCGAGTAAGTCGAACGCGGGGGGCCGCTGGCCCATCAGCCACCCCGACACCACGTAGTTGAAAACGAGATCGTTGGCGCGCAGCAGGTCGAACGTGTGCGCCATATCCCTAGCTTCGAGGTAGCCCTGGCGGGCCATCTTGCGCTCCAGGGAGGCGACGGCGGCCTCGTCGGTGAAGACCGAGGAGAGGGCGCCTGCCTTGGAGTGGTCGACGAGGCTGTTCAGCGTGGTGGAGCTGCGCACCAAGCCGCGCTCGCCGGTGGCGTCGAGGAACGCGAGCAGGGTGGTGGTCAAAGTGGCACCCAGGCAGACCGAGAGGATGTTGACGGCCGGAACCGAGGAAATCTCGCGGACCACGTCGAGGGCCACTCGAAGGCCCTTGAAGAGGTAGTCGTCGAAACCGACGTCACGCATGGAGCTGTCGGGATTGCGGAAGCTGATGACAAAGGTAGTGAGGCCGTGGGACACGGCCCACCCGACGAGACTCTTGCCCGGCGCCAGGTCGACTATGTAGTACTTGTTGATCCAAGGAGGGCAGATCAAAAGGGGCGTCTCCCTGACCTGCTCTGTGGCGGGGGCGTACTGGATCAGCTCGATCAGTTCGTTACGGTAGACGACCTGTCCAGGGGTGGCCGCGAGGTCGCGCCCCACCTCGAAGGCTGACCGGTCGACCTGGCTCGGCCATCCGCCGTTGTCGCGCAGGTCCCTCAAGAAGTTGAGCCAGCCGCGGGCGACGCTCTTGCCGCCGGTTTCCCAGGCCCGCCGGAGGGCCGCCGGGTTGGTCGGGAGGAAGTTGGTCGGAGCCAGGGCGTCGGCGAAGAGGCCCGCGCCAAAGCGCGCCTTGGGCGCTTCTTCGGGCGTGGCACCTCTCTCGACCAGCTCGAGGAACGTCTGGCGGTTGAGGAGGTACGCCTGGAGCAAGGCGTAATAGCCGGCGTTCTCACTCCAGGCGGGCTCGGCGAAGCGGCCGTCCTTGGGAGCCGGGGCCAGCGGAGCGGCCACATCGACCCCAAGGGCGCGGGCGGCGGCCGCAAGGGTGGCGACCGCAATACCCGCTGAGTGTCGTACGAGCACCGAGGCGCTTCGCGGATCCAGCAGGGCGCGGCCCAGGGCACGCCCGAGCGCCCTTGCCAGCCCGACGGGGTCGAGCGCGTCGCCTACGAGGGGCGCCACGCCAAGGCGCTCGAGAGCAGCGGCTACAGCGGGCGGCGAGCCGTTGTACTCGGTCTCGTCGCGCTGTGGTCTCGCTTCGGGCATCTCGCCTCCCAGGCAGGCTAGGGGCAAGCTCTGGCCACAGCCAGTTCTAGCGTGCCGACCCCGGGCACACAACGAGCAATTCGCTACCGCGCGCTAGATATGAAGAGCAGGGAGCAGCGTCGGCTACCGGTGTGGACGCTTCGAGGATGCCCCGACTGCCGCGGAATTCGCTGACGGCCCCCGGCTTGGCAGCTACGCGGCCTCCTCCTTCTGCGAAGCGTAGCCAGCGGGTGGAGCGAAGGCTTCCAGCGCGGCGCGCAGCGAGCGGAGGCGCAGGTAGCCCTGAACACGATGGACCTGCTTCTTCGGTGCGCCCGGTGCAGGCGTGGCGGGTCGTGTCTGGTCGGTCTTGCTCACGGCGGTCCCCTTGCTGTGCTGGATGTCCTCTCAGGACGCCCGATCCCAACCACCTCGGCAGGTCTCAGGCGGGGAACCGTCACTTCAATTCCCACGCGCATGCGGGACAACCTCCCGGTCGCGTTCGGACGCTTCGCTCAGCTCGGCGCAGAACGTCGGGAATTGGCGTGGGTGGGTCAGTCGTCGTCCGCTGCGTTGGCAGCGCAATAGCTGCGGTAGACGGCGAGGAGGGCCTGCTTCTGCTGGTCGGTCAGGCGCTTGTCGTTGCGGATGGCATCATCTAGGTCGCGGTCGCCCGAAGGCTCCTCGCGGTCGAGCCCGGCCTGCTCCAAGAGCACGTCGGCAGAGAGGTTGAGCGCCCGGGCTAGAGAGCGAAGGACCCGCACCGACGGCTCGTGCATACCGCGTTCGAGCTGGCTCAGGTAGGGATTGGATATGCCGGCAAGCGCCGCCACTTGGCGCAGCGAGAGGTTGGTGAGCTCTCGCTGCGACCTGATGAAGGCACCAAGTGCCCTGCGCTGCTCGGAGAAGTCAGGTGCCATCTCGGCTCCAGTATCTCTTCAGCACAGGGCTCGGCGGGGGCGTCGGGACTGGGGGATCAGTTCCACCAGCGCGTCGCGGCGCTGATGAGCTCCTCGGCAACCTGGCGCTGAGCACCGAGGATCTCCTTGCCCGCCACGACGCCCGCAGAGAAAAGGTCCTTGCTCGCTTGCACGGCGCTCGAGACGAACTCTGCGACACCCGCGTCGCTCGGCGCCAGGAAGCGGACGTTTGCCCATGAGCCTGCGCCGGAGGCGGCGTCTGCGAGCGCCTTGAAAGCCTCGAGGGTGAGCTCCTGGCCCTGCTTGGTGGAGTCGAGGACGGCTCCGCCGAGGGTTGTGGACAGCCGGCGGGTCTGGTCGAGGGCAACCTCCAGGGCGGCACGGGCCTGAGCGACCGCGGTGGCGGTCAGGACCTGGGATCCGCTGAGCGAGGCTTCCAGGTAGGCGCGGAAGGCGTCGGCAAAGGCCTTTTGCGCCTTCGTAGCGTCGGTGCCCTTGGAGCTGCTCCCGCCACCGCGGCTGCCGCTGGTGGAAGTGGTCGTGTCGGTCATGCCATGCCTCCGGGGGGTGGGGAGTCCGGGCGACTACCCGGCCTGCTGTCTTCAGGTGCGTAGTATACCACTCGCTGCTAAGTATATCAAGCAGTGAGTTTGTGGACCCCTGCCGCCTGCTGGCCAGGCCCGTCGTCCCGCACCCGCCGTTCAGGCAAGAAGGCGTGCAAGGTTCTCGACGGCAGGCCCGAGGCTCGCCACGAGCGTGGTGAAGGCCAAATGCACTCGGGTGTCGTCGAGGTGATCGGCGGCGCCGCGGGCCGGGTTCAGACGGCACCGGTCGTTCCAGGAGGCCAGCTCCGGCACGGCGGCGCGTGCCATGAGGCCCGTGATGCCCGCGCGGGTGATGGGCAGCAGCGACGCCACCTCACCCGTGAAGGAGACCGGCGGGCACAACCCGTTCTTGAGCTCCTCGTCTGCGACGGTCGCTTCTAACGCAGCCACCGTGGCGGCGCTCCATGAGGCGATCCCGATGGTGACGAACTGTGGCACGATGCGAGCCGCGTCGAAGACGGGCCGCGGGATGGCGGGCCGAAGGCCTTCTGCAGTGCAATCGACGTAGACCTGTCGTGGATCGGTGGCGATGGAACCGTTGCGGAGGGTGATCTGGTTCGTCCCGATGCGACGCACCTTGCCGAGCCGCACGACATGTTCGATGCGTCGCAAGGCCTCGAGCTCATGGCGACTGATCGTGGCGCCACGGAACACGCCCGGCTCGACCGTCGGATCGATCCGGACCATCACGCCACCCTCCTCCATGCGATGGACGAAATCGTTCGCGTCCGAGCAGTCCGCCGCGCACGTCGTCCACCGCGCCTGCAGTTGCATGTAGGAGGCCACGAGCTCCAGGGGTTGGGTGAGGGCACGGTCGAGAAACCAGCCGTCGCGGGGTCGGACCCAGCGGATGTGGTCCGGCTCGACGCCGGCGCCCAGGAGCCACGTGCAGGTGTCCATCGCCGTCTTGCCGGCGCCGACGACCGTGAAGCCGCTCACGGGCTCGTCGAGGTCGGGCAGGAGGTTCGGCGGGATCACTCGCACGCCCGGGTCGACGTCGTACCCAGGGACGTGACGCGAGGGGATGGACGACTCGAGGTAGGTCGCGTCGACGAGCTTTCGGCGCACTCGCACCGTCGTGTCGGTGCCGGTCAACCGAGACGTGACGTGATGGCCGTCGGCGTCCTCGCCGCGGTAGTCGGCCATCGACAAGAACCGCACCTGCCCGGAGGCGAGGAACTGCTCTTCGAGCACCCGGTTGTAGTAGTCGCAGATCTCGGCGGCGGTGGCGCGTTCGTAGAAGCCGGCATTCGGTCCGCACTGGTCGATCCGGTCGTTGCCGAGCACACGAGAATCGACGCCGTAGTAGGCGGACGGTTGGTGGAGGCGGACGAAGGAATAGGCGTCGAGCCAGTGGCCCCCCGGGCGATGCCGACGGTCGACCATCACGACGTCCACGTCCGATTCGGCGACCAAGGTGTCCACGAAGGCCATTCCGGTTGCCCCGGCCCCGACGACGAGATAGTCGGTCTCGATCTGCGCCACGGGCCCTCCCCTCGCTGCGCGAGAGCGTACCTGGCGCCGACGACCAGCGGGGTCCGGAGGCGACGGGCGGCCCGCCCCGTGAGCGAGCCGCGACCGGCTGCCCGTGATCGCCAACCGATGGAGGGCTATGTTGCGCCCGTGCATCTGGGCCACGGGGCTCCTCGTTCGCTGGCGGAGTTGCCCATCGACTGTGGTGCAGATCACCTGCGTGGATGCCTGCACAGGTGAGCGGCGCCAGGTCACGCAGCAGGCGAGCGCGCGATGCCTTCGTGGAGGAGCTGGTCGGAGGCGGCGGAGGGATGACGGGCGGGTGGCGGCATGCCGACATGCGTGCACGCCCGAGATGCTCGCTGGAGCGGCGGTCGAAAGGGTGAGGATCACTCCATGAAGGTGATCAAGGACCTCTCTGTGCCGATGCGTGACGGGGTGCACCTCGCGATGGACCTCTACTGCCCCGACGTGCAGTCGAGGCATGCGGCGGTGTTGCTGGTCACCCCGTACCAGAAGGACGGTGCGTTCGACATGCCGCTCGGCTCGGACGGACGACCCATCCCGTCCTTGCCGCTCCCACCGCTGCCGCCGGGCCTCAATCCGATGCTGTTGAGCGTCAAGCCGCTGGTCGACGCCGATTTCGTCGTGGCTGTCGCCGACGCGCGTGGCACGGGGTTCTCCGAAGGAACGTACGACTACTACAACCTCGACGGTGGTCCCTTCGACGGCTACGACCTCGTCGAATGGCTGGCCACCCGACCCTGGTGCACCGGCAGCGTCGGGATCATGGGGGCGTCTGCAGCTGCGATCTACTGTTACATGACGGCGTTGACCCACCCGCCCCACCTTCGTGCCATGGCCGCCAACATGCATCCGGGGGACTTCTACTTCGACCAATGGTACGTCGGCGGTGTCTTTCGCTACGAGAACCGCATCAGCTGGGCCACCGGCATGTATCCCCGTATCTCGCCCATCGACCCGGGCGATCCCGGGGCGCCCGCCTACGAGCGAAGGCGCGCCGTGTACGAGGCACGGTTTCACCAGTTCGGGGCTCGCATCGCTGCGGGGAAGAACGCTGCCAACCTCGACTGGCTGACCGAGATGTACGCGCACAAGACCTACGACGAGTTCTGGAAGCGGCGCAGCTTCATCCGTCGGGCGTCGGACATCGAGATCCCCACCCTTCACGGCGGGGTGTGGTTCGACCACTTCATCCGCGGGACCCTCACGAGCCACGAGGCGATCGAGGTCCCGAAGCGCCTCTTCGTCGGCCCGGGGAACCTGGCTACCCGTGGCGACCTCGGCGACGGCGGGTACGGCGCGCTGCAGGTGGAGTGGTTCGACCACTTCCTGCGCCGGTCGGGCAACGCCGCACCCGAGGGCCCCGCCGCGCGGATCTACCTCTTGGGGAAGGAGGACTACGTCGACGAGCCGGTCTGGCCGGTTCCCGCGGTCGAGAGACCCTTGTTCCTCCGCACCGGCCCGAGCGGATCGGCTCGCTCCCTCAACGACGGCCTGTTGGGGTCCGCGCCGGGTCGATCGGAGGAACCCGACGTCGTCGCGCACGACCCCGGTTCGCCGAACCGGACGCCCCGTGAGGTCGGTGACCAGCGCCCGTTCGAGACGGGTTGCCTGACCTTCACGTCGCCCCCGCTCGACGCCGACCTCGAGGTCGTGGGGACGCCCCACCTCGTTCTGTACGCCGAGAGTGACGCGCCCGACGTCGACTGGTGCGTGCGGCTCTGCGACGTCGACGAGACGGGTCGGTCGAGGCTGCTCAACACGGGCGCTCGCAAAGGCTCTCATGCCCGCTCACACGAGCATCCTCGGCCGTTGCGGCCGGGCGAGGTGTACGAGCTCGACATCGAGGTCTGGCCGATCGCAAACCTCTTCCGGCGTGGTCACCGGGTCCGCGTCGACGTCTCGACGAGCGACTTCCCCTTCTTCGAGTGCAACCCCCTCCCCTCGGTCAACCGCGTGCTGCACGACAGCGAGCGGCCCTCACGCCTGGTGCTGCCAGTGGCCGACCGCGGGCGTCGTCGCGCTGGCCGACGGTGGGCTCGGACCGGCGAGTGACGCACGGCCAGGAAGCTCTCGACTCCACCGACCTGGTCGGCACGAAGGGCGTGTCCACGTACGCCTCGTTGACATCACAAGGCACAGAGGCAACAGTGCCAGCACCCTGACCGGGGTGGGCTGGGCGCGAGGACCGGGCACACGCTGCAGACCGGGCACACGCTGGGGATCGGGGACACGCTGGGGACCGGGCACACGCTGCAACTCGAGCGACCACGTGCCCGTGGCGGAGTGACGACGACGGAGAGGAGCACGCTGCTGTGACGATGGGCGGCGCAACCGGTTCGGTTCCCGTCGTGAGCGGGCCGCTTCCCGGCCGATCGGTCACGGTGGGCGGGGCCTTCGACCTCGAGGGCCTCGGCTACCTCGAGGAGGAATTCTTCGTTGCCGGCGTGGGTCGGTCGTTCCGGATGGCCGGTCCTCGAGGGAGTGACGGCGCGTGGGCGGTCGAGACGGCCGCCACGGCGCCGTTCACCACGAGGCTGCTCGTCCGTCGCCCCGCCGACCCCGCCCGCTTCAACGGGACCGTGCTCGTGGAGTGGCTCAACGTCAGCGCCGGAGCCGACGGCTCACCGGAGTGGAGCTTCGCCCACCGGCATCTGGTCCGGGAGGGGTTCGCCTGGGTCGGGGTCTCGGCGCAGAGGGCGGGGATCGACGGTGGCGGGCTCGTCGAGGGGCTGCACCTCAAGAAGGCCGATCCCGAGCGCTACGCGCCGCTGGACCATCCCGGTGACGCCTTCGCCTACGACATCTTCACCCAGGCCGGCAGGGTCCTGCGCACGCCGAACGGGGCGTCGCCGCTGGCCCCCCTGGGCCCCCAGCGCCTTGTCGCGGCGGGCGAGTCGCAGTCGGCTGCGTTCCTCGTCACCTACATCAACGCCATCGATCCCTTGGATCCCGTGTACCAGGGCTTCCTCGTCCACGGCCGAGGTGGCAGCGGTGCCGGGCTCGCCGGGTTCGGCACCGAGGAGCCCGAGGGAGGAGCCGCGCCAGGAGGGCCGGACCGATCGGCCATAAGGCGGGCCGGCGAGCGGATCCGTGCCGACGTACGGGTCCCGGTGCTCACCGTCCAGAGCGAGACCGATGTCGTGGCCCTGGGCGGCTGGCTCGCCCGGCAACCCGACGCCGACCGGCACCGGCTCTGGGAGATCGCCGGGAGTGCCCACGGCGACACCTACCTGCTGGTAGCCGCCGCGCAGGACTCGGGGTCCCTCGAACCGGCCGCGCTCGCCGAACTGCTCCGGCCGACGACCGAGACCTTCGTCGGGACGACCGATCTCCCGGTCAACGCCGGTCCCCAGCAGCACTACGTGCTGCAGGCCGCCATCTCGCACCTGGAGCGCTGGATAAGGGACGGCACGGCGCCCCCGACCGCGGACCGCCTCGAGCTCCTCGAGGGTGGCGCCGGGCTCGTGCCCGACGAGCACGGGATTGCCAAGGGCGGGGTCCGCACGCCCTGGGTGGACGTGCCGACGGCCCGGCTCTCGGGCCTGGGCCAGACCGGAGCCGGCTTCGCCTTCCTGTTCGGGACCACCGAGCCGTTCGATCCCCGCGAACTGGCTCGTGCGTACCCAGGTGGCAAGGGCGAGTACCTCGAGCGCTTCGCTCGGTCCCTTGCGGACGCCGTCGAGGCCGGGTTCCTCCTGGCGGCCGACGTCGCCGAGATCGAAGCCATCGCTGCCGCAGGCTTCGACGAGCGCTCGTGAGCAGCGCCGGCGCCCGTGTGCCGGCCCTGCGGTCATTGACAGGTTCGGGTCGAGCTGGTTACCGTTCAACGACGTTGGCCAACGGCGTTGAACGGCGCCGTGGGAGGGGTGGCGGGCACGACATCGTGCCCGCGTGAGGCTGCAGACGGGAGACTCCTTGGTTGGCACCACTCGCTTCGGGCGCGCCCGTTCGGTGCGCCTGCTCGTGACCCTGGGCATCGGGATCGCATCGGCAGGGGCCGCGATGCCCACGATGGCTGCCGCCACCAAGCGATCGCCGTCGACTTCGCCCATCGTGCTCGGCAGCGTCGGGTCGTACTCGACCCCGGGCTTCGCGGCCGTCGGGCCCGGGGAAGCCCCCATCAAGGCCTGGGCCAAGTGGGTGAATGCCCACGGCGGGATCAACGGGCACCCGGTGAAGCTCGTGGTCATGGACGACCAGGGCAACCAGGCGCTCGCCGTCTCCGATGTGAAGCAGCTGGTCGAGCAGGACCACGTCGTCGCCTTCGTCTCCAACCAGGACGGCTCCCTCATCGGCGGGTACGCCAGCTACCTCGACCAGGTGAAGGTGCCGGTCCTCGGGGGCAACATCTACACGTTGACGTGGAACTCGGACCCGATGTTCTTCCCCCAGGGCCTGACTGCCATCGAGGGGGAGCTGGCCGCCGTGACCTACGCCAGGAAGGCCGGCTACAAGAGGATCGGCTCCCTTGCCTGCTCGGAGGCGGTGCAGTGCTCGCAGGCCAACGCGCTCCTGAAGAGCCTGGCGGCCAAGGGTGGCCTCGACGACGTCTACCAGGCCGTGGCCAGCTCGACCGCCCCCGACTACACGGCCAACTGCCTGGCGGCCCAGTCGGCAAAGGTGCAGATCTTCGAGCTGCTCATCCCGACCGCCGACGAGGGGGTCAAGATCGCCGACGACTGCGCGCGCCAGAACTACCATCCCGCCTGGGTCATCCCCGGTGAAGCCATCGGGCCCGGCTACCTGACGACGCCCTCGTTCGACAACGCCTTCAACTTCTCGGCGACCAGGCCGTGGTACTCGACGGCGCCGGTGATGAAGGACTACCGGGCGGCCATGAAGAAGTACACCACCGTCAATTTCAACAAGGTCGAGGAGCCGCTCCTCGCTCCCGACGCCTGGGCATCGGGCCTCATGTTCCAAGAAGCGGTGAAGCTGAGCGGCGCCACCGGCGTACCGACGAGTGCCGACGTCCTTGCTGGTCTCGCCAAGTTCAAGGACCAGACCCTCGGTGGCTTCACGGGCCCGCTCACCTTCACCGACCCGACGAACAAGATCGCCGATTGCTTCTTCGTCACCCAGATCAAGCACCAGAAGTTCGTGGCCGCCAACAACGGCAACTA
>Ga0070738_10006017_pt1 | contig 12948 bp, 8 predicted proteins | sample Coa_R2_2_FD_66446 | JGI IMG/M metagenome (GOLD analysis project Ga0070738, IMG submission 66446) | Surface soil microbial communities from Centralia Pennsylvania, which are recovering from an underground coalmine fire - Coalmine... | ecosystem: Environmental > Terrestrial > Soil > Unclassified ... | reverse complement strand
CGGCATTCCCGTCGCCAACAGCTACGGCTATTTCAAGCCGGACGGCAGCGTCGGCTTCAACTCCTCGTTCCTGTACTGGACCGCGGTGGCCGCTGACGGCAAGCCGGAGATGCTCGACGAATTCGGCAAGACCGCGCCGGCCCCGTGGGTGGCGTATACCCGCGCTGGCTGCGATGTCGGCGCCTTCTCGGTCGCCAATATCGAGTTCGAGCGGCTGCCCGACGACGTGACCACCTTCTATGGTGCGGGCTCCACGGTCGACACCACGGTACGGGGCGAGCTCGCCTCCTCCGATCCGGCGACACAGCAGAAACCGAGCACCGACTATCTTGGCATCGCCGTGCATTGCGCGATCGGCAGCCCTTTGTGCAACAGCGCCAAGAACGCCCCCTTTGCGGCCGCCGATCCGCTGCCGGATGAGCCGGGCGGTTACACCGGCTTCAAGGGCCTGTTCGGCAATATCAATGTGCAGCCGGTGATCTCGCCCTCCGGCCCGGTGCAGGACCTCGACGGCAACGTCATTGCCGACAAGTTCGGCCATCCCGGCTTCCCGAACGGGTTCAGCCCGCTGGCGACGCAGTCGCTCGGTTATGCCGCGACCATGCTCGAAGCCGGCGTGCAGGTGATCTATGTCTATATCGCCGATGCCCATGACAACCGCTTCGGCTCCGGGACCTTCGGCCCGGGCGAAGCCGGCTATGTCGCTCAGCTCAAGGAATATGACACGGCGTTCGGCAAATTCTTCGCCCGCCTCGCCGCCGACGGCATCACCAAGGACAACACCCTGTTCGTGGTGACGCCCGACGAGAACGACCACTTTGTCGGTGGCCCGCCCAGCCCGGCCAATTGCGACGGCGTCACCACGCCCTGCACTTACGCCATCAAGGGCGAGATCGACACCTCGATTGATCGCCTGCTGATCACCCAGCGCGCCAACGCGACGCCGTTCCTGGTCCATTCCGACGACGCGCCCACCATCTACATCACCGGCAATCCCTCGCAGCTGGAGCCGGTGACCCGGACCCTGGAGCACGATCTCGACGCGCTCACCGCCAAGAACCCGATCACCGGCAAGCAGGACAAGCTGTCGCAGCTCTTGGCGGATCGTGCGGAGATGAAGCTGTTGCACATGCTGACGGCCAGCCCGGCGCGCGCGCCGACGCTCACCATGTTCGGCAATGACAACTACTTCTTCCAGACCGTCAAGCCGCCGGCGACCGCGTGCCAGCAGCAGTCGGACTGCGTGGTCGTGGGCTCGAACTTCGCCTGGAACCATGGCGACTACCAGCAGGAGATCACCCGGACCTGGGTCGCGATCGCGGGTCCCGGCGTGCAGCGGCTTGGACGCGATGACGCCGTGTTCACCGATCATGCCGACGTGCGACCGACGATCATGGCACTGCTCGGTCTGAAGGACGATTATGTGCACGAAGGCCGCGTCGTGGCGGAGTGGATGCAGCCGCAGGCGTTGCCGTCAGGCATTGCCAAGGCGCAGGCGAACTTCACCGAGCTTGCGACCGTGTTCAAGCAGCTGGACGCGCCGGTCGGCGATCTCGGCCGTGCCAGCCTGGTCTGGGCGAACAAGTCCATCACCGGCACCAACCAGACCTATCTCGCCTATCTCAAGCAGATCGACGGGATCATCCAGCAGCGCCAGGACTTGGCGTTCAAGATCAAGAACACGCTCCACGCCGCCGCGTTCGCGGGTCAGCCCGTCGATCTTGGCACAGTGGACAGCCTTGGCAATCAGGCGCAGGACCTGATCAACAAGGTCAACACTCTCGCCGAGGGCGCCAGCAACTAAAGCCGGACCTGAACGGCGCTCGCAACCAGCAAGCCCGCCGGCCACGAGCCGGCGGGCTTTTTGCTTCGATATTGCGTTACCGCGAGCTCTTCATCCCCTGATCGCCGCCAGCAGCTCGTCCGGCCGCTCCGACATCATCATGTGCCCCGCGCCGGCGAGCACCACCGTGCGCGCATTGGGAATCGCCGCTGCCAGTGCTTTGCCGGCCTTTGCTGGCGTCATCATGTCACGCTCGCCGAGGATCACGGTGGTCGGTACCTTTACCTTGGCGGCCGACGCAAGCGAATCCGCATAGGCGTTGCATGCGGCCAGATCAGAATGCAGCACGCCGGGCGCGCAGTGCTGTAGCGTCCGCTGTGCGCTGCCATGCATCCAGAGCCCCGGCGCGAGGCTGCCGCCGAGCTCGGCGGAAAAGCCGAGGCCCCAGATCGAGACCATGTCGATGGCGGCCGGGTCATTCGCTTCGGCTGCCTTCAACAGGTCGGGGCCGACGGTCATGGTCGCCGCAGTGCCGATCAGGCTGAGCGCCGAGACCTTGTCGGGATGGCGCGCCGCGGTTTCCAGCGCGATCAGCGAGCCCATGGAGTGGCCGATCAGATGCGCCTTGCTCGCGTTCGTCGCATTCAGCAGTGCTGCGACCCAGTCGGCCATCGCGGCGATGCTATGAAGCGCGGGGCCGGCCGAGCGGCCGTGGCCGGGCAGATCGGGTGCCAGCACCGAAAAGCCGTTATGCGCAAACCAGCGGCTGTGCAGCGCCCAGGTCGTGTGATCGAAGCCGGCGCCATGGATAAGGACGACCGGGGGCAGGGATGCTTCGAAGGCGCGGCCGCCGGTCGCAACAAAAGCCTGCTTGCCGTTCACCTGGAAATTCATGAGCATCAAACCTTTTGCGAGGCGCGCAGCGCGGACGAGAGATCATCGATGATGTCCTGGGCGGCTTCGATACCGACCGAGAGTCGCACCAGCTCTTCGCCAATGCCGGCGGCTTTCAATTGCTCGGCATCCATCTGCTGATGCGTGGTCGAGGCGGGATGAATCACCAGCGTCTTGGCGTCGCCGACATTGGCGAGATGGCTGATCAGGCGCAGCGACTCGATGAATTTGCGGCCTGCCGCGCGGCCACCATTGATGCCGAAGCTGACGATCGAGCCCGCGCCGCGCGGCAGCAGGCGCTTTGCCAGCTGATAGTCCGGGTGGTCCTCGAGCGAAGGATGCAGCACCCATTCGACTGCCTTGTTGCTCTTGAGGGCCGCAAGCACGGCATGGGTGTTTTGCACATGGCGGTCCATGCGCACCGGCAGGGTTTCGATGCCTTGGAGCAATTGGAATGCATTGGTCGGCGAGATGCAGGCGCCGAAATCGCGCAAGCCTTCGGTGCGCGCGCGCATGATGAACGCGGCTGTGCCGAACTGCTCGTCAAAGACGATGCCGTGGTAGCCGGCATAGGGCTCGGTCAACACCGCGAATTTCTCCGAGGCGCGCCAGTCGAAGCGGCCGCCATCGACGATGGCACCCCCGATAGCGATGCCGTGGCCGCCCAGCCACTTGGTCGCGGAGTGCATGACGATGTCGGCGCCATGGTCGATTGGGCGATTGAGATAGGGCGTCGCAAAGGTGTTGTCGATCAGCAGCGGAATTTTTGCCTCATGCGCGATGTCGGCGACCACCGGTGTATCGAGAACTTCGAGGCCGGGATTGCCGATGGTCTCGGCAATCACCAGCCGCGTGTTCGGCCTGATCGCCGCGCGAAAGGCGCCATGATCGCGCGGTTTGACGAATGTGGTGGTGATGCCGAAGCGCGGCAGCGTATGTGCCAGCAGGTTGATGGTGCCGCCGTAAAGCGAGGCGGAAGCGACGATGTGGTCGCCCGCATTGAGCAGCGTTGCGATCGCCAGATGCATCGCCGCCATGCCGCTCGCGGTGCAGATCGCGCCGACGCCGTTCTCCAGCGCCGCCAACCGCTCCTCGAGCACGGCGGTGGTGGGATTGGATATGCGGGTATAGATGTGGCCGGCACGCTCCAGATTGAACAGCGCCGCCGCGTGCTCGGAGTCCTGGAACACATAGGACGTCGTCTGGTAGATCGGCACGGCCCGGGCGCCGGTTGCGGGATCCGGATGCTGGCCGGCATGCAGGCTCAGGGTTTCGAACGCGGGAGGTTTCGGCGCGGGCATTTTCAACTCGCTGGTCGGAAAGGCGCGTGGCCGCCCCTTGTGCCACAAACCGCCGCGCGGCGTCAGCCACTTTAAGGCCGACCGGCCGTTCCGAACTGTGGTGTTCCCGCAAAAAGAGCGCCCGCCGCCCGCGCCTGGAGAACGCACGGACGGCGGGATCGAGTCGCCAATGGATCGGGCCGATCAGCCGATCGGCATGGCGACGAAGTGGGTGTTATCGGCGGTCTTCACCTGCATCAGCACCTGGTGCTTGCCTTGGCTCTTGGCATCCCTCAGCGCCTTCCGCAGCTCACCGAGATTAGAGACGCTCTGCCCGCCCACGGAGAGGATCACGTCACCGGACTGGAAGCCATGCTCGGCGGCCGGTCCGTCGGGATCGACGTTGGTGACCACGACGCCGTTGGCTCCGGCGCCCGCGACTTCACCGGCCGGCGCGACCGACAGCCCCAGATGCGGGGTCGCCGCGGAGCCTTCTTCGTCGTTGCCGGCGTTCGCTTCGCGATGGTTCGGCATGGTCGCAAGCGTCACGTCGAAGGTCTTCGCCTCGCCCTTGCGGAGCACGTCGAGCTTGACCGTGGAGCCCGGGCTCATGGACGAGATCTCCCGGGCCAGCTGGCCGGAGTCCTTGATCGCGTTGCCGTTGACCGCGGTGACGACGTCGCCCGCCTGGATGCCGGCCTTGGCAGCAGGCGTATCCGCCTGTGCCTCGTCGACCAAGGCGCCTTCCGCCTTCTTCATTCCGAGGCTCTCGGCAATGCCGGGCGTGACCGGCTGCACCTGCACGCCGATATAGGCGCGGGTCACCGAGCCGTGGTCCTTGAGCTGCGCGACCACGTTTTTGACGGTCGCGGCCGGAATATCGAAGCCGATGCCGACCGAGCCGCCGGACGGCGAATAGATTGCGGTGTTGACACCGATGACGTTGCCATTGGTGTCGAAGGTCGGACCACCCGAGTTGCCCTTGTTGATGGGCGCGTCGATCTGGATGTAGCTGTCATACGGACCGGAGCCGATGTCGCGGCCTTCCGCCGAGATGATGCCGGCCGTCACGGTGCCGCCGAGGCCGTAGGGATTGCCGACCGCGACCACCCAGTCACCGATGCGCGGGGTCTGGTCCTCGAAATTGACATAGGCGAAATTCTTGCCCTTGCCGTCGACCTTGATCAGCGCGAGATCCGTCTTCGGGTCGGTCCCGATGACCTTGGCGGTGTAGATGGCGCCGTCGTCGGTCGTCACCTGCACCGAGGAGGCGTGGTCGACGACGTGGTTGTTGGTCACCGCATAACCGTCAGCGGAAATGAAGAAGCCGGAGCCGAGACCGGTGATTTCGCGGTGCGGCGTCATCCGCATGCGCGGGCCGTTCTCACCGTATTGATGGAAGAACTTCTCGAACGGCGTGCCGGCAAAGGGCGAGCCGTCCTGCTCGCTGCTCTGTCCTTCATCTCCGGAGATGGCGCTGGCGTCCATCTTTACGCGCACGGAGATCACTGCGGGCTTCACCTTGGCAACGAGATCGGCGAAGCCGGTCGGGCCCTGCTGTGCGCTCTGGATTGCGGCATGGGCAGGCGTGGCAAGGTGGTTCCCGGCGAGCGGGCCGCCCAGCATCAAGGCCGAGCCGAGCACGGCGACCGAGCCGAGCAGCGCCAGGCGCCGCGTCGATAAGATCTTGCGAATGGAACGTGCGTTATCTGTCATTGACTTGCTTCTCCGAAATGGGGTGAGGCCCGTTGGCCTTGTTCGAAGAGTTAACGCACGCGGCCTTACCGCGGCCTGTCGGGTCGATTAAACTATGCTTGCCGCGGAATTAATTCGCATTAATGATCGCGAAGACCTGCGACCGCACGCGGTTGCTGTAATCAGAAATCCAGCGGCGCGTTGTCGACGACTTCCTTCATCACAAAGAAGGTGCGCGTCTGCCGCACACCGGGCAGCGCGATCAGCTGCTCGCCATGGATGCGGTTGAAGCCCTCCATGTCGCCGACGCGGATCTTGAGGAAGTAGTCGAAATCGCCGGCCACGAGATGGCAGTCGAGCACGAACTTCAGTTTTGCCACCGCCCGCTCGAAGGTTGCAAAACTCTCCGGCGTGGAGCGGTCGAGCACGACGCCGACCATCACCAGCGCGCCCTTGCCGACCTTGCGCGGTGCGATCATCGCGCGCGCCTCGCTGATGAAACCATCCTCGAACAGGCGCTGGGTCCGGCGATGACAGGTGGCGGGGCTCACGCCGGCCAGCTCGGCCAGTTCCGCGTTGCTGAGCCGGGCGTTTTTCTGCAGTAAACGCAGCATCTTAACGTCGATGCGATCGAGTTCTTGAATGGATATGGAGGAATCTTTCATTTTTGCGGCCATGATCGAAAGAAGTAATAGCATGATTATCAGCTTGCGCAAGGGACGCGCTATTGCTTGACCGAATTTGAGAGCACCTTTCTGAGGGTTGATGGTACAGCTGGCGCCAGCAATCACATCATTCGGGGCAGCCAGCATGCTGGAAAAATTCGCGCGCTATCCGCTCACCTTTGGACCCACTTATATCGAGAAGCTGGACCGGCTCTCGCGCCATCTCGGCGGCAAGGTCGAGCTTTATGCCAAGCGCGAGGACTGCAACTCCGGCCTTGCTTTTGGCGGCAACAAGCTGCGCAAGCTCGAATACATCATTCCCGACGCCATCGCCTCCAATGCCGACACGCTGGTGTCGATCGGGGGCGTGCAGTCCAACCACACCCGCATGGTCGCGGCCGTCGCCGCCAAGCTCGGCATGAAGTGTCGGCTGGTGCAGGAAGCCTGGGTTCCGCATGAGGACGCGGTTTATGACCGTGTCGGCAACATCCTGCTCAGCCGCATCATGGGTGCGGACGTACGGCTGGTCGAGGACGGTTTTGACATCGGCATCCGCAGGAGCTGGGAAGAGGCGCTCGAGGAGGTGAAGGCTGCGGGCGGCAAGCCTTACGCGATTCCCGCCGGGGCTTCGGTGCACAAATTCGGTGGCCTCGGCTATGTCGGCTTCGCCGAAGAGGTGCGTGCGCAGGAGAAGGAGCTCGGCTTCAAGTTCGACTACATCGTGGTCTGCACGGTGACCGGCTCGACCCATGCCGGCATGACGGTCGGGTTCGCCGCTGACGGCCGCGCGCGGCGCGTGATCGGGATCGACGGCTCGTTTACTCCGAAGCAGACCAAGGCGCAGGTGCTCGACATCGCGCGCAACACCGCGAAGCTGGTCGAACTCGGCCGCGAGATCGAGGATCACGATGTGGTGCTGATCGAGGATTACGCCTATCCCGCCTATGGCGTTCCCTCCGACGAGACCAAGGAGGCCATTCGCCTCTGCGCCCGGCTGGAAGGCATGATCACTGACCCGGTCTATGAGGGCAAATCCATGCAGGGCATGATGGACCTGGTGAAGAAGGGCTATTTCCCCGCCGGCTCCAAGGTGCTCTACGCCCATCTCGGCGGCGCGCCGGCGATCAACGGATACGCGTATACATTCCGGAACGGGTAAAGCCGGCAGTTCTCCCTCGCCCCGCCCCTCGCGGGGAGAGGGTTGGGCTGAGGGGCTCTATCAACGCGCTCCCTGAGTGACGAGCTGCAATCCGACCTCTCCCCGCATCCGCCTTCGCGACAGCTTCGGCGGACAAGAGCGGGGCGAGGAGCACTGCGCTCGCGGACAGATCGAGCTACGCCTCTGCCCGATTCGCGTTGATCACCGCCATCAGCTCCGTCCCATAGTGCTCAAGCTTCTTGTCGCCGATGCCGGCAACGCCGCGCAGCTCGGCGAGCGTGGCCGGGCGGGCGGCGGCGATGCCGTCCATTGTGGAATCATGCAGCACGACATAGGCCGGCACGCCGCGTTTGCGTGCCATCTCGGTCCGCCAGGCTTTCAATGCCGCATAGAGCGCGGGGTCGGCGGTCCTGGTCTGGCCGGGCGAGGCGGGCCCGAGATCGCCGCGCCGTGACTTGGCGCGAATGGCGCGGTTGCGTTTGCCTTCCGCTTCCTCGCGCAGCCACACCTCCGTCTCCCCGCGCAACACGCCGCGGGCCGAATCGGTCAGTCTCAACGCGCCATAGGCTTCGTTATCGGCGCGCAAGTGCCCCATCGCGATCAGTTGCCGGAGAACCACGCGCCACTGCTTCTCATTGAGCTCGCGCCCGACCCCGAACACCGAGAGCTTGTCATGACCGAATTGCTGCACCTTCTCGGTCAGGCGCCCGACCAGCACATCAAACACATGCATGGCGCCGAAGCGCTGTCCGGTGCGATAGACGCAGGACAATAGCTTCTGCGCCAGGATCTTGCCGTCGCGAACGCGCGGCGGCATGAGGCAGTTGTCGCAATTGCCGCAATTTTCGGAAGCTATTGTCTCGCCGAAATAGGCCAGCAGCCGCGCGCGCCGGCAATTGACGGTTTCGGCGAGTCCGACCAGTGCATCCAGCTTCTGTGCAGAGACGCGCTTGAACGTATCTGGCGCATCCGACTCGTCGATCATGCGCCGCTGCTGCACGATGTCCTGCAGACCGTAAGCCATCCAGGCCGTCGAGGGCTTGCCGTCGCGTCCGGCACGGCCGGTCTCCTGGTAATAGGCCTCGATGCTCTTGGGCAAATCGAGATGGGCGACATAGCGCACGTCAGGCTTGTCGATGCCCATGCCGAAGGCGACGGTGGCCACGATCACCACGCCGTCCTCATTGATGAAGCGATCCTGATGCCGCGCGCGAACGCTCGCCTCAAGCCCGGCATGATAGGGCAGGGCGACGATGCCGGCGTCCTGCAGGGCGAGCGCAACTTCCTCGACGCGGGCGCGCGACAGGCAATAGACGATGCCGGCATCGCCCGCGTGGCGCTCGGCGATGAAGGTCTTGAGCTGGCCGACCGCGTTCTTCTTGTCGATGATCTCGTAGCGGATGTTGGGCCGGTCGAAGCTCGAAACGAATTGTGGCGCATCCTTCAGGGACAGCCGGTCGACGATCTCCTGCCGGGTCAATTCGTCGGCGGTCGCGGTCAGCGCCATCCGCGGCACGTCGGGAAAGTGTTCCGCGAGAACCGACAGGCCGATATATTCGGGGCGGAAATCGTGCCCCCACTGCGACACGCAATGCGCCTCGTCGATGGCAAACAACGCGATGCGCGCCTGATCCAGCAGGGACAGGCAGCGCGGCGTGAGCAGCCGTTCCGGCGCCACATAGAGCAAATCGATATCACCCGCGATCAGCCGCCGCTCCACCTCCGACGCCTCCTGATAGGAGAGGGTCGAGTTGAGTACGGCAGCATTGACGCCCGCTTCTATAAGGCCGGCGACCTGGTCGCGCATCAGCGCGATCAGCGGCGAGACCACGATGCCGCAGCCTTCGCGGAGCAGCGACGGCAATTGATAGCAGAGCGACTTGCCGCCTCCGGTCGGCATCAGCACCAGGCAGTTGCCACCAGCGGTGACATGCCGAATGATCTCTTCCTGCGCGCCGCGGAAGGTCGTAAGCCCGAACACGGAGCTGAGGGTCGAGTGGAGGCGATCGGTCTCGGACACGCGTCGGAAGGCTTTGAAGGGCGGCAGCAGGAGCTTGCGAATTTCGCTCAATGTAGCGAGCTTCGCACGCCGCCGCCACCCTCTCGGGAGCGTTTTTGACCGACGTGGACGCCGGTTGGGTTATCTGCGCGATTGCCCGAGAAAGGCCAGCCAGTTGCGCAGGATCACATGGGCGACGACGCCTGCGGCAATGTCGCCGCGAAGGGTCAGCCCGGGCAGCTCGGCCGCCAGTGTTGGATCGCGCTCAGCCCTGGCGCGCGGTTCAAAGGCGTTGAGATGCGCCTCCGTCGCGGCGTCGAAATAATTTGCTGGAATCGCCGGATAGTCCTCGCGTTCGCCGGCCAGATATCGCGCGAGGTCGCGCATATATTCCCGCTGCAGCGACAGCGCGTCATATTCCGGATGGCCCTGGAAGAAGACGAAGCGGCTTTCGTATTGCTTGGCGAAGATATCGACCCCGGCAGAGTTCGAGCGGGTCAACACCTGGTAGCCGTGCCGCACCAGATCGTCCTCGCGCACCTCGTTGAGACGGGAATGCGCAACCTTGAGAGGGCCGCGCAGACCGCGGGTCAGCCAATCCTCGGCGACCTTGATGCAGGCCTCGATGCCCGAGCATTTTGCCGGCAGCCGATGCCGTTCGATGCCGTCAAGATGCAGCACCGCCGCATGGGCGGCGAGGCATGACCAGATCGTCGAGTGCGTATTGGTCCTGGCCCAATCGATGATGTCGGTCAGCTCGCGCCACAGGCTCTCCTCCGGCAACGCGCAACCGTTCGGCTCGGCGCCGGTGACGATCAGGCCGTCGATCTTCAGCCGACCGAGCTCGGCGATGTCGGTATAGTCCTTCGCGATATGGGCGCGCGCGGCTGCCGAGCGATTGACGGACGGCAGCGAAAAGCAGTGGAAATCGATGCGTGCATGTCCCGCGGCGCCGCTCAAGAGACGTGCGAATTGCCGTTCGGTCGCTTTCAGCGCGCCGTCGGGCATGTTGTTGACAAGCCCGATGGTGAGCTCGGTTCGTTCGCGGCGCTCGAACGCATCCTGCCCCGGCGCAAGGGCCGGGCTTGGGATCGACTGCTTCTGGTCGAAAAGAACAGGCATCGCGCTTCGACCGTCTATTCGGCGGCCTCGAGCCGGCCTTGACCGGCGCAAGCCTTTGCCAGCGCCTGGTCGATGTCGTCGATGATGTCGGCGACATGCTCGATACCGACCGAGAGGCGGATGGTCTCGGGCAGGATCCCGGCGGTCTTCTGCTGTTCGCGCGACATCTGCCGATGCGTGGTGGAAGCGGGATGGCAGGCGAGCGACTTGGCGTCGCCGATATTGACCAGCCGCGTGATCAGCTTCAAGGCGTCGTAGAAGGCCTTGCCGGCTTCCATTCCGCCCTTGATGCCGAAGGTGAACAGCGAGGAGGCGTTGCCGTCGAGATATTTCTGCACCAGCGCGTAGTAGGGGCTGTCGGGGAAGCCGGCATAATTGACCCAGGCGACCCGCGGGTCAGCCCGGAGGAATTCCGCGACCTTGCGCGCGTTCTCGACATGACGCTCGACGCGCAGCGCCACGGTCTCGATGCCCTGCAGCAGCAGGAAGGCGTTGAACGGCGACAGCACCGCACCCATGGTGCGTTGATATACGCTGCGGGCACGCTCGATATAGGCCTTCGGCCCGAAACGGTCGGCATAGACCAGGCCATGATAGGACGCATCCGGATGGTTGTAGGCCGGGAAGCGCGGGTTGTCCTTCCATTGAAAGCGGCCGCTGTCGACGATGGCGCCGCCGAGCGTGGTGCCGTGGCCGCCGAGGAATTTGGTCAGGGAATGCACGACAATGTCGGCGCCGTAATTGATGGGCTTGAGCAGGATCGGGGTCGCCACCGTGTTGTCGACGATCAGCGGCACGCCGTGGCGATGCGCGACCTTGGCCAGCGCCTCGATGTCGCAGACATTGCCGGCGGGGTTGCCGATGCTCTCGGCGAACACGGCCTTGGTGTCGTTATCGATCAGCTTCTCGATCGCCTCAGGCCGGTCGCTTTCGGCAAAGCGGCCGATGATGCCCTGGCGCGGCAGGATGTGCGCGAGCAGGGTGTGCGTCGTGCCATAGAGCTGCGGCACCGAGACGATGTTGCCGCCGCTGTCGGCGAGATTGACAAACGAGAAATGCAGCGCGGCCTGTCCGGTCGCGACGGCCAGCGCGCCGACGCCGCCTTCGAGCTCGGCGATACGCTTTTCCAGCACCGCGCTGGTCGGATTGGCGATACGGCTGTAGCGGAAGCCTTCCGCCTCGAGATTAAAGAGCGCTGCGCCATGGTCGGCGCTGTCGAAGGCGTATGACGCCGTCTGGTAAATCGGGACGGCAACCGCCTTGGTGGTCGGATCGGGATCGTAGCCGGCGTGAATAGCAATCGTCTCGTTGCGCATCATCGACCTCCACAATCAATCAATTATGACGCCCCGCTCTTTGGCTGCAAAAAGCTCGTGCGTTCGGCGCCATCGCCTTGATTAGGAGCGAGGGGTGAAGGGAGCAATAATTCGCGTAGAGATCGATGAAATAACCCTAACGAATTGTGGCGAGATGGATAAAATTTGAATCAAATGTTCTGCGTCGCCTATTGGCAGTCATTCCGGGGCGATGCGAAGCATCGAACCCGGAATCTCGAGATTCCGGGTTCGCACTTCGTGCGCCCCGGAATGACGTCCCGGCAAAATCTCACCCCACCGCGCGGCGGACCTGCTCGCCGATCTGCGATAGCACGAGTTGTGCCTGCGGCAGCAGCGCCCCCATGGCATGGAAGTTGTGGATCATGCCGGGGTGGCAGACATGCTCGACCACCACGCCTGCGGCGAGAAGTTTCCGCGCATAGGCATTGCCCTCGTCGCGCATCGGGTCGTATTCGGCGGTATGGATGATCGCCATTGGCAGTCCCGCGACATGGAAGGCGCGCAGCGGCGATATGCGGGGATCGGCGAGATCGGCATCATCGGTGACGTAGTCCGCAAGATCGGCTTCGAGCGTTGCCCGGTCGATCAGATAGTCTTGCGCGAATTCCCGTCGCGAGGGCGAGACTTCCTCGAAGTCGAGCACGGGACAGATCAGGCACTGCGCGGCGATTGGTGGCCAGGCATTTTGCAGCGCGTGCTGGCAGACCACAGCGGCCAGCGTAGCCCCTGCCGAATCGCCGCCGACCACCACGCGGTGCGGGTCGATGCCGAGCTGCGCGGCGTTGGCGAGTACATATTGGGTCGCCGCGACGGCATCCTCGATCGCGGCCGGGAATTTGTGCTCGGGCGCGAGGCGGTAGTCGACGGAAATCAACCGGCAGCCGGTTGCTTGCGCCAGCGCAGCGGCGACGCGGTGGTGGGTCTCGATGCTGCCCGCAACGAGGCCGCCGCCGTGAAAAAAGACGAAGCCTGGCGCAGGTTCGCGCGCGGGCGCTGCCGGCGCATAGAGCCGAT
>Ga0070738_10006013_pt1 | contig 12955 bp, 11 predicted proteins | sample Coa_R2_2_FD_66446 | JGI IMG/M metagenome (GOLD analysis project Ga0070738, IMG submission 66446) | Surface soil microbial communities from Centralia Pennsylvania, which are recovering from an underground coalmine fire - Coalmine... | ecosystem: Environmental > Terrestrial > Soil > Unclassified ... | reverse complement strand
ATAAAATAAAATATCTTATGGACTCTTCATTATTTTAACCATTGCTTTTATTTCCTCCACGCTACTCCCTACTAACTGAGAACCTTGAAATCTCGTATGAACGTTCACAGCTTTATCTACAATTGCTGGATTATTACCAATACCACTAAATAAAGCGGGACCTTTTTGAGTAAGCTTGAAGTTTGTTTCTTCTACTACCCCCTCCTTGCTTACTTCTTGCTTCTCATTGTTAAAATATACTTCATTGATATTGGGGGCATTGTGAATTGTATCATCAACAAATTTTCTTATGTTAAAATTAAGAGGTTTTAAACTCTCTGAATAATGTTTATCAAAATTAAATTTAGATATATTAATTGGTAAGGTTTCAGATAGCGCTTTCAATAGCATTTCACGACTTTCTCCTTTATCTGCTTCATCTAGCATAACGAGTCTATTTTTATTTAAACCAATGAATTGAGATAAAGTTAATTGATTTTTTTCTTGCTTTAACAGCTTATCCTGCTCTTCAAACAAATCATCATTAGGATCACAGTCTTTTAAATTAGATTCTAATTGTTCGATATCGTCTGAAGAGGTGAAGGAATGTAAAGTTTCTATAAAATCATCTTTATTAATATCCTTCGGTTTATTCATCACTAAAAAAACTGAGGATTTTAAAATAGCTTCAAAAGCTGAATTAAATAATACACTTAATTGGCTAATTAAATCTTTATAAGCACTTCCCCGAGCAGCTATTAAATCATTATAATTGATAGAAATAATCAACCCTTGGATTTTGTTAGCCATTCTTCCTGCTATTTCCAGTGATATAGCCTGACAAATTTTTGCCTCTTTTTTTCCTTCATAACTAAAATCAGGACATTCACATACCATCACGCCATTTGCTATTTTATATAATTCAGGATGTAGCAAGGCACGTCCGGTTTGCGTAGATGAAGTTTGAATCTCGGGTTCATCCCCTTTGAGGTAAGCAATTTTATTACGTTTACTACCAGATCTTAATCCCGGATTACCCATAATAAGAAAATATTCTCTATTTTCTGGATCGTGAAATTTTTCTACGGTGCGCTTAGTTAAATCCTTTAATATCTGTAAATTGATTTGAGAAAATCGTGTATCCATTGTTTTATATCCTTTAATAAATACCTATAATCAGGCTGAATTATATCTATGTTTTTGATTTTTTGAATATTTATCTGCTGATGAAAAGTATTTTATTAATCAAAACTGTCTATTTATGTCAAATTATTAACCAATCTCTTCTCTTATTGTATTTACTGACAAATCTCCCCTCACTCTGTGATAATCTATAAGTAGAAGACAACCGAAAGGACGTCGATATGTGGAAGACACCTTTTAAACTTATATTTCCCACATTGGCTATTTTCAGTGTTATCTCATCTGCCCATGCGTGGGACAAAGGTATTTATTTAACTCAATATACCTTAGAAAATCCCGAAAAATTAGATTATTTAATCCGCGAAGCCAAGGCTACTGGCATTAATACCTTTATCATCGATCATGATTATTACAGCTCCCATTACGCCCCCGCTATTGCCAAAGTAAAAGCAGCAGGCATTAAAGATGTTGCCCGAATTGTGGTCTTTTCGGATGGCGGTAATGCTGAGCAAATTCATTCTCAAGCTCATTGGGAAGAAAAATTTAAATTTGCTGAGGAAGCCATTAAAGCAGGTGCTGACGCAGTGCAATTGGATTATATTCGTTATAGCTCTAAAGAGCCCGCAAGCCCCCAACATGCTAAAGATGTATACCAAGTGATTAAATGGTTTAAAGCCAAAATAAATGCAGAAAATGTCCCCATGGAAATCGACATTTTTGGTGAGGTGAGTTATTACCCTTCTATGCATATTGGTCAGGATATTAAAATGTTTGCTGATAGTGTAGATGGTGTTAACCCTATGGTATACCCCTCCCACTTTTGGCCTTATCAAAAATATTCTGCTGAACCCTATAAGACTATTAATAATTCTTTAAATGCGCTCGTCGGTCAATTTAATGATCATCCACCCTTTAAGGTACATGCATTTATTGAAGCAGCTAACTTTCATTATCTAACCAAAACTTCCAATGCTGAAAAACAAAAATATTTATTGCAAGAAATACGCGCTGTCGAGAATGCGAAAAATGCTTCCGGCTGGTATGTATGGAGTGCCAATAATGTTTATGATAACTTATTTCAAGTGTTGAAAAATAACGAGACAAAACCAGCTGATTTCTCTAAAACAACGATCGCAAAAAGCGAAATCAAACCTACTAATGAAACAAAGCTTAATGATGCAGCAAAAATCAATAACAATAACGAAGTCCGCCAACAAGATATTAAAACTGCTAATTCCTCTGAAAATACTGAAAATATGAATCTTGATTTGGAAACGGAAACATTTTTATCGTGGCTTAAGCAAGAGATAGACAACTATTAAATGAATCATACCGAGTTTTGAAGGGTTTTGAAGGCTAGACAGTTGCCTAGCCTCCTCTCAATTACTCATATACTTCATCACATTCGAAGCGAATAATGAGGATCTTCCTTCCTTCCTTCTAATAAAGGCGTTGTTTCGGGTGGTTCAATTTGAGCCACTGGTGCAGGTTGCGGGCCTTCCTCGCTTACTAATCTTCCCGGTTCCGGAATTATTTCAGCAGGTTTGGAGGCAGTTCTTCTAACAATATTTTCTACTCCAAGCAGTAAAAGAATACTCGTCGTATCTGCCAGTCCTGCTGCGCCTGTATTATGTTCTACATTAATCCGAGAAAAGGCATATCCCGCCCCTCCTAAAGCAACGAGTATTGTGGCTGCTACTCCCAGCTGTTGGGCTTTGGTCATCTTGCTCCATGCATTGGTTGTAAGTAACGTATACATACACCAGGCGAAGCTACCAACCACGAGACATCCGTTTACAGCAGAAGACTCAAGAGAGAATTGGTCTTTTATCTCATTTTTTGTCTCAGAAGCGTCAAGATTTCTAGCCTTTTGGATTCCGAAATAACTATAACCAGTAGCCAAAAGTGAAGCGCTCGCCATACTTAACTGTGTTATACCCCTCAATGCAGATAGAAAGTGAGATTTTGCTGTAGTGCCAGTGGGTTTTAAATAAGAAGTAATATTTTTCATACGTGAGTACATATAAACCTCCAGGAGAAAGCTTAATAGTTGATGAAAGGGAAAAATTGATTGTTATTCTCTGTTCATTATTAATATCACTCTCTCAGTAAGATTGAATATTAGTATTTGGCGTAATTTATTTCGGGAAAACCCTAAAAGCTTACTGGTGAGCTTTACCATCCTTGGTTATAATCCTTAAACAAGAAATCATTTTTATAATTGGAATAAATAGAATATGGCTTCTGACTATTTCCCTATACCGTTATTTGATGCATTGGAACACCTCGACGCATCAGCCGCGATACAACTTGCTGCCATCAAATCAAAACTTCCTAACGGCATCTCAATAAATGACGTCACTGCGGATTATCAACATACTTGCCAGTTTCTTCATTCTTACCGAGGCAGCGCTGAAACGTTTAAATCGTATCGTCGGGAAATTGAACGACTTTTACAATGGGCTTGGTTTAAACAAGGCAAGTCACTAAAAGAGTTATCTAGGCGCGATATTGAAGTATTTCTTGAATTTTGCCAATCACCACCTACTGATTGGATTGGTGTTAAACATGTCCCACGTTTTACCGAAAAAGATGGCCAACGCATTGCTAATCCAGTTTGGCGTCCTTTTGTGGCGTCTGTTAGTAAAAAAGCCTATCGCGATGGTCAAACACCTGATGTGAAATCATATATGCTTTCACAAAGTGCACTACAAGCTATCTTTGCAATTTTAAGTAGTTTTTATAATTATCTAGAACAAGAAGAATATACTAACGGTAATCCTGTTGCTCAAATCCGCCAAAAAAGTAAATTTTTACGTAAACATCATGGTAAAAAAACGATACGGCGCTTGTCAGAACTGCAATGGGCTTACGTAATTGAAACCGCCGAATTAATGGCTAATGAAAATCCTAACTTACATGAACGAACACTTTTTATCATGAATGCACTTTTTGCTATGTATTTACGGATTTCAGAATTAGCAGCGAGTGAACGTTGGATACCACAAATGGGGCATTTTTATAAAGATATGGACGGGAATTGGTGGTTTAAGACGGTGGGGAAAGGGAATAAAGAGCGAGATATTAGTGTTAGTAATGCCTTGTTAGAGGCATTAAGGCGTTATCGCCTCAGCATGGGATTAACTTCTCTGCCCTCTCCAGGTGAATCCCTACCTCTTATTCCCAAAGCCCTAGGTAAAGGACCCATAGGAGGAACCAGGCATATTCGGAAAATTGTGCAGCAGTGTTTTGATAAAGCGATTGAGCGCTTAAAAACAGATGGTTTTATGGAAGATGCAGAAATGTTAACAGCAGCAACAGTCCATTGGTTGCGTCATACAGGTATTTCCGAAGATGTGAAGATTCGTCCGCGCGAGCATGTCAGAGATGATGCGGGGCATAGTTCGAGTGCGATTACAGATCAATATATCGATATTGAATTGCGCGAGAGACATGCTTCAGCAAAGAAAAAGCCGATTAATAAATTAGGATAGGCTTAATCCAATAGGGCGAAATACGTTACATCCTATCCCCCATCGCACGTTGCTGCTCGGTAAACTTATTAGGATAGCCATCATAATTAACAGTCGTCATCATTCCCCCTGCTTGATGATAAAGGATATGACAATGCAACATCCAAATCCCCGGATTATCTGTATCAAGTACTACTTTAACAGTGGAATGCGGTAACACATCAATCGTATCACCCTTGCGCCCATTGATTTTTTTACCATTAATTTCCGTCACTTCAAACACATGCCCATGAATATGCATAGGATGTGCCATGTTAGTTCGATTATCAAAAATCAACTCTGTCCGTTCATTTGGCTTCACCATAGTAGGATCAATATTAGGCCATGCTCGCCCGTTTATTGTCCAAATATAGGTCGCCATATTGCCCCTTAAAATATAGGGAAAAGATTGTCCAATTGATTGTTCGGGCATAGGCTCTGCTGCGGACGTTTTAAATTCCTGATCATAATTTAATATCGGATTAGTTTGCGTCGTCTTTTCTGATAAGACGGGGATTTTGGCATGCGGTGTCGCTAAAATCATCCCTGTCTGCTGCTTTGTTCCTTCAGGTAATGCCAAAATAGGGTATGCACCTTCACCAGCCGGAATCTTTATTCTAATATCGAGTCGATTACCAATCGCCATTTGAAAACGTGACCCTTCGATAGGTTTAATCGGGGTTCCATCAACTGCAAAAAGTTCGCCTTTTAATTTACCTAAATCAATATAGTAATTACTACTTGCCGAAGCATCAATCACACGTAAACGCAATGTTTCCTCCCCTTTTACACGAATGATATCAGGATGTTGTAAAGTACGATGGTTAACCAGATAGGCATCAAACTTAACATCATTTACATCAGGCTTGTTCATCTGCATTTTCATCGCCATACGGGCGCTTTTCATGGTCTTTTTTCGTAAATCTTCAAAAATCACTTTAGGATTCTTAAAAGTAAAATCCTGAACAAACATTACTGCTTCAGGTTCACGTTTTTCTTGAGGATCATGGATAATGAGTGGCGCTGCCATTAATTTTTGTTCTTGGAATTTATAATGAGAATGTAACCAATATGTGCCGGCTTGCTTTAACTCAAAATGATAATGATAGTTACCGCCAGGAGGGATCGGTAATTGCGTAACATAGGGGACACCATCTTGATCATTAGGATCAATCAATCCATGCCAATGTAATACTAAGGGAACATGTGTTTTATTTTGAACGATAACATTAAAATCTTGACCTTTCGTGCCGATATAGCCGAACGTGCCATCCGGTTGTTTGACACTAAATACTTGGCTAGGACGACCATCGACAACAATCGTTGTTTCCGTTACCTGCAAAATGACGGGCTTGCTAGAAGTTGGTTCTGCTACAGCGAGATTAACGAGGCTTATCATCATCAGCAAGAGATAAATAAATTTCTTCATTTGCAGTGTCCTTATGCATTTTTTCTTCCTTATTCTTATGGTAGCTGGTTGAAAAATGAAATGCTACTAGGTAATCTCATTAAGATCCTTCAAAGGAATAGTAAAATGAAATGGAATTTCTTATTGGTAGCTTCCGTTTGCATCCTTCTCACTAGCTGCGAAAAAATGGCCTTGTTAACTACACCGAAAAAACAACCTATTCCTTCCCATACTCACTTGGCCGAGCAAGCAGAAAAGAATTTTTGGGATACCTTACATAAAGGCCAATATCAAAATCTTCCTGAAACGACAAAATTACTCACCGCAGCTTACTTACAAAATCCTAATGACCCCAAACTGGCAGCCCATTTAGGATTTGTCCATATTTGGAAAATTACAGAAAGACAGCGGGAGAAAACCATCGAACCTACTATTACGAATGAAATTATTCTCGCCCGGAAATTTTTCTCTGATGCTGTTGAACTGAACCCAGACGATGCACGCTTTAAAGGATTTTTAGGTGATAGTATTTTAATTGAAGGAAAAATTTTTCATGATGAGCGTGAACAAGTACATGGCTATTTTACATTAAAACAAGCTATTTCCATGTGGCCAGAATTTAATTATTTCACCGCTGGTTACCCTATGAGTACGTTAGACCCTCACTCAAAAGAATTTCAAACGGCACTTGCATGGCAGTGGAAAACTCTTGATTTATGTGCAGGTACGACAATTGATAAACAACACCCTGATTTTACTCTATACATGTACCGTGAAACGCAGCAAGGTCCATTGCGTGCTTGTTGGAATAACTGGATTGCACCGCATAATTTTGAAGGCTTCTTCCTAAATATGGGAGACATGTTAGTTAAACAAGGTGATTGGCAAACCGCGATTCAAATTTATAATAATGCGAAATTGAGTAAGAATTATTCGGTTTGGCCTTATCGTCATCTCTTAGAAGAGCGGATCGCGAAAATTAAAACCCACTCGCCTCCTCCTACACTATTATTTAATTCTGGTTATGGTTGTGTGGTATGTCATCAGGCAAGATGAACTCCACCTCTTATCAATAAAAACTCGACAATAACCTGAATTTTTGCCATAATTTTAAATTAAAACTAAGCACTAAAAAGAGATAATAAATGAACACGATTCCAAAAATTACATCTTTTATCTTATGCTTATTCATGTCATCACTTGTATGTGCAAATGAAGATAAAACCATTCAACACGTCCCTGAATTTTCAGGTGGTTTAAACATTTCCCAAATTACTGCTTGTGAAAAAAAATATAAAGATCTTTGTCCAATTGTGAATGCTAAATCTCCCATGGAGGGCATTGTTCAGCAAGAGTCTTGTATTGAAAAGAAAATGGCTGGCGACAAATCTTGCATACAAGCCAGTAAAATCCGACAGCTTACCTCTTATGCTCCTACTGCTCTTAAGCAATATGGTCCTGTTACTGTCTTTAATACCACCAGCTTAGCAGATGGTGTCACGACATTTTATATGGTTGATGCAAAAGGCCTTTTAATAGAGTTAACAACCAACTTGGATTTGGATAAAGATAACAACTATCTGGCGCTTAAAAAGAAATATCCTAATCTTACTCTTACCCGTTTCCTTCATTGGACTAAAGTTAATGAAGATCTTTTTCCTAACTCCCAACTTTTTTTCAATAATGATCAACAGCTTATCTTTAAACAGGAATTACGCGATGGTGACTGCGTAGCTTGTGCGGTAAAAGGGGTTGCAGAAGTAGCTTACGAGTTTAACTCGGAAGGAGCTTTTCTTAGAAGCACCTTACTAAAAGTGACAGCATTGAACTGATCTCATCAGTGAAAATTTAACTCTAAATAAATTTTAATATTATCAATTACTTATAATGAGGAGTCGGATTAATTTTGATTAATATAAAAGAGGAAGCCATGCTGTTTCCTCTTTTATGTAATATAATAAAGAAAGGATTACTTTTATGATAGGAATCCTATGGATACAACACTCAATGTTGATCTTAAAAAAAGGCTTATCCGTGCCCAGCGTTGTTTTTCTACATTAACTGATACCGAACTTGAAGAGTTGGAAGGCCTTTTTAAAGAAAAGCGCGTTACGGTTGGTGAAACTATCGTAACAGAGGGAGATATTGTTGATAGTGTTTATCTCATCGTCAGTGGTACAGCTGAAGTAAGGCATGTCTATATTGAAAATAATGCTGTCAAAATCCAACCTCTTGCCACCCTCGGGCCCGGGGAAGCAATAGGACTAAATGAAACAGGATTTTATTCCTTGTCTGGGGTACGAACCGCTACTGTTGTCGCCATGACTGAGGTAGTGTTATTACGTTTAAGCATGGCAGCCTTCCATGGGTTTGCACTCATGAATTCGCATGTGAGTGAAGTGATGCGAAGTTATGTGCGAAATTTAATGAGTCGGGAATCTTAGATCATCTGCCATTCTCAGGGAATGGCAGAGAAAAGTAGAACTTCTTACTTACCACCACTACCATTAAACTGCTGCGTCATATCCACCACATATTGCTTAGTTACAATAGGCATTTTTAATTGCGGCGCATTTTCAGCGAAATTAATCTTAGATAAATCCACCGCACGCAATGTCAAATCCCCATAAGTCCGATAATAAAACATCTTATGCGTTAAATCCTTGAAAACCACCCATTGCGTCAATTCATTCGTAGCTGTATTAAGTTGTTGCGTTTCGCGGACCCATCCAAGCGGAATATCGACATTATTAATAATATGCTGCGCAAGATTCAATGTATCATCGACATTATTCGTCGGAAATACGGTTTTTAATAAAACGGAAATTTTCACAAAACGCGAGGGTGGGCTGACATCACCCGGTAAGCCTAACATCCCTGAGCCCTGGCCTGTTGCAACAAATGTAATTCCTCCTGCCACCACTGGTTTAGGTGTCACAGGGGTTAAATTAACATAATTCCGTAAATTCGTTATTTGCCATGAATAAGTTGGTGCATTCGTAAGAACGCCGACAATATTCTCATACAGCATCATCTTACCATTAACAAACTCAACCACTAACCCTTTTCCTGTACTGTCATAAATGGCGTAATGTAAGGGAAAGATCATATTAATTTGCGGCAACGTTTGAGCGAAGACGTAGACATTTGCTAAAGCCTGCCTGACTTCATCCACTGTCTTAAAATTACCAAGTACCCAATCACCGAAGTGTACATAGGAGAGAGCATGGCTTTCTTGCCCATCAGGAACCATCGGATATAAGGTTTCACCAGGCAAATATAAACTTTCCACAGATAAGCCTTGCTCATTCATGCCATCAAGCGCGACGCCTAAATTGAATCCATCTAAAAATACATATCCATAAGCCGCTTTCCATGACATTCCTGCTTTTCCATTAGGAGCAGTGTCACTAAACGTTCTTCCACGTGGGGATGTCATTAAGTTAGATTTTAAATCTACCGCAAATTCCATACTTCTTGCGATAATCACCGTTCCATCCTGGCCTTTCAAACGAAAGTCTGTGCAAGCTTGGCCTGTTGAAATGTGGGTACTGCATAAGGCAAGAGAAATACCAATAGCGGAAAAGAACTTTTTCATGTCGCAATCTCCATTTGGACGAAATGAATTTACCACTTCCTTGGACGCTTAGAGGAACGATTTCATAAGAGTTGATTCTAAATGAGATGGAAGCTTTTAGCTATTACTTTCCCCTTGATTCCCTCCCTGGATGAGAGAGAAGCTGCGGGGAAAGTATCAACAGCGATAGCTATTTGTCTTCGCCTTTGTCCTCACCGCTGATGTGATCTTTGAATAAATCACCCAGGGTGGTTTTGAGAGGTGAATCTGAGCCTTTCTTCTTCTTACCGCTAGCACTGCCGGTAGAAGCTGCTTTGGTGGCTTTAGTACTCTTTTTAGCTGGTGTCTTAGCATCTTTGGCTTTAATAGAAAGAGTAATCGCATGGGCTTTTCTATCCGTGCCAATAATTTTAGCTTCGACCGTATCGCCTACTTGCAGCTTCGTACGTGCATCTTCCACTTTTTCTGCTGCTATTTCAGAAGCACGCAATACACCGCGAATACCATCAGTCAATTCCACAATCGCTTGCTTTTGATCAACTTCAACCACGGTGCCTGTGACTAAATTACCTTTTTCATTTGCTTCTAAGTAGCTGGCTAAAGGATCTTCTGCTAACTGCTTCAAGCCTAAGGCAATACGTTCACGTTCAACATCAATAGCTAGAATAATAGCTTCGAGCTCATCACCCTTCTGATATTTACGCAAGGTTTCTTGCGCTTCAGCTTCACTCCAAGCGATATCAGAAAGATAAATAAGACCATCGATACCCCCTTCCAACTCAAGGAAGATACCAAAATCAGTAATCGATTTGATCTTACCTTTAACGTGCTCACCTTTCTCATGTTTCTCTGCAAACGCAGCCCATGGATTAGGCGTACACTGTTTGATACCTAAGGAAATACGACGGCGTTCTGCATCTACATCTAACACCATGACTTCCACTTCTTGGCCTAAGTGAACAACTTTATTTGGATTGACGTTCTTGTTTGTCCAATCCATTTCAGACACGTGAACCAGACCTTCAATGCCTTCTTCGATTTCAACAAAACAGCCGTAATCAGTGATATTGGTCACGCGACCTGAAATTTTGGAATTCACGGGATAACGTTGACTAATGTCTTGCCATGGATCACCGCCTAATTGCTTGAGACCTAATGAAACACGAACACTTTCACGGTCAATCTTTAAGACGCGGACTTTGATTTCATCACCAATCGCTAAAATTTCGCTTGGATGTTTAATACGTTTCCAAGACATATCGGTAATGTGTAACAGACCATCTACACCACCTAAGTCGATAAATGCACCGTAGTCTGTTAAGTTTTTGACGATACCTTTTACTTCATCGCCTTCATTAATGTTTTCAAGGACTGCTGCACGTTCCACATTCGATTCAGCTTCTAGCACAGCACGACGAGAAACAACAATGTTGTTTCGCTTGGAATCAACCTTGATCACTTTAAATTCAAACTGCTTGCCTTCAAAAGCTTCTGGGTCACGGATAGGTTTCACATCTACCAATGAACCCGGCAAAAATGCGCGGACTTTGTTAATTTCAACTGTAAAACCACCTTTCACACGGCCAATGATGACGCCGGTAATGGTTTTCTTCGTTTCATAAGCTAGTTCTAAATCAGTCCAGGATTCGAGACGTTTTGCACGTTCGCGGGAAAGACGGGGGTTACCGTAGCCATCTTCTAATACTTCAAGTATTACTTTAACTTCGCCGCCTACTTGCGCTTCTAAATGGCCTGTTTCATCATAAAATTGCTCGATGGGAATATAGGCTTCTGATTTTAAGCCCAGGGCATCAACAACAATATACTTATCTTCAATACGTTCAACAGTTGCGGTAATAATGGTCCCAGGAATCATGGGAGCATCAGATAAGCTTTTCTCAAACAACTGTGCAAAGGTTTCACTCATACTTTTCTCAACTTAAATAAAAACACGGTTAGTGGTTGTTTCTTTACTCTGTTACCTCAAGCGCTTCAACGAGTTTCATCCCCGTCAAAGTTGAGATAACAGGAAAGGCCTTTTTTCGGGTAATCTCGGTCACAATCCGATTTACCACATCCTCCACAGATAAGCCGTTAGTATTGATACAAATGGCATCTGCTGCGGGCTTAAGAGGGGCAACGGTACGTTCTTGGTCACGCTTATCACGTTCACGCAGCTCCTCGATAAGGTCGCTTAGGTTAACATTAATACCCTTCTCCAGCAACTGATGATAACGTCTGAGCGCCCGTTCTTCGGGGCTTGCCGTGAGGAAAATCTTCAATTCAGCATCCGGGAAAACAACGGTTCCCATATCTCGGCCATCGGCTACTAGCCCGGGGGCTTCTCGAAATGCTCGTTGACGGCTAAGGAGAGCAGCTCGTACCGCTGGTAGTGCAGCAATAATGGAGGCGCTATTACCAATGGGCTCGGTGCGGATGGTATCGGTTACATCTTCCCCTTCGAGTATTACTTTAGGAAGCTTATTTTCTTGCGCTATAAACTGGACATCAAGGTGTTCTGCCAATACTTCCAGAGCTTTTTCGTTATCTAACGCAACGCAATGCTTTTGGGCGGCCAACGCAAGTACCCTGTATAAAGCACCACTATCTAAGAAGTTCCAACAAAGGCGGGTTGCCAATAGCTGGCTCACCGTACCTTTGCCGGTGCCGCTCGCACCGTCTATGGTAATAATAGGAATTATAGCGGGTTCCTTTTGATGGCTCATTCCTTCTCTTCTCCTTTGATATTTGCAATACGTTCCAGACTTACTAATGTTTCTCCCTCGCTTAATTGAATGAGACGTACGCCTTGAGTATTACGGCCAATTAATGAGATTTCAGCAACTGGTATACGCACGAGCGTGCCTTTATTGCTAATTAACATCGCTTCATCCTCTGGATTGACTTGCAACGCACCGACCACTTTACCGTTACGTTCATTGACATGAATAGAAATAACGCCCTGGCCCCCTCTGCCACTGAGACGGTATTCCTCTAAGGGGGTTCGTTTTCCATAACCATTTTCAGTAGCTGTTAAAATATCGCCCGCTTGCGCCACGATCAGAGACACCACATGCTGATCTTTCTGCAGCTTCACGCCGCGAACCCCCACTGCCTGGCGCCCCATGCAGCGGACTTTACTTTCAGGGAAACGGACCACTTTACCTGCATCTGTGAACAGCATAATGTCATGGTTGCCGTCGGTAATATCTGCTTTAACTAAGCAATCTCCTTCATTTAAAGCGATGGCAATAATACCTGACGTACGTGGCCGGGAAAAATCGACTAGTGATACTTTCTTCACAAAACCCATCGCCGTTGCCATGACGACATATT
>Ga0070738_10006010_pt1 | contig 12960 bp, 7 predicted proteins | sample Coa_R2_2_FD_66446 | JGI IMG/M metagenome (GOLD analysis project Ga0070738, IMG submission 66446) | Surface soil microbial communities from Centralia Pennsylvania, which are recovering from an underground coalmine fire - Coalmine... | ecosystem: Environmental > Terrestrial > Soil > Unclassified ... | reverse complement strand
ACGCAGACCTGGTGGCAGAATCATGGCGATCTGCCCGATTTCTACTGGTTTAACGCCTCGCGCGTGATCGTGAACACGATCAACGAGTTTCCCGCCTTCAGTTTTCTGCTCTCCTGCTTTCACGCGCATGTGCTGGCCCTGGCCTTTACGATCGTTGCCATTGCCCTGGCTTTCAATCTCTTCCTGGAGCAGAAGGGTCAGGGCTTGCTGGCCTTTGGGCGCGGCTGGCGCTTGCCCTTGACGCTCGGGGTGACGGCGCTGATGATCGGCAGTCTCTTCGCTATGAACGGCTGGGATTATCCCACCTATCTGGCGCTGGCTCTGGTGGCCCTGCTGCTTCAGCAGTGGCTGGCGCATCAGGCGCGCATGAGCTGGGATCTGGTGCTGGACGCTTTCACGGTTTGTGCAGCCCTGGGGGCGCTCTCGTTCTTTCTTTTCACGCCGTTCTATCTCAGTTTTGTCTCGCCCGCGCAGGGCCTGGGCCTGGTCAATCCGGCGGATCGCACGCCGCTGGTCGATGAAGTCTTGATTTACGGCATCTTTGCCTTTATCTTTCTCTCGTTCCTGCTGGCCACGTTCTTCCGTCCGCGCTCGGCTGCTTTTTCCGCCTCGGCCAGGCCGCTCGTTCTCTCTCCCACGCAGCCGGGTTCACACGATGCCTCGCCTCAGCCCTTGCCGAATCCGACGCCCGCCGTCCCGGTAGGGGCGAGCAGCCGGGCGAGCGTGGGGACGGGAACGCTGAACGAGGCCAGGCCGCTTGAGGTTGAGGAGAGCCTGGATATCCAGATTCAAGACCTGGGTTCCAAACCGGTCCAGGACGCGCTGCCGGAAGAGGAGCAGGAGCAGTTAAGCCTTGCCGGTCTTAACTGGCGCGATATGCGGGTGATCGGGCTGGTGGGGACGCTGCTGGTAGGTCTGGTTGTGCTGCTGGTTCTGAAGAACGGCACGACCTTTGTTGTGACGGGTGCTCTTGCGGCCATAGGCGCAATCCTGGCGCTGTATCATCTTAAAGAGCGCGAACGCTCGTTTGTGCTGATGTTAGGCGCGGTGGCCTGCGCGCTGGTCGCATTTTGCGAAGTGATTTTTCTGCGCGACGTCTTCGCCGACCAGGTGCCGCGCATGAATACGGTCTTCAAGTTTTACTTCCAGGCCTGGGCACTGCTCTCGATCGCTGGCGGGGCGGGCGTCTACTTTGTACTGGACAGCCTGCGACCATCGTTGAGGCTCCTGCCCTCTGCGCGCTGGACCTATGCCGTCAGCAGGATGCTCTGGGCGGCGGCCCTGCTGCTCTTTCTCTTGATGGGCGCGGTCTACCCCTTGAAGGCGTCGTATCAGCGTTACGGGGACTTCACTCAGCGCGATACGAGTCTGGATGGCTTGAATTACCTGAGCAGTTATGCTCCTGGCGACTATGCAGCGATTCGCTGGATCAACAGCCATATCTCGGGTGATCCGGCGATTGTCGAGGCTTTTGGGGCAGATTATAGTGATTACGGACGTATCTCAGCCTTTACCGGTCTGCCGACGATCATGGGCTGGGAGGGCCATGAGTGGCAGTGGCGCGTGAACTGGGTGAACCGGGGCCTCAACTCGGCGGACTTTTTCCGCCGGGTGGGAGATATTAACCAGATCTACACCAATCCGTCGCCGCAGACCGTTCTGACCTTAATGGCGCGCTATGGTGCTCGCTATCTCTACGTAGGGGCGCTGGAACAGGCCACATATGTGGGGGTCAATCTTCACCGCTTTGGAAGTTTTATGAAAGTCGTCTATCAATACGAGGGCGTGACGATCTATCAAGTTCCAGGATGAGCGCATCCTGGCGTTTGTGCTGCTTTGCCGGCCAGTCAACCTGCAATGAAGAGGAGAGTTTTCCTTTGAAGAGTTACGAGACCAAGCCGGGTGGAGTTCCCTCCTCGGAGCCTGCCCAGGCTGCCGAAGACACGTTGAACGCTCAACCTCCGACCGGGATCACGGAAGTTGACCCTGATTCCTCCTCGCTACAGGCGGGGATGCCAGGTGAGTCTCCGCCGAGCGATGCTCCATACGAGGAGGAGCAGGCCCGCTCATTGGTTCTGGAGAAACCAGGTGCAACCGGAAACGATGAGCAGGGTTCAGACGGACTGGTACACCCGCCCGATGAGGACCGTGTACGCCGTTCCCGGAGCTTCAGGTGGCCTGCGCGCAGGCAGCTTCTGGCCTGGCTGCCATTCTGGGCGGTTATTCTCCTGGGCGCGCTTCTGCGTTTCTGGGATCTGGGCGCAAAGCCACTCCATCACGATGAGAGCTTGCATGCCTACTTTGCTCTCCAGCAGGTCTTGTACAATACATTCAGGCAGTGGTCAAGCTGTGCGAGCGGCGCTGATCCCAACTGCTATCAGTACAACCCCTTGATGCACGGTCCTTTCCAGTTCCACGCCATCGCGCTGGTCTACCAGATCAGCCAGTGGCTGGGCGCGCCGGATAACGGGGTCAACACGACGACCGTCCGTATCATGGCGGCTCTGCTCGGCTCGGTGCTGGTCGGCCTGCCTTACTTCTTACGCGATTACCTGGGCAAGCTCGGCGCATGGCTGGCCTGCCTTTTTCTGGCAGTTTCGCCCAGCATGGTCTATTTCTCGCGTTTTGCGCGTGAGGACATCTACATGGCCTGCTTCACGCTCCTGATGGTTGTTGCGGTGGGGCGCTACGTTCGCGAACGCAAGATGCGCTGGCTTCAGCTGGCCGCTGCCGGCTTTGCGCTCTCCTACACGACCAGTGAGGCCACGTTCCTGACAATTGCAGTTTTTGGCAGCTTCCTGGGGGCCCTGATCGTCTGGGAAATCGGCTCGAAAATCTCCTTGCGCTCCCGCCTGGCCGACCAGGAGGCGGCGCGTTTCCTGCCCCGCACCTTCGCTCCTTTCGTCCTGCTGGCCTATTTCCTGGTCGCGGGCATTGGGGCGAAGCTTGCTCTTGCCCAACTGGACCGGCTCGCGGTCTATATCAACACCCATACGAGTATCACGGATGCCGACCTGGCCAACCTGGAGGGCTTTACGGTCAGGCTGATCCCCTGGCTGGGAATTCTCCTGGGCCTTTACGTCTTTAGCATCCTTGCCCGCGAGATCTATGGGAAATTGCCTGCTTCTGGCCGGCGGGGCCTTGCTCGTTTTGTGGATCGCCGCCAGCCAGTGCTTGACACTATTCTGACCATGCCCTGGACTCACTGGTTCTTCGCACTGATGCTTGCCTTTGCCATCTTCCTGGTGCTCTTCACCGCGCTCTTCACCAACGTGTATAACGGGATCGGCGATGGCATCTGGCGCGGCCTGTACTACTGGTTGCAGCAGCAGAATGTGGCGCGCGGAGGTCAGCCCTGGTACTACTACCTCCTGCTGATCCCGCTTTATGAGCAGATTGGCGTCGTCTTTGGTATCGTCGGCATCATGCGTTGCTTGATCCGCCCCAACGCCTTCCGCCTGTTCCTGGTCTACTGGTTCCTGGGCAACCTCTTTATCTACTCCTGGGCCGCCGAGAAGATGCCCTGGCTGGTCATCTTCATGACTATGCCCCTGATGCTGCTGGCCGCGCTTGGGGTGGAGCCCTGCGTGATGGTCTGCTATCGCTATCTCAAAGGCCGCTTCTTCGCCGGCGCGCACTCGGCGTCCGCGAGCGCCGAGGCTCCGGCTGGATCGCTTCCGGTTGCTCGCCCGCGTCCCCGTCCGGGAATGGCGCGGGCCGCGCTTGGCCTGTTCGGCACGCTACTGGCGGCGCTCCTCTTGCTCCCGACCATCCATAACATGTACGAGGTTTCCTATGTGCATGCGGCGGACGGTCCGCACGAGATGATGGTCTATGTACAGACCACGACCGATATCAATATTGTGATGGAGCGCATTCAGGAGGTGGATCAGAAGGACTTTGGCGGCAAGCATCAGGTGATGATTGGCGTGACCGACGATGCCACCTGGCCCCTCGCCTGGTACCTGCGCGACTATCCAAACCTCTGCTTTGGGTTCCCAGAGAGGTGCCCAGGCTGGAAGGATACGGTGCCGATCATCATCTCCGGCGGCGATGATCCCTATGGCGATATCAGCACCTACGCGCCCGCCAACGGGAAGTACCTCTATCACGAATACCAGATGCGGAGTTGGTGGGATGAGGGCTACAAACTTCCTCCCTGCATGCCTGGCCAGACGCCGGCTTTCAATACGTGCTCTGATCCCAATCTGGGCAGCGGGGTTGGTCCCTTGCTCTGGCTGAGCTATGGCGATTCGCCCCCGCCCGGCGCGAAATTTAACCTCGGCCTGACCCTCCAGCGCGTCTGGAACTGGTGGTGGCAGCGCCAGCCCTTCGGGGGGACCGCGAACAACCATTATGATATGGAACTGTTTATCCAGAAAGGGCTGGGTGTGACTCCGTAGCGCTCTCCCTTTTCCTTTTCCCTGATCCTCGCGCCTGCGAGGATCAGGGAAAGATTCTGAGAATCATCCCGTCTATGCCAACGACTATCACGCCCACCAGTGAGATTGGCAGCAGGTAGAGCAGGCTGGCGAGCGCCATGTGCGCGCGGCGACCTGAGCGGAAGCCGGGGACATGCTTCAGCCATCGGCATTGACCCAGGCGTTGGCCCAGGCCGAAGGGATTCAGGCCGAAGAGCAGGAGCAGAAAGAGGAGCAGGGGGAGGCCGATCACGCCTGCAAGCGGAATTGCTACCAGCGCTCCCAGGAAGATTATCCCCAAACGTCGATCGTGAAGACCATCGGTAAAGGTACGTATACCCGTTTGCATTTCAGCTTCGCCTTTCGGCTACCACTATCTCAGGTAGTTACTTTTCCCAATCGGCAGAAGCTTCAAAAAACTTGAGGCTGAACCATACGTCGATCTTGATTTTTCTGTTCCTCTCATCCCGCGCTTTCTGGAATGTCCCTCGACAAAAGATTCCGCTTGATACTATAATAAGAAGATTTAGAGGACATTGCGAGCAAGGAGTGTACAAACATGTCTCAACCTGTAGATCCTCAGCGAGAGCAGCCCAGCACCTATTTCGTGGAAGATCGTTCCAATCAAGCCGAGATGATCCGTTTGCAAGTCCAGGACCAGATGATCACGGATGGGATGGGAGGGGTTCTCCCGGAGCAGCCAGACCCCACACGTTTTGAGCGGGTGCTCGACATTGGGTGCGGCACCGGCCATTGGCTGATTGAAGCGGCGAAGACCTATCCCACCATGAAACTCCTGATCGGTGTTGATATCAGTAGCAGCATCCTGCGTTATGCGCGTGAGCAGGCTGCGGCCCAACACGTTGCTGATCGCGTCGAATTTCACCTGATGGATGCCTTGCGGATGCTCGAATTTCCCCACAATTTCTTTGATATAGTGAATCTGCGGTATGGGATGAGCTGGCTGCGTACCTGGGATTGGCCCAAACTTTTACAAGAAGCGAAACGCGTCATCCGCCCGGGAGGAATCATCCGTCTCACCGAGAGCGACTATGACGCCGATGAGAGCTATCCGTCACTGAAACGTCTCACCGGTCTCTTTGTGCAAGTCTTTTACCACACAGGGCATCTTTTTGCCCCCGATAAAGACGGGATTATCAGTTACCTTGCTCAACTTTTGCAGCGGGCCGGGTACCAGGATATCCAAACCTGCTCCCACAGGCTGGAATTTCGGGCTGGAACCCTCGGGGGCCAACGCTTTGCCGAGGATGTGAAGCTAATCTTTCAGACAGCCGTGCCCTTTTTTCGTAGATGGACGCACCTGCCCGACAATTACGAGGAAATTTATCAGCAGATGCTGCAGGAAGTGCAACGACAAGACTTTGTACAAACATCTACCCTGCTCACCGCCTGGGGCACCCGGCAATAGGCTTCCAGGGCGGCTGAAAAGCAGAGCACGCTCCCTGGAAGCCTATTGTCGGGTAGCGTGCTCTGCCATTCCCGTGCTACGTTCCGTGAACCAGCACGATTTTCCCGATAACCTCATGGTTGGCAAGTCTGCGATGGGCTTCTGCGGCCTGTTCTACCGGGAGAACGTCAGCGATGACCGGCTGCACAATCTTCTTTGCGACCAGGCCAAGCACATGTTCCTCGTTGGCCGGCGTGGTATGCATCAGGCCGGGGCCCAGCACATTGACGCGTTTCAGGCGCCAGGACTGAGTATCAACGGTGGCCTGCTGCCCCCCCAGATTGCCGATCAGCACAACGCGTCCTTCTGGCGCACAGGCGTCGATGCTCTCCTGAAGTGTTGAGCCGACCAGTTCCAGGACGAGGTTGACGCCGCCGACCGTGCGAGCGGCCTCCGCGACGCTCTGCTGTTTGTAGTTCACCACCATATCCGCGCCGAGCCTGCGCAGGGCCTCTGCTTTATGCTCGCTGCCGGTCGTGGCCATGACCCAGGCGCCAATCTGCTTAGCAAGCTGCACGGCGATCGAGCCAACGCCGCTGCTCGCAGCCCAGACCAACACTCGTTCCCCCTCGCGCACCTGCCCCACGTCGAACAGACCGGTCCAGGCCGTTGAGGCAGCCAGGCCGGTGGCCGCAGCTTCCTCGAAGCTTACCCCCTCGGGGATGCGCACCAGGTCGCGCGCAGGCACCGCGATACGGCTCGCGTAGCCGCCCCCGCCGCGCGCGCTGGCGGCCCGCGTGGTCAATACGCGTTCGCCGGCCTGAAAATCCAGTTTATCGCTCACCACCACGCCAGCGGCTTCCAGGCCGGGCGTAAAGGGCAGCCTGGGCACTGGCCTGCTTCCGTCGCGCTGAAAGAGGTCCAGATGATTGACGGTGGTTGTCTTAACATCGACTAGCACCTCTTCGGGCGTGGCGATGGGATCTGGTACCTCGACCGCGCGCAGAACCTCAGGACCGCCATACTGACTGAACTGTACTGCTTTCATTCTTCTTTTCCCAGTATCGTAGTTTATGGCACGATGAATGTTTCCGTCGTTCCCTCCATTGTATGCTGTGCGTCCGGCGATTGCAACGTCGTCCGTTGCGCGCGGTTGGCCAGCGCCATCGGGGGAATGACCGCCAGACAGCAGAGGGTGGGAATGGTGATAACCCAATTGAGGCCAAGCACAGGAATAAGCGCGCCCATCGTTGCAGGGATGAGCATCGCGCTTGCCCCGGTTCCGATCATCATGACGGTGCTCACCAGACCTATGGCGTGGGCAAAGCGACGCGAGGCGATGGCCATGATGCTGGGAAAGAGCGGCCCGTAGAACCAGCCGACCAGGGCGCTTGCCGGATACACAATGAGCGTCTGCGCCGGGAAAATCGCCCCGATCAGGCCGCAGATGCTGCCCCCGACCAGCGCGACATAAAGTAAACGCTGCTCGCTCAGCCACCCGCGCCGCAGCACCTGTGCTCCTCCCAGCCTGCCGGCGGTCAGACCGATATAGAAAGCCGTCGCCACCGGCGCTGCCAGAGCCAGGCTGATCCCGGCGCTCTTGCTTACCACAGTGACGATCCAGTTGCCAAAGCCGATCTCCGCACTCGCGTAGAGGCTGATTTGTAGAACGAGCAGCCAGAGCAGTCCCTGGCGCATTACCCGGCGCGCCTCAGCTCGCTGCGCTGCGCTGGCCGTAGCATCCTTTTGCCCTCTGCGCGGCAAATCGGGGACCGGCTGCCATAAGAGGAGCACAATGGTGAGGGCAGCCACGCCGGCTCCCGAGAGATAAGCCAGCGGCAAACTCTCGAAAAATTGCAGGGTGCCTGCCAGGATCAAAGGACCGAGCAATGCGCCCAGGCCGTACATGCCATGAATGTTGTTCAGGTTCTCGCTGAGGTTTTCTTGAAAGCTCAGGGTTGCGATACTGTTCAGACTGATGTCGATAAAACCGAAGCCAAACCCTTTGAACGTTTGGGCGACGAGCAGGCCCGCGAAGGAGTCGGTCAGGGCTGTTGCCAGCGAGCCGGCGGCCAGAAGCAACAGGCCCGCCGCCAGGACATACTTCGGTTTCGTCAGCCCGACAAGCGTCCCGGCGAGAATCGCGCCGAGCATAAAGCCTCCCGAGGAGAGCGTGAACATGCCCCCGACAACTTCCAGCGAGACATGGGTGTTGCTCGCCAGTTGGAGCAGCGAGGCTCCTGGCAGCGCGGCGAGAATGCCCGTTGCAATATACGTCAGGCTGAGCGTGATAAAGAGCAGACGTTGATGAAAAGAGGTTGTGCGGCCCATAGAAAAGTCCTTTGTCGATAAAGCGGAAAAAGATTCATCACACATTCCGGGTTCCTTCCTGCCTCTTCTACCGATAGGCCGATCTCCTCCAAAGCTTTGTGCGCATCCATAGTTTCCATGCTTCCCTCGGCCCTTGATGGTGACGCAACACGTTCCAATGGAAGTATAGAACAGATTGAGGGTAATCACAAGCTTTCGCTCTCCAGTCACCTTCCTTGAAGTTGCAAAATCTGAGCATAGAGAAGGAAATGGGCAAGCGTTATCAAAATATGGTTGATCATTGAGAAAAGGAACATTCGAGGGTGCTCGCTGGCAGGTCAGGAGCGATGAGGGAAGGTGCCGCTTGTGTTATAGTATCAGAAAGCCGGGCGTTCGCCGGCTAAGCAAAGCCACGACCTGGAAAGAGGAAGCGTCACACGATGAGCAAGATACCGGTTATCGTCGGCCACCAGGATACCCTGCTAAGCCTGTATTTGCCTGAGCGCGGCTGCGGGCGCGATTTTTTTGTGCGCAGCGAGATCGGCCATCTCGATCTGCCCCGAGCGCAGGAGGGAGGGATCGCTGGAGGCTTCTTTGCCGTATTTGTGCCGCGCGATCCCTCTCAGCCGGGGGAGGAATTTGAGATGCTGCCGACCGAAGTGGGCTATAAGGTGCGCCTGGCCGATCCGTTAGAGCACACCTACGCCCTGCGCACGGCCTTGGGAATGGTCGCGCTCCTCTTTCGTCTGGAGGATCAAGCGCAGGGCCAGCTCAAAGTCGTGCACACGGTTGCCGAACTTGAGCAGTGCCTGCACACGGGCGTTCACGCAGCTATTTTGCACTTCGAGGGCGCGGAGGCCATCGATCCCGACCTCGAGGCGCTCGAGGTTTTCTACCGTGCCGGGCTCCGCTCGCTCGGACCTGTCTGGAGTCGCCCCACGATTTTCGCTCATGGCGTCCAGTTTGCCTATCCCGCCTCACCAGATACCGGACCTGGTCTGACCGATCTCGGCAAAGAACTGATTCGCGCCTGTAATCGCCTGGGCATCATGATCGACCTCTCTCATCTAAACGAAAAGGGCTTCTGGGATATCGCGGCTCTCTCCGAAGCGCCGCTGGTCGCGACCCACTCGAATGTGCACGAGCTCTGCCGCAGCACGCGCAACCTGACCGACAAGCAATTGGACGCGATCAAAGAGTCTGGCGGCCTGGTAGGCGTGAATTTTGCCGTCAGCGACCTGTGGGAAAATGCGAGCCGCGATGCCGATCTGCCGCTTGAGATCCTGGTGCGCCATCTTGATTACCTGGTTGAGCGTTTAGGCATCGACGGAGTAGCTCTGGGCACCGATTTCGACGGCACCACCATTCCCGCCGCGATCGGCGACGCCAGCGGGATGCCCAGGCTGCTCGAGGTCTTGCGCACTCACGGCTACGACGACGCCGCCCTGCGCAAGCTCGGTCATGAAAACTGGCTGCGCGTGCTGGCAAAGACCTGGAAATAAACATCTCGCTGCTGCAAGACATTCTTGGAGCAAACAGCTTACAGCAGCGAGAGGATCGCAAAAAAGCGTTAGGGTGAAGCCACGCAGAGGCGAGGCGAATAAATCTCTACGCCCAGCGAATCAGCCCCATCTCATGTTTGCCGGCCAGGGCCGGGTGTGTAGGAAGGACGCGCACGCCATAGGCAATACTTCCGCTCAGCTCAGGCTGCAAACGGATTTCGTAGCGATACGAGCCATCCTCCTCCTGGCGCACATACCCCATCGGGAGTTTGTGAGGTGACGAAATATGCTCGTCCTTCTCCTCTCCATAGACCAGTTCGACATGCAGATCGTCGGGGGTGAGCGTCTGGACTTTGACCCAGGCGCGCACGGTAATGCCCTCGCCCAGACTGAGTTGTCCGTCGCGGCGTCCATCGACATAGAGTTCCAGACCTGGCCAGGCCTGCTGAACTTTACTTTTCCAGGCTGCCAGCGTGCGCGCCCTCTCATACCCTTTCTGCTCAATTTGCCGGCCCTGCTGAATCTCCGGTACATAGAAGCGCGAGGTATACTCCTTGACCATGCGCCGCATACTGAAAGCCGGCGCGCAGGTGCGGATCGCCTCGCGCATCAGGGCAATCCAGCGGTGGGGTAAGCCATCCTCGTCGCGCTCGAAGTACAGGGGAATGATCTCGTTCTCAAGCAGGGAGTAGAGCGAGAGGCTATCGGCCTCATCCTGCGCATTTTGATCGTAGTACTCGCGCTGCTCGCCGATGGCCCAGCCATTTTGCCTGTTATAGCCCTCGGCCCACCAGCCATCCAGAATGCTACAGTTCGGCAGGCCGTTCAGCGAAGCCTTCTGGCCGCTAGTGCCACTGGCCTCATGGGGACGGATTGGATTATTCAGCCACAGGTCGGCTCCCGAAACCAGGTAGCGAGCCATATCGATGTCGTAGTTCTCCAAAAAGACCACCTTGCCCCGGAAAGCATCGCTGCGCGAGAACTGGTAGACCTGCTCAATCAAAGCCTTGCCGGGCTGATCGGCGGGATGGGCCTTCCCGGCGAAGATTATCTGCACTGGGCGGCGGGGATCACTCACCATTTTTTGCAGGCGGGGCAGGTCACGAAAGATCAGCGTGGCCCGTTTATACGTTGCGAAGCGGCGCGCAAAGCCGATAATCAGCGCCTCGGGACTAAGCATCTGCTCAAACTCGGCTATTTGCAGCGAGCCCTCACCCAGGCGCAGATGGTGAGCGCGCAGGCAGGTGCGTGCATAGTTGATCAGCGCATGTTTGCGCTGCATATGGACGCGCCAGAGCTCAGCGTCCGGGATCTCGCCGAGCTTTTCCCATGTCTCCGGCTCATCGACATGCTCCGCCCAATCCTCGCGAAGATAGCGTCTGAAAAGCTGATCCATCTCCGGGCAGACCCAGGTGGGGGAGTGGATCCCGTTCGTAATCGAATCGATCGGCACCTCATCGACGTCCACGCCCGGCCAGAGAAATTGCCACATCCGCCGCGAGACATCGCCATGCAGCATGCTGACGCCGTTGTGATGGCCGGTCAAGCGCAGCGCCAGCACGGTCATACTATATGTTGGACCCCAGCCATGATCTTCGCGAGCGACATTCAGAAACTGGTCGCGCGTCAAGCCAAGTTGACCCCAGTACGAACTGAAATAGCGATCGATCAAATCATAAGAGAAAGCATCATTGCCGGCGGGCACAGGCGTGTGTGTGGTAAAGAGCGAATTCGCCGCCACAGCCTCGCGCGCCTCACGAAAGTTCAGTCCCTGGGCCACCAATTCCCGGCAACGTTCCAGGTTGAGGAAAGCCGCGTGCCCTTCGTTGAGGTGCCAGGCGGCAGGCGTAATGCCCAGAGCGCGCAGCGCGCGTACTCCTCCAATGCCCAGCACAATCTCTTGCGAGATACGCATATCGCGGTCGCCTCCATACAGGCGAGCGGAGAGCTCGCGATCCGCCGGGGCATTGGGCGGAACGTCCGTATCCATCAAATAGAGCGGGATGCGCCCAACCTGCAATTTCCAGACCTTCGCATGAATCTTGCGTCCTGGCAGGTCCACGCTGATGACCACCTCATTGCCATCGGGGCCGCAGGCTGGAACCGCAGGAGCCTCCGAGAAGCGCAATTTATCGTAGAACGCTTCCTGCACACCCTCGCGTGTGATGCACTGGCGAAAATAGCCCTGGGGATAGAGAAAGCCAATGCCGACAAAAGGCAGTCCCAGGTCGCTGGCCTCCTTGCAGTGATCCCCCGAAAGAATACCCAGGCCGCCTGAATAAATGGGCAGCGCTTCATGCAGGCCGAACTCCGCCGAAAAATACGCGATCGTGCAATCGGCCAGCTCGGGACAGGTGCGTGAGAACCAGGTTTCTTCCGGCTGAGGATGCATATAGCGATCGAACGCGGCCAACACCGCATCGTAGCGTTCCAGATAACTGCTTGTCCGCGCGGCCTGCTCCAGCACAGCCGGCTGGACCTCGCTCAGAAATCGCACCGGGCTGTGGCCTGCCTGTTCCCACAACGCCGGATCGAGATCGCTATACAGCGCGCGCGCCTCGGGATGCCAGCTCCACCACAGGTTATACGCCAGTTCATAGAGCCGGCTAATGCGCGCCGGCATGATTGGGAAGACCGTCATACGGCCATAGACTTTCACAGATACGCGTCCTTTCTTGATCTCTTTTCGTTTCCAGTATATCTTTTGCTCGAAAAGAGGTCAAACCAGAGCTTTCCAAATCTCTCTGACCTGTCCTCGTCTCCTTTACGGAAGGACTGGGAAATCAAGCGGGGGAGATTGTCTTTCGCCCTGCATTGAATTATACTAAGGCCGTCTGGATATCGCTTGCTTCCCATAATTTCCCCAGGCTCGCGTATGCAGCGCAGGGGCGTGGAGAAGCAAACGCTCCAGACGAGGAGCAAGCGATCAAGGATGTCCCGGCAGGGGGAGAAAGGCTGAGCAAAGAGAGATGGCGGCACGCAAAACCTCGCGACCAGCGCCGACGGCCCGTCGGTCCAGAGCCGCCCGCAAAGAGCGCACATCCGATCCGGCCTCGCGCCAGTTTTCGGCGATTGTGGGAGTTGCGCTGATCGGCGTAGCTGCTCTCTGGTTTATCTGGCTGGTGGTGCGCCAGGTGAATCCGGGAATAGTCTCGCTGAGCTTCCCGTTTCCCAATCTTTTGCCGCCGCGCTCGGCGAATACGCCGATCGATCCACTGGCTGCCGCCGGGATTACCCTCTCAGCGCCGCTGCAGGGCCAGGAGCCGGGTCTGACGCAGCAGCAGGCCCTTCTGCTCGCCGCTCAGATCGAGCCGCAGGT
>Ga0070738_10006008_pt1 | contig 12964 bp, 10 predicted proteins | sample Coa_R2_2_FD_66446 | JGI IMG/M metagenome (GOLD analysis project Ga0070738, IMG submission 66446) | Surface soil microbial communities from Centralia Pennsylvania, which are recovering from an underground coalmine fire - Coalmine... | ecosystem: Environmental > Terrestrial > Soil > Unclassified ... | reverse complement strand
CTCGGCGATGTTGCGAATGTTGGCAGGATCGTCCAGGTAGTACGAGAAAAATGATTGAATTGTACGCAATTCCCCGACTTTTCCGTCCCGCACCATCTGCCGCGCACGCTGCCACTGGGGGTGGTGCCGGTACATAAACGCCTCCATGACCTTCAGATGGGGATGTTGCTGCGCGGCATCAAATAACTGTTGCTCCTCGGCCAGCGTTGGCGCGAGCGGCTTCTCGCACAGCACATGTTTGCCGGCCTCCAGCGCCTTGAGCGACCAGGGCACGTGCAGATGATTTGGCAGAGGATTGTAGATCGCGTCGATCTCAGGATCGGCTAGCAACTCTTCATACGAGCCGTAGGCCCTGGGAATGCCCAACCGCCGCGCCGCCTCCTGCGCGCTCCCCAGGCTGCGCGAGGCAATCGCCACAACCTCGCAGTACTCCCCGCGCTGCATGGCGGGAATCACCTTCGTCAGCCCGATGTTGGCCGTGCTCAAAATGCCCCAGCGAACCTTGTCCATAACGTATGTTCCTCCCTGTGAGAAATATATTGCTCTATAGTATACCTCAACCAGATAGAATGTAGCACACTGGTCGGCAAGCTCGCCCGTTGGGCGCATCACGCGCGCTTCCCCCCATATTCGGAGATGCTCGTCCTGGTCGGCCTTCTGGTCGCTCTGGTCCCGCACGCCTCAAACACCTTTTTTTGCTGCCACCTGACAAAAAAGGGAAGGCCAAACGTCACGCCTTGTGATATAATCCAAACGAAAAGTGGAGTTATATAAAGAAATCCGGGTAAGTCTTGTTATTATTCTTGTCATCATTGAAGATTCGCGTGCAGAAAAAAAGACCTTGAGAGGACAAAGCAGTATGGCGACTCGCTCTTTTGTCTGCGCCAGTTGTGGAGCATCAAATCAGCCACAGGCAACCAGATGCCAGTCCTGTGGTTCTTCTTTGCAAAATGGCCAGCCTACAGCCATGTATCATCCCAAAACCGGCCAGGTCGTCGCCAATGTAGTGCTGAAACAGCGTTACAGGGTGATCGCGCCAGTCGGCAGCGGCGGAATGGGCGCAGTCTACAAGGCGGAGGATATCCAGCTTGGCCATCGTCTGGTCGCTCTGAAGGAGATGCGGCAGAGCGGGATAGATGCGCACCAGCTGCCGCAGGCAGTGGCGGCTTTCCGCAAGGAAGCAACCATGCTGGCGCGTTTACAGCATCCCAATCTGCCCAGTATTTTCGATCACTTTGAGGAGAATGGGCGCTGGTATCTGGTGATGAGTTTCCTGGAGGGCGAGACGCTCCAGGATTATCTGAACCGCAAGGGGGGCAAGCTTCCATTGGACGAAGCGTTGCACATTGGGATGCAGTTGTGTACTGTGCTGGGCTACCTGCACCAGCAGCGGCCAGCGCCGATCATTTTTCGCGACCTGAAGCCCGCGAATATCATGCGCACTGCCGATGGGCATATCTATCTGATCGATTTCGGCATTGCGCGCCATTTCAATCCTGAGCAAACAAAAGACACGGCCTACTACGCTTCGATGGGCTACGCTCCGCCTGAGCAATATGGCCTGACGCAAACGACCCCCCGCTCGGACATTTATAGCCTGGGCGTGGTGCTGCACCAGATGCTTTCGGGACGTAATCCCTCCCTCTCGCCTTTTCATTTTCCCTCTCTGCTCTCGCTCTCTCCTGCGCTTCCCGTGAGTTTAGCCACGCTCGTCTCGCACATGCTGGACCCCGACCCGCAGAAAAGGCCGGCCAACGTGCAGACTGTCCGCCAGGTTCTGCAGGACCTGCTTTCCGCCCAGACCCAGGTCCCCCCACCGCCTCCAGCAGCTCGTATCCTGCCTACGGTCGCAGCGGGCCGCCCACAGGTCTACGCACCAGGCTACCAGCCGACGGCGGCTGCCGCTCATCCCACGTTCTATCCGCCTGCACCTGCCGCTCCTCGTTCACGAAAAGCAGCGACCAGGCTACTTCTGCTGGTGAGCATCGGAGGGATCATCTTTTTAGGGAGTGGATTGATATTCTTCATTGCATTATCCCATAATGGGCCCCTCTCCACTAATGGGCCTTCCTATCCGCATCTGGCCTCTTCCTATCACGGGAGTCTCCAGACCGCAACCGGCACAAGCGCAGCACTCTTCCTGACCTTCACCCAAAATCAACAGCAGATCAGCGGCAGGATGACGCTCAGTTCTGGCCAGATCACAGGCGGTGGAGCATTGACCGGGACCGTCGGGACTGATAACTCGCTGCGCTTCACCGTGACCTCCGATGATGGCCTGACAACCATAGACATGAGCGGAACGATTTCGCCCCAGAACACGCTCAGCGGAACCTACAGCAGCCACTATACGCTTCAAAGCACCCTGGATCAGACAGGGACATGGCAAGCAAGCCCAGGTACGTAAGAGTCCCTCTTGTCCTTTCATGCAGCTAACGACGCTTTCACCCTCATAGCATGCTTGAATCCCAACCATGCCGCGTGCTACACTCTCGCCAGGACAATCTTCAGCAGAAAGGCATGGGCACATGGAGCAGCACTTTTTCCGGCCAGGCGAGCGGGCAAGCACGACGACGGGGCAGCAATTTGAGACGAGCGCGCCTCTAGAATTACAGGCAGCGAGGCGCGAGATGGCTTCGTCGCCAACGCTGGCGATGAATGAGCTGGTGGCGAGACGCCGCGCGGAGGGACGTGAGACGCTTCACCTGGGCTTTGGCGAGGCGATGTTTCCGCTGCACCCGGTTCTGCGCACAGCCCTGGCGGAGGCGCTTGAAAGAACGAGCTATGCGCCTGTAGCGGGTGTGCCTGAACTGCGTGAGGCGATTGCTCGTTATATCACACGCACACGCGGCGTGGAGTGCAGCGCGCAGCAAGTGGTGGTGGGACCGGGCAGCAAGCCCCTGATCTACGCGCTATTGCAGGCGCTGGACGGGGATGTACTGGTGCCGCGCCCGTCGTGGGTCAGTTATGCTCCCCAGGCCCGCCTGGCCGGGCGCAGAGCTATCGCGGTCGCCACCGACCCCGCCGATCACCAGCGGCTCACTCCCGCCGCCCTCGCGGACGCAGCGGCCAGGGCGAGGACGGCGGGAGGCAATCCGCGCATGCTGGTCGTCAACTCGCCGAGCAACCCAACCGGCGGTATGTTTGCACGAGAGGATGTCGCGGCTATCACCTCCTGGGCGCGCACGGCGGGCATAACCATCATCAGCGACGAGATCTACGCCGAGCTCGCGCACGGCTGGCGCCCCCACGTCTCGCCAGCGAGCCTGTATCCAGAGGGCAGCATCATCACAGGGGGACTCTCAAAGGGCTTCTCCGCCGGCGGCTGGCGACTGGGCTACGCAGTCCTGCCAGGCGGCGAACGCGGCGAGCAGCTTGGCAGGGCGGTGCGCGCGCTGGCCAGCGAAATCTGGTCCGCCGCATCCACGCCCATCGAAGAGGCTGCGATCGCCGCGTTCACGCCCGATCCTGAGGTGGAAATATACCTGCGGCGCGCGGCCAGCCTGCACGGCCATGTCACGCACGCGCTGTACCGCACGCTGCATGAACTGGCCATCGCCTGTCCTAAACCGGCGGGCGGCTTCTATCTCTATCCCGACTTCGCCGCCTGGCGCGCCCCCCTGGCCCGCCTGGGCGTAACCACCAGCCCACAACTCGCCCAGTACCTGCTCGACAAATGGGATCTCGCCACGCTGCCCGGCACAGCCTTTGGCGAGGAGCCGGAGACCCTGCGCCTGCGTCTGGCCACCAGCATGCTCTACGGCCCGGCTCCGCAAAGCAACCTCTGGCAACTGCTGCAACAGACCGACGACCTGCCCCTGCCCGGCACCAGCGACGAGCCGCTTCCACTCTCCCTGCCTGCCCTGGCGCAGGCACAGCAGCGATGGACCGAGATCATTGCGGACTGGAACAAGAGAAAATAACCCCAATCAGGGTCAAAATTTACCGCTTTCTATGCGATACTGCGCAGAGAACAAAAGACCGTAAGCAAACGCTTGAGCCGAAAGGACAGATTCATGACCGAAGAACTGACCAACCTGCTGCCTTTTTACAAGGGCTGGGAGACGTACCAGGACCTTCTCATCCAGGCAATCAGGCCGCTCACCGACGAACAGCTTGCCCTGCGCACATCGCCCGATTTGCGCTCAATTGGGGAGAACGTCGCGCACATCCTCGCCACGCGCGTCGGCTGGTTTCACGGCCTCATGGGCGAAGGAGACGATTCGCTTGAGCCGCTGGAGCACTGGGACGAGCCGGGAATGCCCGCCCGCAGCGTCTCTGAACTCATCAGCGGGCTTGAACAAACCTGGCAAATGGTTCACAACGCGCTCGCGCACTGGACGCCCGCCGACCTGGACGACGTGTTCGAGGGGATACACAACGGCAGACCCTATCATCTCACGCGCCAGTGGGTGATCTGGCACGTCATTGAGCATGACCTGCATCACGGCGGCGAGGTCTCGTTCTCCCTGGGCACGCACAAGCTGGCAGGCATCGATATTTAACGCCAATCTGCGAAAAAAATCCTGGCCGCCGCGTTGGCCCCAGGTGCAGAGGCTTTACGCGAGATTTGATAGAGCACAGTCTTGACGTTTGCCCTTGCGATAGCATACCTTAAAAGAAATGCATCCCATCCGTATCTATCGAAAGGTAAGCTTCATGACCACAGCGAACACGCGTCTTCCCATCGATTGGCACGCCGTAGACGAAGAGGTAATCACGCATCTGCGTAACATTCTGCGCCTGGACACACGCAACCCACCAGGGAACGAGATTCTGGCGGCAAACTACCTGCGCACAGTGCTGGAGCGCGAGGGCTTTGAGTGTACGATCGTCGGACCCGATCCCGCACGCGCAAGCCTGGTGACGCGTCTGAAAGGCGATGGCTCGCTGCCGCCGCTGCTGCTGATGTCGCACACCGATGTTGTGGCGGTCGAGCCGGAGAAGTGGAGCCACGACCCCTTCGGCGGGATCATCGCCGACGGCTATCTCTACGGACGCGGCGCTCTCGACATGAAGAACATGGTCGCGATGGAACTCATGACCATGCTCCTGCTCAAACGACAGAACGTGCCACTCAAGCGCGACGTGATTTATATGGCTGAGGCCGACGAGGAGACCGGCGGACACCAGGGGGCCGAGTGGGTGGTAGAGCACTACCCCGAGCTCATCCAGGCTGAGTACGCGCTCAATGAGGGTGGCGGCAGCGGCCTGGAGATCAACGGCAAGGTCTACTACACGGTACAGACCGCCGAGAAGGGGTCCGCACGCATCAAACTGCGCGCCACCGGCGAGCCTGGTCACGGCTCCGTTCCCCATGAGAATAACGCGATCGTCCGCCTGGGCGAACTACTGAGCAGAGTGCGCGGCAAGCAGCCGCCGGTTCACTTCACGGCGACCCTACGCGGCTATGTCGAGGGGTTGGCCAGCGCGCAGCCGCCGGAAGTTGCGCAGGCACTGCACGCGGTCCTCGCCGACGAGGCGAGCGCCGGCGAGGCTATCGAGCGGTTGCCGATCGATGAGATGCTCAAGCTCGAACTGCACGCGATGGCGCGCAATACCGTCGCGCCAACTATGCTCCAGGCCGGCTCGCAGATTAACGTCATTCCCTCTGAAGCACTGGCCTATGTGGATGCACGTATCCTGCCCGGCCAGACCCTGGAGGGCTTCCTGCAAGAGTTGCATGCCATCTTCGGTCCCGACTGCGATATTGAGTTTGTCGATCCCTCGCTTGCCCTGGAGGCCGATCCCGCCTCGCCGCTCTTTGAGGTCATCAAAGACGTTCTGCGGGTCCACGCGCCGGAGGCCACCGTTGTACCTACCTTGCTTACTGGGGGAACCGACGCCAAGCACGTCAGTCGCCTCGGCACCAAAGTCTATGGCTTTGCGCCTGAACTCTATAGCGGCAACAACGGTTGGAGCGGCGTGCATGGTCACAACGAGCGAATCAGCGTCAAAGCCATGCAGTGGGGCACGCGCGTACTATACGAGGTGGTGGAGCGCTTCGCCGGGAAATAAAATCACGTTACCGGTTCGCCGACCTCAATCCCGAGCATCTCGCGCAGGTAGTCGTTGAGGAAAATGCCCCGGGGGTCGAGTTGCTGGCGCACGCGCAGGAAATCGTCCCAGCGAGGATAGAGCTGCGAGAGCGTGCGGTAGTTGAGTGTGTGCATTTTACCCCAGTGAGGACGCCCCTGGTAGTCCTGGTAGATCGCTTCGGCCAGACGGAAATAGGTGGTATAAGGCATGCCTTTGAACATATGGACCGCGATATAGGCCGAGTCGCGTCCGTAGGCCGGGCTGAGCCAGATATCGTCGCCCTTGACAAAGCGGCACTCGACGGGGAAATGGACGTTGATCTTATGGTCCTTGATGATCTGCTCCACGCGCCTGAGCGCCTCTGGCAGGTGCTGCGCCGGCAGATTGTACTCCATTTCCTGAAATTTCACCATGCGCGGCGTGGCAAAAAGGCGATGGCTGTAGTCTACCTCATCGATACTGGCAATTGCAGCGGCTGAGATCCGGCTGGCGGAGGTGCAGAACGGCGGCACCAGGCGGCACACCTCGGAAATCACCCAGTAGACCCAGTTCTCTAGCACAATCTTATTGAGCGTGCCTAGAAAATTTGTCTTCGTCGCTGGCCGGTCTGTCGCATTGATAAATTTCGCCTGCACCCAATCTGTATTGGGGAACCAGAAAAACTCGAAGTGGTCGTTCTCCTGCTTATAACGTTCCAGGTTCGCCAGCACGCTGCTCAGGCGTTCGCGATGGCCCTGGTAGTGCAGACGCCGGGCAGGAACCGTGCGCAGCGTCACCTTTGCGATGATGCCTAGCGTGCCAAAGGAGGTCTGCGCGGCCTTAAAAATCTCAGGATTCTGTTCCTCTGAACACTCCACAACTTCGCCCGTGCCCGTCACGAGCGTCAGGCCCGCGACCTGTGTGGAGAGCGTGCCGTAGCGCGTGCCCGTGCCGTGTGTGCCTGTGCTGATTGCGCCCGCGATGCTCTGCACGTCGATATCGCCCAGGTTCTCCTGCGCCAGTCCTTTGGCCAGGAGATCGTTTCCCAGCTTATGCAGCTTTGTGCCGCCCCAGACCGTGACATGATTTTTCTCTTGATCGACCGATACAATCCCCTGCATCCCATCCAGCGACATCAGCACGTCGTCGGTAGAGACCAACGGCGTGAACGAATGGCCCGCGCCGACCACGCGCACGTGCCGACCCTCGCGCGCGTAGGAGCCGACTAGCTTCGCCAGCTCCTCCAGGTCGCGCGGCCTCACTACTGTTTCCGGCGTGCTCCTCACCGACGCTGACCAGTTCTGCCAGCGCCCAACTCGTCCAGTACTCATACGCGAAAAGTTCCTCCTGCTATTATTGCCTGCTTTCTTGATATATTTCCGATTTTGCAGCTATATTTGCCTCAAGCGAGGTCGCAAGGGTCAGTGCGCTGTGTGCTCATCCAGCGAGCAGGTTTGAAAATGTGAAATTACTATTTTGAGATTGGGACTACAATCTTTGGGCTTGTCCCTAGAAGCCCCGCGCCTTCAGGCCGGGGAGTAGTCACAGAAAACACTTCCCCTCGCCGCGATACGTAGCGACCTCGCCCACGACCTCGCCCTGCTGGACGAGGACGAGAGAGGGAAAGCGTTCGCAGACCTCGCCGGCTTTAGCGTGGCGCATAAAGATCGGATCGCCCAGGTTCAGGCGATGGGGACCGCGATAGACCACCGGCGTCTGCACCTCGCCCGCGCCCTCCAGCGGGAGCAGGCGCGCGCCTTCCGGCAGATAGGGCTGCGGCAGCTTGTCGGGTCCCGCCGCGCCAGAGGCCGTGTAGCCCCCGCCCAGACAGGTATAGGTATCGGGTGCAGGCCGGCGTACAATCTCGATCGCATAGCCGACCGCTGGCTGATAGCGAAAATCTTTGTAATAGTCGAACAGGCCAGGCGCATAGAAGCCGGAACCAACCGTCACTTCAGTTACCACCGACTCCGCGCGCGTCGTGTGCTGGCTGCCCGTGCCGCCGCCGTTCACAAAGCGCAGCTCAACGCCGGAGGAGCGAATAAACTCGACAATCTCCCTGCGCCTCTGCGCAATCACGCCGAGAGAACGCTTCTTGAGCTGGCGCACCAGCGTATTTTTTGCCGCCTGGCCAGGCACCTGGTCGCCAACCCCCGCAATCTGCGCCTCGTAGCCCATCACGCCGTCCAGCCACACATGCTGGGAGGACTGAATGCGTTCCAGCACCGGGCGCACACCCTCGATATTATGCAGCGGTGAGCGCCAGACGCCAAAGTGCAAGCCGGGAAACTCTACCGACATATCGATATCCAGACAGAGCGGCAGGCGCACAGCATACTGCTCGGCTACCCGCTCGATCTGCTCGACTTGCTCGATACAATCGACCATCAGCGTGATTTGCGCCCCCTCCGCCGTTGCCTGTGCCACTATTCCCAGGTCCTGCGCGTTATACGCGGGGTAGCCGAGCAAGAGATCGCTGAAGCCCTGGCCCGCCAGATATGCTGCCTCTCTGGCCGTAAAACACATCAATCCCTGGAAGCAAGCATCCGCTGCCAGGACGCGCCGCAGAGCTTGCACGCAGCGCAGCGACTTCGAGGCCACGCGAATGCGCTTCCCGCCGGCCTTCGCCGCGATCTGGCGAATATTCTCATCAAATAGATCGAGATCGAGATAAGCGAACGGCATAGGCCGTCCTCGGAAGATTTCCCGGTAGTAAGGATAGTCGCCGGCACGCTCCCGCTGCCGGACTGCCGTTGTCTGCGTCATGATCTTCTCCCTGGTCCATGTCCCTTGATTTCTTCAGACATCAGGAATAAAGTTCGCCCTGTGGCAAGCGATCCCGACCAGGCGGCCTTGTTCGCCCCCCGTGATAGAATTGCGACTTCCCTTCGGCCAGCGCAACTACCGCGTCGGCCAGAACAGTCAGGTCGCGCCGAGCCCGCGCGGGGTCGGGATTGCTGATAAACTGCAAGATCAGTCCATCCAGGCCCCCCACGATAAAGCGGGCCAGTTCGGCAAAGGGCAAGGCGCATTCCCCACCAGCAGCCGCGAACGCCTCCTCGCACAGCGTCTCAACCACTGCACAGTAACCGTCGTACTGCTGGCGAGCCAGCCAGGCCGAGGCGGGATTGCGCAGCGCGTAGAGCGTCAGCTCGTACTGCATCACCTGCAATTCAGGCCGCGCCTCAAACTGTTCCCAGAAGCCGAGCAGCCCCTCGCGCACCATCTCGCGCAGCGTCTTCCCGCGCGGGGTCGCCTGCTGCACAATCTCCCGCGCCTGACGCATCATTTCCTGCAAAACCGCAAAGAGCAATTCGTCCTTGCTGCCAAAATAGTAACGCAGCATGGCCTGGTTGACCCCGGCCTGCGCCGCAATCTTGCGCGTGGTCGTCTCTCCGATCCCTTCGCGCGCCAGCACAGCGATCGCCGCCTCAAGAATCCTGGCTCGCCGCTCGTCGCCGCCCTTTGTCCTGTTCACCCGCCCTCCTCGCTTTACGAAAAGTTATTCATTCGATTGACTAATTTATAACATGCAAGCAGCGTTCGGGTCAAGCGAGCGGGCGCTACGTTTGCCAGCGCCGGCAAGGATTGGTCGATTTGCCTGCCCATCTGTCTACATTAGGACTCAGACGTTTGCCCGCGTGAGAGAGGTTGTCAGGTTCTAGCATAGCTCATACCAAACGACCACATTGGCGAAGGGGACGGTCTTGCTTGACAGGACACCTTTTCCTCGGTATAGTGAACCTCAGGCACCTACCATCAGTTGGAAAAAGGACTCATTGTCAATGACTCAGCATCCTCCCCAGCAGAGCACCGACCTCAGCCGCCGAACTCGCAGAATCTATCATCGAAAGCTTGACATCCTGAAGGTTGCTGCACGTCTGTTTGCGGAACGGGGATATGAACGGACAACCCTGGAAATGGTCGCAGAGGAGCTCGGCCTGTCAAAGCCAAGTCTCTACTACTACGTGAAAAGCAAAGAAGATATTCTTGCTGACCTCTTCCGGGAAATCTTCCAGCGTATCCTTGAGAGTGTGCAAAGAGACATCTCACCGGACCTCGAACCGGCAGCGCGACTCCACCGTCTGATCGTCGCCTACGTCACGCAAGCCTGCGTTTTTCCCGAAGGACGCATTCTCTTTCTCTATGAGAGCTACTTACTCAATGTCTGCAAGCCTGAGTTGCTCGCCCTGCGCGACCGTTACCAACAACAGATCGAGGATGCCATCTCTGAGGGCATCCGGCAAGGCAGCTTTCGAGTCTCAGATGCAAGACTCGCTATGCTTGCGATAGTAGGCGCACTCCATGCCATTCCACTCTGGTATCTCCCAGATGGCCCTCTCTCACCGCTGGAAATAGCTGCATACTATGCCCGCTTCCTGATCGGTGGGCTTGTTCATCCACTGTGACAGCTTGACGGGCTCGCCTTTCATCAGTATACTTACCATTGGTCGAAATATAGACCTTCGGTCAAAAACCCATCGGGGACCGCTGTCTGTGAGCAAGACAAAACTCGATCTCCTTTCCTCGCGAGAAGGAACAGGCAAGGGAAAACTGCATGGATCACTGGCGGCTCTGCATGACATGAAAGGAAGAAACAATGTATCAGCTTGCTGAGGTCAACATCGCTCGTATGCTGGCTCCCCTCGACGCTCCTCTCATGGCCGAGTTTGTGGCCCAGTTGGATGTTATTAACGCACTCGCCGATGCCAGTCCCGGCTTTGTCTGGCGTCTGCAAACCTCGGAAGGAGATGCTACTGCCCTACGGCCCTACGAAGATGATCGTATTCTCGTAAACCTCTCGGTATGGGTCGATCTTCCAGCTCTTTCTGCGTTCGTCTACAAAAGCCGGCACCGCCAGGTGCTGCAGCAGCGCAGGCGGTGGTTTGAGCGCCTCAATGAGTTCCACCTGGCTCTCTGGTGGGTTCCCGCCGGACATATCCCCACGATCGAGGAGGCAAAGGAGCGTCTAGACTATTTACGTACCCATGGCGAGAGCCCGTATGCCTTTTCTTTCAAAAAGCCGTTTGAAGCTCCAGCAGCAATCAATGCACCGCTTCTAGAGTTGAGATATTGATTGGCTCTCAGGTAATGCTGGTCGTCCTTCTATCCATTCCATTTTTGGCAAGGCAGAAAAATAGGGGTCCCAGGCCAATCAGACCAGCAAAACAGCAGGGGTAAAATATGCCTCTTGACTGTTTATACATACATATGGAATTTTAAGCTCTAGGTTTTTTCTGTGGACTGCAACGGCTTTCCAGGCGTTTTTACAACTTCCATGTTCCCGCCAGGAGAGCCATTGACAGCCCAATTGACACCTATTGCGCTACTCACCTAACACTTTGTCCCATTTTTGCATCGCTTCTTCCTGCATTCCCGGAAGTACATGCCCATAGATTCCCAGCGTAATGCTGATACTACTGTGTCCGAGAATCTCCTGCACCACCCGTATATTGACCCCCATTGCTAACAGGATTGTTGCTGCGCTATGCCTCAAATCATGCAGGCGTATCCGAGGTAGTCCCGCCTTAGCAAGAATTTTGTGAAAGTTCTTGTAGAGGTTGGGCCTGTTAAAGTAGTTGCCCGTTTGACCAGGGAAAACAAGATCAAGATCTTGCCAAGCAGCACCTGCTTTTAGCCTCTGTTCTAACTGCTCTGTTCGATGGCTTCTTAAAGCCTCTACCACAAAGGGATGAAGAGCAATAGTCCGCCTCCCCTTTTTTGTCTTGGGTTCTGACTGGACATTGCCATAGCCAGGTACCCACCCCGATGAATAACGGACATGGATCTCCTTTTTGTCGAGATCAACATCCTGCCATCTCAACGCCCGAAGTTCTCCATGCCTCATTCCCGTCGTCACGACGACAGTTAATAGGGTTTCTAACCTCGTCTCTTTCGCCGCCTGGACAAGCAATCGGGCCTGAGCCTGCGTTAAAACTGGCCTTTCATCGGTTTCCAAGCGAGGTAAAGTAACGCGGTCGCAGACATTCTCTCTTACTAAATTGTCCTCCATCGCATGTTTCAGTGCTTTATGGAGGAGAGCATGAAGATTTTTCACACGCCCGGCTGATAAGCGTTCTTGTAGCTTACTGTAGAGTTGCTGTACATCTCTTGCAGTTAGCTTCTGAAGCGGAACATTGCCCAGGGCAGGAATAAGATGAAGTTCAAGCAGAGCACGATTCTGAACATACGTGCTCAATCTCACAGAAAGCCTATGAACATGTTCCAGCCAATATTGGTACAGCCCCACTAACCGGTGAAAAGGCTCAAGCGATCTTGCGCGGACGCCCGCGCGGACGTTTGAGTACCGCCGGGTCAGGCAATGGTCGTGTGCGCGGGCGTCCGCGCCGCTTCGGTGCGACCCAGGGAGCAGGCGCCACTTTGAAGAGGAGCATCTCCTTGAGGCTCCAGCGACGAGTGGTCAGCCCGGCAGCCATAGCCGGAGTGGTGGGTGTGCCAAAGTGCTTGGAGGAACTCAATTCGTCATGCACGACACACAAGTTGTAAACACAGCCGATGAGATACATGCCCGTTTCCAATGCCTCCAGCCGATGAGCTGCATGGCGACAGCGCCGGGTCAAGGTGGCCAGACGTTCGCGAAACGTGGCATTCAACCGCTCGATAAAGGCCGTGTTGAGCACGCTTCCTCCTTGCGACTGGGTCAACAATTTCTGAGCCTGCTCACGACTCCCCTGCGTCATGCGCCGAGTGATCTGGACCACGCGCCTGTTCTTCGTATGTTTGATCACCGTGGCAATCAGGATTTCTGGCCAGGCGAGCAGTGCGCTTCGTCCTCGCCCAACGGTTCGTTTGACCTTTTCGCGGAAGGCGCGCCGAATGCTGCCTGGATAGGCCGCCCAGCCGTCCGTGCAGACCAGCAGGGGGCCCAGCGCCAGTGCACACCGGCGAACCTGCCTGAGCAAGCGATCAGCAAGTCCTGTATCAC
>Ga0070738_10006003_pt1 | contig 12976 bp, 4 predicted proteins | sample Coa_R2_2_FD_66446 | JGI IMG/M metagenome (GOLD analysis project Ga0070738, IMG submission 66446) | Surface soil microbial communities from Centralia Pennsylvania, which are recovering from an underground coalmine fire - Coalmine... | ecosystem: Environmental > Terrestrial > Soil > Unclassified ... | reverse complement strand
GGGGCTCGGCAAGCCAAGCATACCGCCTCTGTAGCTAATGCGGAGAACGTCGCCAACCTTAAAATTAGTCGTCGCCGGCGATGTCTGATTTATTCCCAAATAATTAATGAGCTGGCGATACGGACCTTTATTCGCGGAATCCAGGTAGATCGTGTTCCCTCCGACATGCAAGCCGTTCACCATTTCGTACGAAACAGTATCTGCAAGGTTCGGATCTGCCGGATGTGCAGTCAAATAATATTTATTAATGATACTGCTCGAAATTCCGGTAAGATATTGATTGCTTCTGTTTCCAAAGGAATTTCCGCTATACGTTGGCGTTATTTCCCAAATCGCGGGTGCCATCTTCCATTGCCCTGCCTGAATATTCCCGCTCGTTATCGGGTTGAGATCATACACGATTTTAACAACTGAATCCTGTCCGCTCGCGGTTGAATCATGATATATCTGCTCTGCCGTTATCTTCACGGTTAAATACGGAACATTACAGAGAATTTTCTTCGGTCCGCTCGCTAATTTATTCGGCAACGTATCCTGTTCGACGCCGCTGCCGGTGAATTGAACGAGATAATCGCATTGCCCGATATCCGCGGCGCTATCCAACGCGTAAGAACCGGTGTTATCGTAATAGATAGGCACATCAGCATTGCCCTGCATGATGCCGAATGCACGCGACATATTGATCGAGGTATGGAACGAATCAGCCGGATTCACTTGCGCTGTATCCAAATGATACCGCCCCTGGAACCATGTCGGCGCCGACCATACCGTATCGAATATCGTATCACCCGGCGCGACTATGAGCCCTTTCGTGGAATCTATGACCGCTATCTTTTCCACAACCTGGAAGAAATTGAAATTCATCAGGTGAGAAACGGCATTCAGAAGATATTGATTCGGTGCAAACGCCGTATCGTTGGATTCGAACAATCCCGATTGCTTCACAAGATACGTGCTGTCATTATCCGATACACCTGTAGCGATGTTCCTGATAAGCGTAGTCTTAGCAGCTGTATCGCCTGTATAAAAAAAGCTTACACCCTGAGTGAACGGCTCCGCAACGATGCTCGGCATAGGTGTGCCGGTTTTCCAATAGGGATATGTAATATCAAGATTCGCATGCGGATCCTGCACCCGCATATTCAGCCCATATCGTTGATATTGGTTGGTAGGATCATCGTAAAGGTAATGATTGAACGTTACGGTTATCGTATCGCCTGCAAGCAATTCATCGATGATCTCCTGGTTCTGCACCTGCCATCGGAAATCCGAAAGCCCGCCCAGCAGTCCTTGCGTGGGAAGTATCTGGAACCTGCTGTCAACGCCCGCATACGAAGAAACGGGGTGAACGCGAATCTTGCTTTGCCCAATTTTGCCGACCGTTTGCTGGGAAATGATGCCTCCCTGCGGATCGCCCTGATCGAATGCCGCGATCCAATAATAATAGTCAACATCGTTGATCAATAGATTCGTAGAATCGACAATTCCCGTGTGCTCATCATCGCCGAAATCGTAATACGTATGATGATTCGTCAAACTATCCATATACTTATAGATAAAGTTCTTATAGAACGAATCGCGCACCGCAGCAGGCGCCTGATCCGGCGGCAAACTGTCTTCGATCATCTTGAACGTATTGCTGTCCAGATCCTGCAACGACCATTGCTTGATCAGCTTAAACCCGAACGGATTCTTGTACTGGTCGTACAATGTCGTGCCGTTGGCGCCGATCAGATCCTGTCTGCCGCGGAAAAGCCGGTACCCGAGAAAATCAAGCCCGCCGCTTACCGGATCGTACGAAAACTCCGACGTGGAATCCCATTGAAGGAACGTGCCGTTACTGAGCGTGATGACCCGCTTGAAGGTCGGCTCATCGGGCGGGAACGGAACGCGGAAGTTGCTATCGTACACAACCTGTGCGCGGCGATCCAACGTGACACAATCGTTGATGCTTGCCTGAAGATCGTTATCACCGTTCGCGCTGTCCCGGGCGATCATCAATCCCATCACAACCTGCGCCGTCTGCCCGGGCAGAATTTTGAACGGACCGGTCGCCATAAGCATGCGCTTATCACCATACGAATTGATCGCGGTATCTTTATTTCTCGCACTCAAAAATTCATACCGCGCCTCATCTGTCGTCGGGTCGCCCACGCCGGTGATTTCCCACCGCTTGAACGTGACAAGCCCAAGCTGCTGGGATGTGGGCCATACGCCCGGCTTCGGACTGTCGAGAAGTGAATCCGGCACCGGCTGCCCGCTGCTTAGGGTATCACCTTTTTTATAGACAGCAGGGCTCTGCAAAAAATTAACCCCAAGCACACCCGGATAGGCATTCTGCTGGTTCTGTGCAAGCGGCACGCCTGATTCTGCCTCGCTCCATTGCATTGCCATGTTCAGGGTCGTGTCTTTATTATAATAGCCGCACTCGTCGTTTGTCGGGATACCGATATCAGGATCCAAGACCGGCGCAAGCCAGCAACTATCCGCCGACTGATTTGACTTATTGACGATCTTGAACACAATAAAGATATAATTCTGGTTCACAGTCGATCCCCACGAATAGATCGTCCGCTGAACTTCCAAAGGGAGATATTGCGAATTTGTGCTTTGGTTGAAATACGTCGTATCCAGATCGTTGCAAACGGTGAACATATCTTCTTCGGAGACGAACGCCGGTCCGCCTTTTTTTACAACGGTCGAATCAACGATTGTTGTATCAACTTTCTGTCCATTTACAATAATCGTGTCAGTATGCTTCGAGTATTTCGTTATATACCGTGTAGGATAACGATTCGTGTCGCGCGATCCGATCGAATCCACATAATTCCCAAAATAATGGTTCACCCCGACAATGTTATTCGTATCGGGGTCGGTATCCCAAATAGGCCACGGCGGCAGATCCTTTGTTGGATCCAGCGGCTGACCGGTCGTTTTATTATAATCAGTGGAGTAATAGATCACGAATTTGTTCGCATAACCTGCGTCCGCATCATTCGGGTATCTTCCCTTCCCCGTTGCGGCAAGCACACTATCGTAATATGCATTCGCGGCATCCACGGAGCCCGGCTGAAACCACGATTGACCGTTGTACGGATTATACCCGACAAGAACATGGCGGCTGCCATTGTGCACATCACCGAACCAAAACCCGCCGCCAAATATATAATGAAACGTATACCCGCGGGGCCAGAATGTTCCCCATGTGCCACCGGCAACCGATGTATTGAAGAACAATTCCCCGAAATTTTGCTGCCAAAATTCGATGTTGCTCAAGTGGTTCTCGCTCGCAACACGCAGCGCCTGAATGCTCGGGATGGTATTACTTTTAAATGTTTGATGTATTCGCGCAACGGCGGGACCGTCGAATGTAAAAGAAACCGCCGCCGCAACCGATGCAAATACAAAATAACGGTAAAGTTTATTCATATATGTATTCTCCGTAAGGAAACCCGAAAAAATAAAATTCATGATTAGAACTGCAATGTCGCGCCAAACCATACCTCACGCGGTAGCTGGTAATTCGAACGCCGCGCAAAGCTATCGTTAATATATTTCAAATACGCTTGGTATTTCTCCTGCTGATCGACGACGCCGTCCCCGTTCAGGTCAGCGGCAGTGCTGTAGAGCGGTCTTCCATACGTATCCACCTGTCCTTGTCCGGTGCCGCCTTTATACCACACGGTCGGATCAAAATCGCCCAGCTTCTTGGTCTCGTTATCATAATTAGGCGAGCCGGAGGTTGCATATACGTACTCCGGATTGGTCGTATTAAACACGTTGTTGACTTGCATGAACAAACTAAACGTAAGGTTGCCTGCCCAGTCGCCGAAAAGGTCTTTCAACGGGATGAATCGTTCGATGCGCCCGTCCGACTGGAAATAATCCGGTTCACGGCTACCGTTCACGTCGCCGACAATAGCAAACGTTTTGGGATCCAAACGCGAGTACGGCACACCTGATTGGTACTGCGTTGTAAGATTGATATTGAAATTCTCGAGAAAATGCACTCCGCCGATCGAAGGACCTTCTCCTTTTTGATACACGATATTAAAGACCAAGTTCGCCTGCACCGGGCGGTCATAATCCAGCGGGAAATCGCTTGTCGGATAATAGGTTGAACTTTGGTTGTTATTGTATGGGTCGATCGGCGTTTTCTGCGCAAGCACTTCGCTTTGTGTAATAGAAGAGGATGTTCCGCGTGTTTGTGAGAACGTTAAACTTCCGGTAAACGAGTAATTGCTCGAAAGATTCTTGCGAAGCGTCAACTCCACTCCGCGCTGATTTGCATATTCGCCCGTTGAATACAACGTGTAAGCAAGCGAATTACTGCCTTGCGCGGAAACCGCCGAGTATTGCGTCGTTCCGCTAAGGTTGTACTGATCCTTATAATAGGCAACCAGTTCCAGCGAAAAATCATCTGAGATCTGGTGATCGAACCCGATTTCATAATTTTTAGAAAGCTGGGGCGTCAGGTTCGGGCTACCGACCACAACCGACGTCGCCGCAGAAACATTCGATTGCAGATGCGAGAATAACTGATCATAGACCGGCTCTTGGTAGAACCATCCATAGCTGATGTGGAACTGCGTTCTGTCCGAGATCGGATAGGATATGCCGAACCGGGGGCTAAGTTGCGTCTTCGGGGTGGACTCTTCCCAAAGGGGCGACCCGGCATAATACGGTTGGTAGTTGTTGGGATCTTTAAGGTAGTACGCGCGCGGATTGAAATAATCCAAACGCAAGCCCGGACTCAACTGCACACCCGCAAACTCAACTTGATCCTGTATATATGCGTCTCCGTTGAATGGACTGTAATCGTATGCGTCCGTTGCGCCGCTCGTTGCCGCCGAGGGATCCCACGGGGTAAGGTTTAAATTTTTCGTTACATGCCAAAATTGCCCTTCAAATCCGCCTTTCACCAAATTATGCTCGTCTACCTGGCTCTGAATATCGCCATACACTTTATAATACTGGTTCGATTCGTCTTCATAGAATTCATCTCCTGTTGTGTTGAATATGCCGTTGATGCCGTACGGATTCGTAGTGGATGATGCATCGATGTATCCTTCATAATGACCTGTGATAGCATTTCGTTGGGGCATACCGTTGACCGCCGGAGGATTGTAGTAATAATCCGGTATGCCGTCGGGACCGTTGATCTGCCCGTTCTTTAATGTTGCGGATGTCTGGTCCCCCGTATAATTATCCTGCAAACCGAGGATATCCCATCCGTTCCATGAAAGGGGAGAGTATGATTGATATTCGTTCTTCTTGCCGAACGTCGTTTCATCGCGATAGAAACCGACACCTAATTTATATACCGTACTGCGTCCCACCGTTTGCGATATTTCAAAATCATACAAGCTGGAGAGCGTCATCGAATTACCATCCTGTGTCACGTTTTCCGGCAATACGGTCGATCCGCCGAGCTGCCCGGGAGCGGCAAGTGAAGCGTCCGCATACATCCACGACCAACGTCCCGTTCCGTAAAACGTCGCCCCGTTGTTGGCCTCGAACGTTAGTTTAATATCGGGGCTGACATCGTAATTCAACTTTGCGCTTAAGCTGCGCTGATAAAGCGCATCGTTCGGAAGCAAACCAACGTTGTTCCCTGCCGGGTCTATCAGTTCCAGCCGCGATGGCAACCCGATGCCGTTCACAACGTTGACATTGGATCCCAGCCCGAGATATTCGCCGCGGTGCTGTTCGGAGTTCGTCATTCCAGAAAGGTAGAACCGCAAACCGGCAAGTCCTGGCACTGGTCCACCAACACCGAAGTTTATCTGATTCTGCCCCAAGGGAGCAAGTTTCATCGGCGCAAAACCACCTGCGCTGTTCGAGCCATTCAACCCGCCGCCCGCATCCGTCATATAATCTATTTCACCTTCGTATCTATCGGCGCGCCCTTCTTTTGTTACTGTGTTCACAACACCGGAAAGAGCGTCGCCGTATTCTGCCGCAAAACCGCCGGAGACAACCTGCACTTCCTGAACGCCCAATATTGGCACTGTCGGATAGAATGTCGCGTTTGTGCCCAGCGAGCCGTTCTGTTTGTCGCCGATCTCCATATTGTCAATGCGAACGCTTGTTTCCGTGGAACGCCCGCCGCGGATGCTGTATCCGCCGTTCGTGGCATCAACCGTAACTCCCGGCGTCAGCGAAAGAACACCCTGCACTGTTTCTCTTGGGATTTGCCGTATTTCTTCATCGGTAAATTGGCGTTTCGTCGTCACCCGCGAAGGGTCCACCATCGGGTTGCGCTGCGCGACAACGATAATGGTATCTTTTCCCTGAAGCACTTTCGTCTCCATATCGAAATTGACCTGCACGATGGCATCCGGCGAAACACGGACATTCGTCTTTTCCGATTGCTCGTACCCCACTGCCGAGGCGCGAACGGTATAATCGCCCGCAGGAACGTTTATAATAGAAAATTCACCCGTGGGGCGGGTAATGGCTCCGCGCGTAGGCATCTGAACAAGACGGATAGTAACGCCCGGGATCCCCTCCCCGGTCTTTTTATCGCGCACCTTTCCTTCTATCTTACCGGTAGTGCTGGCATACACGCCGGCAGTACCACAACAAATTATAAGCGCTGCAAGGAATACCAATTTTCGCATAATGATTTGATCCTCGATATTAAAATGTTTGATACTCGAATGCGGTTTAAGATATCCGACTTTCGAAGTAAAGACACAAAGAAAAACACAATTGTTACAGATAGGACGTTTATGCACGCATTCCCCCTAAAAAAGGACGTACGTCCGGGGGAAGACTCCGTTGGTTAGTACTGCACGTTTTGATAACCGATTTCGAATAAAAAACGACGTGTTTCTATTGCGTTCACTTTCAACGGGGCGAAAAATTACGATTTTCTTTTCTTATTTCAAACAAAATCCTGCCTTTTTTATAAAAATTTTTATCCGCTTACACGCTTATTTCTATCACGGGATTATCTTTCAACGGAAGCGGGATCGTCGCTTCGCCGTTCTGCATCTGCACGGGGGCGCCGTTCAGCTTCGCGGAGGGCGCGCCGGAAGTGACCGTGAGCGTAATGCGGGTATCGCGGAAACGCACCGTGCCGCTGTATGACTTAATGCCCGCTAGAAGTTTCGGTCGGATGACAAGCGAATCCGCCGTGGGGCGCAAACCGATCATATCCCGCACGAACAGCGCAACGATCTCCGACCACGCGTACGCAACGATGCCCACCGGAGGAAGCGGCGGCACCGGACGGCTGCCATAAAACTCGAACCACCCTCCTCCTTTGCCGCCCTGCACACTGCCGAGCCAATCTAGCACGCGCTTCACTTTTTCGCTATCGCCCACGGCGGCATACGCCCGCGCAATGAACACTGTCGGGAACGTCCATGCGCCGGGCGAGTCTGGCTCAGAGGTGACATCGTATCTTCCGTAGCCACCGGTATCCCAGCGCTCGTTCCACAGTTTTTCAACGAAGGCAAGCGTGCCGGTGGCAAGCGCGGAATTGCTCTCGACCACATCGTATATGATAGGCAGCACGTCTGCCGCATCGGGATCAATAAAATTCTGGTCTTCCGTTGCGAGCGGCACCCCCGCGGGGAGCGCGTTCTTATCCGGCGGCGTGATCGTCTTCACCACGTCGCCCGTCATAGTTTTGCGCTTCACGAAATGCCCGTCTGCAACGAGCGAATATTTGGGATTATTGATAAGCGCATCTTTCATCTTTTTCGCGGCGTCGCCCCACTTCGCGGCGTCGTCCTTATGATCTTTCGCGGCATACGCGGCAAGTTTCTCTAGTCCGATCATGCAAAGCACCTGATGACTCAGTTCAAACCCATCCTGCACGCCCATGCTTTCCGTGCGCTCCCAAAACTCCCGCTTGTTATGGAGCAGCCCGCTTGCCGAATCGACAAAATTTTGTTTCAGGATATTGTTCGCGACCGCTTTTACTTTGTCCCAATGGTTGTCGAATGCATCGTCGCCTGTCCATACCCAATATACCCACAGCGCATACAGTAATTGCCCGCTTTGGTTCAGCTCCATCATGTCGTCGGCGACAAAACGGCTGGCTTCCATCGGCGAGCCGGATTCATTCACCATTGTTTCCATGATACGCTTCATGAGAGCGCGTGCCATATCGAACCTGCCGCTGTAGACACACGCCATAAGCGCCGCGCTGGAATCCTGCACCCATTCCGCATTATACTGCCACAGCCCCGCGTCCATCTTCCCTTCGTTCGCGACCACGCTTCGCAATCCGAGCAGTGAAGATTCCAGTAAATTATTATAACCGGGCACATCGCATTCGAAGTGCGATAGCTTCGTCCACTCATCTTTGTCGTCATCGATAAGACTTTGCGCATTCGTGGAAAAAATATCCTGTTTGGTATCGCCGGCAAGATAGACGAACTCCATTGTTTTCGTTTCCGTCGGACCAAATGATCCGAGATCGACGGTTATCCACCGCTGATCGATATTCGCATCCTGCTGGGCATATATCTGGGTCTTCAGAAATCCATTGCCTTCGATCACCATGTCTTTCAGGTTCGTCTTCAGCGTATCGAACAATATGAAGTTCGGGTAGAACGCCGCCTGCACTTTTACGCGGCGGTTCTCCGGCGTATTGTTCTTTACACGCACCCGGCGGATGATAACCGTTTGCCGCCAACTCGCAAAAAATTCTTCTTCGATGGTGAACGCTTTCCCGATGTTCCACGTTGCGATAATGCTCGGCTGGCGCTCTTTGGTAAAACTGTACCGCGCAGAAATGTCATCGTGCGACGCCTGATGCGGCGTGTTCTCGGTGATCACGGTCAGCATGGTATGCGCCGCGCCAAGCTGCGGGTGAAACAGAAAGGTACTGTTCTTCCGGGAGAAATGATCCGGCTGCATCAGGAACATTCCCATCGGCGAGCCGGAGGCCGGGTTTGAGCACGTCTGAACAACGCACGAAAACAACCCGTTGCCGATAAAGAAATATTCCACGCCCGGGTTGTTTGTTATCTGATCGGGCGGGACGCTTTGCGGGAATTGTCCGCCGCCCGGCGCCTGCATCGGCTCCGCAGGTGCACCAGATGCGTCGGTTGCAATTGCGGGGATAATAGGAATGGCGGTAACTGCGGAAGCAATGCCTATCGATTGCAAAAAATTTCTTCTGTTCATTGTGCGTATGGAAAATATAGATGATTACGTTGAAACGAACCGAGACCTTCTGCCAAGAAAAAAGAACGTGAAGCCGACCGAAAATGTTATCGCGCCGAGCGTAACGAACAGTGTCCACTCGCTGTGCGTTGAAGGCACAACAAGCATGAGCAACACCAGCGCACTGATAATCATAAGAATAGTCCCGATAAGCGGCGCGGTTGATTGTTCGCGCTGCCCCGCCGAGAAAACTTCCTTGGCAACGTCGACGGGCGTATCCAGTTTTGCGAAAAATTCTTTCACTGCGGAACGATCCGCCACAAGATCGGCGGCAAATACTTTTGCGAATATAATTATCCCCGCTCCGTATACAAACGGCGGAAGCGCGACAAGCATCCATCCCGTTCCGGCGAGCGGCTTATCTGTACAGCCGATGAATAACCATTCGATGATCCCTACAACCGCCGCCGCAACGATATATAAAAGCGTTTTTTTCGACGCATATAATTTTCCAAGCATATCCGAAAAATAAAAGACGCCAAACACCATCACCGTGGTAAGATACACCTGCGGACCGATGCTCCACCCTATCAGGAATTTCGCATCGGCGGCGATTGCCAAGCCGAACAACGTTGCGGCAAACGCTCCCCAGCGCGAGACTTTGCGGAACAGAAGACCGAACGCAAGCGGCAGCGAGATCGGGACATTGAACAGCGAAAAGAATTGCTGCATATAGTTGAATATCCCGAACGGCGCGGCGATGAAATAGATCGCTTCGGAAACGACGACAGTGCCCACAAGCGCGGACGCCCATCTGCCGACCGTGAGCATTTGCCGATCAGTCGCGTCTTTATTCACAAAACTTTTGTACACGTCGCGCGTGAAGATCGAGGCGATCATGTTGAACACGCCGCTCAGCGCGCTCATGGTCGATGAAAGCATCGCGGCGGCGAACATGCCGATGAGTCCGTTGGGAAGAACTTTCATGCAGAGCGCGACGAACACAAGGTCCTGCGGCTGGCGCAGATCTTTGAACTTCACAAAAAACGGCTCCGCATTAAGATCGGGCCACAGAACACGCGCAACAAGCGGAGGGATGGAGAACACCAGCGGCGCAGTGACGAACAACCCAGCGCATAGCAATCCGAGTTTTTTCGCCGAACGTTCATCCTTAACACTGTAAAACCGTTGCGCCGCCCCCTGCGCCGTGCCGATAGTAAGAATTATCCAGAACGAGATCAGCCAGTGAACGTCGTAATGAAAATTATTATACGTTACGGAAAGCGATAGCGGCGGGATGTGCGAGATAAGATTGGGCAGCCCGCCGACAAGCGAGAGCGTGAGCGGCACAACAAGCAGCGTAATGCACATCAATATTGCGAACTGCGCCGTATCCGTGATAGATACCGCCCATACGCCGCCGAGATATGTATATATAAGGATAACTGCTCCCGTGGCGATGATGAACACATTCACGTCGATATTGAGAATCGGCAGGAGAAGTTTGCAGGTTGCGGCAAGTTGAATGCCCGCCGTAAGAAGAAAATTCAGCGCAAGCGCCCATCCTGCAAGTTGCTGCGTGGAGATATTAAAGCGCGTTTGCGTGTATTCCACCGGCGAGATGACGCGGCTGCGCCGCCATTGCACGGCAGTCAGCTGTGTCCCGACAAGATACCCGATGCACCACGTTGCAAAGTACAATACCGCGAACCACCCCGCATAATATGTGAACCCCGCCGCGCCGGAGAATGTCCACGCGGAGAAATTCTGCATGTAGAGCGAGACCCCCGCTATCCACCACGGTATTTTGTTACCGCCCGCAAAAAAATCTTTCGCCCCGCGCATGAACCGCGCAACGTACACGCCGATGCATATCATCAGCACGAAATACACGCCGACAACAAAGTAATCTAACTGTTCGGGGGTGTGCATCAGTGCGGCAGGTTTTCCGTGGTGTTTATTTAAAGAAGAACGTTTCCATCAAATGCTGGTATACCGACACGTACTTGTCGAAATCATCTTTATCGGCGGCATAGACGAATGTCCATAGCTTGCCGTTGTTCACCGTAACGGCTCTGCGTTCCCGGATGATCGTCCACGTGAACTTTGCGCTTCCATACGGCAACGGGATTGCGTACGCAACGTCTATCGTGGGAACGGACTGCCCCCAGAACACTGTATTTGTCCGGCTGAGAACTTCGTAATGATCGTGCAGGGCTTTTACGCTGTCAAGAAAGCGATCAAGGTATTCGTTCGGCGTTTTCCCTTTCGCGGATGCGGGATCCATCGCCGTCATGCTGATATGCGCCGAGTACGTTTTTTCTGCGTTCACCGGGCCGGTGAGATCGTATTCGGAATACTGTTCTTTCACTCCTTCGCTTTTCGTTTTCGTCCACGATATAGGATACTGGAACGTGCATGGCAGTTTCGGGTCGCTGCTGTCAAAGAGCGTATCCTGTGCCAGCAACGGAGAAACAATTCCCGTGCAGAGAAGAAGAAATATATACAATAAATATCGTTTCATCAGTCTCATAAATATCATAAAAATCGTTCTTAATGATCGGCAACGTTAGAATACGCAGGCATTGCCCGAAACATGCGCTTGGCTTCCTGCTCGCCAAGGGTTTTCAGATCGAGAGAGAAATCCGCGCGCGTGTTCATATTCTCGCCGTGACTTTTTGCGAGTGCATCCGCGGCGAGACCGCTTTGCTCGTACATCCCTTCAAGCGTCGTATTCATTCCCGCATTCAAACCGAGCATGATATAACATTTCAACACGGGAGGCGGTTCGCTGCCCAAACTTGCGTTAAACATCATCGTACTACCGCTCACTTGTGCGAATGCATTATCCGCCGTTGCGCCGAACGCAACCTCCGTCACGCCTTTCTGCGACATCACAGCTTTGATATCCCGCATCGAGGGATCGTTCAGAAGATTCGGCGCGATCACCTTCGATTCAAGCACTGGCGCGACTTGCGCCGCAAGCGAAGAACTTCCTCCCGTCATTTCGTCGAGCGCGTTCGCATCGCGGATGATGTTCTGCGCCCGCCGGATAGCTTCCTCCGGCGTGAACGGATGCGCAGAAGCATCGGCGGCATCGGCATGGCAATTCTCCGCAATGGCTTTGCACGCCGCCGCGGCGTTGGCATCTTTTATGCCTCTTGAGGCAGTCGCCGCCGCATCGCCCGCTTCATTATATATGGAACCTTGCGCATACACAGACTTCATGTTCTCTATCCGGCTTACAATTGCCGATAATCCTTCTTTTTGCTTTTCACTCTTCATCAGCGATTGCACGATCTTCTCGGTTTCATCGAGCGCGCTTGATTGAGCCGAGGGTTCAGATCCCGCCTGCTGGCATATTTCTATTGCCCTGTTCATTTCTTTCGTTCCTTTTTTGGAAACGGATGAAGCGATCTTCTGCAGCTCTGCGGCAATTGTTGCAGTCGGAGCGCCTGCGCCTGCCGATGAGGCGCCGGAAATAGTTTTCAGGCAATCCGCAACATCCGTCTCCATGCCATCGAGATGGTCCGTGATCGCGGAGAGTGCTTCGCCTTGCGCGCCTTTCATGCGCCGCAAACTTTCAATGCCTTCACCGACGTTGCTTATCTGCCCGCTTGCGTCAGCCATGGAAACACCGCCCGTTTCCGCCGCCGCCAACTGCTTCATTGCTGCGATCAGTTTATCCGTTACTTGCGATACCGCCGCCTGCGAATTCTTTGGCGCATTCGTTTGCACAACCTCCGAGCGGCTTACCGCATCCGCCAAATATGCCCCAGCTTTCCATGTTTGATGTAGAAATACCGTAAATGCGTCCTCCACTGAACTCAGCATCGCCGTTTCAAGATCA
>Ga0070738_10006002_pt1 | contig 12976 bp, 13 predicted proteins | sample Coa_R2_2_FD_66446 | JGI IMG/M metagenome (GOLD analysis project Ga0070738, IMG submission 66446) | Surface soil microbial communities from Centralia Pennsylvania, which are recovering from an underground coalmine fire - Coalmine... | ecosystem: Environmental > Terrestrial > Soil > Unclassified ... | reverse complement strand
CTCGGGGAATGGCTGCGCACCGGCGATGTGTTCGCGCAGGACCAGGACGGCTACTTCTGGTACCAGGGTCGCGGCAACGACATGCTCAAGGTCAGCGGCATCTGGGTGTCGCCCATCGAGGTCGAGCAGACGCTGATGGAGCATGCCGCCGTTCGCGACGCGGCCGTGGTCGGCGCGCCCGACCACGACGGACTTATCAAGCCCAAGGCCTTCGTGGTGCGCTCCGACAGTGTCAGCGAGGACGACCTGAAGGCCTTCGTGAAGGACCGTCTGGCGCCGTACAAGTACCCGCGCTGGATCGAGTTCGTCGAGGAGTTGCCCCGAACCGCCACCGGCAAAGTGCAGCGCTACCAGCTCAGGGGATGAGCTGCGCTGCCGTATGCTGGGCAGCATGAAAGTTGAACAACAGCTCGAAGCCATGGGCTACGACCTCGACGTGATGGCGCCGCCGGCGGGCAACTACGTGGGCGCGGTGCAGGTGGGCAACCTGCTGTTCGTCTCCGGGCACGGGCCGCACGCGCAGGGCACTATCGCCATTCGGGGCCGGGTCGGCTCGGAGCTAACCCTCGAGGAGGGCTACGAGGCTGCCAAGCTATGCGCCGTCAGCTGCCTGCGGTCAGTCAAGCGTGCCATCGGCGACCTCGACAAGGTCAAGCGCGTGGTCAAGGTGCTGGGGATGGTCATGTGTGTCGAAGGCTTCACCGACACGCCCAAGGTGATCAACGGCTTCTCCGACCTGATGGTCGAGCTCTATGGCGAGAACGGCCGCCATGCCCGCTCGGCGGTGGGCATGCAGCAGCTGCCCAACAACATCCCCGTCGAAGTCGAGATGATCCTGGAGGTCGAAGGCTAAGCGGAGGCGGGGGTGGCGCCGAGCACGAGCTTCTCCTGCGCGCGAAGCTGCTCGTCGAGGCGGTAGAGCCAGGGCTCGCCGGTGGGCAGCTCCACCTGCAGGATCTGCTCCGGCGTCAGGCTTTCCAGCGCCATCACGATAGACCGCAGGCTGTTGCCGTGCGCTGACACCAGCACGTTCTTGCCGGCCCGGAGGTCCGGCTCGATGTGCGCCCGATAGTAGGGCAGCGTCCGCTCCTGCGTGTCCTTGAGGCTCTCGCCGTTGGGTGGCGGCACGTCGTAGCTGCGCCGCCAGATGTGCACCTGCTCGTCGCCGAACTTGGCTGCCGTCTCGGCCTTGTTCAGGCCCTGCAGGTCGCCGTACATGCGCTCGTTGAGCGCTTGGTCGCGATGGATCGGAATGTCTTTCTGGCCGAGTACATCGAGCGCGATGTCCAGCGTCTCAATGGCGCGCGAGAGGACGCTGGTGTAGGCCACGTCGAAGCGGATATCGAGGTCCTTGAGCCGTTCCGCGGCCGCCTGCGCCTCGGCGCGCCCAGCGTCGGTGAGCGCGACGTCAACCCAGCCGGTGAACCGGTTTTCCAGGTTCCACTGCGATTGTCCGTGACGAAGCAGGCACAGCCAGACCATCACGGCTAGAGTAACAAAGTGGACCCGCTGGAGGAGCTCCGCCGCCCCGATAAGTGGTACCTGGGCGGCGGCCGGGCGCTCATCTGGGCGCCGCCCTTCCCCAGCTACCTCGACTGGCCCGGCTACTGGGACGAGGCGCAGTACTTCGACCACGTGGTCGAGCGGCCATTCACGGTGGCCCTGCTCGACGAGCAGTGCCAGGCCATCGACCTCCGCCCCCTGTCGCGCGACTGGCGGCCGAGCGAGCTGACCACCGCCTGGATGGCGGGCGACCTGCTGGTGAGCGAGCGCAAGTGCGTCCTGCCCCAGGACGTGCTGGTGGCCGAGCTTTCCATCTGGAATCCCACCGGGCAGGCCGCCGTCATCCATCCCGTGGCCTATACCGTCCAGCGCTCCACGCCCTCGCGCGGCGACCACGTGGTCTCGGAAGTCTCGTTCGAGGGCGGCGCCCTGCACTACACCAAACGCCAGGTCGTGACGCTGCGCGGACGCGAGCTGCCGGTGTTCAGCTACCGCGTGACCTTAGGCGCCGACCAGTCCCCCGAATCCCACGCCGCGCACCTGTCAGAAGCGAACTCCCTCCGCCCAGATTGGCGGCTCACGCCCTTCTACGAGCGGACGGCCGCCGGCAGCTTGGGCGGAGGCATCCAGCTGGGTGGCTGGAACACCGACGGTGTGGTCTACCTCGGGCTCCAATACACCCTGCGCATCGAGCCGGAGAGCCGGGCACGGCTTGTCTTCGGCTGCGGCGTGGCCAACGAGCTGGGCCAGCTTCTGCTGCAGCCCATCGAAGTCAGCCAGCAGGCCTGGCGGGAGTACTTCGAGGGCGCGCCGGCGCTGGAAGCGGCAGACCCCTACCTGCAGCGCTACTGGACCTACCGCTGGTACGGGCTGCGGCTCAACAGCATCAGCCATCCAGGCGGCCTGGCACAGCACCCGTTCGTGGCCGAAGGCATCGGCATGTTCCGGAACCACATCTCCTACAGCGCCCAGTGCCACGTGCTGGAATGCCGCTGGCTGCCGAGCCCCGAGCTGGCTCAGGGCAGCATCCTCAACTTCGTGGATCACCAGGCGGTGAACGGCGCCTATCCGGCCAACATCTACGCCCAGCTGGTCAACGGCGAGGGCATCTATCACGCGAACTGGGGCCGCGCCGTTCGTGAGCTGCACGCGGTCCATCCGGATGACGAGCTGCTGGGCCAGCTCTACCCCTCGCTGGCCCGCTACGCCCAGTTCCTGGACACGGAGCGCGATCCCGAGGGCTGTCACCTGTACGACGTGATCGACCAGGGCGAGACCGGTCAGGAATACATGAGCCGCTACCAGGCGGTGGACGCCCGCGCGGACCACTGGGGGTCGATCCGGCTGAAGGGCGTGGACGCGACGGTGTACGCCTACGAGCTGCAGCGCACGCTGGCCTGGCTGGCCCGGCAGCTTAGCTTGGCCGCCGACGGCGACTACTGGGATGCGCAAGCCGACGCCACCCGTCAGGCCGTCCTGGACCAGATGTGGGATCCCGGCATCAGCATGTTCACGGACGTGAACCCCGAGAGCGGCAGCCGCACCGGCGTGAAAGCCGCGGTGGGCTTCTACCCGTTCCTGACGGACATCGCAGGCCTGCAGCACGTGGGCGCGCTGAGGGACCACCTGCTGAACCCGGCGGAGTTCTGGCTCCCGTATCCGGCCCCGGCCAGCGCGGCCGACGACCCCTATTTCAGCCCGTGGGCGGAGTGGAAGGGCAAGCGCCACAACTGCCCCTGGAACGGCCGGGTCTGGCCCATGACCAACAGCCACCTGTGCGATGCGCTGGCGAGGGCCAGCCAGCAGCTGGACGAGAGCCTCAGGCCGGCGGCCGCCGAGCTCATCACGCGCTTCGTCCACCTGATGTTCTTCGACGGAGACCTCGGGCGGCCCAACTGCTTCGAGCACTACAACCCGCTCACCGGGCAGCCGTCGACCTATCGAGGGATCGACGATTACCAGCACTCCTGGGTCGTGGACCTACTGGTCCGCTACCTGGCCGGCGTTCAGCCGGACGTCGATGGCACGCTGACCATCGATCCCCTGCCCTTCGACCTCGGCTCGTTCAGGCTGACCAACCTGCGGGTGCGCGGTCGCGAGCTGACCGTCTGCTGGGACGCCGGCTCAGGCTTCGAGGTGCTCCTGGATAGCCAGGAGGTCCACCACTCGGCGGAACGGCAGCGCCTGACGATCAGCCTCTGACGCCGACGCGGGCCGGCTGAACAGCAACTGCCTTCTTGTGGTCGCGCAGCACCAGCACTGCGCCGATGGCCGACGTCAGTACCAGCGAGAGCCAGTGCGGCCCGAGGGCGGCGAGTTGAATGCCGATGTGTTCCATCTTGCTCTCCCGTGTGTTCTTCCACGACTACTAGAGCGCAAACCGTGCCGCGCTCTCGTGGAGCACACGCTGGGCGTTCCGGATCACACCGCCTTGCCGGAATACAGCAGCATCAGGCGATTCCACAGCTCCGCCCGGTTCGGCACCCGGCTGACCCGCCAGCGTTCGAGGCCCTGGCTGTCGTAGCCGATGAACGTGGGCACCAGGTCCAAGCCGATTTTGGCCGCCACCTTCCTGCCGGCCGGAGTGGATACGTCCATGCGGACGACGCTGACGCGCCCGCCCAGCTGTTTCTCGATCCCGTCGACCACGGGCTTGGCGGCCATGCAGCTAATTCAGTAGTTCGAGAAGAGCTGCAGCATGACGGGCTTCCCAGAGCCGACCAGCAGCTCCAGCTCCGTGTCACTCAGCTTGCTGCCGCGGCCGGTGCGCAGCAGGAAGAAGCCGCCGAACAGCGCAGCCACGGCGATGATCCACGCCAGCCAAGCGGTCCAGGTGCCAAGCTGGGCCACGATGTAGCCCGCGACCATCAAGGCCGCGGCCGCCACGAGGACGTATGAGTTGCGGTTCAGCAGCTGGCGCGTGGTCATGCGCCTTCAGATTACCGCTCCGGCCGAATCAGCCGGCCGGCTGGTAGTCCGGGCAGCGCGCGCAAAAACCGGGTGCGTCGAAGTTGTGGTGCGCCTTGCAGCCGATCTTCGGCAGGGGCGGACGCCGTCAGTGGGAACGATGCTGCCGAAGTCCATGTGCTTGCAGCGGCCGCGCTGCTGCTGGCGCGGATAGGCGCACAAGGTCAGGCACACGGCGTCTTCGCGGCGGCCTGGCCCGAAGATGTACATGGTCAGGCGGCACTGGAGGTGGTTGCTGCCTTCGGGTCCGCGAACGTAGTCCAGCCAGCAGCAGGAGAGACCCGGCGCGACGCCCGGCTGGACGCCGGCTGGGGCCTCGATCACGTGCGGTCTTTTTCGATCACTTCGACCTTGTCCATCTTGTCGCCGACCTGGATCTGCTTGACGACGCTCATGCCCTTCATCACGTAGCCGAAGAGGTTGTAGCTCTTCTGCAGCTTGTGTCGGTCGTCCGTGGTGCAGATGAAGAACTGGCTGCCGTTGGTGTTGGGGCCGGCGTTGGCCATGGCGACCGCGCCTTCGATGTAGTCGGCTTTCACGGGCTCGTCCTCGAAACGGTAGCCCGGACCGCCTCGGCCCGTACCTTCCGGGCAGCCGCCCTGGATCACGAAATCCGGCACGACCCGGTGGAACGTCAGGCCGTCGTAGTAGCCGCTGCGGGCCAGGTGGACGAAGTTATTGACCGTCTTCGGCGCGAGCTGTGGATCGAGCTCCATCGTGATGTCACCCTTCGCGGTGCTGATGGTGACGTCGTAGAGCTTGTCGGTGTCGATCTCCATCTCGGGAGGCGATGCAGGCATAGCGCCGATGCTACCATCCGGCCCAGCCCTTGGCTGACGACACCCCCTTACGCCGCCAGTATCTCGCTCTCAAGAAGCAGCACCCGGACAGCATCCTCTTCTTCCGCCTGGGCGACTTCTACGAGACCTTCGACGAGGACGCCAAGCTCGTCGCCCGCGAGCTGCAGATCACGCTCACGTCGCGACCCATGGCCAAGGGCCAGCGCGTGCCGATGGCCGGGGTGCCCCACCATTCCGTCGACAACTACATCGCCCGGCTGATCGCGCGCGGCCACAAGGTGGCCATGGCCGAGCAGCGGGGCGAGCCCGGCTCCAAGATGATGGACCGTGACGTGATGCGCGTGCTCACGCCGGGCACGGTTCTGGAGCCGTCGCTGCTGCCGGGCGAGCGCAACAACTACCTACTGGCGGTGGTCGCCGGGCCCGCCGAGGTGTTCGGGATCGCTTACATCGACGCCACGACGGGCGAGTTTGCCGCCACGCAGCTCACCGGCCTGCCGACCCTCCAGCGCGAGGTGGACCGCATCGACCCGGCTGAGTGCCTGGTCGTCGCCGAGCAGGAGGCCCAGCTGCGCCCCCAGCTTGGTGAGCGGCCGGTGAGCGTCGCCGACGCCTGGCTGTTCGATCCGGATAACGGCCGGGAGGCGCTCCAGCGCCAGCTCCAGGTGGCGACGCTGCAGGGCTTCGGCATCGAGGAGCTGCCGCTGGCGCTGCGAGCGGCCGGCGCGCTGCTGCAGTACCTGGGCCACACGCGCAAGCAGCTCAAGCTGACCACCGGCGAGCTGCGCACCTACTCGGTCGACGGCTTCATGACCCTCGACCAGTACTCGCGCCGCAACCTGGAGGTGGTCCACACCGCCAAGGGCGAGGAGCAGGGATCGCTGCTGTCGGTGCTGGACGAGACCCGCACGCCCATGGGCGGCCGGCTGCTGCGACGGTGGCTGGCCATGCCGCTTCTCGACATAACCGAGCTGCGCAGGCGCCAGGACGAGATCGCCGCCTTAAACGCCGATGTGGTCATGTCTCAGGATGCCGGCCGCATCCTTGGCCGCCTGCCGGACATCGAGCGGCTGGCAAACCGCTGCATGCAGGGGATTGCCTCCCCGCGCGACCTGGTTGCGCTCAAGGGCGCGTTGGAGCAGGTGCCGGCGCTGGCCGAGGCGGTCTCGAGTGGCAGCCTGGCTGCTCTGGCCGGCAAGCTGCGCGGCTTCCCGGAGGTGGTGGACCTCATTGGCAGGGCGATTGTCGATGAGCCGCCGCCAAACCTGTCCGAGGGCGGCGCCATCCGGCCGGGCTTCTCCGACGAGCTGGACAGTTTGCTGGCAGGCGCAAGCGATGCCCGGACGTACATCGCCGGCCTGGAGGCGCAGGAGCGCGAGCGGACCGGTATCCGCAACCTCAAGGTCGGCTTCAACAAAGTCTTCGGCTACTACATCGAGGTCGGCAACGCCAGCGCCGGCCAGGTACCCGACGATTACATCCGGAAGCAGACGCTGACCAGCGGCGAGCGCTTCATCACACCCCAACTGAAGGAGTACGAGGCGGTCGTCCTCGGCGCTCAGGAGCAGCGCGTGGAGCTCGAGACGCGGCTGTTCGAGCGCGTGCGGGCCGAGGTTGGCGCCTGGGCCGCGCCGATCGCTGCTACGGCCGCGGCCATCGCCGAGCTGGACGTGGTCCGCGGCTTGTCCGAGATAGCGACCGCCAGGCGCTACTGCCAACCCGAGCTGGATGAGGGAGACATCATTCAGATCACCGGCGGCCGCCACCCGGTCATCGAGCTGAACCTGGGCCCGGGCGAGTTCGTGCCCAACGACTGCTGCCTAGACCGGGCCGAATGCCAGCTCGTCGTCCTCACGGGGCCGAACATGGCCGGCAAGTCCACGTACCTGCGCCAGGTGGCGCTGATCACGCTGATGGCCCAGATCGGCAGCTTCGTGCCAGCATCCTCGGCGCGCATCGGCCTGGTGGACCGCATCTTCACTCGCGTCGGCGCGCAGGACGACCTGGCGTCAGGCCAGTCGACCTTCATGGTGGAGATGGTCGAGACCAGCCTCATCCTGCAGGCATCCACGCCGCGCTCGCTGATCATCCTGGACGAGGTGGGCCGCGGCACCTCGACCTACGACGGCCTGGCCATCGCCCAGGCGGTGGTGGAGTACATCCACAACCACCCGGCTTGTGGCGCCAAGACGTTGTTCGCCACCCATTATCACGAGCTCACCGCGCTCGAGCAGCAGCTGCCGCGGGTGCGGAACTTCCGCATGGACGTGCTCGAAGAGGGTGGGAAGGTGGTGTTCCTGCGCAAAGTAGTGCCGGGCGGCGCCGATAAGAGCTACGGCATCTACGTGGCCAAGCTGGCGGGCGCGCCCCGAAGTGTCGTCCGGCGCGCGGAGGAGCTGCTGGAGCAACTGGAAAGCGGCCGGGCTGTCGCCTCCAGCTCGAACGGCCACGATCCTCTGCAGCTCACGCTATTCGCCACCGACGACCGCCTGCGGGAGGACCTGGCCAAGCTCGATCCTTTGAACATGACGCCGCTGGAAGCGCTGAACGCGCTTTTCGATTTGAAAGCCAAGCACCTGAGCGGCTGACCGCCACTCGGTAGTCGTTAGTGCCGTCGGACCGGGAGGAAGCCGCGACGGCCGGCGCGCTGCGGGACGAGGAACAGCGTGAACCTGACTAACGACTATCGACTGGCGGCCATGGTAGGCCGCAGGGATCAGCGGTTGCTGGTGGTCAGGCAGGCGCTGCGGCCGATCAGCAGCCCCAGCAGGAGCGTGGCCATCACCAGCAGGGCCACCATCAGCACCTGTGCCATAGCCGCGCCCGGCAGGTGGGCCAAGCTCAGCCCGCCGATGAAGGAGAACAGCAGCGGCAGCCACAGGCCAATCCCAGTGGAAATGATCAGAGGGCGGTTCGTGCTCATCGGTCTTGCTCCGAATACTGTAATTATGAGCAGTGTACAGGTGGGCAGTGCGGATGTCAAGCGTCAGTTTCGGCGCTCACCGAATCCTCATGTAGCGCTCACATGCGTCTCACGCACCCGGGCTACTTTGTGCGTAACAACGCAGGACTGTAGGGGCATATAGCTCGATCTGGGCTGCCTGATGGCGTACAGCCAAGAGCCTCCGGACGAGCAAGGTGAGGCACCTGTGGCGGCAATATCCGGCGTCTGGCAGCGGCGCCCTTCCTTCTCGCCGTCGACCTGACCTCCCCTAGTCAGCCGGTCCTGCGGTGGGCTCGGGTCGCGGCCTCCCGCCTCCGAGGCGGGAGGCCGAGTGACTCGCACCACGATACAGTTCGGGCCGGACAAATGCCTCTCCGGCTACGCCTCAGCATCACCTACGCGCTGGTCTTCGCGCTTGCGATAGCCGTTCTCGGCGCGCTGCTGTATCTCACCATGCGGGAGATCCTCAGCGTCGAGATGGACCGACGCCTCGTCGTGCGCGGCAATGAGGTCCAGCTCGCGCTGTGGCCCGGGCCGCAGCATCCCACCCTGAACGACCTCCAGCCGGGCCGCATCGACATGTCGCCACTCAAGGACATCGATGCCGCGGCCGTCAGCGTGCAGGTGCTGTCGCTCTCCGGCACACTGCTGGGCAGCTCCGACACGCTGGCAGGAGTGAGCTTGCCGCCCGACCGCGCCGAGTTCGCCGAGGCGGTCGCTGGTCGGGACGCGCTGTTCGATTTGACCCTGCCTTCCGGCAGGCCCGCACGCGTGCTGGACATGCCCGTCCTGGTCGGCGGGCGCCCGGCGGCGGTGCTGCGGGTCCTTCAGAGCCGGCAGGTTCTGCGGGACACGATGGCCGGCTTGCGGCAGCTGCTGATCGTGCTGGGACTGGCCGGCGTGGCGGTCGCCGGAGTCGTTGGCTTGTTCGTGGCGAACCAGGGGCTGCGGCCGCTCAGCGCCATTTCCGAGCAGGCCGCCAAGGTGGCCGCCGACCGTGACTTCAGCCGCCGGCTGAGCCTCAAGCGGGTCAGGCGCGACGAGGTCGGCCAGCTGGCCGGCACCATCGACAACCTGCTCGCGACGGTGGAGGACACCCTCCGCGCTCATCGCGAGTTCCTGGCCGATACCTCGCACGATCTCCGCAATCCCCTGCTGGCCATCCGCACCAATCTGGAGCTGCTCGGTAGAGTCCGGGATCCCGCTGCCCGGGACGAATGCATCCAGGAGGCCACCCAGCAGGTGGAGCGGATGAGCCGTCTCGTGTCCGACCTGCTGCTGCTCGCGCAAGTGGAGACGCGTCTGATCGTCCAATGGCAGACCGTCGACCTTGCGGAGGTCGCTCGCCAGGCCGTGCAGCACGCGCAGGCCCGCGCGACCGGACAGGAGCTTGTTCTGCAATGCGCGCCGTCCGTCGAGGTGCAGGGCGACAAGGGGCGCATCGGCCAGATCCTGGCCAACCTGCTCGACAACGCGCTTCAGCACACGGCCGCCGGCGGCCGGATCGTCGTGCGCGTCGAGGACGGTGAACAGGAAGCGTGTCTCAGCGTGGAAGACAACGGCCGGGGCATCGACCCCGCCGACTTGCCGCGCATCTTCGAGCGCGGGTTTCGCGGCGCTGGGTCGAACGGCAGTGGGTCAGGCGCCGGCTACGGCCTTGGCCTGGCCATCGTCAAGCACCTGGTCGAAGCTCATGGCGGATCGGTGGAGGCCCACAGCGAGCCGGAGCGAGGAACGTGCATCCGTGTACGCTTCCCCAAACACGAAGGCGGCCGCGGGGGAGAGTACCCCGTGGCCGCCTTCGCCTCATGAGGCGGGTCGTTGCCTAGGCGGGCGCTTTCACGGTGACGATGCGCATCATGAAGCGCGAGTCGTAGCTGTTGTTGGTCGCGGCGCCGTTGACGTAGTTCGGGATCCAGTCGGTGGCGATGAGCGAATACACCTTGGTCGTATAGCCGCCGTCCTTCGTGCAGCCGGGGTCGGGCGCGCAGTCGAAGTAGTAGCTGTACGTCTCGCCCGGAGCCATGCTGTCCCACAGCAGGTGGACCTTGTCCGGGTTCGGCGCTGGAGGGACGCGGGCGCGCACGGCATGGACCAGCTTGTTGCTCTGCTTGTTCACCCAGGTGACCGTCGTGCCGGTGGTGATGTACAGGGTGGTCGGGTCGTAGCCGTCCTCGTCGTCAATCGTGACGGTCACATTGCCGGTCAGCGGCTTGCTGGCGCTGCCCTGAACGCTGTTGAACGTGCGGACCTTGGACAGCGAGCCGTCAGCGTTGTGGTGGACGGTGCCTTCCATGCTGGAGTTGAGAATGTTGGACAGCCCGGTCGCCTTCACCGTCAGCGTTGCGGGCGAGCAGTCGAAGCCAGTGGATGAAGCGCCGGTGCTGGCCACCTGGAACGGCGGACAGTCGGTGGAGGACGTCATCTGCACGGTGCCGGTGTACTGCAGCGCCACGACGACGCTCTGGCCGGGCGCGATGCCGCCCGTATCCAGCGGTCCATCGCTGTTGCAGGTTCTCTTGCCGCAGGCCTCGTAGTTCGGCTCGGCCACGCGGAGGTAGCCAGTGCCCCGGATGGCTGTAGCGGTGTGGACCTTGGTGCCGGTGTTCTTGAATTCGATGGTGCCGATGTCGCTCTTGCTGCTCATGCCGAGCGTGGTGAGGACGGTGTACGAGTCCTTATCGAAGCCGGTGTCGCTGATGTTGACGACGATGTGGCGGGCCGGGTCAAGACCGCCCACGCCGAGCGTTACGCCATTGACGGGCGCGCCGGGCTTCTCCGGTTGAGTCGCAATGGAGGAGGGGTTGGAGCCTGTTGCCGGATCAACCTTGACTATCTGGGCCGAAGCCGCCTGCGGCAGGCCCAGCAGCGTAAGGCTGAGTCCTATCGTGGCGGCTGTCAGCCGCCGTCCAAATTTGATCATGCGAGCCAGGATCGGCGTGATGCATGAGGCTCGGATGAGGGTCACATGAGCGTTTCATGAGCCGCTCATCCTTGATCAGGCTGAGTCTTCGCGTAGGGCGTAGCCGAAGCCGCGGACGGTCTGGATCAACCGTTCCCCGCCGGTGACCTCGAGCTTCTTACGCAGCTCCTTCACCGCCACGTCCACGAAGTTCGACTCGCCTTCGAAGCCGTAGCCCCACACCTGCTGGCACAGCTGCTCGCGCGAGAGGGCTTGCCGTGGATGGCGCATGAACAGCACCAGCAGCTCGTACTCCCGAGGCGTCAGCCGCAGCGGTTGCCCGGCGCGGAATGCCTCGCGTGCCGCGGTATCGACAACCACGTCGGCATAGCTGAGCTGCTCGTCGCTCTGGTTCCCGGCGCGACGCAGCAGGGCCCGCACCCGCGCGCTCAGCTCGTCCACGGCGAATGGCTTCACCAGGTAGTCGTCCGCGCCGCGATTCAGGCCGGCGATCCGGTCCGGCACCGTGTCCTTGGCGGACAGCATCAGGATTGGCACCGGACCTGACTTGCGCAGGTGCTCGCACGTAGTGAGCCCGTCCACGCCTGGCAGCATCACGTCCAGCACCACCAGGTCCGGGCGCACCGACGAAGCCATCTCCATGGCCGCCTCGCCGTCGGTGGCGACGAGCACGTCGTAGCCTTCCAGCACCAGCGCGCGGCGCAGCCCGCTGAGCACGCCCGGGTCGTCGTCGACCACCAGAATCCGCGCCGCCATCTGTTCAGCCAACTCTACAAGAGCTGCCGCAGCAGAACGGCGTTCTCCACGTCGTGCTTGAGATACACGAACGCGTCGCGCTCTGCCGCCAGCACCCGCAGCGCGTCCAGGCGACCCCGCAGCTCGGCCGCCGTGTAGGACGAGCGGCGGAGCCGCAGATAGGAGAATCCCGTCGCGCTCACGTCTGGGTCGCAGCCGTCGTCGGTTTCGGTCTGGCACATGGCGACGTCGGCGGCTCGAAGGGCATCGAACGTCGCGTCCGTCAACCAGCTCGGATGCCTGAACTCCACGACCACGCGCGCGAAATGGCGCTTCACTGTCACCAGGAAATCGGCCAACTGCGGTACGTCGGCGATGGTCTCGAACTGGAACAGCACTGGCCCGAGGAGCGGGCCAATGGTCTTGAGCAGCTCCACGTTAGCGTCGAAGAACTCGGTCGTCGCAGCGAAGCCCTTGCGGTGTGTGATGGCGCGATGGACCTTGACCGAGAACCGGAAATGCGGCGGCACCTGGCTGCACCAGCCCACTATGGCTTCGGGCTTCGGCGTCCTGTAGAAGGTGTTGTTGATCTCCACCGTATTGAACGAGCCGGCGTAGAACGGCAGCATCTTGGCCGTGGGCATACCGGCTGGATAGAACGCGGGCCGCCACTCGGGGTAAGCCCAGCCAGAGAGGCCCGCGTAGAGCGCCACGTGCCGCGAATCTTAAGTCTGCCGGCCGCGAGGCCTAGGGCTGGGAGGTCAGCCGCCCTGCATGCCGCGTGGATGCCCGCCGCGAAAGGTCACGGGTGGTGCGCCTGTCGGCGGGCCTGCCCAGGTCATTCAGAACCAGAATCACCTGCTCCAGCGGCATATGCATGAGCAGGCGTCCCTGAGCATGCGCCCGCTCCATGGCCTGATGGCTGTGCTCCCGGCAGAGCCCGCAGCCGGCCAGCCAGAACTGGGCTCGCGCCGTACAGCCGAGGACGTGACAGTTCGTGATGTTCACCCCCAAGCCGCCGCAAAGCAGAAAGCATGCCTGCTTGCCCAAGGGCGCGCGCAGCTTAGGTGTCCGGCTCGCTCTCGAATTGGTGTGGCGGCGGAG
>Ga0070738_10005997_pt1 | contig 12992 bp, 6 predicted proteins | sample Coa_R2_2_FD_66446 | JGI IMG/M metagenome (GOLD analysis project Ga0070738, IMG submission 66446) | Surface soil microbial communities from Centralia Pennsylvania, which are recovering from an underground coalmine fire - Coalmine... | ecosystem: Environmental > Terrestrial > Soil > Unclassified ... | reverse complement strand
GTTAAATGATGATTTTTTAACGATGATGACATCGCCATTCATAAGTGGTCCAGATACCTCGCCAAACGCGAATGTTTGACGCTCTAAACGACCTGTTGCTGACATTCGCAAGAGTTCGATCGAATTACGAGCTTTATCATTCAAACCGCCAGCCGCGGCAACAGCAGCACTCACACCCGCATTGGGTGCGATTTCAATTTGACCAGGGCGCTGAACTTCTCCCGCTACCTGAACAGTAATTTTAGTAGGTGCGATGGTTGACGCGAGCAAGGTTTGCTGGTCGGCGCTATTAGCAGTAGCAGTGGGAACAACGATTTCATCGCCATCATAAATCTGCGGATCGGCTCCCAAATTGCCAGTCTGAATCGCTTGCCAAAGATCAACGTTTACTTCTGTTCTAGCGATATTGGTTTTGGTATTGGAAGCAACATTATCAGGCACAATACGTCGGATTACAATGCGCCGAAGATCGGCATTTGGCTTAATACCGCCTGCTAATACCAGCGCTTCACTTAGGGTCAGAATCGCAGGATTACTGTCTTTAGGAGCATTATCTGCTTTTTTAGAATCTTGAGAATCGCCTCCTGACAAGAGGCGTGGGCCTGGATGGAGCACTTCGCCTGTGACGCTAACACGTATAGGGCTAATGCTAAGAACAGAAAGCCCAACTTGAGGATGCCGAACATAGGGACGTAGTGCTTCTGTGATTCTTTCGACGGCCTGTGTCGCTGTCAAGCGACCGATCGCCACATTGCCCGCCATTGGTAATTGGATTGTGCCATCTGCCAAAATCATTTGCTCTCCTGATAAATCAGGAAAACTAGCCACCGTCAGTCGAATGCGATCACCCGGTTTCAAAGGCGTCGGTGCATGGATCTCCGTTGGAGCGGTAAGTGTTTGTGCCTGAGTTGAGTTAGGACAAATTACCCAGGATGCCGTGATCGAAAGCAAAAGCGTTGAAGGAACAACTAGCACTGTTCTTAAAGCAGCTCTCATAGTTAAAATTTAATCTCAAACAGTAGAGGAAGGAAGCCCACAATTCTTCAGACAAGCAGCGCCAATCACTTTAGAATCAAATCGTCTTGGAGTTTTTGATCGGGAACGCTTGAGCACGTAAATGCTTCAGCGCTTCAAGTAAGGGCGGTTGATGGCCGATAAAACCAGAATCACTGGTGGTGAGGGGGTCTGGAGTTTGAGTAATTGCAACGCCCAAGATAGAGGTACCGCTGGCTTTTAGCTCTGATAGCACCGGACGTAGTGAATGTTTCGGTGTATAGTGTGGCCGCGCCACAAATAAAAGCCCGTCCGCATATTGCCGCAACGCCACGGCATCAGCACAATTGCTGGCTGGTGCAGCATCGATTAAAACGAAGTCATAATTTGCTGCCACGTTCTCAAGTAGCGCCTTCATCGAGGTTGACTCAACGGCTGCAGAGGGCCGCATAATTGACTGACCATGAGCCAGAACGGCAAGGTGCTCCAGCTCAGTCGGCTTGATTGCTTCAGACAATGGCTTATTACGGCTTAAGACGTCTGTTAAACCAATACTTCCAGTCAAGTTAAAGAACTGATGCTGTAACGGTTGGCGCAAGTCAGCATCAATAACTAATGTCCGTTTCGATAGCATCGCCGCAACAGCAGCGAGATGAGCAACCACTGCTGACTTCCCTTCACCATAAAGAACACTGCTTATCACAATGACTTTCAGCTTTTTATCTGCTTGAAATTCCAGGGTTTTCAGGAGTTTACGATATGGCTCGACCCAGGTTGGATCGTCTAAAAAATGCTCCGGTTGACCAACTCCAAACGCTAATGAAGGCAATTTGGGTAAATCTCCCAAAACCGGAAGTTGAAAAGCGGCTTCCACTTCGCGAACGTCCCGCAGAGTATCGTCCATTAATTCCAGTAGTAGGATGGCACCGATCGACAAAATACTGGATGCCACGATCGCTAATGCTAAAGCAACTGCAGGCTTTGGCACCGTTGGTTTGACGGGTACATCAGCCTTGTTAATAATTCGCACATTGCTGATCAACTGTGCCTCAGCGATCCGAGCCTCTTCCAGCTTGCCTTGCAACAATTTTAGAGAGGCAGCAGCTTCCTCCCGTTGACGCACTAGCGCAGCTAAAGGCTGTTGACGAAAAGGCAGTTGCGAAATACGGGTTTGTAAGTTTTTGCGCTCTGCTTGCACAGTCTGTAATCCGCTTTCTAGCGCCATCCGCTCAATTTCACCCGTAACGTATCGTGAAATCAAGTCCTTACTTACGTCCTCAGAGGTTTCTGCTCCGGGTGGAGCAAATTGATTGTTGGGAAGGACAGTGGCTAATTGTCGTGTGTAGAGTGAGCGTAGTTCGTCTCTTTGCTGGATCAGTGCTAGTAGATCTGGATGCCTATCTCCCAAACGTGAGCGACCATCAATCACACCAATCTCCGCACTTACCAGTTTGCTTCTCAAATCCTTTAGACTCTGATCTTGACCAATGCGAACGGCATCATAAGCGCTCTTCAGTGCATTTACACCTGTCACATGCTGTAACAATCGATCTCGTGTTCGAGCCTGCTGAAGCTGAGAAAACAGTGTTTGTTCCTGGTCTTCCAGGCTCGACAATCGATTCACAAGACTTTGAGTTTGCGCTTCAATTGACACAATGCCTGTCGCTTCTCGGTATCGATTCTCAGCCAGTTCCGCTTGTTCAAGTCTTTCCTGCTGCTCTGGCACTTTAATTTCGAGAAATTTTCGCACAGAGAATGCTTCTAAGCGAGTTGTTTCAGCATTTTCATCAACCATTGCGATCGCAATGGCATTAAGCAACCCTGCCGCTTGATTAGGATCTTGATTTTGATAAGTTACTTCAAGAATGTTAGTCGCAGGAACGATCTTCACCTTCAAAGCTTTGCTTAATTCATCAATGGTTGGGATTCGCTGACTTGAATTATCGGCTCCATATGAAAATCCTTGTGCGAGCGCTCGTCGCAGAACACGCTGTGATTTAATTAATTCTGCCTGAGTCGCAATCGGATTGGCACCGCCTGGAGTACCTTCAGGCACAGCTGAAAGTGCCCGACCCAATTCAGAAATGCTAACCCTTTTATCGTCCAACATGAGTCGAACTGATGTAGTGTATAGAGGATGCGTGACACGCAAATACACTAGGGCTGCACCAGTAGAAGAGGCAAAGATAATTAAGGCAATCCACCAATGCCGTTTCATAACAGTCAGTAAAGATGACATGGAGGAAGCATTACCCATTGCTAGTATCCTGATTTCTAAAAGAGAGAGAAGAATCTAAAGCATAAAAGCGTTATCTGAGCACAGCGATAGAGAGAAACACGACTGCCTTAAACTGTTTTTGTAGAAAATAAAACACCAGTGAAAGATAGATAGACTCCGAGCTGAAACTGTAACCTGATGAATGCTTGGACAGTATAGTCTGACAGCGCCAATGATATACCCTTGCTCAATAGTGCTACCGATAGACAGAATCAACATGCGGCACTAGCGGATAGATAAGCACTGCAGTAAAAAGTTAACACATCACGTGACGGCTAATATCCTTCAGCTAACGCCACTAGTAGTATCACGCCTTCAATATTTAGGCTTGATCAAAAAATCTAATGCTTATGAATGATCAACATTCATGGCAAGATCGTTGCCATAGGCTTCACCAAGGCTTAAAACTAGGGGTTTCAATTAGAATAGAACATTTAGATCGTATTTTTCTTAAAGAAAGCAAGAAGTTATGGTCAAATGCGGTTCCAGATATTAAGACGTGCATCTGAGTGTATAACGGTTATCAGGCTGTATGGAACGCAACCAGCTACTCGTATACCAGGTTCAGGCTAGATCTTCTGATTCAACGTAGAAACAATTCACACAGAGATGACCATCGCTATAAATAAAGGAGTGCGAACAACGCATTGCCGTTCGCACCTCCAGTAATGATATTCACGAATTCAGTAATCAATGCTTGCAACGAGGGTGCTGCTGGTTACCTGACAAATCTTTCTACGATCGCCGCTTCCGCCCTGGGCTCAAGGTAAGGGTTTACAGAAGGAAGTCTACTGTGGGCTGTGCCTTCCAAAAGGGTAAATGACTGCAAGCGTTTTTCAACCCACTTAACGAGTTCCGCGCCATGAGCCAAGATTTTGATCACGGGCAGGTGAGCCACGCAACCATTAACCTTCCAAGACGTTTGTCAGTTAATCAGGAGGCTACTAGTTGCTAATTGGGGGATCTAGTGGCTGGCGAGGAGTTCCGCCTCCGCCAATGTTTGTAGCACTATTGTTATTCACTACATTTAGTGCAGTGAATAACTTGTTGAAGTCATCATGGATAGCTCCTGAGTATTGATCCAGTGTATAACCATAAGCCGCTTTGACCTCCTCATCCACGCCGTACTCAATACCGATGGTATCGGCATTCCATGCTGTGTCATCAACAACATAACCACCGTAATCTTGTAGAGCATGGAAGAGCTTTTTACCGATTTCCGTTTTAAGTCCTAAGCTGTCTACTGTGGCCGAAGGCGACAAAGCCAAGAGTGCCCCCATTTCAAGCGCTGGGTTTTTGCCGTGATATGTACTAGCAGCGTAGCTATCAGCGCGGTTAGCAGGCCAACGATAGCCACTTGTTCCGTCGTTGTTGTAGCTGAGATACTGCTGTGCCCAAACTTCAAGCTGGAGCGCATGCTTGATTGGAGCACTGCCAGTAAGCTCACCCTTACGAATGGTACCGCCGATACTAGATAAACCAGACCCAGCATGACCACCGGTAATCCCGTCCCCATAGATATTAATATCTTGGGAGACCCAGCCATAGACCGGACCACCATTTTGAGTCCGTGTTAATGGGCTGATTTGTACCACTGTTTTCCCATCTGGCAGCAAGAATGCTGATGCATTATTGGGGGTATTTGGTGGAGCAGCATCTGCAACCAGCAAATCATCTGGGATGGGTATTGTTTTGCGTCGATTGGGATCGGCTACAGCTGTTCCAGACGCACGATGTTCCCAAGATGCTGGATCATAAATTGGACGCTCTGGTGAGCCAGCAGGCACGTTGTATAGCAAGTTCACATCTGTTCCAGTGAAACTAGCATCTTGAAGTCCGGCTGGAACATAAGCGGCGTTAGAGCCGACCGGCATATTCCAGATACTATTAGAGGCAAATGGCTGCAACCACTTATCACGCGTTGCGGATACAGGTGTCGGTGTCGGGGTCGGGGTGGGTATCGGGGTCGGCGTTGGTGTGGAGGTAAGTGTAGTACTGTCGCTTAATAGACGAGCATTTGCCCAATCGGCATGATCATAATTGTTGTTATCACCGCCATTCGTGACTACCAGCTTCAGGGTCTGTTTGCCAGTGACATCAACATTTACCGATTTCGTAGCTGTATTACCAATCACCAAGCCGCTGTCGTATAGTTTACTGCCATCAGCCCATACCTGAAAGTCAACTGACCCTCTACCACCGGTTTCGCCGTCAATGCCAACATCTGAAGCAAATTTGGTGTACTTTCCACCCAAATTGTAATTAATTTCGGAGTTAGCATGAACGCCCAGTCCCGTGGCATACTTCAAGCCGTTTAGAGTGATCGCCTGCCCATCACCAGCAGATTGTTCGCCGTTACTTTTATCTTTTTCTACAGGGCCCCAACCATTAGTTGCTGATGTCCAAGCAAGGCTACTGAGGGAAGTTGTAGCTGTCGAAGTGGGGGGTGCGGTTGTGACGGAGGTAGTACTTGGTAGAAAAAGCTGGCTTTGAGGAATGATTTGTTTCGCTTGACTCTGGCTTGACCAGGACAATTGAGCAACGGCGTCACCTGTATGCTCGTAATATTCCATTTTGATGTCATATGCCTGTCCTGCTGCTAAAGCGATCGTCCCTTTATTCTCAGTAGCAGCGTGGTCGGTCCAATTGTTGATGAGCTGTTGGCCATTAACCCAGAGTCTTACACCATCATCGGCATTAGTGTAGAAGGTGTAGGTTTCAGAGTAGTTAGGCTTAACGGTTCCGGTCCATCGAGCCGAAAAATTGTCGGTGCTCACTGCAGGTGAAGGCGATCCCTTCCCCCACTGCGCGTTTACGGTTGGATCAGTCTCTGTCAGGGCAAGCTTGTCAAAATTCGTACCATTGTAGTACTGCGCTTGCAGTCCTGTGCCCGCGCTTAATGACTGTCCTAGTGTCGAAACAACGCCAGTAGTTAACTGTGCCATAGTTTTCTCCCTTAAAACTGGATTTCTGAGCGATCGAGTTTCTAGGGCAAATGCACCATCTTTAGAAATAGTTGTAGTAGTTCAGCGCTTTGACCGGGCTATGAAAGTGAGAAGCATTCCGCAACCAGCACTAATTAGCCAGGAGAAAGGCGTGGACGCATAGCGTTGCCGAGTACAAGCGAACTCATCCAAGTTGTTTAGAGTGTTTCAGCAGTCAACATGCCGTGCAACCATGTCCATGCAGAACAATATTCCCCAGTCTGCTGCGTGCTGTTCATAGTGAATGTCTAGCATCAGGATTCACTTGAGGAGAATGCCTCATTATGAATTTCGACGCTGCAACGCCTCTCATTGGTATGAGCAACGATACATACTACGCTGCAAGATTTGCGACCAGAACTGAGCTTTGATCAACCACGTTCATGTTTTCGCTGAAACCTAAAGACGCAGAAACTTGATTTAGAGCTAAAAGATGGGGCTTATGGCTCTTTTGAGTGGTAGAAGACAGATCCTGTCAAACGCAACCATTTGATGATTAGGGTCTACGACAAACTGGATTTGCACGTTAGGGCAACACTTCAAGGTCAATCTACGGTGGAGACAAACAATTTTTTGGCGTCGCTAGTGCACATCAACAACTGGTACGCCATTTTACGGGTCTAAATTGACCCATTATTTCTATCTCAAAGCGATGATTAGTACATGTGCAACATAGCTTCTGACTTTGCTCAGATTGAACCTCCGATTCGATAATCGCAGGACAAGGCGCTGAAATTAAATGAGCCAGCCTAATAACTGGTACCCGTGCATTACTATCTGACGATAGATGTGACGCAGTCCACCAATGGACTTTCAACCAGCACACTGTGTTGTGCAATTCGTGGTAACGGGTAGCTCCATAAACCGTGGTTTATGGAGCAGCACTCGCTGCTCTTCAAATTGACTTTGCTGTTGAGTAAGGGTTTAAAAGCATTGCGTAATAAAGACCGTCTTTATTACGCAATGCTTTGTTACAACGCTGGAGGGAGCAGCTTAACTCTAAATTCCGAGGCGTTGATAGATCTGGTCGAGGTGCTTCAGATGGTGCTGTGGATCAAAGCAAGACTCGATTTCGGCAGCGGAAAGGTGTTGGGCAACGCGGGCATCGTGACGAATGAGATGGTGAAAATCGCCATTCGGCTGATTCCATGCTTGATGGGCACACGATTGAACTACAGCATAGGCATCTTCGCGGCTCATGCCTTTTTCCACCAGCGTCAACAGCACGCGCTGACTGAAGACTACGCCACCGTAGAGGTTCATGTTGCGCGTCATATTTTCGGGATAGACCAGTAAGTTTTTCACCAGATCGGTGATCTCTACCAGCATGAAATGGGTCAGGATGCAGGCATCCGGCAAAATCACGCGCTCTGCCGAACTGTGGGAAATATCGCGTTCATGCCAGAGCGCCACATTTTCTAAAGCAGTTCCAGCATGGCTACGAACGACGCGTGCCATTCCAGTCAACCGTTCGGAGCGGATGGGATTGCGCTTGTGGGGCATGGCTGAAGAACCTTTCTGCCCTTTCGCAAAATATTCTTCGACTTCCAGCACATCGGTTCGCTGGAGATTACGAATTTCGACGGCGAAGCGCTCGATCGAGGCGGCCAGTAACGCCAGTGTTTGCACAAATTCCGCGTGGCGATCGCGGGAGACAACCTGCGTTGAAGCAGTATCTGGCTCCAGTCCAAGGTTCTGACAGGCGATCGCTTCAATTTGTGGGTCAACGTTGGCGTAGGTGCCTACTGCGCCAGAAATTTTACCGACCGCAATGCTGCGCTTTTGATGACAGAGGCGATCGCGATGGCGCAACACTTCAGCTAACCAACCCGCGAGCTTAAAGCCAAAGGTAATCGGTTCGGCGTGAATGCCGTGGGAACGACCAATCATCACAGTGTTGCGGTGCTGCTGTGCTTGATAACGAATGGCATGAATGAGTGCCTCGAGCTGCGTCATCAAGACATCCAGACTGGCAACCAGTTGGAGCGCCAGCGCGGTATCCAGGACATCCGAACTGGTCAGGCCGAGATGGATATAACGTCCTGCGTCGCCCACATACTCATTCACATTTGTCAGAAAGGCGATCATATCGTGGCGCACTTCCGCCTCGATCTCCAGGACGCGTTTGGGGTCAAAATTTGCCTTTGCCTTGATTTCTGCAACGGCGTCCGCGGGGATATAGCCCAATTCTGCTTGCGCTTCGCAGACTGCAATTTCAACCTGCAGCCAGGTCTTTAGCTTGTAGGTGTCAGTCCACAGATTGCCCATTTCGGGCAGGGTATAACGCTCAATCAAGGTTCGTGTCGCACAGCACAACGGCTCTATTGTACAACTGCGGTTCACCGGATTCACACGATCGCCCCGTCCCAATCAAGATCTGCTTCATCATTGCGTGCTTAAACATTTCTGAATCGGCATCTATCGTAGGGTAGAAATTGGGCATTTTGTAGGCGAGTGCTTTCTACCAGAAACGACCGACACGCCAACCTTTCAAATTCATGAAGATGAAGAGCACGTTTCAATTGGGCACTGTTGGGGAACGGATCAAACAGGTAGCTGCGATCGCGAGTTGTGCCAGCTTAATGGCAGGGCTGCTGATGGTTCCCGCCATGGTTACACCGGCCATGCCTGATGGTTTACAAACAGCAACAAACAGCGCGATCGCAACCACAACCCGCCTTGAAGTCCACCTCAAGAGCCGTCAAGCCATCCTTTACCAGGGGGATACGATCATTAAACGTTACGCGATCGGCACAGGTCGCCCTGGCTGGGAAACACCCGTCGGCACCTTTCAGATTCGACAAATGAAGCGCAATCCCACCTGGATCAGCCCCTTCACGAACGAACGAATTGCATCCAGCGATCCGCGAAATCCGTTACGGGGCTATTGGATCGGGTTCTGGACAAATGGCAAAAACTGGATTGGCTTTCACGGGACGCTAGATGCCAGCACGGTTGGGAAACCAGCCTCCCACGGATGCATTCATATGTATGACCACGATCTGCAAGAGCTTTTCTCACTTGTGAGCTTGGGCACCGAGGTTAAGGTCATACCGTAAGTGGCCAAAGCGTCAACCAGCGTCAGTAATAGGAGATTGAGCGCGATCAACCAACCGGCTCGGTGTGGCGCGATCAAGTCTCGCTCAAAAGCAGTAAACGCCTTGAGACAGGGTGTTTACGATTGCCTTCTCATCCAGGCAATGCCAGCCAGTTGAAAACATCCGTTGCTGAGACAGCGAGATCGATGTCGTTCAGCAACGGTAAAGTTTCCGTTCCCTGATACAGCTTCACCCGCGACTCTGGAAAAATGGCTAAGACACTCTCATTCTCTGGATCAAGCAACCAACCTAGCTCCGTGCCATGCTCTACACAGTGCAGCAGATTGGCTAACACCTTCGTTTGAGACTGTTCCGGCGAAAGAATTTCAATGGCCCAATCGGGGTGAAGCTCAAAGCGATTGGCTACCCGACCCGATGCGGTGCGGGGAATGCGCTGCCACCGAAACACCGACATATCCGGCACGATCACCGCTCCGCCAAACACACAGCGCAGTTCTGGAAACGCACACGCTACTTTAGCCACTTTAGCAACCGCATTCACTCGGCTGACTAATTCACCCTGTGGTGTGCTGTGTTCTCCTTGTGGCATCGGCTTCTGTGCCACTTGACTGTTAAAAAATTCACTGGCAGGCTTAGTTTCTGGCAGTTGCAAAAATGCGTCCAGCGTCAACGGTTGGGTTGGCGTTCGAACCATAGTCCTTCCTGTGTGATCTTCACCATCCCTTTTGATTGTATTAGCTACGCACCTGGACCGGCATCACGAGGTACGTCATTTTGATGCTGCCGAGAGGAGTAACGATCGCCGGACTGGTCGCCGTATTCAACTGGATTTGGATCTCTGTGGTGGCGATCGCCTTCAGGCCGTCCATCAGATACTTCACGTTAAAGGCCACATCCAGATCATCGCCCGTGATCTGCGCGGGAATCGTCTCCTTACCGCTGCCCACATCCTGCGCGTCAACCGACAGAGAGAGCAACTGGCTGGTACTGTCCAGCGTGAGTTTGACAATGTTATTTTTCTGGTCTGCCAGCACCGCAATTCGTTCCAGAGCACTCAGCAGCAGCCGGCGTTCTGCCGTCACCTGGCGCGAAAACTGACGGGGCACCAGTTGGCGATAGTTGGGGTACTGCCCTTCGAGGAGGCGACTGGTCAGGCGTTGATCCGTCCACTCAAAGACGACCTGGCTCTGGTCAAAGTGCACGGCAACATCGCTCCCCGTCTGCCGCTCCAGCAGTTTGGTCAACTCTTGCAGTGCCTTGGCTGGAATCGTAACGTCCAGATCGTTGTCGCTGGCTGTCTTAGCCCCTTTCCCTTTGGCGTCTTTGCCGTCGGCCTCGACGTCTACGGTCTGGACAACGGTGAGCCGGTGACCATCTGTGGCGGCAAACTCCAGGCCGTCCGACTGCATCGTCAAATGAACCCCTGTGAGGACTTGCTTCGTCTCATCACTGCTGGCAGAAAACAGAGAGCTTTTCAGCCCTTCAATCAGACTCTCAACGGGTAGATGAGCAACATCCCCACCTTCAACGACAGGCAGTTCAGGAAACTCTTCCGCGCCCATCCCCCGTACCTGATAGCGTCCAGTCGCGCAGGTCAGGGTGGTCACAAAGCTGGAATCCTCGGTTGCACCATCATTGCCGTCTTCCAGCGTAATATCACCCTCTGGCAGGCGGGAAACAATATCGGTCAACAGTTTGGCAGGCAGGGTCAGTTTGCCGCCCACAATGACATCTGCGGGGAAACTGGTTTGAATGCCCAGGCTGAGGTCGAATGCGCTGAGTTTGATCTGCTGCGTGTCTTCGTCTGCAATGAACAAAACGTTTGCCAACACAGGATGACTGGGACGGGAAGACACGGCCCGACTGACTAAGTTGAGATTGGCGCTGAGGCTACTTTGGGAGCAAACCAGTTTCATAGGAGTCAACCTTTGGCTTGAGAGTGAGTGTGGCGATCGCAGACTAGAGCTTGGTGGCACCGATTAGCATTGGCTAACGCTATCCGTAGCGTTTCAGCGTTGTCTGCGTATGTTAGCACCCCTGTTTAGAACAATCCAGTCCAAGGGTGAGGGGAATGCATCCAGCCTCGCTTGATCAACGATCCGGACTTAAGTAATTCTTATTTAAACAGTAGTAGTAGGGGCTGTGGAAAATGTGGAGAAACGTACAAAATGCGATGGGATAAGTTTTTGCGGTCGGTTTAAACCTGTGGAAAACGTGTGGAAAAACTCGTGATCTTTTCACAAGGTATTTATACTTATTTAGTTTTTCCACGATCGCGCCGGTTTCTATACAGATTCTCCACAACGTTTTCCACAGAAAAGTTTAAGGTTTTCCACAAGCCTCCCGGTACTTCACCGATTGCAACAGATATTCTTGATAAAAATTTACGTATCTCCTGAACGATCGTGAACGTTCTCCACACGCGGTCGCGCGTCGAGGCATAAGTGGAGCTGATCAATTGGTACATGCGATCGAGTTCGCCGCGGTCTGCAGATGATGCGATCGCGGCGAACTTATAGAGTGCGGTAAGATTACTTGCGCGATTGACTGGCAAGATTGATGCGATCGCCTAGCTGCCGCAGCGTTTGCGCCATGCTGGGATCAGTCTCTTTGAGTTGAGCAATCTTATCGCAGCTGTACATGACGGTAGTGTGGTCTTTGCCGCCAAATTCCTCGCCAATTTTGGGCAGGCTGAGGTCTGTGTGGTGCCGCATGAGATACATCCCTACCTGACGGGCCACACTAATTTCGCGGCGACGAGAACTGCCTTTCAGGTCTTCGACTGAGACATCAAACGCTTCCGCTACCGACAGAATAACGGCCTCTGGTGATGCCTCAACTTTTTCCACAGGCGGATTGAGCACGGGGGCAATATTCTCGACTGTCATGGGCAGCCCCGAAATGGAAATGTAGGCTACCGCTCGAATTAACGCCCCCTCCAGTTCCCGAATGTTTGAGGTGTAGCTGGAGGCAATGTACTCGATCACCTCGCGCGGCAGGCGCATGTTTTCGTATTCAGCTTTCTTTTGCAGAATGGCCATCCGTGTTTCCAAATCAGGCGGCTGAATATCCGCAATCAAGCCCATGGAGAAACGAGAGCAGAGGCGCTCCTGTAGACGGGGAATCTGATTCGGGGGGCGATCGGACGCTAGTACAACCTGCTTGCCCGTCTCGTGCAGCGTGTTAAAGGTATGGAAAAACTCCTCCTGAGTGTATTCCTTGCCTTCGATAAACTGAATGTCATCAACCAGCAGCACATCGACAGCCCGATAGCGCTCCTGAAAGCTTTGCCGACTGTCTTTGCGAATTGCGGTGATCAGGTCATTGGTGAACTGCTCGGTGGAGACGTAAACGATGCGGGACGTGGAGCAAATTTCCAGACGGTAGTGCCCGATCGCTTGCATCAGGTGGGTTTTCCCCAGCCCAACGCCACCGCACAGAAACAGAGGATTAAACTCACGACCGGGAGACTCCGCAACGGCCAGCGATGCTGCGTGTGCCATGCGGTTGTTGGAGCCAACCACCAGTCGCGAGAACACATACTTTGAATTCAACTCACTGCGAGTGCCATTACCGTTGCTGGCAGGAGGGGATGCCGGTGCGGGTGGTGGCTCAGAGTGATTGGCTGGGGTGGGAAGGGGCCAAAACATCTCGGGCTGATCTGGACTGGCCTGATCG
>Ga0070738_10005996_pt1 | contig 12993 bp, 3 predicted proteins | sample Coa_R2_2_FD_66446 | JGI IMG/M metagenome (GOLD analysis project Ga0070738, IMG submission 66446) | Surface soil microbial communities from Centralia Pennsylvania, which are recovering from an underground coalmine fire - Coalmine... | ecosystem: Environmental > Terrestrial > Soil > Unclassified ... | reverse complement strand
TGGCCATCAACCCCGTATAGTCGAACTGCGCCGAGTTCGTCCCCGCCTTGAGAGAGAGTGCTCCCGAGAAGGGAGCGCTCTCAAATATGGTTTGGGTGAGGGGGTTGTAGCTATTCATGTATCCTGGAGCGGAGGCGTTTCCGGCGGCCCCACTGAATACGGTCGTGCCGCCGATCGACAAGTTGCCGCTCGTGTAGATGATGCCTTCTGGGTTCAGCGTGACTGAACTACACCCGTAATTGTTGGGGTACGAGTAAGTGACGAAGCCTCTCACGCTGTACGTCCCCGTATAGGGGACTGTGAAGGGCACGGTCGCATCACCCGTGAAGGAAGTCAGCTCGCACGTACCTATGACGGTCGTGAATCCCCCGGGGAAGGCCTGGACAACGAAGCTTACCTTCGGCACCGGTGTCACGCTGTACGCCTTGAGATCCGTGACCACGAGCCGGAAAGGCGGTCCGGCGGGACCCACGGGCTGGACGATCACATTCGCGTTGCCGTTTCCGTCGGTCTGGAGGTTGATCGGTCCAGGCTGAGGGACACTTCCTGGCTTGTTCGGGTTCGTGAAGAGCACGGTCTGGACCGGAATGTCGTTCTGGTCAAGGGCGTTCACTTGGATCGTGCGCTGCCTTGCCGGGACGATCCCGTGGGTGTTGGCGTCGAGCTGGATGTTTCCGCGGACGCCGATCTGAACCTCTACGGGCTCCTTCCCGAGAGTGTCAGGGCTGACGACGACCGCCTGGACCCCTTTCTGGTCGACCTCCTGCATCGGCGAGAGGGCATTCCCCGAGTTCTTGTCCACGGGCTGGATCTGGTACTGTTCGCCAATCGCGTCCGAGGACGTGAATGTGACGCTTACGTTGCCACCCGCGTCGAACACTCCCGATCCATAGCGCGTCATGCCGGGAGTAATAGCCATCGGAGGACCGCCGTTGATGGCGATCGTGGGTGCAACGTCGATTCCGCAGACGCCCGTGACCTGGAGGGGTGTGACGTTGAGGGCGAAGGCCTGTCCGGCGCCTCCCGTGAAGGTGAGCGTGACTTGGTCCACGGGCGGGCCAAGCGTCGGACGCGGCTCGGGCCCGGCGATGACCTCGTGAACATAGCTCGGCAGGTCAAAGGTCGGAGGTGGCGAGCCAGTCGTAACGACAAACGTTCTCGGCGCGCTCATTCCCGACGTGGTTCCGTCGAGGAGCTGAGAGACGGCTTGAACGGTGACCGTCCCGTCCGCGAGAGGGTAGGTGATCAGGCTCCAAGCGCCGGTTCCGTCGCTCATGGCCGAGAGACCGGTGAGCGCTCCATTCACGACGAGCTGTATCGACACGAACGCATCTGCACTGCCCGAGACTACGGGCGTGGAGGTGCCGACAACCGCGGCGTCGCCGGGAGTTGTGATGGTGGGCGTCGTCGGATAGACGACGGCTGGCGTCGTCGTGAAGTGAACCGCCAAGTACCGATTCAGGGCCACACTGAAGATTGTCTGCAGGTTCGGGTTCACCGCGACCGTGATGAGCCGCCCGAACGGAAGCGGCGCGTTCGGTGTGATCGTGACCGTCGTGCCGTCCGGGGAGAGCTGGATCGACGAACTGCTCACCGTCGCGGTGCCGGCGAGGACCGTGAAGGACGCGTCCGTTGTCGTGAGAGGGGAGAGGGGCGTGTCGAAGGTGAGCTGAATGCTCGTTGTGACGGGTATTCCCTTGGCACCCTCCGGTGGACTCGAGGATACGAGCTGTGCTGGAGCACTCGGAGTTCCACCCGTCCGGAATGTCGAAATGAATGCTTGAAGCCCGAACTGCCGGAGATCTTGGTCGAAGGGACCGATTCCGTCCGCCGGTTGCAGCGTCGGAAGGACAACGACCTCGATCCAGGTTCCTGTTGGGAGCGGGGCATTCGGCCAGAGCGTCACGACTTGGCCCGCCACTGTCGCGGTATAGGCATGTGGCGTCAACGTCGCCGAATCCTTGACCGTGATCGATGCGCTCAGGTTCGCGAGGTTGGAAGTCACCGGTCGGTTGAATGTGAGGACGATCGGCGCGCTCGGGTCGGCGCCCGAGCTGTCTTTGCCGGGGACAACGGAGAGGACGGAGAGCGAACGGGCGTAGCTGAGTTGGACTGTATCCCATTCGCTGGGAGTCGACAGGGTGGAGATCCTGAGGATCACGTCCGCAGCCGAGTAGGCGCTGAGATCGGCTCCCGCATCCCAGATGAACACGTGCCGCAGACCATTCGCGGTCGTCGCGACCGCAACCATTCCGTCGCCGGCCGCCGCGGTGGCTGGCGCGAACGTCTGGCCCCCATCAAGGGAGAAGCTCACGGCGACGCTCTGCGGGTCGACCTGGTCCGATCCAAGAGCATAGTAGAGGGGCACGTATCGCGTGCAGGCCTGCGGCGGCGTCAAAAGGAATTCCGCCCAAGCGAGCCCCGAGAGCTGCCAGTACCCGCTCGTCACCTTAGTGCCCGACGAACTCGTAGAGCCTAACGGCGGCGGACCTGCGGCAAGCGCTTCTCCAACTGTGATTCCGTTGCCGTTCGTGTCGACGAATCCCCCCGCCGCGACAACGGTGGCATCCAGACGAGTCCTCGGAGTTGGAGCGACGACGATCCCGAAGTCAGTCACCGGCGACGCGGGGAGGAGAGTCCCCGAGGCGACGGCGGTCTGCCCCTGCGCGAATCCCACCTGGATCGTCAGTGCAAGCGGTTGCGAGACCACCGTCCCGAGCTGTGCGGATTGGTACTGACCTGGGGTTCCGGTCTGGACGAGCATGGCCCCCGTCGAGCCTTCGGTGACGACCGCGCTCGTGATCGGGGCGCCTGTGCTGTCTACGACGACGACTTGGAGCGTCGTTGCGATCGCAGCACTCAGACTCTCGAAGCCGTACGCCTGACACGGCGTGACCAACACAGCGGCGCTCTGGTTGCCCGCGACGTCGAACGCGCTCACGCGATAGCGAGTCGTTTCGGAAACGGGCGCTGGCAGTACGGCTGACGTTGACGTGGTTGTGATCGACGTGAAGGTCGCGAAGTTGTCGTTGCTCACATCGACTCGATAGCTCGAAACTCCGCTCGTCGCGTCCGTCGATGGGAGCCAAGACAGTTTAACGGTGCCCGCAAGTAGGTTGGCCGCGACGATTGGATTCGACGGCGGGGTGGGTGGCGTCGTGTCGATCTGGATCGTCGTCGTGAACACGCCGGTCGTGCCGACGCCGTTCACTGCCTGGATCTGGAGCGCGTGAAGACCGTCGGATAGGGCCGCGGGGAAGAAGCTGAATGCGACCCCCGAACCGCTGATGCTTGTCCCCATATTGACGGGCGAGCCGTCGATCGTCCCTGTGACAGTGCCGAGCGGAACGCCCGTGATTGAGTCGTTCGCGGCGCCTTGTATGAGAGGTGTCGCAACCGTCTGCCAACCCGAAGGCGACGTGAGACTGATGACGGGAAGTGAGGTGTCGACGACGACCGTTCCCGTAACCGGTGGGGAGACGTTTCCAGCGAGGTCGATCGCAGTGAGGGTGTAGTTCCACTTTCCGTCAGGCAGGCTTGCGGAGCCCGTGAAGCTGGAGCTGGTGCCAGTGAGCGTCGCCGTCACTGATCCGCTTCCGTTCGTGAAGATAAGTGAGCTCGCCCCGATGTTGACGCCGCTCGTCGCGTCGCTCCAGTTACCAGAGATCGTGACGGTGCGCGAACTGCTCACAGTGGGACTCGAGGTGACCGTCACCGTTGGCGGGACGATGTCCAAAATGTACGTCGCCGACGCAGATGCCTCTTGGCCGAAGTCGTCCGTGACGGTAGCCGTCACGTTGAGCACGCTGCCGTCGCTGCCCAAAATGGCCGGTGACGAGAAGAAGGTGTAGTCGACGCCGGGACGGTCAAAAAGGTAGTGTTGGTCGCCAAACGCGTCGGGAGCCAAGGCTAACGCGCCCGTATAGTCGAGGCCGTTCACTGTCAATTTCGTCGAGCCCAGCGCGCCGGGCGTGGGAAGCTTGAAATGACTGAAGTCAGAGACAGTGATCACGTCGGTCGCGCTCAAGTAAGTCTTGGATGGTTGGAGCACGATGCGTGGGGTGAGATGGTCATACACCCAGACGCTTAGGTTTGCCCCGCCAAACTGCCAGTAAGCCTCGACTTGTATGAGATGTGGTCCCTCGAGTGTGTACGCGCCCAGCTTATTGAACAATCCGTAGTCGAAGTCTCGTAAGTACTCACCTCCCAAGTTATCTGTGAACAGATACTGTCCAGTGTCGTACACGTTGAACCAACCGCCATTGCTACCCCCTCCCTGGAGCGCCAGAAGGAACCGGCCCCACCGGTCGGGGGCGGGGGCGGACGTTCCAGTGAAATTGGGGTATGAGTTGATGACCTCGTTGCTCGAGGTCCCTATCGAGAGAGTCAGGTCGATGCTAGAGCTCGTGATGACGTTGAAGACAATGTCGTCGTCGACATGGAGCGTGTACTGCCCTGGGGGTAACGCCGAGGTCGTGATCGGGAATGGAATTCGTATCTTGTCCCCCGCCCAGGCGAAACCCGGAGTCGTCTGCTCGCTCAGGTGTGCGACCACGTTCTTGCCGGAGTCGAGGACGTCGACGGAGAGCGAGGCCTCGAGGTGAGGGAGCTGACTCGTCGTCTCGGCGATGATGACGCGCTGGCCATCCGTGATCGCCGGGGAAGCGGAGGAAACAGCAGCCACTGAGCCAGCCGTTTGAAGCGGCGCGGACCGAAGCATTACTTGGTAGAGGTCACGCGTGGAGTCGGCCAGGAGGGCATAGTGGGGAAACGGCACGTCTCCCTGCACTGCATGGACGAGCACGAAGAGGTCCGCTTGCGTCTCCCGCCCATCGCCATCGATATCATTCGCGTCGCCCACCGCCGTTGTCACGTAGTTTGAGGCAAAGGGCTGGGCGAACGGGGTTCCGTCTGCCGCGGTTAACGTCGTCCCCACGGTGAGCACATACCGCGTCGCAGGGTCGAGGGGAGTCGTCGGCCGCACGAGCACGAAACGACCGGTACTCTGGAACTCGAAATCGAGCGGAATCGCGGCCCCATCGCGGCCTCGAACGAGCTGGATGCCATTCGTGGCGCTCGTTTGATCGACTGGCTGAGAGAAGGCGATGCCGAACCTGCTCGTCGGCGCGATTCCCATGGAGTCCGGGAGTGGCGCAGCGCCTACGATATGGATTCCGGATGGGACTCCCCCACTAGGGGTGATCGTCACAACTCCGTTTCCCGACACGGACGCGTTCGGAGTTGCGGCGCCAAAACGGAGCGGCACCGCCAAAGGCTGTGCGGCGAACGCGTCATACACATCGGCTAGGATCGGCGTCGGGCCCGCTGGAGCGGTATCCGCGACGCGGTAGTGCACGGTGAAGAGTGGAATCGTTCCCTGGAGGCTGAGATTTGGACCGATTCCATAAGGAGCCCAGTTGAGCGCGGACACCGCCACCATGCCCGGTTTCCCAAGCTGAGCGACGGCGAGCGCGCTGACGACCGACCCAATCCCCGAGGCGAAGTCGACGCCGTCCACCAAGAGAGCTTGGGTGTCGTGATAGAGACAAAGGTCGAATCCGCCCAGGACCTTCGTCAGATCGCCCGGATTCCCAGTCGGCCCGAGGTTGATGTAGAGCGTGCTGTCGAATGTCGCGCCGGGCGTGAGTGCATTGGTGGGCAAAGAGAGAAAGACGTCGCCCACGGGCGGAGACACGACGTCGACCTGGAAATTCGCAGGATAGACCGCCGGATACGCGGGGACCCCGACGGCTACCAGATACGTTCCCGTTGCGATGGTCGGAATGGTGAACGCCGCGGCGCCCTGCGAGTTGGTCGCCGACTGTAACGTGAGCGGTGAACCGCTCGTCGTGCCTGTTGGCGTGATCGTCGCCACGAACGCAACGCCCGAGTCCGACCGCTGATTCCCAAACGCGTCGTCGACCACCGCCGTGAAGGGAGCCGGCGTTCCCGGCGCGAGGACGCGTTGGTCGACGCCACCTTGGAGGAACACGATCTGAGCCGCGGGACCCGGTACAACGGTCACGGTCACCGACCCACTCAGCAAGTAATTCCCGCTGATCGTGGTCGCGGTCACCGTCTGAGAACCGGCGGTGAGGAACGCCGCGATCTGCGGAATCGTGCGGCTCCCTTGGTCCGTCGACTCGAAGTTCAGGACGAGCCCGTTGAGCGGTGAACGAGCGTCCGTCGTGGCGAGCTGAACCAGGCCCGTGAAGAGGGGCGACGTGGTCCCGATGGTCGTGACACTCCGCACCGTCACGGCGTTGAGTGATCCCGCGACGAGCGCAGCGGTCGATCCGGGCGTGATGCCGATTGCGAGTGCGACGGGGGTCGGAGGAGGCGTCGTCGCTGACGTCTCCGCGGAGTAGTTAGAGGTTCCGCCGGCATCAACCGTCTGCACGACGTAGAAGTAGGTCGTGGCCGGCGCGAGCCCTGTGTCCTGGAAGCTCGTGTTGGCCGTGGTGCCTGCCTGCGTATACGGGCCGCCCGACTGAAGCCCTCTGGAGACCACGTAGCTCGAAGCACCGAAGGACGAAGACCAGGTCAGGTCGATCTCGACCAGCGAGACGGCTGCTGCCGAAAGGTTTGTCGGGGGAGTCGCAAGGGTCGTCCCAGACACCTGGCTCGAGTCCAGGGAGGTTCCTCCGGAATCGACAGACTGGACGACGTAGTAGTAGGTCGTGCCCGGCGAGAGACCCGTGTCCTGAAAGGTCGTCGTCGCCGTGGTTCCGAGCAGCGTGTAGGGCCCTCCTGGGTTGGAAGCGCGAGACACGACGTAGCTCGTTGCACCCACTGACGGTGACCAGGAGAGATCGATCCCCGTTTGTGAGGCGGCAGTCGTTACGACGTTGGTCGGCGGTGACGCCAGCGTCGTCGCCGCGACCTGAGGGGAGACCGCAGACGTCCCGGCAGCATTCTTGGCCTGGACGAGGTAGTAATACGTCATCCCGGGTGATAATCCCGTGTCCTGGAACGTCGTCGTGGTCGAGTTCCCGGCCAGCGTGTAGGGGCCGCCAGACTGTGTGGCTCGTTGGACAACAAAGCTGGCTGGCGCGCTTGCTGCGACCACCACCTTGTAGGCCGAGGCGATCGCGATCGAGTCGTACTGGGCGGAGCCGTTGCCGGTGGCACTCACGAGCGGCAAGAGTCCCGGAGGCTTGCTCGTGCCCTGCCCGTTCACGAGGGTCCCGTTCAGTTGCATGACGGCGCCGCCTAGGAGCCCGCCATTTCCCGTGAACCCGGTGATCATGTGCGACGCGACCTCGAGTGGGCAATTCGGCCCGTTCACGGCGAGAATCCCGTGGAGGCTTCCCTTGCCTGTGATCGAGAGCAGCGCCCCCGAGAGTTTGAGGGGAGTTCCGCCGAGAAGGCTCAGATCCACATAGACGATCCCGTAGATGTTGCCCTTGCCCGAGAGACTCACGAGGTCCATGAGTTGCGAAGGGCTTGTGGGACGCACAATCACGACCATGTAGTCGGTGGGCGTACCGATGTCACCGTTCCCGGCGAGTGCCAGTGGCCCCTCGACCAAGAGAGGGCCACCCGACGTGATGGAATTGTTGCCAGTCAGAGTCAGGGCGCCTGCGTAGGTCGTCGCGGGTCGGAGCGCCGCGAGCCTGGCGAAGACAGGCGTGAACGATCCCTGAACGGCGGCCTGGCCGGCGCCGCTCACGCCATCGAGACTCCCCGTGCCGGTCATGCGGCCCTTGCCGGAAGCGGTCAGCGTGATCGTCGAGTTCCCAGAGCTGAAACTCATCGCAGAGTCGAACGTGACTCCGTTGAACGCAGCTCCCGTGGCGAGGTCCGTGCCACTCACCCCGCCGCTGCCCGTCAGTGTTAGGTCGGCGGCAACCAGGCTAGGCGGCCCCGAAAAGAAGACCGTGACGGTGCCTGGGAAGTTCGGTGTGGGGGTCGTGTTCGCATTCCATGCGAGATCGATCTCCGTTTGAGAGATCGTCGTGGCGGAAAGGCTTGTAACAGGTGCCGGGGGCGTGCTCTGTGCAAGGGCGAGTCGCGCCGGGAAAGTGCCGGCGATCACGACCGCAACGCAGAGTGTGCTGGTGGCTCGCCTCATTGGGGCCGTCTCCCCGAACTGGCTTCAAGCGCGAGAACTGCATCACGCTTGAAGCCCGGTCCCGCGGCTGACAGCGCCGCGAGCGCTGCCCGGGACTGGTCCGTACCTACCCGCGAGAGCACAGCTATGGCATTGTCGACGAGCCAACGCTCGTCCTCCGTCCCTCCGGACATCGAGTTCGCGACTGTCACCGCCGCCGTGACCGTGTCTTTCTGCTGCGGAACAAGAGCGAGTCGCGTGAGCGCCGTGTAGCGAAGGTTGCTTGCGAACCCTAGTTGGACCGCGGTCGCTGCCAAACGCGTGCGGACCCTTGGGTCACGGGGGTCGGCACGAAGGAGTTCGTCCATAGTCGAGTAGGGTGTGGCGGTCGTCGCCGCGGAAGTCGGGACACCGGTGGGCACCCCCGGAGAACTCCGTGGCGCACCAGGAGCCGTTGGACCTGGGCCGGCAGCCGTCGAGGATGGTCCCCCCGAGGGTGTGCTCGATCCCGTACAGCCAGGAAAAAGCGTAAGGATCGCAACCAAGAGCGTCCGACCACGACCCTGCACGCCCCCCGTTCCGGGCAGCATTCGCATATCGGTCTCGCCATTTCAGGTGAGCTAGGACGGCCGTTCGATTCCCCCGCAGATCCGAACGAGCGACCTTCGCAGCAACGAAAGGCGATTCACGATGACGAGACCACGTTCACGATTCAAGGCGACAGACCCAGTTTGTTCGTATGTGCTTTTGGATCGGACACCTCGACTTCTTAGCTGGGCGGGCTTCTAGAGCCCGGAGAGGACCTCCGCCTCGACGAGCTCGGTTCTGAGCCGCTCGAAATCGACCCGCCGTTCGCGTACTTGGCGGGCGATGCTCGTCGAGAGTCGGCGAGCGCCGGGGAGGAGTGTCGAAATCCAGAGCGACGCCTCCAAGCGAGCGGCCTCCTTTCCGTAACCGACAAGCTCCTCTACGTCCTTTGCGTTATTCGCCCTATCAATGAGTGAGCGGAGTGCGCTGCGTTCGACATCGCCAGTCGTCGAGTTCGCGAGGACGAGCGATGACTCCGCTTCGAGCGACTTCGGTTGATAGTGGATCGAGGTCGCGACCTCACGGGTCTGTCGGTCGAGCGCGAACTTCGCTCGGATCGTGTAGCGACCGTTTGTGACGATCCCCGTGTGCTCAAGCGCGATGTCAAAGCTTCCCGACCGGCATGCGACCGGAACGGTGAGCAGCGCCTCGACGGTCGAGAGCACGACGTCGAGCTGGACGCCGTCGGGGAAGTTCGTTTCGCCGCCGCCCACGAGACGGCGCCTGTCGCCGAGGTCGATCACCGAGAATGGACGGAGCGTGATTGTCCGCTTCGGGCCAAAGCGTGTCGGGTCGTCCTTCGGGCCGCTCCGGGCGACCACAATGACGAACAGCGCAACCGCGAGCACCCCAACGGTGACGGCGACGGCTCTCGTTACCGCTTGCCGATATCGGCGCGCGGGCTGTCGCTCTCTTTCGGCGCGTCGCCTAGCTCTGTCTTCTTGAGCCATTGCCGGAACTTACCCGATCTGCCGAACGGATCGCCAGGGGACGCCTTGAAACACGACGCTCGGGTGGCTATCACTCGGGTGCGGGATTCCGGGGCCGCCTCGGCGGCATGGGAGGGAACGATGTCGACGCACCATCGCGGCGCCGCCGTCGTCGTGCTTGCGATCGTTGGTGTTGTAGGTGCGTCGAGAGCTCTGCGCGCCGACGCGCCGGGACAGATCAGTTTTCAGGCGCGCCTCACGAACGCGACGGGAACACCGCTCCCGGACGGGACTGTTCCAACCGTCGCATTCCAGATCTTCTCTGACCAGAGCGCCGCGGCCGCCAGCTTCCTCTGGGGAGAGGCCCAGACGAACGTCCCCATCAGTCGCGGGATCATAAGCGTCCGACTTGGCAATGGATCCCAGGCGATCGACGCGAACTTCAATGTCACGGCGCAGGGGCCCAATCCGATCCCGGCGGGGATCTTCGACGGTTACGTGAAGTACGTTCAAATCAGGGTCAACACCGATCCGCCGCTCTCACCCCTGGTCCCGCTCGTCAGCGTACCGTATGCGCTGAGCGCAGGCTCGCTGAATGGCCTGACGTCGGGGCAGATGGTGCCGGTCGGGACGATCGTCGACTGGTTCCCCCCTACGCCTGGGGCGTCACCCCCAACGGGTTGGATGGTCTGCGACGGATCGACCGTCTCGGACTCGGCGAGTCCTTACAACGGGAAGGCCGTCCCGGATCTCCGCCAGAAGGTCACGCGGGGCATCAATCCGGCGCTCGCCTCGACCCTCGGCCCAGGAAGCCTGCCGGACATCGGAGGCCAGAACGCGACGCCGCTCAATCTCGCTCACTCGCACAACGTCGCGGCTCACAACCACTCGCTTCCGGACCACACTCACACCTACTCGGGTGTCACGGGCCCGCCTACCGTTGTCATGCCCGTGTTCAACTCCGGGATCGTCTTCGACCTAACGGGCGACGAGAACCACGCGCACGACTACTCTGGAACGACGGCGACCGAAACGTACGTGGCCGGAAGCACAGGACCCAACACCGGAATGGGCGGCGGCGGCCCGACCGATACGCAGCTCGGCACCTACAACATTTCCACCGTCCCGGCGTACGTGGGTCTCCTCAAGATCATCCGAATCAAGTAGAGGGAACCGTCTATGGTGCGTTGAAGAGTAAGACGCGATTGTTGCTCGTGTCGGCGAGGAAGAATCGGTTCTCTAACGGGTCATACGCGATGCCCTCAGGCATCCACATAGAAGAAGGCCCCACCCCTCTTATCGAGGATGTGTAATCAATCTGTCCGTAAACGGCTTGGGCGGTCATTCCGTTCGTAATCAACGAGGCCTCGAACACCAGGACGCGATTGTTGGCGCCGTCCGCAACGAGCAGTCGATTGTGCACGGAGTCGAATGTGAGCCCGGCCCCGCCGCCAAGCCCGTTCTGCGAGACCGTCGGCGCTCCCCCAGTGAACGAGGCCTGACCGATCACGTTCGAAGCGGCCTCTCCGTTCGTGATTGTGGTTGCGTTGTCGAAGACAAGAATGCGTGCGTTGTTGCCATCGGAGACGAAGAGTCGGGCCCCCGGCGTGTCGTACGCGATGCCGAACGGGAATGCGATCGATGTCGACACGGCCCCAACGCTCAAGCCTGGAGTAACCATGTCCGGCGCCCCGAGGACGAAGGAAGCCGCCATCCCGTTCGTGATCGTCGCCGTAGCGAAGACGAGCACTCGCGAGTACCCGGCATCGCTAACAAAGAGGCGGCCGTTCGTGCGGTCGAAGCAGAGCCCATAGACGACCCCGATCGTCGTTGCCGATGGCGCTGCCGGAGGCGTCCGCGATATGAAGTCGGGCTGACCGATCACGTGGGCTGCCGGGATGCCGTTGGCCAAGCCGGCTGTCGAGAAAACGATTACGCGGTCGTTCTCGAAGTCGCTCACGAAGAGTCGCTGTCCGACGGGATCGACCGCGAGGTCGGTCGGAGACGAAAGACCGGTCTGGCTGCACGTCCCGACGGCGGATACGAAGTCACCTTGCCCGAGAACGATCGCCGCGTCGTGGCCAACGCCCGAGAAGTCATTGCTCGACGACAGTGTGTAGGCGAGGACGCGGCAATTCTCTGTGTCGCACACGAAAAGGCGGTGCGCAACTTCGTCCAGCGCAACTGAACCCGGGATTGCGAGCGATCCAGCTGCTGGAGGATCGTTCGTGAACGGGCGAGAGAAGTCCATGAGGCCCGTCGCGACGTGGCCAAGACCATCGATCGCGGGCATCCCATCCGAGATCGTCGTCGTGTCGAACAGAAGGACCCGGCTCGCTCCGCCGTCGGAGACGAACAGCCTGTTATTGGCGGGATCGAGACCGATACCGAGCGGATAGGACAGACCGCTCGACGTCACGGCCGGGCCCGAGGATGTGAACCCTGGTTGACCAAGGACGTGCGACGCAGGCATGCCGTCGCTGACCGAGGCCACATCGAAGACGAGGACTCGCGCGTTGCCTGCGTCGGCGACGAACAGCCGCTCGAAGCCCGCGTCGAAGGCCACGGCGCTGGGACTGCTCATGCCCGTCGAGGTCGTCGTCGGCATGGCAGTCGTGAAGTTTGGCTGACCGAGGACGTTTGAGGCAGCCATCCCGTTGGTGATCGCGGATGTTCCGAAGATCATTACGCGGTTGTCGGCGGAGTCGGCGACGAACAGTCGACCGCCCGCTTCGTCGAAGGCGACGTCGTTCGGAATGCATCCGGCGGAGCCGGATGAATTGCCATTCGAGACGAAGTCAGGCTGCCCGAGCACGTTCGACGCGGCCATCCCCGTCGTGATCGTGGTCGTATCGAAGACAAGCACTCGGTGATTGGCCTGGTCGGCGACGAAAAGCCGCTTGCCACCGCTGTCGAACGCGACGGCTCGCGGGCCGGACATCCCTGTCGCGCTGGCGGTGGCCACGCTCGCGACGAAATCCGCCTGCCCCAGCACGTTCACGGCGTTCATTCCGCTGGTGATCGACGCCGTCCCGAAGACAAGGACGCGGTTGTTTCCGGGATCCGCGACGAAGAGGCGGCTTCCAACGGTATCCAGGGCGACACCCGTCGGACCACTCATGGTGCTCGTCGTCGTCGCCGCGAGCGACGTCTCGAGGTCGGGCTGCCCAAGGACGACGGTGGGGCTACGACTGGCACCTACACCAGTGAAGTCGTCTGTGGACGACAACGGGAACAAGACGACGCGATTGTTTCCCGAGTCCGCTAGGATCAGGCGGTGGCTCGATGAATCGACGGCCATGACCGCCGGGACGGAGAGCCCGGATGTGTTCGGCGAGTTTGCAATGTCGTGCGCGAAGTTCATGACTCCACCGGAGACCTGCCCGAGGCCGTCGAGCGCCGTCGTCAACGGTGGGGGTGGCG
>Ga0070738_10005995_pt1 | contig 12993 bp, 11 predicted proteins | sample Coa_R2_2_FD_66446 | JGI IMG/M metagenome (GOLD analysis project Ga0070738, IMG submission 66446) | Surface soil microbial communities from Centralia Pennsylvania, which are recovering from an underground coalmine fire - Coalmine... | ecosystem: Environmental > Terrestrial > Soil > Unclassified ... | reverse complement strand
CCGCGGACGAGCTGCCGCTGACTGAACCAGCCGAGCACGAGGATTGGAGCAATCGCCAATGTCGAGGCCGCCGACAGCTTGGCCCAGAACAGCCCTTCCGGCGACGAATAAGAAGCGATGAAGACGGTGAGCGGCGCGGCATTGAGCGTCGACAGATTGAGGGTCCAGAAGGCCTCGTTCCAGGCCAGGATCAGATTGAGCAGCAGCGTCGAGGCAAGGCCCGGTACGGCCATCGGCGTCAGCACATAGACCAGCTCGCGACCTATCGTTGCGCCATCCATGCGCGCGGCTTCAAGGATGTCCTTGGGGATCTCCTTGAAATAGGTGAAGAGCATCCAGACCACGATCGGCAGGTTGCCGAGACAGAGGATGATGATGAGGCCGGTCAGGGAATCGAGCAAGCCGAAATCGCGCCAGATCAAGTAGATCGGAACGAGCACGCCGACCGGCGGCATCATCTTGGTCGAGAGCATCCACAAGAGCACATCCTTGGTGCGCTTGGTCGGCGAGAACGCCATCGACCAGGCGGCGGGGATCGCGATCAGAAGCGCGATCAGGGTCGAGCCGCCCGCGATGATGATGGAGTTGAGCGCGTGATGGACATAGTCGCTACGCTCCTGGACCGTGACATAATTCTCCAAGGTCCAGTGGAAGAACAGGAAGGATGGCGGAATCGCGAAGGCTTCGAGCTCGGTCTTGAAGCTGGCAAGCACCATCCACAGGATCGGGAAGAAGATCAGGAAGCCGGCGAGCCAGGCTCCCAGGGTCGAGATCGCTACACGCCGGTTGGTCGCCATGCGCGCCATGGATCACGCCTCCAGATTCCGGCCGACGATCCTGACCAGGAAGAAGGCCACGATGTTGGCAATGACCACGGCAACGAGGCCGCCGGCGGAGGCACTGCCGATGTCATATTGAATGAGCGCCTGGGAGTAGATCAGGAAGGCGATGTTGGTGGTCTGCAGTCCCGGCCCGCCGCCGGTGGTGACGAAGATCTCGGCAAACACGGTGAGCAGGAAGATGGTCTCGATCAGGATCACCACCGTGATCGGCCGGGCCAGATGCGGCAGCGTGATGTAGATGAAGGTTGAGGTTGCGCCGGCGCCGTCCATCTCGGCGGCTTCCTTCTGCTCCTCATCAAGGGACTGCAGCGCGGTGAGCAGGATGAGCGTCGCGAACGGCAGCCATTGCCAGGTGACGATCAGGATGATCGCAAACAGCGGCGCATCGTTGAACCAGTCGATCGGGGTCAAGCCAAACAGCTTGGCGATCCAGGCAAACAGCCCCGAGACCGGATGCATCAGGAGGTTCTTCCAGACCAGCGCGCTCACCGTCGGCATCACAAAGAATGGCGCGATCACCATCAGGCGGACGATGCCGAGGCCAATCACCGGCTGGTCGAGCAGCAGTGCCAGCGGGATGCCGAGCAGGATGGTCAGGCCGAGCACGGAGCCGACAAGGACCAGGGTGTTCTGCAGGGAGGCCAGAAAGGCGGGATCGGTGAGGAAGTAGCGGAAATTATCCAGGCCGACGAATTGCTGCGCACCGCCCTCGAGCAGGTTGTAGTGCAGGGTGGAGAAGTAGATGGTCAGCGCCAGCGGCACGATCATCCAGACGAACAGCAGCACGACCGCGGGCGATAGCAGCGTTCGCGCCAGCAACTGCGTCTGTTTGGTGGCCATCAACGCCTCCGGGAGACACGGAGAGAGCGCGGCCATCCGCCAAGGGAGTGTCCGGATGGCCGCGAGGTTAGCTCGGGAGAAGGAGCTGCAAAGCGCGATCGCATCGCGCTTCGGTTTTTGTTGAGCATGATCTTTTCGGACAACCGCTACACGCTTTTCCGGATCATACTCGCCGCGCCTATTTGATATAGCCGGCGCGCTTCATTTCGCGTTCAGTCGAGGATTGCGCGGCCGCAAGGGCCGCATCGACACTGGTCGAGCCGGACAACGCCGCCGAGAATTGCTGGCCGACTGCGGTGCCGATACCCTGGAATTCAGGAATCGCCGCATATTGCACGCCGACATAGGGCACCGGCTTCACCGTCGGCTTGTTCGGATCGGCCGCGTCGATCGAGGCCAGCGTCGGCTTGGCGAAGGGGGCGACCTTCAGGTAATCCGGGTTCTGGTACAGCGAGGTGCGCGTGCCCGGCGGCACATTGGCCCAGCCTTCCTTGGCGGCGACGAGCTTGGTGTAATCCTTGCCGGTCGCCCAGGCGATGAACTTTTCGGCGGCATCGACCTTCTTGGAGCCGGCGGGAATCGCCAGGCTCCAGGCCCACAGCCAGTTGGCATTCTTGCCGAGGCCGGTGTTCGGCGCCATCGCAAAACCGACCTTGTCCGCGACCTTGGAGTCCTTCGGGTTGGTCACGAAGGATGCGGCGACCGTGGCGTCGATCCACATCGCGCATTTGCCGGCATCGAACAGTGCGAGGTTCTCGTTGAAGCCGTTGGAGCTTGCGCCGGGAGGGCCCGCCTCCTTCATCAGATCGACATAGGTCGAGAGCGTCTTCTTCCATTCGGGCGTGTTGAATTGCGGCTCCCACTTCTCGTCAAACCAGCGCGCGCCGTAGGAATTGGCCATGGCGGTCAGGAACGCCATGTTCTCGCCCCAGCCGGCCTTGCCGCGCAGGCAGATGCCGTAGACGCCGGCTTCCTTGTCGGTGAGTTTCTTGGCGGCGGAGATCACGAAGTCCCAGGTCGGGTTTTCGGGCATGGTCAGCCCGGCCTTCTGGAACAGGTCGGTGCGATACATGGTCATCGAGCTCTCGCCATAGAATGGCGCGGCATAGAGCTTGCCATCCACCGACACGGCATCGCGGATCTTGGGCAGGAGATCGCCGACGTCATAGTCGGCGCCGAGATTGTCGAGCGGCACCAGCCAGTTCTTCTTGGCCCAGATCGGCACCTCATAGGTGCCGATCGTCAAGACATCGAACTGGCCGCCTTTGGTGGCGATATCGGTGGTGACGCGCTGGCGCAGGACGTTCTCCTCCAGCGTCACCCATTTCACGACAATGTCGGGGTTCTTGGCCGTGAACTCGCTGGTCAGACCCTGCATGCGGATCATGTCGCCGTTGTTGACGGTGGCGATCGTCAGCGTCGTCTCGGCATTTGAGGGGGCCGAACACAAAAGCGCAGCTGCGCCCACGAGGGCGCCAAGGACGTTTTTCACGGTAACCTCCCATGATCGCGTGTTTGAGCATATGCCCACGCGTTGGGTGTATGTTCACACCAACATCCCGGGGTTGTCAAGCGAAGGCGTGAGCGTCTGCCAAGGCGGCAGGGAACTGTGTGCGTTGAAGTGCGGCGCAAAAATCTCGGCGCGGCCCGAGACGGGCCGGCTCGATAGAGTTGATGTGGCCGCAAACTCCAACCCTTCTCCCCTTGTGGGAGAAGGTGGCGCGAACGAAGTTCGCGCCGGATGAGGGGTTCCTCTCCGCGCATTCGGTCAAGAGTGTCGTTCGTGGAAGCAAACCCCTCACCCGATCGAGTCTCGGTCGACCAGCGGAACTGCCCTCTCCCACAAGGGGCGAGGGCGCAACAATGCGGAGCGCACGCCTATTCGCCGCCTCCCAAACGATGCGCTCGCAGCTTAGCGGTCGAGCACGGCACGGGCCGTCGCTTCGTCCGTGATAAGCCCGTTGACGATGCGCCCGGCGAGCGCCGCGCGAATGGCCGGCACCTTTGCATGTCCAAGCGCGGCGGCGATGGTCGTCGTCTCCGCGGGGGCTTGCGGCGGAATGGAGGTGAGGCGCTTGTTGGTGCCACCCTTGATCAGCCGGCCCTTGGCGTCATAGGCCCATCCGGTGACTTCGCCGGCTGCGCCGAGCCGCATCATTTCGAACAACTCTTCGCGGGTGACGAAGCCGTCGACATGAATCTGTGCCTTCTGATCCATCTGGCCGATTCCGACCAGACGCAGATCGGCTTTCGCGGCGATCGCCTTGACCTTGGCAATGGGCTCGATGCGCACCATGCGATTGCGCTCGTCTTCCGACGACATCAAAAACGGCAGTGGCATCGGATAATGACGGGCACCCGTGCGGTCAGCAAGGCGTCCGACCGTATCGAAGAAGCTGGCCGATCCATCCGCCGAGATGTTGCCGACCAGCGACACGATCTGATGGTTCGGCCGCTCGATCGGTGTCACGCGCTCGACCGCGGCCCGCACCGCACGCCCCGTGCCCAAGGCGACGATGACCGGCGTTTCCGAACGCAAGGTCAGATCAAGCAGATTGGCACAGCGTTCGGCAATGCCGGCGACAGCGTTGGGCGATGCGGGATCCGTCGGCACCACCTCGCAATGCACGAGATCGAAGCGAGCCTTGAGCTTGGCCGCAAGCTCCATGCAGGCGGCGATCGGATGCTCCAGGCGAAAGGTGATGAGACGCTCGGCTAGGCACAGCGACACCAGGCGCTGCGCCGAAGCGCGCGAGACGTGCAACATCTTCGCGATCTCATCCTGCGTATGACCAGCGATGAAATAGAGCCAGCCGGCGCGCGCGGCGTCGTCGAGGCGGGATTTCTCGCTGTCGATCGCGGCCATGAAGACCCGCTAGTCCTTTCTCCAGAAATCCGCCATGCGGTCGAACACGCGGTCGGCTCCGGCATCGTATAGCATGGCGCGCCCGTCGCGAGACCGATAATGGCTGCCGCCGACAAATCCCCAGGCGACCATCCCCGCCGCCTTCGCCGCGGCGACCCCACTGACGCTGTCCTCGATCACCAGCGTACGCTGCGGCGCAGCGCCCATCTGCTCTGCCGCATAGAGAAAGAGATCCGGCGCGGGCTTGCCGCGCGAAACCATCTGGGCCGTGTAGAGCCTTCCCTCGAACAGCGGCGCAAGGCCGGTCAATTCGAGCGATCGCGTCACGCGATCGAGATCGCTGGAGGACGCGACGCAGGACAGCGATTCGAGCTGCGATACCACCGCCGTGATGCCGGGAATGGGACGCAGCTGCGCACCGAAGCGTTGCAGCACGCGAGATTTCAGCTCGGGCAAAAAAATCTCGGGAACGAAACGGCGATCGTCCTTGTAGTGGCTCAGCAAGGCCGCCGTGCTTCGGCCGAGAAACAGCTCCACCACTTCGTCTTCGCTGAGCGCAATGCCGCATTCGCCTAATAGCTCCGACAAGCATTCGCAGCTCAAGACCTCGCTGTCGACAAGAACGCCGTCGCAGTCGAAGATGATCAGATCGGGTTTTGCCGGGCTCGACATCATCCCGGAATAGGAACATATGCTCAAGGTTTGAGCAATAGCGCACCAATTCAGGAGCTGCGATGCGCTATCGCGTGCCGTAGGCGCGATCGCCGGCATCGCCGAGGCCGGGAACGATGAAGCCGTTCTGGTCGAGGCCTTCATCGATTGCCGCGGTCCAGACCGGCACGTCGGGATGCAGGCCGCGCACACGTTCCAGACCTTCGGGCGCGGCGATCAGGCAGACCAGGCGAATATCCTTCGCACCGCGCTCCTTCAGCCGATCGATGGCGGCGACCGAGGTGTTGGCGGTCGCGACCACGGGCGTCACCACGATGGCAAGCCGCTCGCCGAGATCGGACGGCGATTTGAAGAAATATTCGACCGCGGCAAAGCTCACCGGCTCGCGATAAAGCCCGATATGCGCGACGCGCGCAGTCGGCACCAGGTCCATCATGCCGTCGACAAAGGTGGCGCCGGCACGCAGCACCGGCACGAACACGAGCTTCTTGCCGGCGATCCTGGCGGACTGCATGCGCGCCAGCGGCGTTTCCACCTCGACCTCGGTGAGCGGCAGGTCGCGCGTCACCTCGTAGCAGAGCAGCATCCCGATCTCCTTGAGGAGTTCGCGGAACGACTTTGTCGAGATCGACTTGTCGCGGATCAGCGACAGCTTGTGCTGGACCAGCGGATGATCGACGACCGTGACACCTTGCATAACCGTAAGACTCCCCCGAAGTCGCTAGAACACGGTGCCGTCGCTGACGATCTTCAGCGGCGGGGCGCCATCGGCACGACGCGCGAAGGCAGCGGCGCGCCCGGCCGCCCAGGTGCCGCCTTCCAGGATGCTGGCCAGCGGCAGATCCTCGGGCTTGCGGCCGAGCCGTGAGCGAACCCAGTCCGCCAGCAGGTCCAGCAAGGCAACCGTGAGCGCACGCCACTCCACGACCAATAGCGCGTCCACCTCATGCGAACGCTCGGCATCGGCGGCATCGCGCAGGCGCAGCACGCCGAGATCGACGAACAGGCCGCCGTTGCGATATTCGGCAAGTCCGGTGAGCCCGTCGATGTCAGTAACCTCAAGGCCTGCGCGCTGCAGCGGCTCGATCAACGAGTAGCTCAGCCATTGCGAGAGCTTGTGGAGGGGAACGAGGCCTTCGGTCGCATCGCCGGTCTTCAAAGCGGGATGACGCCAGCAATCGCCGAGCGGAACGCCCGCAAGCTGAAGCCGCGACGGCCAGATGGGGCCGAGCTGGCGCAGGACCTCCGCGAGAATGGCCGGGGCTGCGATCACGCCGTCGTTCGCCCGCGCGGCGAGACGGTCGAACAAACCGCCGGGACGCGCGCGATCGCACAGGGCAAACACGTCCGGCCGCGCCACGAGTTGTTGGCCAAGACGCCGCAGCAGATCGGCGCGGCCCTCGAGGCCGATCATGGGATTGGTGTCGGTGACCTGAAAGCCTTGCTGCAGGCAGGCGAGCGGCAAGCTCACGATCACATCGGCATCGACCCGGAACGGATCGCGTGCGTCGGCAGAGAACGCTCCGCCTGCGAACATGTCGAGGCTTGCAAGCGCAAGGCCCTCGGACCGGCCAATGCGCTCTCCCGTCACCGCGTCGTGATAGCGCCAGACCGGCCCGGCGCCGGCATCCAGGAGCACACTGATGATGGCGAGATCGAACTCGGCGCGCGCCCGCGCTGCACGATCGACCCATGATGCGGTTTCCGCCTTCGTGGTCCAGCGATCGCTGCCGCCGATGACAAAATGCCGCCAGCGCGCATGAAAGGGGATGTCGAGCGTCGGATACGCCTTGCGCGTCACCGCCAGCACGGCATCCGCGACAGCATCCATGCGGTCAAGATCGATGGTGAAGTGAGAAAGGCCGCCGCTCAGCCCGATGTCGAGCATCCGCTTCGCGCGCGTGCGAACCGCGTCCGCCGACAGAAGCGAAAGCGCCTGCTGTTCTGTCGCTGCCGGCACGTTCACGGGATCAATACTTCTCCAGCGAACGGCCGACCGTATCGGTCAACTCCGTCGCGGGCGGCACCTCGGTCGAGAAATACCCCGCCGCCTTTTTCGCGGCGATCTCGACATGGGCATCGGCCGGGATCAGCTCCAGCGGGATCGGCACGCGCTCGACGATATCGATGCCCTGCCCGGTCAGCGCCTCATATTTCATGTCGCTCATGGACAGGAAACGGTCGATGCGCTTGAGGCCGAGCCAGTGGATCACGTCAGGCATCAGCTGCTGGAAGCGCGCATCCTGGACGCCGGCGACGCATTCGGTGCGCTCGAAATAGGCCGCAGCCGCATCGCCGTCCTCCTGGCGCTTGCGCGCGTTATAGACCAGGAATTTTGTGACTTCACCAAGCGCGCGGCCTTCCTTGCGGTTGTAGACGACAAGGCCAAGCCCACCCTCCTGCGCGCCGCGCGCGCATTCCTCGATGCCATGGATGAGGTAGGGACGGCAGGTGCAGATGTCGGAGCCGAACACGTCGGAGCCGTTGCATTCATCATGCACGCGGCAGGTGATCCTGGTGCGATGGTCCGGCAGCTTGGCGACATCGCCGAACAGATAAACGGTCGTGCCGCCGATCGGCGGCAGGAACACCTGCATGTCGGGCCGCGTCACCAGCTCCGGAAACATGCCCGCCGTCTGCTCGAACAGCGTGCGCCGCAGCCTGGTCTCGCTGGTGCCGAAACGCTGCGCGACACCCGGCAGATACCACACCGGATCGATCGCGATCTTCACCACCGACACGCTGCCATTGGCATGAAGGACGGTGCCGTCCGGCTTCAGCCGCTTGGCCGCCATGGCATCGCGGATCTCTGGCAAATCCAGCCGCGCCCGCGTTACGGCGATGCTCGGCCGGATGTCGGTGCCTTCGGCAATCTCGCTGCGAAAATTCTCGGCGACCAGATGGCCCCAGGGATCGAGCGCGACTATGCGCGACGGCTCGCTCCATTGCGGGAACGGCCCGATGGTCGCGGCCGGAAAGGTGTTGGTGAGATCGGGGCGGCGGATCGGATCGAGCGCGCCGGCGGACACCGCGAGCGCGCGATACACCGCATAGGAGCCGCCATGGCTGCCAATCACATTGCGATCCTGCGGCCGCGACACCGTACCGATGATTGGGCCGCGGGCGCGCGCGTCGGCAGCGCCCCAGTGAATCGGAAAGGTCGGCTTGGCGCCCGGCTCCGGATGGGAGGTGAGGCGGATATGGTCGGTGCGATTCGGACTGCTCATGACCAAGTATATCCCAAAAAGCCAACGGCCCGCCTGTCCGACGGGCCTGGCTCAGTTCGGTGATGCTGCGGAGGTCGGCCGATATGCCGGTCCGCATCGTGCAAACCATTATCGACCCAATGTGTAGAAAAACCGTCGATAAACGGCGGACAGCACGGAACTAATGTATATAGTTTTTCCGGACAATCAAAGGTATCATGGAACCGCCGCGCTGCAACGCCGAATCCTCAGCGCGTCACCCCGCCGACCGACCACGGCAGGGTCTCGCCGCCTTGAAAGACCACCACTTCGGTAGCTTCCACCGCGACCGCGGCCATGATCGGCGTCTCCCGCCGCTCCAGGGTGATGGTGCCCTCGTTGAGCGCAAGGCCATAAAACCGCGCGCCGTTGATCGAGGCAAACGCCTCGAAGCGGTCGAGCGCGCCCTCCTCGTCGAACACCTGGACATAGGTCTGCAGCGCGGTAGCGCCGCCGAACACGCCGGCCGAGCAACACTCCGCCTCCTTGGCGGTGCGCCGATGCGGCGCGGTGTCCGTGCCGATGAAGAAGCAGGCCTCGCCCGAGGTCACCGCCTTGCGCAGGGCGAGGCGATGATGCTCGCGCTTGGCGACCGGCAGGCAATACAAATGCGGCCGCAAGCCTCCCTGGAAGATCGAGGTCCGGTTGATGACGAGGTGATGCGGCGTGATCGTGCCGGCCGCGCGCGCGGCATGGGCACGCACGATATCGAGCGTCTCGGCCGTGGTGACATGCTCGATCACCACCTTCAGTCCCGCATGGCGCTTCAGCAGCGGCAGCAGGCTTTGCTCCATGAACACGGCCTCGCGATCGAAAATGTCGACGGCGGGGTCGGTCGCCTCGCCATGAATCAGCACGGGCATGCCGATCCGCTCCATGCGCTCCAGAACGGGCGCAAGTGCTGGAATATCGGTGACGCCATAATGGGCGTTGGTGGTGGCGCCGGCGGGATAGAGCTTGGCTGCGACCCAGACGCCGTCCTTGAACCCTTTTTCAATCTCGTCCGGCGCGGTCGTGTCGGTAAGATAACAGGTCATCAGGGGCTGGAAATCGGAACCCTTGGGACGCGCGGCCAGGATCCGCTCGCGATAGGCCGCTGCATCGGCGACCCGCGTCACCGGCGGCACCAGGTTGGGCATGATCACGCCGCGGGCGAATTGGCCGGCGGTGAACGGCAGAACCGCGCGCAGCATGGCGCCATCGCGCAAATGCACATGGAAATCGTCGGGGCGGCGGATGGTGATCCGATCCACCCGCTTTGCCGCCGCGGTCCTGTCGAACAATTCAGTCACGCTCATCGCATATCCCTCGATCGCAGGCTCGCATTACCGCGATTCCGGGGATGAATCATCCGAATTCAAAGCCTCCTCGACGCATCATGCGCGGCTTGCCGGCACTGGCACGTCATTTCGGGTTGGGCGGCGAACGGCGCGATCGCGCGACCGGCGCGGACTCGCTTTGGGCACCGAACCGCTTGCGGTTGAAGGCGACGGCGCCCCGGCCCGCGACGACTTCGACATCCTCAAGCCGCAACGGCTTGCCGGCACGTCCCAGCAGCTTCGGATATTCGATCGGCCGGCCGCCTGCGCGTTCGCGGAACACCACCTGCGGTCCGCCGGGCTCGGCCAGCCAGTCGTCGCCCCATTTCTTCAGCGCGAGATAGGCCGGGAAGAAATCGCAGCCCTTCTCAGTCAGCACATAATCATACCGCGAGGAGTGCTCGGGCAGCGGCACGCGTTTCATGATGCCGGCATCGACAAACCGCTTGAGACGGTTGCTCAGGATGTTCGGCGCGATGCCGATATAACGTTCGAACTCATCGAAGCGCCTGGTGCCATAATAGGCCTCGCGCAGGATCAGGATGGACCAGCGGTCGCCGACCACGGCCATCGCGCGCGCCATGGAACATTGCGCGTTGGCAACGCGACCGCTCTTTCTCTCGGTGACCGGCTTGGCTCTTTTCATCATCGGCCACTATAGCCGAAGCCGATGCCGGCATGTCCAGTGCGGATAAACCCTGCTCAGGCCACCTGCCCGGCCGGCATCGGCGGCTTGACCGCGGCCTGCGCGTCCCGGGCGCGGGGATGTGCAACCAGGACACCGGCCTCCGCTAGCCGCGTCAGCTCGGACTCGGGAATGCCGAGCTCGCCGAAGACCTCGAAATTGTGCTCGCCCTGAAACGCGGGCGTGCCGATGGGCGTCAATTCCTCCGCGGAGAAGCGCCAAGGACGGCCCGGCAGGCGGTACTCGCCACCATTGCGGTCCGCTACGCGCTGCACGGCGCCCCAATAATCACTCCAGGACGACGCCGCCAATTCCTTCAGCGAGCGGATCTCCCCCATGGCGATCTTGGCCTCGTCGAACTGCGCATCCAGCGTAGCCATGTCCGGAAAGGTCATGATCCACGATTGGATGATCTGATGCAACGCGCCGAAATTGAGCCGCCGCGCGGCCGCGCTTAAAAATCGCGGATCGTCCAGGAGATCAGCGCGGCGCATCGCGCGCAGCCAGGACGGAAAGGTGCGGCTGCCGACAATGCTGGTCGCGACCGTGAAGAACTCGCCTTGCGGCCCGGTGAAGAAGGAGCAATCGGTGGCGCCGAGAATCGCGGGCTCCGCGCCAATATCGTCATCGGAGAGGTCGACATGCGCGCGCTCGTTAATCGCAAGCAAGGTCGCCGCCATTGCGACATCGATGTATTGCCCGCGACCGGTCGTCTGCCGGCTGTTCAAAGCGGAGAGGATCGCGATCACCGCCTGCAATCCGGTATAGACGTCGGCATGCGACAGGCTATCGGTGCGCGGCTCGGCCAACGCACCGCCATAATGCCGGATGCTGTTTTCGGTGAAGCCGGCCTCGGCCTGCACGGTCGGCGCATAGGCCATGCGGCTGCGCCACGGGCCGCTCTGGCCGTAGCCGGTGATGGATGCATAGATCAGGCGCGGATTGCGCTTCGCCAGCGTCTGATAGTCGAGGCCGAAGAAGCCCAGCGTGCCGGCACGAAAATTCTCCACCACGATGTCGGCCGTGTCGCACAGCTTGAGCGCCAGCTCATAGGCGCCGGGCAGATTGAGATTGATGCTGACGTTGCGCTTGCCCGCATTCTGCTGGGCGTAGTAGCCCGACATGCCGTCGGCGGAGGGAAAGGCGAACCGCGAGACATCCGGGCTCGGCGGCTCGATCTTGATCACTTCGGCGCCGAGATCCTGCAAGGTCCGCGCGCAGAGCGGGCCGGCGAGCACGCGGGAGAAGTCGACGACGCGCAGTCCGTTGAGGGGGCCGCTCATGATCAGCGCCCCGCGAACTTGGCCAGGCCCGGGCCGTTCTTGCGGAACGATGCAAGGCCGGTGTTCAGATCCTCCGAGGCCCAGATCGGCGCCTGTACCCGCGCCATGGCTTCGTCCGCCGCGCCGACGCCCTCATTGACCGCGATGTGAACGAGTTCCTTGGTCGCGGCATGGGCCAGTGTTGGGCCTTGCGCGAACTCCTCCGCGATCGACAGGGTCGTGGCCTCGAGCTGCTCCTCGGCCACCGTGAGATTGATCAGGCCCCACTTCTCCAATGTCGGCGCGTCATACCGGCGGCCCAGCATCGACATTTCCTTGGCGCGCGCCGCGCCAATCCGCTGCACCTGGCGCTGAATGCCGCCGAGCAGCGGATGCAGGCCCAACGTCGCTTCCACCGAGCCGATCTTCGCCGATGACGCCGCGATGATGTAATCACAGGCCAGCGCCAGCTCGAGCCCGCCGCCCAGACAGACGCCATGGACGCTCGCGATCAACGGCACCGGCAGCAGCTCCATGAAACGCAGGAACTCGACGCCGTTTAACCGGCGACCCTCGTTACTCTGGTCGGCGTGGCCTGCCGCAACGCGCTGGTCGAAGATGTCGAGATCGGCGCCGGCCGAGAAATGCCGCAGGCCGCTGCGGATCACGATGGCCCGGCTGCCCGCATCCCGCGCGGCCTCGACCGCCGCGACGATTGCATTGATCAGTCTGGGCCCAAGCAGATTATAGGGCCGATAGACCATGGTCAGTACGGCGACGTTGCCGCGGTGCTCCCGCTGAACCAGCGCTTCCTCGGACAAGCGGACCTCCCGTTTATTTGTTTTGATCGCGGGTCTCACCGAGAGACTAGCTCATAACTTGCATTTTGCAAGTTAAACTGACGCATCGCCGACGCAGGTCCGACCCACGCCTCAAGCGATGGCGAGCACCTTCTCGGTGGTCGGGCTCGCATCCAGGAAGCCGGTCAGCCGCTGGCGGATAATGTGCTCGGCTTCGGTCATGATGCGATCGATCAGCTCCTTCACGGTGGGGACATCATTGATCAGGCCGACCACCATGCCGCAGCTCCAGGCGCCGGCATCCATGTCGCCGTCGATCATCACCTTGGGATAGACGCCCGCGACTTCGTTCAGGATGTCATCGATCTTGAGGGCCCTGCCCTTCTCACGCTCGATCTCGATCAGCCGCTCCACGCCCTTGTTGGTGAGCACGCGCTCGGTGTTGCGCAGCGCGCGCATCAC
>Ga0070738_10005994_pt1 | contig 12993 bp, 8 predicted proteins | sample Coa_R2_2_FD_66446 | JGI IMG/M metagenome (GOLD analysis project Ga0070738, IMG submission 66446) | Surface soil microbial communities from Centralia Pennsylvania, which are recovering from an underground coalmine fire - Coalmine... | ecosystem: Environmental > Terrestrial > Soil > Unclassified ... | reverse complement strand
TGCGCTTCATCGCGCGCGTGAGCACGCGGCGCGCCTGCGCGATGCGCCCGGCGCGCGCGAGCGCGTGCGCATAGCTGGCGGCCACGTCGCCGCTGCCGGCCGCGCCGCGGTACGCCCGCTCGAGCCAGGGCAGCGCGTCGTCGGCCCGACAGAGCGCGACGTCGAGCAGGTGCCCGAGGTTGTGCGCGTACCAGGGGTTGTCCGGCGCGGCGGAGAGCGCGTGGTGGTATGCGCTCGCCGCGAAGCGGTAGTTGCCGAGGAGAGTCTGGCAGAGCGCGAGCGTGGCCCACACGCGATCGTCGGCGGGGCGGTGCGTGAGCGCGCGACGCGCGCACAGGGCAGCCCGCCACGGGTCTCGCTCGACGAGCAACTCGGCCAGGCGCAGGTTGGCGAAGACGCTCTCGTCCGACCCGTCCTCGGCGAGCCGCACGAGGCGGTGGAGCATGGGCAGCACGTCCCTCGGATCGGCGGCGCGCGCGAGCGTCCACTCGATCTGGCGGTGCAGCTCGCGCACCTGTTGTCGGCGTACGTCCATCCGCTTCCCCCCTCGGTGTAGCGTCCCGTTCCCGCGTGCGCAACGCGCAAAACCGCCACGGCGCGGCCGATTTTGCCGCCACGCAATTATGACTTGCGCTCGGCCGTTTCCGCGTTAACGCCCACGGCGAGGTCGCCCGACGCCCTAGCGGAACGACACGATCTTCTGTTGAACGAGCTCCTGCAAGATGCGGTACGCGTCGAGCTTCGGCATGCCGCACAGGTCGAGGATCATCTCGATGGAGGACGAGCCGTCGATCAACGACAGGACGAAGCCGGCGCGATGATCCATCGAGATCCAGCGCATCTGGGCTCGCGGAACGACGACGACGGGTACGCGGTCGAGGGGGCCGAGCCGAGCGGCGAACATGTTCTCGAGCACCGTGCGGCAGTTCTCCGCGCAGTCGGCGGCCTCGGTGTCGTCGGGCACCTCCGCGAGAATGAGCTCCGCCATCTCGAGCGCCCCCGTGTAGTCGCCGAGCGAGAAGCGCTCACGCATCTCGGCGAGCGGGTCCTCGATCGTTCGCTCGGTGATCTCGGGCGGCGCGGAGCTGCGGATGGCGCCCAGCACGGCCGCCTCGATGCTCGACGGCGTGGCCGCCGCGGCGGCGGCGTCGGCGCGTCGCGCGGCGGAGGCATCGTCGACGCCGCCCTGGGCCGGCTCCGGTTCGACGCCCGGCGCGTTGGGCGCGCTCGGCGCGCGAGCGTTGGCGATAGAGAGGGCGCCCGACGTGATCGTGCGCGGCGGCGCGTTTGCGATAGCGGACTGCGCGCGGGCCCTCTCGAGCTCGACCTCGTTGGTAAGCGTGATCCGGTCGGTGCGAGGCTCCGGCTCGAACACCGGCACGGCCGGCGGCGGCGGCGGCCGGTTGGTCGGCGCGTCAGGCGAGGCGACCGGCTGGCCGGAGGGCGACGACGCCGCGCGGGCAAACGCCTCGAGGTCGAACGGCGGGTTCACCGTCGGTCGCTCGCTCTGATCACCGTCCTCGGGCGTCGCGGGGGCTTTGCCTGAGGTCTTTGAACGCTGCTTGCTCACTTGGAAGGCTGCTCGCTCACACGGACAGTCAATGCGTCTTGGCCACCACACCCTTGAACATGCGATGGGTCCTCGCAAGACCCTCGATCTCGCCCTTGATGGCGGCGATGTCGCGCTTGGCGATGGCGGATCGCGCCTTGGCCACGATGCCGCGCGCCTTCTCGATCGCGTCACGACCGAAATCGCTCGCGGCGACGATCTGCTCGACCTGCGGCAGCAGGCGCTCGACGTCGTTGACGATACGCTCGGCCTCCTGCTTGGCGGCCTCGAACTCCTCGCTCGAGCGCCGCTCGACCATGTAGTCCTTCGCGCCCTCCATCATGTTCTTGATCTCTTCGCGCGTGAGACCGCTCGAGGCGGTCACCTCGATCGACTGCTCCTTGAGCGTCTCGAGATCCTTCGCGTGTACGCTCACGATCCCGTCCGCGTTGATCTCGAAGGTGACCTCGATCTCGACGGTGCCCTTCGGCGCGCGCCGGAGCCCTGTCAAGATGAACTCCCCGAGCAGCTCGTTCTCCTCCGCGCGCTCGCTCTCGCCCTGCATGACGACGATCTTCACGGCGGTCTGGCTGTCGCGGCTGGTCGTGAAGATCTTGGTCCGGTGCGTGGGGACGGTGGTGTTCTGGGGGATGAGCTCCTCGAAGTAGCCGCCTTGCGTCATGATCCCGAGGGCGTGCGGCGTGACGTCGAGCAGGACCATGTCCTGCTTGTCTCCGAGGAGCGCGGCGGCCTGGATGCCCGCGCCGAGCGCCACGCTCTCGTCGGGGTGCACCCCCTTGCAGGGCTCGCGCTCGAAGAACTCCGCGACGGCCTGCTGGATCTTCGGCATGCGCGTCATGCCCCCGACCAGGAGGACCTCCTCGATGTCGTCCTTCGAGAGCCGCGCGTCGGCGAGCGTCTCCTTGCAGATGTCGACCGTGCGCTCGATCAGGTCCGCCGACAGCTCCTCGAGCGTGTGCCGGTCGATCGTGCGCTGCAGGTGCAGCGCCTCGTTTCTGCCGCTCGATATGATGAACGGCAAGTTGACCTCCGTCTCGCGCACGCTCGACAGCTCGCACTTGGCCTTCTCGGCGGCGTCCTTCAGCCGCTGCAGCGCCATCCTGTCTTGACGCAGGTCGATCGCGTGCTCCTGCTTGAAGCCCTGGACGAGCCAGTCGATGACGCGCGCGTCGATGTCCTCGCCCCCGAGGAAGGTGTCGCCGGCGGTCGCGATCACCTTGAACACGCCGCTCGCGCCGATCTCCAGGATCGAGATGTCGAACGTACCGCCGCCGAAGTCGTAGACCGCGATCGTCTTCTCGACGTTCTTCCCGAAGCCGTACGAGAGGGCGGCCGCCGTGGGCTCGTTGATGATGCGGATGACGTCGAGGCCTGCGATCTCGCCGGCGTCCTTCGTCGCCTGTCGCTGGTTGTCGTTGAAGTACGCGGGGACGGTGATCACCGCCTTGGTGACCTCCTCGCCCAGGTAGTCCTCCGCGATGAGCTTCATCTCCTGGAGGACCATCGCACTGATCTCCGAGACGCTGTACTCCTTGTCGCGCAGGACGATGCGCACGTCGTTGTGGGGGCCCTGCACGATGCGGTAGCTCGACGTCGCGACGGCGTTCTTCACCTGCGGCGAGTGCCATTTGCGACCGATGAGGCGCTTGGCCGCATAGACCGTGTTCTCCGCGTTGGTGATCGCCTGTCGCTTCGCGATGTGGCCGACCAGGCGCTTGCCCGCCTCCGTTATCGCGACCATCGACGGGGTGGTCTTGTAGCCGCCGCGGTTTGGGATGACCGTTGGCGTGCCGTTTTCGACGATCGCGACGCACGAGTTCGTCGTCCCGAGGTCGATCCCGATCACTTTGTCCATCCGCTGCGCGCCTCCTGAAGATGCCCGCTCGCGCGGGCGGTGGGTCATCTGCCCACCTTCCGCATCATCTCGGCAATCGTACCATCATGAGGCGCCAGCTGCGCGGCTGTCTCGAGCTCGCGTCGCGCGTTCAACGCGAGCCCCGCGGCCAAGTAGACGTTGGCCAGAACGACTCGGTATCGCGGGTTCGCGGGCTCGAGCGCGCACGCGTGCGCCGCGAGTCGGCTGGCCTCGTGCAGATCCCCGCCGGCCTTGGTGATCGCGTTGGCGGCGCGCTCGTGCGCGTGCGCGTCGCTGAGCCGCGCCTTGCACACGCGCGCCCACGACCGCGCGGCCGCGACCCATTGTCCGGTCTTCTCCTCGTAAGCCGCTTGCCTCGCGTAGGCGTCGCTGAGCACGTCGTCGGCCTTGGCCTGCGCGCTCCGCGCCCGGTCCTCGAGGTCGGGATCGGCCGGTGAAAGGCTGAGCGCGACCCGGAAAGCGTTCGCGGCCGCGACGGCGTCTCCTGCGGCCAGAGCCGCCTCGGCGTTCGTGACGTACTTGCGCGCCTGCGCCGCCTTCGCGCGCTCGACGCGCTCCTCGTAGCGCCGTCGCAGCGCGTCCATCGCGTCCGCCACGGTGGGCATGGGCGGAGGCGTCAGCGACGGCCGGGGCGGCGGCGCGCTCGATGTCGTGGGGCTTCGTCCGCCGAGGAGCCGTCGCGCGAGGGCGTCGCGTCGGGCGGCGTGGTCCACGACCGGCGCGGGGGTGGTCGGCGCAGCGGGCGCAGGCGGGGGCGCCGAAGACCCGATTCCCGCCGGCGCGGCGAGCGGCGTCTGCGAGCGGACCTCGCGCTCGATCGATTCCTCGGCGCGCTTGGCCTCGGCGATGGCATCGGCGAGCAGCTGCTCGATGCCGCGGGTCCGCCGCTGCTCTTCGAGGTACGCGTCGTACTCCTGCCGCTTCTCGGCGTCGGACAGGGTCTCGTACGCGAGCGTGAGCCGGCCGAAGATGGCCTCCATGCGGGGCTTGAAACTTCCGAGCCTCCTTCGGAAGTAGCGATCGGGGTGAAACGTGGCCGCGAGCTGGTAATACGCGCGCTTGATGTCCTTGGCGTCGGCGCGGCGATCCACGCCGAGCAACGCGTAGTGGTCCTGCCGCTCGAGGTTGCGTTGCGTCTCGAGCACGCGCTTGCGCATCTCGACGTCGAGGTCGACGTCCTCGGGAGGCTGTCGTTCCGCCGCCGCGGCGGGCGCGGCCTCGCCTGCGGCCTCCGGCACCAACTCGGGTGTGCGCGCGCGCGCGTCGGACAAGAGCCCTCCTCTGGAAGCGACACGCCGGCGGTCGGTCCGCGCGCGTGACTAGGCCATCATACTCCTCTTTGACGGATCCCATCGCTCGTGCATCCAGGGCCAAGCATGTGGGAGATCCAGAATGCGGCGGGAAAGCTCGGCGTTGATGCGCGCGGTCAGTTCGACCGCGGCGCTCGCGAGGTCGTCGCCTGCGCGTGGGAGATCGTGCGTGACAATCCGCGTGGCGGTCACGCGAGCGCCGCCGTCGGCGCCGGTGGAAGGGGCCGCCGTTCCGACCACGACGAGCGCGCCTGTCCGCAGCGCGAGGCGCGCGGGGCCGACGGGCGTGGGCGCGCGATGTCCCAGGAACGGCGCTTCGCACGAGGGCGCGCGCGTACGCAGGTCCATCGGCAAGCCCAGGACGCCGCCCGCGCGCAGCACGCGCAGCACGCCGGCGGCGGCGCCGGGGCTCGAGCGCCAGACGACGCGCACCCCGTGCGCCGTGCGCAGCTTATCGTACCAACGCGAGAAGCGCGGGTCGTAGCTCTCTCTCGCGACCGTCACGAGCGGCACGCCCGACGCGACCAGCGACGCGGCGACGCGCTCCCACGGCCCGAGGTGCGCCGAGGCGAACACGACGCCTCGCCCTTGCCGCCGGGCCTGGCCGAGCAGCTCGAGGGCCTCGCGGCAGACGGGCAGGGGGGTGGGGGCCGACCGGCGATGAAATAGCGCGACCGTCTCGCCGAGCAGCTCGCCGAGCGTCGAAAAGCAGCGCCTGACGAAGGCTCGGCGCTGCGCTGGATCGAGCTGCGGGAAGACCATCGCTACGTTCGCGAGCGCGGTCCGACGAGCCGCCGTGCAGAGCGCGTGCGCCGCCACGCCCAGGGCTCGTCCGAGCGCGCGCAGCACGGGCAAGGGCATCGGACGCACCGCGCCCATCGCGGTCGACGCCAGCAGCCACAGCGCGTCGTTCTTCGCCCGCTGAAGAGAGGTCCATGTCGCGTTCGACCGCGCCTCGGGCGCTGCCTGTGCGTGCGTGGAGCGTGGCGTCGTGGGCACGGCGGGTGAGTAGCATGAGCCGCCGGGCGGCCCCGCCCGCGGGCGTCGGCGGGCTGATGGGCCCCCACACCCGACCCCGCGTCGCTCGAACCGCGTCGGCCATCGCGTCACTTGGCGCCGCCCCCGTTCGTCACTACGGTGCGGCGGCATGCGCGTCATCGTGTCGCTACTGGCAGCCCTCGCGGCCGTCGCCGCGGCCGCCCCGGTCCAGGCGGCAGCCGGTGAAACCCGGGGCGACCTCACGATCCCGTTCGTGAAGACGACGTTGCCCAACGGCCTGGTCGTCATCCTCAGCGAGGACCACGCCGTTCCTCAGGTCGCCGTCAACGTGTCGTACGGCGTCGGCTCACGCATGGAGCGGACTGGGCGCACGGGGTTCGCGCACCTGTTCGAGCACCTGATGTTCATGGGCACGCGCCGCGCGCCCACCAAGGCGTTCGACGCGTGGATGGAAGAGGCCGGCGGACACAACAACGCCTGGACGGCCGAGGACCGTACGGACTACTTCGACATTGCGCCGCCCACCGCGCTGCCGCTGCTCGTGTGGCTCGAGGCCGATCGGATGCGCGATCTGGGCTTGCTCATCGACAAGGAGAAGCTCGACCTGCAGCGCGACGTCGTGAGAAACGAGCGCCGCCAGAGCATCGAGAACCGGCCTTACGGCGTCGAGGAGCTCGTGCTGCCCACCCTCGTATGGCCCGAAGGCCACCCGTACCACCACCCCGTCATCGGGTCGCACGAGGATCTCGAGGCGGCGTCCGTCCCGGACGTGAAGCAGTTCTTCGAGACCTGGTACGATCCGGCCAACGCCTCTCTCGCGATCGTCGGCGATTTCGATCCGAAGCGCGTCCGCGAGCTCGTCGATCGCTATTTCGGCGCCATCCCCAGCCACGGCAAGCCCGTCGACCCCGGCGCGCCGGGGTTCTCGGACGAGAAGTCGACCCTGACGGGCGTCGTCCGCCGCACGGTGCCGGACAACGTCGAGCTGGCGAAGGTCACGATCGCGTGGCAGTCGCCGCGCCACTTCGCTCCGGGCGACGCCGAGCTGGACCTCGTGGCGAGCGTGCTGTCGAACGGCAAGGCGAGCCGGCTCTACAAGTCGCTCGTGTACGACCAGAAGATCGCCCAGAGCGTCACGGCCTCACAGGAATCGCGCGTCCTCGCCTCCCAGTTCGTCATCGAGGCGACCGTCCGGCCGGGCGTCGATCCGGCGAAGGTGGAGCGCGCGATCTTCGATCAGGTCGGCAAGCTACGCTCGCAGGAGGTCACGGGCGAGGAGCTGGATCGGGCGAAGAACGAGTACGAGATGGCGTTCGTCGACCGACTGCAGGGCGTGCCGGCGCGCGCGTCGCTGCTCAACATGTACCAGGCCGAGCTCGGCGATCCCGGCTTCGTCCAGCGCGACCTCGACCGATACCGCCACGCGACCGCGCAGGATCTGCTCATGTACGCGAAACGGGTGCTCTTGCCCGACGCAGTCGTCGTCCTCACGATCGTCCCGAAGAAGGAGGCCCGATGACGACGGCCCATGCTCGTCGCTCGATCGCGGCGGCGTTGACGTGCGCCGCGGTCGGCTGCGGAGGCGCCGCCGCTCCGCCGCAGGCCCCGCCCCAGCCCGCGCCCGTGTCGAGCGCGTCGCAGGCTCCGGCGCCGCCGCCGCCCGATCCCCTCGGGCCCCGGCCCGAGGCGCCGATGCCGGCGCCGTACCTGCCTCCCGCCCCCGTGGTCGCGACGGGGGTGAACGGCATCACCGTCTGGCTGCTCGAACGCCACGAAGCCCCGGTCGTCTCGTGCGACATGACCGTGCCGAGCGGCGCCTCGAGCGACCCCAAGGGCAAGGGCGGCCTCGCGTACATCACGGCCAACATGCTCGACGAGGGAGCCGGCGGGCGCGGCGCCATCGACCTGGCGCGCGCGATCGACGACCTCGGCGCGCACATCCAGACGGACGCCAACGCCGACGCGAGCTTCGTTTCGTTGACCGTCGCGAGGCGCAACCTCGATCGAGCCTTCGCCCTGTTCAGCGACGTGGTCGCGCGCCCTCGCTTCGAGGCGGCCGAGTACAAGCGCGTGACCGACCTCTGGGCGAACGCCCTACGCGAGCGCGAGAAGGATCCCGACGCCACGGCCCGGGTGGTCTACCGCGTCGTGCTCTTCGGTCCGGACCATCCGTACGGCCACTCCTGGGACGGCGCTCCCGAGAGCGCCAGGGCCGTGACGCTTGACGACGTCAAGCGGTTCTACGCGGCCGCCTGGCGGCCGGATCGGGCGACGCTGGTGTGCGCCGGCGACGTCACCCAAAAGGAGCTCGAGGGCTTGATGAGCGGCGCGTTCGGCTCCTGGAAGGCGCCTCCCGGCGCGCCGCCGGCGCCCGTTACTCCGGGGCCGCCGAGCGGCCCGTGGCCACGGCTGGTCCTGGTGGATCGGCCTGACGCGCCCCAGGCGGTCATCGCGTCGGTGCGCCAGGGCGTGGCGGTCTCGAGCCCGGACACGCCGGCGCTCTGGCGCGTGAACGACGCCATCGGCGGCAGCTTCAGCTCGCGGCTGAACCAGGACCTGCGCGAGGAGCACGGCTACACATACGGCGCGCGCTCGCGCTTCTCACTGTCGCGGGGCCCCGGCCAGGTCGTGTCGTGGGCCAACGTCGTGACCGACAAGACGGGCGAAGCGCTCGGCGCGATGCTGGCCGATCTGCGCAAGTTCGCGGACGGCGGGCTCACGCCGGACGAGGTCGAGCGAACGCGTTCGCAGGCTCGCGGCGATATCGTCGGGGTCTACGAGACCGTCGAGGGCATCGCGGGCCACCTGGCGGCGGACGCTTCCCTCGGGCTGCCGCCCGACCACGAGGCGAAGGCGGCCGAGGCGCGCGACGCCGCCGACAAGGCGCTGCTCGATCGGCTCGCCAAGCAGTACTACGACCCCGAAGGGTCGATCCTGGTCGTCGTGGGTCCGCGCGGGCGTGTGCAGCCGATGATCGACAAGCTCGGCTTGCCGCCGCCGGAGGTGCGCGACGCAGAGGGCCACGTGTTGAAATAGCCGTCGCGCTGCCACATCGCGGCGAGCGCCCGAGCAGGGCGCGGCGTCCGTGCGCTCCCCCTTATCGTGCGCCGCCGGTCGGGCCGTATCAGCCGCGCAGGCCGGTACGGTCAACGATTCATGCGTCCCACGATCGGAGTGCTCGCCCCGTACGTCGGCGGCTATTACTACGCGAGCGTACTCGGGGGCATCCAGCGGGTCGCGCGTGACCGCGGCGCCCGGGTCGTCGCGTTCCAGACCATGGGGCTGGAGGTCACCTGGCCCGGCGAGCCGCAGACGAACCCACTCGGGTGGGAGCGCATCGACGGCTGGATCGGCATCAACGACCTGTGCGGGACGGCGTACTACGAGCGCATCGTCGCGGCGGGCAAGCCGTTCGTGGCGGTCAGCTTCCGGCTGCCGGCGCCGGGCGTCTGCTCGGTGTTGCCGGACAATCACGGCGCGATCACCGCGGCGGTCCGCCACTTGCTCGAGCACGGGCATCGTCGCATCGGCTTCGTCGGCGGCCTCAACCAGAACGATCTGCGCGAGCGTCACGAGGGCTACCTCGCGGCGCTGAACGAGGCCGGGATCACGGTCGACCCGGCGCTCTACTTCTCGACGAGCTCGACGCACGAGGACGACGGGCGCGCCGTCGCGCGGCAGCTCATCGCGCTCGGGCTGCCCTGCACGGCGCTCGTCGTGGCGACCGACACGAACGCCCTCGGTGTCATGCACGAACTCCAGGCGGCCGGGCACCGCGTCCCCGACGACGTGGCCATCGTGGGCTTCGACGACATCGAGCAGGCGCAGTACGCGAGCCCGCCGCTGGCGACGATGCGCGTGCCGTTCGAGGTCGTTTCGGCCAGGGCCGCGGAGGTGCTCCTCTCGCGGATCATCGACGGCGTCAGGCCGCCGGAGGTCGTCCGCGTGGGCGCCACGCTGGTGACGCGCCCGTCGTGCGGCTGCGTGCGGGCTCCTTATCGGGGAGTCAGCGAAGCGCTGCGCCCCGACGCCTCCGAGCAGGAGCGCTGCGACGCGCTGGCGCGCCTGCTGGTCGAGGCGGTCACCGAGGGCGCCAGCGCCGGGCCGAAACGAACGTTGCCCGCGCGCGTGCTCGCCGATGTCGCGCCGGCGGCCAGCGCGCTCGCCGTGCAGATCGAGGCGCTGCTCCGCGGAGAGCCGGCCCTGTCTTCGTCGGTCGTGCGTCGCGCGTGGCAGAGGCTGCTCGGCGTCGCCCACGACGTGGAGACGGTCGAGGGCTTGCTCGTCATGCTCGAGCAGGCCGTCACCGGGCGGGTACAAGCCGGCGCGGACGAGTGCTCCGGCGACCGGGTGCGAGAGATCCTGCGGCCCCTCCGCCACCAGCTGATGCTGGCCTGGCGCACGATCGAGCAGAACCGCGCCCGCTACCGCGAGTCGAACGCCCAGGCCAACCGCAAGATCGACCTGGCGCTCATCGGCGCCGACCTGGCGACCACCCAGGAGCTGTCGTGGCTGCGCTGGGCGCGCGTGCGGCACGCCATGCTCGGCGAGTGGCGGATGGCCACGAGCACGTCGCCGCGCCGTCTCGTCGTCAAGAGCACGTTCAACGGCGGCGACGGGCAGTCACACCCGGTCGGCGAGGAGCACTCGCCCTCGCGATTCCCCTGCGCCGAGCTCTGCGAGACCCTGGACGGCGACGGGGAGGACATCTTGAGCGTCGTGCCGATCACCGGCGGCGGGCACAACCGCGGGCTGCTCGCGGTCGTCGGCCCGATCGAGCTCGAGATCGACGACGACACGGGCAACCTGGCGCAGTGGGCCGCGCTGCTCAGCGCCGCGATGGATCGCGACGAGCTGCTCGTGTCGCTGCGGCAGGCCGCCGAGACGTTGCGCCGCAGCGAGGAGCGATACGCCCTGGCGGCGCACGGCGCGAACGACGGTCTCTGGGACTGGGATGCGACGAGCGGGCGGCTGTACATCTCGCCGCGCTGGAAGGCGATCCTCGGCTACACGGACGACGAGATCGGCTCGGACGTGGAGGCCTGGTTTTCCCGCGTCCACCCCGACGATCTGCCCACGCTGCGCGACGCCCTCACCCAGCGCGTCGAGGCGCGACAGCCCCACTTCGAGCACGAGTACCGGATGGCCCACAAGGACGGCCGCTGGGTCTGGGTGCTCAGCCGCGGCGTCATCGTGGTGGACGAGAAGGGGAGGCCGATACGGCTCGCCGGATCGCAGACGGACGTCACCGCGCGCAAGGAAGCCGAGGAGAACCTGCGGCGAAGCGCCCTGCACGACGCGCTCACCGGCTTGCCGAACCGCGCCTTTCTGCTCGATCGGCTCGACCGCGCGATCGAGCGTGCCCGCGGCGATTCGCGCGCCCGGTTCGCCGTGCTGTTCCTCGACCTCGACAACTTCAAGACTCTCAACGACAGCCTCGGGCACCTCATCGGCGATCAGCTGCTCATTCAGATCGCGCAGCGGCTCTGCAGATGCCTGCGGGCCAACGACGCGGTCGCGCGACTCGGGGGCGACGAGTTCGCGATCATCGTCGCCGACATCGAGAGCGACGACGCCGCGTCGACCGTCGCCGAGCGCGTCCAGGAGGTGCTGCGGGCTCCTTTCCAGATCGGCGAGCACCGGGTTTTCACGTCGGCGAGCGTGGGAATCGCGCTCAGCTCCGAGCGTTACCGGCGCGCCGAGGACTTCCTTCGGGACGCGGATACCGCGATGTACCGGGCCAAGTCGCAGGGTCGCGGGCGTCACCAGCTCTTCGATGGTCACATGCACGACCAGGCGATGGAGCGCCTCAGCGTCGAGGCGGGCCTGCGCCGCGCGCTCGAGCGCCGGGAGTTTTCTCTGCACTACCAGCCCGTCGTCGCCCTCGAGACCGGCGAGATTGTGGGCGTCGAGGCGCTGATCCGCTGGGAACATCCGGAGCAGGGGCTGCTGACGCCCGCCTCGTTCCTGTCGATCGCCGAGGAGAGCGGTCTCATCGTGCCGATCAGCGAATGGGTGATCGGGGCGGCGTGCGACCAGGCCCGAGCGTGGCAGGAGGAGCTCTCGTTTTCGGTGCCCATCGGCGTCAACGTGCCGCCGCAGCAGCTGAAGGACCCGCACCTGGTCGAGTGCGTGAGCGAGCACCTGCGGCGCACCGGTCTCGACCCGTCGGTGCTCGGCCTGGAGCTGGTCGAGAGCAGCTTGATCGAGAACCGCGGCGCGACCGTCGCGAACCTCGAGAAGCTTCGGGCCATGGGGATCCGCATATCCATCGACGACTTCGGAACCGGATACAGCTCGCTCAGCTACCTCAAGCGACTGCCGCTCGACGCGCTGAAGATCGATCGCTCCTTCACCCAGGGCATACCGGACGATCCCAACGACACGGCCATCTGCACGACGATCATCGCCATGGCTCGGAGCCTCAACCTGGACGTCGTCGCCGAGGGCGTCGAGACACCCGAGCAGGCGGCGTTCCTGCGGGCGAACGGCTGCCGCAAGGCGCAGGGCTATTACTTCAGTCGCGCGCTGCCGGCTGCTCAGTGCCTCGGCGTGCTGCGCGGCGCACACGAGTCGACACGCGTCGCTCGTTCGTCTCGTCGCCTGATCGCCGCTCCCGGTCGCGGACGCAGCGCGTGAGCTCCACGTGGCGCCGTAGCGGCATGCGTCGTGCGTCATCGCGCGCCGGACGTTTCCGGAGGAGCAAGCATGAGGCGCATCATCGGTCTCGGCGCTGCCGGCGCACTGCTCGTGTCGCTCGGCCTTTGGGCGAGCCAGTACGAAACGAGCGCTTTGGCGCAGTCGATCGACGGCGGTTACGGATTGCCCAGCCCCATGCCGGGGTCGCCGATCGGCGATGCCGGCCTGGCGCCTGTCAACCCTGGAGCGCCGACCAACCCGAGCAATCCGGGCACCCCAGGCACCCCGGGAGCGCCCGGGTCACCCACCAACCCGGGGACGCCCGGAGCGCCTGGCAACCCGTACAGCCCGGGCACGCCGTACGGCCCGGGCACCCCGGGCACCCCCGGCACGCCCGGCAACCCGGGCACTCCGGGAGCTCCGGGCACTCCGGGCGCCCCAGGCTCTCCGGGAACCCCGGGCTCACCCAGTTACCCTGGCGCGCCCGGCAGTCCGGGCATGCCGCCGGCTCCGAGCCCGACCGTCCCCTGACGCGAGAGCCGGCGCGGACGGACGGTGCGGCGGCTCGTGGCGTCCGCGCCGTCTCCGCGCCAGGCAGG
>Ga0070738_10005993_pt1 | contig 12995 bp, 9 predicted proteins | sample Coa_R2_2_FD_66446 | JGI IMG/M metagenome (GOLD analysis project Ga0070738, IMG submission 66446) | Surface soil microbial communities from Centralia Pennsylvania, which are recovering from an underground coalmine fire - Coalmine... | ecosystem: Environmental > Terrestrial > Soil > Unclassified ... | reverse complement strand
CTTGGAGATCGTGTCGGGTTTCTCCAGGACCTGTTCGTGGGTGTCGGCTGAGCCGATGGCGTTGACGATCCCTTCGCCGACCCGGGCGATGATGGTCTCGTCGGTCGCCCCGCCCACCAGCCGGTCGAGATTGGTCCGCACCGTCACCTTCGCCTTGACCTTCAACTGGATGCCGTTCTTGGCCACGCCGTCGATCGACTGCCGTCCGGAGCTCGGGTCGGGGCAGGGGATCACCTTGGGATTGACGCTGGTCTGCACGGCCTCCAGGACGTTGCGGCCGGCCAGGTCGATCGCCGCGGCCCGCTTGTAGGACAAGGGGATGTCGGCGCGGTTGGCCGCGATCAGGGCGCGGACCACGTTGGGCACGTTGCCGCCGGCCAGGTAGTGGGCTTCCAGGGCCCGGGTGGTCAGGCCGTCCTTCTCCGACAAGCCCGCCTGGTAGGCCATGACCTTGGACCGGACGATGATATTCGGATTCACCTTGCGCAACGACATCCCGATCAGATCCAGGATGCTGATACTGGCCGAGGTCATCTTGGCCTGGATCCACAGGTTGAAATACTTGGCCAGGAAGATGCCCCCGATGATCGTGATCCCCACCAGGGCCAGGATGATGAACAAGGCGTAGGTCGGCCAGGGCGAGGGGTTTTGTTGAGCGAACAGGGTGGCGATCATGATCTCTCCTCCAGAGGGGTGGCCACGGCACGGCACGGCACGGCGGCGGGGTTGTCCCCTCGGAGCCGACGGCGAAGGTCTTCACCCGCGTCCTGATCCGGCACCGCCGGACCGAGTCAGTCCTGGACGATGCCGACGACCCTCTCAGTGTACCCGAACGCGGCAGCCCGTCGCCAACCCCCCGGGCCGGCGGTTGCGCGGAACCGGCTCCCTCCCGGCGGCCGGCCACCGGGCAACCCGGCGGATCGGCTCGATCGGTCCGGTCCGGTCCGGTCCGGTCCCGGCGGGCCGAGTCCGCCTCAGAGCTTCTTGACCACGACCCGGGCGCCTTGCACGTCGACGACCTCGACGAGGCTGTCCGACTCGACGAACGCGCCGGCGGCGGTCACGTCGATCAGGTGGTTGCCAAAGCGGGCCTTGCCGGTGGGACGCAAGGGCGAGGTGGTCCGGCCGGTCTCGCCGATCAAGAAGGCGAGCGATTCGTACCCTTCCATGACCGGCCGGGCCATCGGGTCGTCGGGCTCGACACTGGTCCAGGGCTCCGGCTTGAGGATCAAGCGGTTGAACAGCGGGAGCGAGGGGAAGTACCGCGCCAGGATGACCGCGCCGATCCCCACGGCCAGGAGCATGCCGGTCACCTGCAAGAGGGTGAAGCTCAGCTCGCGGTATTCGTAGTCGTGCGTCGGCCAGACGAAGGAATGGCTGGCCATCACGATGCTGCAAAGCATCAGCAGGATGCCGCTCATGCCAAAGATGCCGAAGCCGGGGAAGACGAAGAGCTCCAGGGCCAGGCAGACCAGCCCGATCAAGAACAGGATGATCTCCAACTGGTCGGCGGTCCCGCTGAGATAATGGCTCCAGAAGAACAGCAGGAAGGCCAGGGCCGAGGTGATCGCCGGCAAGCCGATGCCCGGCAGCTTGAACTCGATGACCAGCATGAAGACGCCGAGGAACAGGAGCACCCAGCTCACCAGGGGTTCGGTGAGGAAGGCGACGAGGGAGTCGACCCAGCCGGGCCCATCGACCCGGATCGGCCGGCCGCGCAGCCCGTAGAGACCCTTGAGTTCCTCGGCGTCCTGGACGACTTGCCCCAGGCCATAGGCGGCGGCCTCGTTGGCCGAGACGGTGAGCACCGAGCCGGGTTCCTTGCGGACGGCGATCTGCTGGTACCGACCCGGCTCGTTCTGGATGTCCGCCTGGAGGATCAGCCGGGTGGCGCCGGTCTTGGAGTCCCTGGCCTCGAGGACCTCGGTATTGGGATCGACCATCGCCCGCGCCACCGCCTCGGGGTGCCCCCGCAGCCGCGCCAGCAAGGCGGCCTTCCCCGCCAGGAGCTGGATCTCGCGGTCGGCCAGATCCTGGCCGTTGTGTCCCTTGAGGATCCGCTGGACGTCGCCCATCCGCGCCGCCCGCTTGAAGACGATGTCGCGGCAGGCCAGGGGCAAGAGGGCCGCCACGCCCAGGGCGCGATCCTCGATGTAGGCGACGGTCTTCATGTCCTTGACCTCGGAGATCAGGTCGGCCAGGCCATCGGCGACCGTCTCACTGCCTCCCGGGCTGTTGATCTCCAGGACCATCAGGTTGATCTTGTCGCGGCGGGCCTGCTCCAGGCTCCGCTTGAGGTACAAGTGCATCACCGGGTCCAGGGGCCCTTCGAGCCGGACCCACGCCGGGCGGATCAACTGACCCAAGGTCGGGTCGTCGACAGCCGAATGACCGGCGATCTGGTAGGCGGCGGCCAGTTCCGCCGGCGAGTCGGCGGTCAGCTTGCAGAATCCCTCCTGGCGCGCCCGCCCGGCGGTGAGCACGCCGCGCCGGCCCTCCCAGGCCGGCTGCTCCTCGATCACCTGGTGCGACTTGAGGAACTCGGGCAGGTTCTCGGCCAGGATGTAGCGCACGGTCTTGTCGGCCGTGCGAACCAGCCGCAGGTCGGCATCGCGATCGAGCATGCCCAGCAAGAGATCGGGATCGCGGGCCTTCCGCACGGCCAGGTCGTGGACCACCCCGCGATAGGCGGCGTGGACGTGCTGGCCCTCGGGGGTGATCGGGCCCAGGGTCGCCGTCGGGCCCATCACAATTTCGGAGCAGGCGACCACCGGCAAGACGGCATAGCCGGACAGCGGCTGCGGCACGAAGGCGACGGTCAGCTTGGCACCGCTCAGCTCATGGGAGATCAGGTTGGCCAGATCCACGCTCGCGCCGAAGCTGCTGCTGCCGGGCGCGCTCTCTCCCGGGATGAATTCGAAGACCAGGATCGGCCGCTGGCCGCGCTCGGCCGTGGCGCTGGAGTCGATCAGTTGCCGGGCCCCCGCCTTGATCCGCTCGACCGTCTCGGAGGTGATCGGCTCGGTTACGGTGAAGAATTGACCAGGAGTCTCCTCGGCCCGGGGGGCGGGACCTTGGGCCGCCGCCGTCACGCCCACGATCAAGTGAACCAGCAGCAGACGTGCCAGCAGGGGCCACACCCTCTCGCGGCGATGGGCAGCGCGGGAGCGAATCATTGCTGTCGACTCCCTCCGAGAGTCGGACGCACTCCGGCCGCAGCCACCATCGCCGCGGCGAATCCAGCAATCCGACCGCCTCCGGTCGGGCCGTTAGGCCGCCGCACGCTGCCGGCGCAGGCCGAAGGAATCGAGTGGCTCATCAGGGGTGATTATAAGCGAGCCGCGGAAAACGGTCAAACTGGCGCGGGGTGGGAATCGTGGTTCCCGCGTGGTCCGGAACAACCCCACACCCTGGACCGGCCGAGGCGCGGGCGGCCTCGGCCGGCCCTGGCGCGGGACCCCAATCTCAGCCGTGTCCGAGGCATCGGTTCTCAGCGCTGCTGCCGATCGGCCCCCGCCGGTCGCAGGGCGGGCTGACGCTCGGGGACGGCGCCGTCGCCACGGGGCCGGCCCTGGGCATCGGGGTTGCGCACCACTTTCCAGGGCGGCCGCCGGTCCGAGGGATCGCGGCGGGGAACACCCCCCTGGAAGTACCGGTCATCGAACTCCTTGTTCGCCTGGGTGCCCCAGAGCGTGAAGTCCTTGGTGCTCTTGCCGTCGGGAGCGAACAACACGATCCGAAACGGCAGCAGGTACTTGCGGTCCAGGAAGATCCAGGCCGCCTTGAAGCTCTCCTTGTCCTCCGGCAGCCGCGGTTGAATGACCACGAAGTAGTAGTCCGGCTTCTCCCCCTCCAGGCTCAGGAAGTAACGTCGCTCCGCCTCCTGGGCCTTCATGTTGAACAGGAACGGCAGGGGCCCTTCGTCCAGCGCCCGCTTCCGCTCTTCCTTGGCCAGGGGATAGACAAAGACCTGCCGCAGGTCATGGAGGTATTGCCAGACCTCCCTGCCGGTGCAAACGATGGTCTCATGGGGAGTCGAGACCGGCTTGCCGTCCTTGGGGTTAACCACCGGGACCTGCTTCCCCTTGGCATCCTTGGTGGTCTTGACCTTGTTGAAGTTGAGGTAAGCCAGCTCCGGCTTCTTGAAGACGGCCCGTCCCTCAAACCGAAGCTCCTCGTTCCAGGCTGGGGCCAGGTCGATCCGGTTGATGTGCACGTCCAGCGTCTTCAGCTTCTTGCTCTGGCCTTCCCAGGCCTTGAGCAGCCACTGCATCCGGGCCGCTTTCCCTCCCGGAGCCCCGGCGGCTCCCGCCTGCGCTGGGACCCGGGCCCCAGCCCCCTGGGCTCGATCGTCACCGCGCTCCTGGGCCAGGACCAAGGCGAAGCTGCTGGTGAACACGGCACCCAAGACGGCCAAGAGAGAGGATCTCGATCGTCGCATGGCCCATCTTCCTCCTTGAAATCGGCGCGAGCCCAGGGGGCTCTCCGGCGACATGGGAATCGCGGCTCTCCCACCGGTCCCGGCGCGGACCCTACCATAGTTCGCTTCGGCCCACCAGAGCATCGTGACAGTTCCTTATCCCGGAATCCTGATCAATCCCGACCAACGTCGCCGCGCCACGATCCCGGACCACTGAACAACCTCGGTCAGGCTTTCAGCCGGACCTTTCCGGGATGTCCGGCTGAAAGCCTGACCTACGCAAACAGAGTGGGCAAGGCCGCCTTAACGTCGGGCAGAAGCCCCTTCCCAACACAGCAAACCGCGCCTCATGCCACCGCGCTTCGCGCTGCCCAGGTTTCCTATGTTCCCGGATCAGGTTGAATCTCGGGTTCGCCTAGGGAGCGGCATGCTGTTTGCTAAGGGTAAGGTCGAAGAGGCGTTGGTTTTCGCGAGGCCAGTGGAACAGAGGAGATTGAGGATGCATCCGCAACCCATTCGGGAGATTGCTCCCCCGGCGTGGCCCTTGCCGTTGATCGCCAGCCAGCCGCGGGGGCCGCGCCGCGGAACTTGACGTCCCTGGGCTCTCGGGTACCATAAACGGGGTGGCTCTGTCCGCAAGCGGGCGGAAGCCGGGAATGGCCGTGCCGTGATGTCCGAGAGTACGAGACGCAGGGATGTCGTCGCTGGAACGACCCAAGCTTCGTCCACTATCGGCGCGCCGGATTGAACACCAGGGGCAATCCTTGGTGATGCTCGAGGATCCCTCGGGCGTCGTGCCGCAGCCGGTCTTGATTCCCATCGACGGTTATGCTCATGTCGTGCGGCACTTCAACGGCCTGACCTCCCTGCTGGATATCCAGGCCCGGACCATGCGGGCGACCGGGCAACTGCTGGCGCTGAAGGACCTGGAGGACCTGGTCCGGCGGTTTGATGAAGCGATGCTGATCGAAGGGCCCGCCTTCGCCCGGTTCCACCAGCAGTACCGCGAATCGGGGCGGCGGCCGGCGGCCCTGGCGGGCCGGTCGTATGCGGCCACGCTCCGGGCGCTGCGAGCCCAGTTGGAGCAGTTCTTCGTGGGGGCCCACGGCGCCGGCGTGCCGGTCGCCGACGGCGGACGCGGCGCGCCGGGATTCCGCGGCATCCTCAGCCCGCACATCGACTTCCAGCGCGGAGGGCCGGTCTACACCTGGTCGTACCGCGAGCTGGTGGAACGGTCGCACGCCGACATTTTCGTCATCCTGGGGGTTGCCCACCAGTATTGCCGGCGCCGGTTCGTCCTGACGCACAAGGACTTCGAGACGCCCCTGGGCGTGGTCCCCACCGAGCGGACTTATGTCGATCAGATCGCCGCGATGGCCGGACGCGACTGGTTCGACGATGAGCTCTCGCATCGGACCGAGCACTCGATCGAGTTCCAGGTGGTGTTCCTCCAGTACGTGCTGGGGGGCCGTCGGGATTTCTCGATCGTGCCGATCCTGGTCGGTTCCTTCCACGACCTGATGGAGCGGGGCGTCGACCCGATCGACGACCCCGAGGTGCGGCAGTTCGTGGAGACGCTGCGCGCCGTCGAGGCGGGCCGCGGGCCGCGGGTGGCCTATATCGGGGGCATCGACCTGTGCCACGTGGGCCCGGAATTCGGCGACCCCCACCCGGTTGACCCGGCGCTCCAGGAGCAAGTCCGGCGGTTCGATGGCGCCCTGCTCGATCGAGCGGCGGCCGGCGATGCCCGGGGCTGGTTCCGCACGGCGGCCGGCGTGGGCAACCGCTGGCGGGTCTGCGGCCTGGCCGCGACGTATACCTTCTTACATGCCATCGGCCCGGCGCGGGGCCGGCTGCTCCGCTACGACCAGGCCCTCGACGAGCGCCGCACCTGCTGCGTGAGCTTCGCCAGCATGGCGTTCCACCGCCTCGAGTCCCCGATCACAACCCACCATGTCGAGCTTGCCCTCCCTGCCTGAGGACCCGGAGCGCGCCGTCCTGACCCAGGCCGGTCCCGAGCCGGCGCGCGCGCCCTGCCCGGCCCCCGCCAACTTCCGGGCGGAAGTCGCGCGCTATGACGCCGCGGCCGAGCTGGGCCGCTGGGAGGGCCCGCGGTATCGAATGACCTACCGGATCCTCGGGGAGGGCCCGCCCCTGGTCCTGATCCCGGGGATCGCCTCCAGCTATCGCGTCTACGCCCTCCTGCTCAACCGGCTGGGCGAGCACTTCCGGACGATCCTCTATGACTACCCGGGCGAGAATCCGGACGACCATGCTCGGCTCGGACCAATTACCCACGACCATCTCGTTGACGACCTCTTTGGGCTGATCGACCACCTCCACATCGGCCGCGCTTTCCTGGTCGGCCTGTCGTTCGGCTCGACGATCGCGCTGAAGGCCCTCCATCGGGAGCCGGGGCGGTTCCCGAGGGCTGCCCTGCAAGGGGGGTTCGCCTACCGCCATTTCTCCGCGGCCGAGCGCTGGGCGCTGCGCCTGGGACGGCTCGTCCCGGGGAACGTCTCCCGATTACCCCTGCGCCGGACGGTCCTGGCCTATAACAGCCGGCTCGAGTTTCCGTCGCTGCTGGACGACCGCTGGGACTTCTACCTCGAGCAGAACGGCCTGACGCCGATCCGCGCCCTGGCCCATCGCGTCGACCTGCTGACCCGTCTGAACCTCCGGCCGATCCTCGGGGCGATTCCCGCCGAAGTCCTCTTGCTCCAGGGGAACGAGGACCGGATTGTCCCTCAGCGCGACTTCGAGGTGCTGAAGGCCGCGCTTCCCCGGGCCGAGGCCGTGGTCCTGCCGACCGTCGGTCACCAGCCGCACCTGACTCATGCCGAGGTCCTGGCCCAACTGATCCACCAGTGGCTGCTGCCCTGCGCCGGTGGGCCGGGAGGTTGCGACGGGACCAGTGGGAACGCGTGCAGCGGAAAACCCGATTCATGCCTCGCTTCGCAGACTACCACCGGACCGTGATCGGCTATCACGGGACCCGTCGCTCCACCGCTCTGGGCATCGTCCAGGGGCTGGATTCGTTCAAGCCCAGTGCCAATGACGACGACTGGCTCGGGCACGGATTCTATTTCTGGGAATACGCGCCAAAGCAGGCTTGGGCCTGGGCGGAACAAAGGCGGAAGGGCCAGGGTTGGCCTGAAGTGGTCGCAGCGGTTGAGCTCAGCGCTTGTTCCGGCCTCGGGGTCGTCGCAGCTTGGCCTCCAGCTCGCGGATCCGCGCCTCGGCGGCGGCGCGGGCCTCGGCATGGGCCCGCGCCTCGGCCTCGGCGGCGGCGCGGGCCTGGGCCTCGGCCTCGCGAGCCCGGTTCACGGCCGTCTAATCACCGATCTCCTGGTTGGTCGCCGGGTCGATCAGGACGACTCGATCCCCACCCGTCCCGGGGTCCACTCGCACGCCGAGCCACAAGCCCACCGGTTTGAGCCACGCCCGACCGTGCTCGTCCAACGCCACACGCTCGTAGTCCTTCCCTTTCAACCGGTAGACGATCAGCGTCAACCGCCGCTTGCCGTCGAGCTCGTGCGCATCGGCGATCACGTGGTGCGGCACCTTGGCCCGCGCGTACTGCTTGACCTGGGTCTTGACGTCGTTGACCCGCGTGTCCGGTGACGTGACCTCGATGATCAACCTCGGCCGGACCTTCTCGATCTTGACGCCGAACGTCTTCCAGTCCTTCCTCTGCTTCACGGCGAAGATCACGGCGAGGTCGGGGCTATATGGTGCCTCAGTCGGGGAACGTCCCAGAAGATCCCGCAGTCGGAGAAGACGGCGACCGAGTCGTCCTCGGCGTACCGCGCCTTGTGCACGTCCCTCAAGTAGGTGCGATCGTCGGTATGAGGATCGGTCAGCACATGAACGTCTCCGAACCGGGGATGGAGCACATCCGCCAAGGTCAACGGGACGCGTTTCCCGCGCACGCGGCCGTCGGGGAGCTTCCGCCGCACCTCGCGGTAGCCGTACCGGAACGACGCCTTGCGGGAATCGGGGACCGTGCTCATGATGGCTCCCCGGACGGCGGAACGGACACGACCTCTTCCCCACCGCTGCTGAACCTACCACAATTCGGCGGCCGTGTCCTGCTGGCTTGCCGGCCGGATGGGGATTACAATATCCGTACTTGGGTCCGAGGCCGAAGGTCTTCGGACATCGAAGCGGCCCGTGCTGGAAGGACGCCGAGGTTGAGCGACGCCCGTTCCAAGCTGGTGATCCTGGGGATCGGCGATGACGGGCTGGCCGGCTTGACCGAGTCGGCGCGGCGGATCGTCACGTCGGCCGATGTGATCCTCGGGGCGCCGTCGATCTTGAAGCTGCTGGAGTCGGTCCCCGCGCGGAAGCAGGCGCTGGAGCCGGACATGAGCCTGGCGCTGCGGCAGGTCCGCGAGGCGTTGCAGACACCGCACCCGGTGCTGGTCTCCGGGGGCGATCCGCTCTTCTACGGGGTGGCGCGGTATCTCTGCGACCGGCTGGGCAAGGACCTCTTCGAGGTCGTGCCCCATGTCAGCAGCATGCAACTGGCCTTCGCCCGGATCAAGGAGAGCTGGGAGGATGCCTACCTGACCAATCTCGCCGGCCGACCGATCGAGGCCGTGATCGACCGGATCCGGACCGCCGAGAAGATCGGGCTGTTCTCCAGCGACGAGTGCCCGCCGTCGCGGCTGGCCCGCGAGCTGCTCGAGCGGGGGATCGACTATTTCCGGGCCTACGTCTGCGAGAACCTGGGCTCGCCGGACGAGCGGGTCACCCAGTGCGAGCTGGGCGACCTGGTGGGCCTGGATTTCAATCCGCTGCACGTGTTGATCTTGATCCGCAAGCCCAACCGCCCGGACCGGGCCGGCCGCGCCAGCGGGCACCGCCTCTTCGGCAATCCCGACGACGCCTTCGCCCAGTCGCTGCCCAAGCGGGGACTGATCACCCAGGCGGAGGTCCGGTCCATCGCACTGGCGCAACTGGACATCCGGGCGACCAGCATCGTCTGGGACATCGGGGCCGGCTCGGGCTCGGTGGCCATCGAGGCCGCCCAACTGGCCGATCAAGGCATGGTCTACGCCATCGAGCCGGAGCCGGCCGACGTCGCGTTGATCCAGGCCAACGCGGCGGCCTTCGGCGTCCCGAACGTCCGGACCGTCGCCGGGCGCGCCCCCGAGGTGCTGGCGACGCTCCCCGAGCCCGACGCCGTCTTCGTGGGGGGAACCGGCCGGCAAGTCGATCTGGTCCTCAGCGCGGCCTACGCCCGGCTCGGCCAGGGGGGAAACCTGGCCGTCAACGTCGCCACCATCGAGGCCCTGGTGACCGCCTACCACACCCTCAAGGGCCTGGCCGGCGCCGTGCGGGTCTGGAACGTGACGATCGCGCGCGGGATCGAGCAAATGGACCGCCTCCGGTTCGAGGCGATCGCTCCCAGCTTCCTCCTGGCCGTCACCAAGAAGGACCCCAGTGATGACTGAGCGCATCCCTCCCGGGGCGACCGGCGGCGCCCCGACCCGCCGGGTCGCCAACTTTGATCGCACGGCCCGGTTGTGAAGAAGCGGTGAGATCGATTATATTCGATGAGTGGCGGATCCCGTGGTCTGGTTCGCGAGGTGAGCAGTCGCATGGCCGAGTCGCAGGACCCGGAGCTCGACCTGATCGCGGTCGGTGCTCATCCCGACGATATCGAGATCGCCTGCGGTGGCACGCTGGCTCGGCTGGCCCGGAAAGGTTACGCTGTGGGGATCGTCGACCTGACCGACGGCGAGCCGACCCCGCACTCGCCGGGACCCGATGTCCGGCTGGCCGAGGCCCAGCGGGCCGCGGCGATCCTGGGGGTGGTGACACGGATCAATCTCAACCTCCCCAACCGCCGGCTGTTTGATACCTTTGAGGCGCGGATCGCCTTGGCCAAGGTCTTCCGACGGCACAAGCCCAAGGTCGTGCTGGGTTTCGGGGGCAAGACGGCGATGGCCTCACCCGATCACTATCAGGCCATGCTGATCACCGACGCAGCCGTCTTCTATAGCCGGCTGACCAAGTGGGAGGAGTCCTTCGACGGCCTCCCCACCCATACGATCAGCAACCAGTTGAGCTTCCCGATCGCCTTGCATGGATTGGACTTGCCCGAGGCATCCGGTTACATTGTGGCCGACATCGGACCAACCCTGGAGGTCAAGCTCCAGGCCATTGGCTGTTACCAGACTCAGTTTCCCGCCAGCAAGGCGGGAATCTTCCGTGCGGTCGAAACCATGAACCGCTATCATGGCTTGACGGCGGGCTTTGAGGCGGGCGAGCTGTTCATGACATATCGCTCCGTCGGGGTCGAGGATCTGATGCGATGGGCCAGCCCGGCTCATGCGCGAGCCTGAGCCGGAGTCGACGGCCATGAAGGCCAAGGCGGTTGCGGTGAGCGCGCAGACGGTATTATTGAGCTGGATGAGGGGTCTGTTCCGCAAGGGTGGATCTGAGGCGGGCGCGCGGATGCGGCTATCACGCTGGATGAAATGGCTCTGGGGCAAGGCACCAGCCCAGGATGATCCCGAGGCGACCGAGGAGTTCGCCACCATGTCGTCATTCACCCTCTTGCCGGGCCAGCTCAAACTGCGGGTCGGCGTCGTGTCGGTTCGGGGGAACTATCGGGATCATAACGAGGACAATTTCTACGTCCCCGGGCGGCGGTCGGTCCGGCATGACAGCAGCTCGGACAGTCAGAGCGAGATGGCCGCCGTGACGCTGGAGCCGGCCAACACGCTGTTCATCGTGGCCGACGGGATGGGCGGACAGCAAGCCGGCGAGCAAGCCAGCCTGATGGCGGTCGAGCTGATCCCCCGGGCGATCGCCCGGCGGCTGGCCCCCGAGGAGACCGAGCCCAACCGGATCAAGGAAGCGATCCGGGATGCCGTGGCCGAGGTCAACCAGGAGATCCTGGGCAGCTCCGGGACGGTCACCGAGTTCAGCAACATGGGCACGACCGTGGTCCTGGCCCAGTTCCGCAACGATCGGGTCTTCGTGGCCGGGATCGGCGACTCCCGCGCCTATCGGCTGCGGGATGGTCGGTTGGACCGCTTGACCAAGGACCACTCGCTGGCCGACGCCCTGCTGGAAGCGGGGACGATCTCCCCCGAGGAGCTCTCGACCCACAAGTTCAAGAACGTGCTCTATCTCTACCTGGGGAGCAAGGATGCCCGCGGCGGCCCGGAAGACGTCCGGGTGCTGGACGTCCGGCCGGGGGACCGGCTGTTGATGGCCAGCGATGGACTGACCGGCGTGGTCCCCGATACCGAGTTGTGCCGGGTCCTGGCCACGGTCGACGACCCCCAGCAAGCCGCCGTGACCCTCAAGGACATGGCGCTGGCGAATGACTCCAAGGACAACGTCACCTGCCTGATCATCCACGCCGTCGCCCAGCAGGATTCCGCGGTCCCGGCCGCCTGACTGGGGCCGCGTGGCCCTGGCATCATCCCGTGGATGCCCCGGTCGAACCGGGGCCGAGCGACCATGCCTCGTCTGGAGGAGTTCGCCGCCGACGTCATCCGCTCGGGACTGGTCCCGGCCGACGTGGTGGCGCGGCTCCAGGCCGAACTGCCGCCGGGCCCCCCCGGCCAGGACGCCGTCCCCCTGGCCCGGCGGTTGATCCAGGACCGGCTGCTGACCCCGTTCCAGGCGCGCAAGCTCCTCAATGGCAAGATCAAAGGCTTGATCCTGGGCGGCTATCGCCTGCTCCGCCCCCTGGGTGAGGGGGGCATGGGGAAGGTCTACCTGGCCGCCAACGACCAGGGGGACCAGGTGGCCATCAAGGTCCTGCCACCCCGCAAGGCGATCGAGGATGAGAATTCCCTGGCGCGGTTCCGCCGCGAGATGGAGCTCTCGCGCCGCTGCACCCACCCCAACCTGGCCCGGACCCTGGCCGTCGGGAGGGAAGAGGACGTCCATTTCATGGTGATGGAGTACATCCCCGGCGCCAGCCTTTACGACCTGGTGAGGAGTCCGGCAGCCGGCCCGCTGCGCGTCCCCGACGCCGCCCGGCTGTTCCTCAAGCTGGTCGACGGCCTGGACGCGGCCCACCGCGCCGGGCTGGTCCACCGCGACCTCAAGCCCTCGAACGTCATGATCACTCCCGACGGCGACGTCAAGATCCTGGACCTGGGGCTGGCCCGCGCCCTCGATGATGAGAAGGGCCTGACCCGGGCCAATACCGTGCTCGGGACGCTGGACTATGCCAGCCCGGAGCAGCTCCGCGACGCCACCAAGGCCGATCGCCGCAGCGACCTCTACAGCCTGGGCTGCACCCTCTACTTCGCCCTGGCAGGGAGGGCCCCCTTCGAAGGGGGCGATATGATCAACAAGATCTTCAAGCAGCGGATGGAGGATCCGCCGCCGTTGGAGACCGTGGCGCGGGGGGTCCCGGCGGCGTTCGCCGCCCTGGTCCGCAAGCTCATGAGCAAGAAGCCCCAGGAGCGCTACCAGGACTGCGGCGAGCTCCGGGCCGACCTGCTGCGCTGGACCGACCCGGCGCGGGTCCATGCCATCCTCGGCGCCGAGGCCGACGCCGCCCGGAGCTTCCGCCCCCCGCCCCCCCTGCTCGACGAGG
>Ga0070738_10005992_pt1 | contig 12996 bp, 5 predicted proteins | sample Coa_R2_2_FD_66446 | JGI IMG/M metagenome (GOLD analysis project Ga0070738, IMG submission 66446) | Surface soil microbial communities from Centralia Pennsylvania, which are recovering from an underground coalmine fire - Coalmine... | ecosystem: Environmental > Terrestrial > Soil > Unclassified ... | reverse complement strand
GGATTCAAACGGAAATTCGATATCAGGTGCATTTCCTGCTGTAGCAGTGAACTATCCCTACACTTTTAACGTCACCGGAATAACTGCTAATCCTGCATTGGCTACGGGCACATTCAACACGGCCGGCGTGGGCAATGCGATTCTGACGCCCTCCACCACAGGACCGGGCACGATAAGCGTAACCTTTGACAATCAGACAGACAAAATTAATTTTACTGCGGCGTCAGCCACAACAACTTCGCTGTCAATCGCAGCTAATCCGGGCCTCACCTATTTATATGGACAGCCATCCAGCTTCTCTGTGCAACTCGCGCCCAGTAATGCGACAGGGATTACTGCTTCTGATTTCAGCGTGAAGTTGGATGGTTCTTCAACAGGATATAGCCTGACATTGATAAGTAATAACAACTATCAAATCAGCGGACCATTCAATGCGCTTGCGCCAGGAAAACATACGCTCTCTGTCACATTTGCGGGGACAACAGATTTCAGCAGCAGCAGCACATCTGCCGGCCTGACCGTCAATGCCGGAACTGTAACTCTCAGTGATACAGTTACTCCGACTAACCCCGTTCAGGGACAGGGTGGGACTGTCAAGGTAACGGTGACTGCTGTTGGAATTGGCGCAGGGCCTACCGGTTCCATTACATATGCGTTTAATGGAGGCAATTCGCAGAGTGCAACTCTTTCAGGTGGAGTTGCGAACATAACAATTCCGACTATTATTCCGACTGGCGGCAATTCCCTTTCACTCAGCTATAGTGGAGACACCAATTATGTGCCGGCATCGTCGTCGTTACCCCTCACTATTCTCGGCAGATCGCAGACGACGATCACATCCTTGACTGCTACGGCTGCTCAGATCAATGTCTTCGGCTTTGGCTTTACTGCGCCAAGCGGGCAGCTTGCATTTAATGATGTGACTTCGGGGAATCCTGTCACTGGACCTGTAATATTGAACACTGCAACGGCAACTCCTTCACTGTCATCACAAAAAACCACAAGCACTGGCACTTTTCCTGTCTGGACGGAGCTGGCTGATCTGAATGGAGACGGCAATCCCGACCTGATTACATCGATATTTGGTACTGATTCAGTTGCCGTGCAACTGGGTCACGGTGATGGCACGTTTGGGCCAGCAACATCCATCCTGATTGCCGCTGGATTCGGCCCCGCGGAGGTTCATGCTGTGAGTCTTCGCGGCAACGGAACTCTGGACTTGATTGCCGGGAGCTTCAATACCAATCAGATAGCGGTCCTGCTCGGAAATGGCGATGGCACATTTCAAACGCCTGCTGTTTACGCGGTTGGCACTGCGTCCAATACACCCACTTCGTTGACGAGCGGAGATTTTAATGATGATGGAAATCTCGATGTCGCAGTCTCAAATACAGAGGACAATACAGTCAGCGTTTTGATAGGCAACGGCACCGGCACCCTTACACCTATGGGTACTGCTATCCATGTAGGAAACACTCCTGAAGCTATTCGCGCAGGCGACTTCAACGACGATGGTTTTTCTGACCTGGCTGTCGCCAATTATCATGATGGAGCCGTCAGCATACTGTTGAACAACCAGGATGAAACGTTCAGCGCAAATGCAATAACAACTGGAACAGGACCACAGGCCCTCGCTATTACGGGCAGCGGCAGTAATCAATTGATTGCAGTCGCGAATTTCGGCAGCAATAACGTAAGCATTCTTAAGAACAACGGCAGCGGAGTATTTACTGCACAAACGCTTGTAAATGTCGGAAAGGGGCCGGACGAGGTGAGATTTATCGACATAAACGGAGACTCCATACCCGACCTGATTGTGGCCAACTACACGGATGGCACGCTTACATTAGCGACAGGCAACGCAGGGGGGCTATACAGCATACATGGTCCATTTCTTATTGGAACTAAGCCATATTCCGCAGCAGCGACTGACATCGATAAAACAGGAACGCCCGATATCGTGGTTGCCAACACTTTCAGCAACAACACAGGTGTGCTGCTGAGCGGCACTCAAATCACCGTTCCTTATACCGGGCTTTCTCTACCGGCTGGAAATACTCTCAATGCAGCCTACTCCCCTGATGGCAGCAGTAAATATGGAACCAGCACTTCCCCCAATGTAGTTGCTCCTTAACTGCGGGGCTTAGCTCGCATATAAATGTCATGGAAAGGTCTTCATCGCTATGTTGGAAAAGCCAGAACAACTAAACGTCAGCCCCGAAGGGGACAAGGAAGAAAATACAACCAGACGGGAATTGATCGAGAAATACGCAAAATATGCGATAGCAACCGCACCTTTGTTGCTGTTTGTATCCAAAGCGCAAGCCATTCACAGCAAACCGTAATATGGGTTAGACGAAGCGCGGAAAAGCAACTCGCAATGCTCGCTTGATTCCGTACTTCGCTATCAGGCGCAATGGCCGCATCAACAGAGCGAAGGTGCGTGGAATGCGATGACGCGCCGTCCACTTATAATCTTCGCTGGTAGGTTGAAAAAAACTCGCCCTGCGGAGCCAACGCTTGCTCGTGCGTGTTTCGGTCAGCAGATAAAGTCGCCAGATTTCCGGATCGCGAATGGTTCCGTTTTCTCCTGCTATCAGTCGCTGAGCCGCAAGTTGGGCCGCATGGAAGGCAGCAGGCAATTCCGCCAGCAGCATGACGAGAGATTGTGGAACGCGATCCGGGCAAACTTCAAGAAGCAGGGAGCAGCCAATCAATGCTGCTTGCTCCAGGCCCTGCTCCCTTGCCTGCTGCATGAGTTCCCTCAAAGAACATCCCTCCATCCTGTTTAGCGCGAGTGCCAGATCGAGAACCCAAAGCAGTTTTGCGAAGCCATGCTTCAACCCGTGCAGCAAAAGATAAAGGGCCAAGTCGTTTTCGCACATTGCTTTTGCCGGCTGGCCGCGAAATGTCTTATCTACAGTTCTCTTCCACATTCCCTCCAGATCGAATGAGAAAGAACGTGGCGATGCGATATCAAAATGCAATTCAAGAAGAATGCCATCACGCACGAACTTGTGCTGATAGTCATCGGCGGGCGCGGATGAAGTCCAGCCCGTCTCTATCAGTAGCTTCTCTGCGCGGTCAAACAGGCCAGGATGCACCAGTAAATCTATATCCGTGCATGGCCGCATCGTAATGTCGCTATAGAGCAACTCGGCCAACATAGGGCCTTTTAAAGGCATAACATCTATGGACTGGCGCGCGAAATGCTTCAGTACCTGATGCAGGATGGTTGCCAGCCTTTCACTACGCGCCTGAGATTCACGAACAGCATTTATGAAAAATTCTGGTACATAACTGCCGCTGGATACCAGCGCTTTATGTACGAGAGGCAGCAATCCATGATTCTCTGCGAATTCCTGCAATGTTGGCCAGTTGATATTCTCAGGAACGAGGATCGGCGAACCGCGTACACATTGAATAAGCAGTTCAGCTTCCCGCAAATCCGAGCTACTGACGGCATGTTCTTTTACAGTTGAATCCATTGCAGACACTCGCGAAAAGCAGCATACCGCACAAGCGACTTGCTTTGTGCTTTATATTGAAACGGCCAACAGAGCGATTGCGGAAACGCTCATAATTCCGGCGCAAATCCATCCCAGAATTTTCATACGTAGCGAATTTACACGGTTTCCCATGACCTTTCGATCGCTGGTCAGCAGGACGACCATGATCACCAAAGGGGGCGCGAGCATTCCATTTAAAATGGCCGACCAGAACAGCATTTTGACTGCATTGAATCCCGCGAAATCGAAGGCGAGACCGATGAGTATTGCAATGGCGATGACGGAATAAAATTTGCCGGCGAGGCGCGGTTTGGCATTTAACGAAGCCGGGTTCCATCTGGCGCCTTCCGCAATAACATATGCTGAAGAGCCGGCAAGCACCGGCACGGCGAGCATGCCGGTGCCAATAATTCCAATTGTAAAAAGCCAATATGCGCCTGCACCCGCCAGTGGTTTCAGGGCTTCCGCGGCCTGTTTCGCTGTCTCGATGTTCTTGGCACCATGGGCGTTGAGTGTTGCTGCCGTGGTGAGGATGAGGAAGTACATGATCATGTTCGAGAGCAACATACCTGTAATCACATCCTTTTTAGCAACTCTTAGTTCTCTATTTGTGGAGCCGCGCCTCTGGGCCACGGTCATTTTGCCGCGATCTCTGTCCTCTTCTACTTCCTGGCCTGCCTGCCAGAAGAATAAATATGGCGAAATAGTTGTCCCCAAAAGCCCCACAATGACCGAGATGTAGTCCTTGCTCCATTCAAAATGCGGAATGACCGTTGCTTTCGCTACAGCAATCCAATCCGGATGAACTAAAAATGCAGTGAATACATACGCAAACAGCACCACGGTCAGCCATTTAAAGATTCGGGCCATCTGCCGGTAAGAAGTCCAGAAGACAAGCACAATAATCAAAAAGGCAAATGCCGGCGTGAGGAAATAAGCGCGAATTCCGGTGACCATCTGCATAGCATCGGCCATGCCGGCAAGATCGGCGCCGATATTGAAGACATTTGCAACAATTACCAGCGCGCTTGCGAACCATAATATCCAGCGGGAATAGCGGGTGCGGATGACGCTTGCCAGACCGCAACCCGTCACCATTCCGAGACGCGCGCACATGAGCTGCACCGCTGCCATCAATGGAAAAGTGAGCAGCGCGGTCCAGAGAGTTGCATAGCCGTACGACGCGCCTGCAACCGAATATGTAGAGATGCCGGATGGATCGTCGTCTGCCGCCCCTGTCACCAGACCAGGACCCAGCTCGGTCAGAAAACGTTGCAGGCCCGATTGATTCGCCTCAGGCAACAGATTCCGCAGACGTGTCAGCGCGCGCATTTTACGGTCGCGCCACAGTATTTCTCAGGATTTCAGCAACCTTCTCGCAAAGGGACACAGGCCCCTCGAGCTTGCTTAAAAACAGGTCGATGTTCGACTTATCTGCTGGTTCTTCATTTACTCCTGAAAAGAGGATGACCGGAAGTTTGGGATTTCGAATCTTTATCTCGCGGGCCAGCTCTGCTCCGTTTATCCCAGGCATCAGCAGATCAGTGAGAACCAGGTCGACCGATTGCAACGTGAGAATTCCGAGGGCCGCCTCAGCGGAATTCGCAGGAACGACATAATATCCAGCCTTTTCCAGTACGCGCGAGCGAACAAGGAGAGAGGTGGGTTCATCATCCACACACAAAATTACGTACTTTCGTGTCGTCACAGTCGTTTGGCTGTACTTCAACTACTCATTGCGCTGTACGCGCTGGCCGTATCCGGCACCGATACCGCAGCATGCCCAGGCAGCATAACCTGGAAGCATGTGGTATATCCACTCGATTGCCGGACGCTCCGAAAACAGATTTTTCCTTCGTACTTTTGCACGATTCCTTTGCTGATCCATAGCCCAAGCCCGGTCCCCTTTGTAGATTTCGTGGTGAAAAAGGGCTCAAATAATTCTCTGGCATGCTCAGGACTGATACCGGAACCGGTATCAATGATGGAAACAGAAACTTTAGGCTTCATTGTCCTGGTATCAAAACGTTTGCGCACATTGATTCGCAGATGGCCGCCCTCGGGCATGGATTGGATCGCATTGACAATCAAGTTCATGAAGACCTGCCTGAACTCGCCCGGAAATCCATGAACAGTCGCTTCCGCAGCATAGCGCTTCTCAAGTGTGATCCCCTGAAGTTGAATATTTCTGGATTGCAGCTCGAGCACATTGTCGAGCACCTCAGCAATAGAAACGGTTACGGGCTGCTGGGACTCACGGTAAAAGCTCAGGGTCTGTTTCACAATATGAGCGACCCGCACCAATTCCTGTTCAGCCATGCGCGTATATTCCGACGCTTCAGCATCCAGTGACGTATGGTTGCGCAATAAATGGAATATGTTAAGAATCGCCTCCAACGGATTATTGATTTCATGCGCGATAATTCCGGCGACCCTTCCCATAGCCGCCATTTTTTCAGCATTACGCAATACCTCTTCAGCGCGAAGAGTGGCAGTGATGTCACGGACTGTCTCAAGCACAACTGAAGGCGATCCGGTTTTATCTTTTTTCACTACCTTTCTGCAAGCTGCCGTAATTTCACGACCATCCCGTGTACGTTGATGAAGATTGCCTTCCCACCTTCCCGTTATAGCCAGCGATGATTGCACCTCGCTGAAAGAAGAAGGAAACCGGGTCGCCAGCATCGCATGCAAATCTTTACCAAGTATCTCTTCTCGCCGCCAGCCGTATATATTTTCTGCGCCGGAATTCCAGAAACGCGTAAGGCCGTTCATATCGCGGACAATGATGGCATCTGACGCGAGGTCAAGAAGATCAGCACGCTCGCTCAACTCTTCCGTTCTCTCCGCCACCCGTTGTTCAAGCTGGCGGTTCAGCGCTTCCAGCTGGCGGCGTTTGCGATGCAGCTCAGCAAAGACGCTGACTTTCGCGCGGAGTACTTCCGGAATTACGGGAACTGAAATGTAATCGACCGCGCCTCGTTGATAAGCCTTGATCCGGTCCACGTCGGACAGATGAATGCCTGAAATGAAGAGAATTGCCGTCTTCTGAAATCGCGGATGCTGACGCATCATGTCTGCCAGCTCGAAGCCGTCGATTCCCGGCATGCTGACGTCTGTCAGCACGATAGCGATATCGTTCTTCAGCAGGTGTTCGAGCGCCTGCGTTCCGGAAGACGCCTTGATCAGGTTCTCATCCAGTTCACCAAGTATCGCCTCATAACTAAGCAGCTTGGCGGGCTGATCGTCAACAAGAAGGATGTTAACCTTCTCATTCGGATTCCTCTTGCCGCCGTATTCTTCGTGATCCATGAATGAATTCCAGCCGTTTGTTGACATAAACAACCCTTTATCTGTGCAGCCACATACGCAGAGCAGCTAATAGCTGCTCAGTGTTCACAGGCTTTGCCAGATATTCTGATGCCCCGGCTTCCAGGCATTTTTCCCGATCCCCCTTCATTGCCTTTGCGGTCAAAGCAATGATGGGTAGTCTGCGAAATGCAGCGTTCTTTCGGATGACCTGCATGGTCTCATAGCCGTCCATTTCCGGCATCATGATGTCCATCAGGACGATGGCAAGATCCGGAGTGGACTCGAGCATCGCAATGGCTTCGCGCCCAGTGCTGGCCGTGAGGACAATCATTCCTCTTCTTTCCAGAACGCTGCTGAGCGCAAAGATATTCCGGACATCATCATCGACAACCAGGACCTTCTTTCCGATCAAAGCTTCATCGGAACGATGCAGGCGGTCGAGCATTTTTTGCTTCTCAGGCGGCAGATCGGCAACAATACGATGCAGGAACAAAGCTGTCTCGTCCAGCAGCCGCTCCGGCGACTCCACATCTTTTACCACCACGCTGCGCGCCAGTGAATGCAGTCTCGCGTCTTCTTCGGGCGAGAGTTCCTTACCCGTAAATACAACAACGGGCAAATCGCGCAGAGACGATATATCGCGCATTTGCTCCAGAATTTCAAATCCGGTCATATCCGGCAAACGTAGATCGAGCACAACACAGTCAATCTGTTGCTCACGCACTGCTGCAAGCGCTTCGGCGCCCGTCGTTGCGACACTCACATCGATGTCATCATAGCCAAGCAACTCCTTAATACTCATTTGTTCGGCAGGATTGTCCTCTACCACCAACAGCCGCTTGCGTCCGGATGAGGAGAACTGTTTGATCTTTGTCAGCGCCGCATCCAGCTCCTCCATGCTGGTGGGCTTGGTCACGAAGGAAAACGCGCCACGCGACAAGCCGTGATGACGGTCTTCATCCATCGTCAGCATCTGTACCGGTATATGCCGCATGCCGGGGTCCTGCTTTAAATGGTTCAACACCGTCCAGCCCAGCATATCGGGCAAAAATACGTCGAGCGACACAGCGGCAGGATGAAACTCTCGCGCCAGCGCCAGCGCTTCCATGCCTCTTGTTGCCACCAGGACCTTGAAGCCTTTATCACGCGCTAGATCACGTAGGATTCGCGCATAATGCGGGTCGTCTTCAACGATCAGCAACGTCATTTCTCCAGGCTCGAGACGATTGCGATCATCTTCAATTTCTTCTACGGGACGATCCGCCAAAGCAGATGTTGCAATTTGCCGGGCCGCCGTAGACGCATGGAAGGACTCAGCGACTGGCGTGCCGGAACTCACTGGCGCGACATACGTATGCGGCAGGTAGAGGGTAAACGTGCTTCCCTGCCCCGGAGTGCTGCGCAGCTGGATTTCTCCGCCAAGCAGGCTTGCCAGCTCGCGGCTGATTGCCAGCCCGAGGCCGGTCCCGCCGTATTTGCGACTGGTTCCGGCATCTGCCTGCTGGAAGGCCTCGAAGATAATCTTTTGCTTTTCCTGCGGAATGCCGATTCCGGTATCAGCAACTTCGAATGCGACAACCGAGCCATTACTGAGGATCGGATGGTTTTCACTCCATCCATTTTCAGCTTTGAACACGGAGAGTCTTACGCCGCCTTGTTCCGTGAACTTGAATGCGTTTGACAGCAGATTCTTGAGAACCTGTTGCAAGCGCTTCGAGTCGGTCGTGAGACTACGGCTGAGATGCTGATCCAGATGCAGGTCAAAGGAAAGTTTCCTGTTCTCCGCCTCGTGTCTGAAGGGACGGGCAATCATTTCAAGCAGGCTGGAGAAAAACACCTCTTCGGCTTCGATAGAAACCGTTCCGGATTCAATCTTGGAGAGATCGAGAATATCGCTGATCAGGTTTAGAAGGTCTGTTCCGGCTGCATGGATTGTGCGGGCAAATTCAATCTGCTTAGGCGTGAGATTGCCTTCCGGGTTTTCACCAAGCTGCTGACCCAGAACAAGAATGCTGTTCAGGGGCGTGCGCAGCTCATGAGACATATTGGCTAGGAATTCTGATTTGTATTTGGAAGTAAGCGCGAGTTCTTTGGCCTTCTCTTCCAATGCGCGGCGGGCCTGCTCAATTTCCTCGTTCTTGCGTTCGACTTCGACGTTCTGTTCGGCAAGCTGCTGCGCTTTTTGCGCTAACTGTTCGTTTGTTTGCTGTAGTTCTGCCTGTTGTGATTGCAGCTCTGTGGCGAGTTGCTGTGACTGCACCAGCAGGGCCTCTGTCTGCATCGTTGCTTCGATGCTGTTCAGCACGATGCCAATGCTGGCTGTAAGCTGCTCGAGAAATGCCAGATGAGAAGCCGTAAATGTGCTCAGGGTGGCAAGCTCAATCACTGCTTTTACCTGATCTTCAAAAAGCACAGGGAGCACGATGATATTCTTGGGCACTGCTTCAAACAATCCAGATCGTATGGGCACAGTGCGGTTTGGCAAATCGGAAATCAGCATGCGACGTTTTTCTACCGCGCATTGGCCGATAAGCCCATCACCAATCGATATGCGTTCGAGATGCCCATCCGGCGTGCTGGCATAAGCTGAGAGCAGTTTCATTGTGCCGGTGCCTTCCGAATCCATCTGGTAGATCAATCCCTGCTGAGCATTTACCAGCGGAGCGAGTTCAGAAAGCAGCATTCGTCCTACCGTGCTTAGCTCGCGTTGCCCCTGCAACATTCCGGTAAAGCGGGCGAGGTTCGTTTTCAGCCAATCCTGCTCCGTATTTCGCTCCGTTGTCAGGCGCAGGTTATTAATCATCGTGTTGATGTTATCTTTCAACTCCGAGACTTCGCCTCTGGCTTCCACCTGAATTGAGCGAGTGAGGTCGCCTTTGGTAACCGCTGTTGCCACTTCAGCAATCGCGCGGACCTGATTTGTCAGATTGTCGGCCAGCAGGTTTACGTTATCGACCAGGTCTTTCCAGGTTCCCGATGCGCCCGGCACATTCGCCTGTCCGCCAAGACGCCCTTCGACACCTACCTCGCGCGCGACTGTCGTCACCTGGTCTGCAAAGGTGGCGAGCGTATCCGTCATGTTATTGATGGTCTCTGCCAACGCGGCAACTTCACCTGCGGCGTTTACGGTCAACTTTTGCGTAAGCGAGCCGTTGGCGACCGCAGTTACCACTTTGACGATGCCGCGGACCTGCGCCGTCAGGTTTGCGGCCATGACGTTTACGTTGTCGGTCAGGTCCTTCCAGGTCCCGGCAACCCCCGGCACCTGCGCCTGTCCACCGAGTTTTCCTTCGGTTCCAACTTCGCGCGCCACTCGCGTTACTTCGGCAGCGAATGCATTCAGCTGGTCCACCATCGTGTTGATGGTGTCCTTCAGTTCAAGAATCTCTCCTTTGACATCGACTGTAATCTTGCGTGACAAGTCACCGCGGGCCACGGCAGTTGTCACTTCGGCGATGTTACGGACCTGGGCCGTCAGATTTCCGGCCATGAAGTTTACGTTGTCGGTCAGGTCCTTCCAGGTCCCGGCAACCCCCGGCACGTTCGCCTGTCCACCGAGTCGGCCTTCGCTGCCGACCTCACGGGCAACGCGCGTTACTTCGCCCGCAAATGCGTTGAGCTGATCCACCATTGTGTTGATGGTCTCTTTCAGCAGCAGAATTTCCCCGCTGACATCCACAGTGATCTTTTTGGAAAGATCGCCATTCGCGATGGCGGTCGCAACTTCTGCGATGTTACGGACCTGATTTGTCAGGTTGCTGGCCATCGAGTTCACGGAGTCCGTGAGGTCTTTCCAAGTTCCGGCAACCCCAGGTACCGCCGCTTGTCCGCCGAGCTTGCCGTCCGTTCCTACTTCTCGCGCGACACGCGTAACTTCAGAGGCAAAGGCACGCAGCTGGTCCACCATCGTGTTCAGAGTATCTTTAAGCTGGAGCAGTTCCCCTCGCACATCAACGGTGATCTTGCGCGAAAGATCGCCGCGAGCCACGGCTGTTGCGACTTCTGCAATGTTGCGGACCTGGGCCGTCAGGTTCCGGGCCATGGAATTCACGTTGTCCGTCAGGTCTTTCCACGTTCCGTCAACACCCGGTACCTCGGCCTGACCGGCAAGCTTGCCTTCCGTTCCCACTTCGCGAGCTACACGGGTCACTTCGCTGGCGAACGAGTTCAATTGGTCCACCATGGTGTTGATGGTGTTCTTCAATTCAAGAATTTCGCCTTTGACATCTACAGTGATTTTGCGCGATAAGTCGCCGCGGGCCACAGCCGTCGTTACTTCAGCAATATTTCGCACCTGCGCCGTAAGGTTTCCGGCCATCGAATTCACTGAGTCGGTAAGGTCCTTCCATGTTCCGGCCACACCGGGTACGTTCGCCTGTCCACCAAGACGGCCTTCGGTTCCCACTTCGCGGGCCACGCGTGTGACTTCACCAGCGAAGCGATTCAACTGGTCCACCATCGTGTTCAGCGTCTCCTTCAACTGAAGGATTTCGCCGCGCACATCCACTGTGATTTTTCGGGAAAGATCGCCGTTTGCAATTGCTGTAGCAACCTCAGCAATATTGCGCACCTGGCCGGTCAGGTTGCTGGCCATGAAATTTACGTTGTCGGTAAGGTCTTTCCACGTTCCGGCTACACCGGGGACGCTTGCCTGACCTCCCAGTTTCCCTTCCGTACCGACTTCACGGGCTACGCGCGTTACTTCGCCCGCAAAGGCATTGAGCTGGTCCACCATCGTGTTGATGGTTTCTTTCAGGGCAAGAATCTCGCCTTTTACATCGACCGTAATCTTGCGGGAAAGGTCGCCGCGAGCCACAGCGGTCGTTACTTCAGCAATGTTGCGAACCTGGGCTGTCAGGTTTCCGGCCATGGCGTTTACTGAGTCAGTGAGGTCTTTCCAGGTCCCGGCAACGCCGGGAACCACGGCCTGACCACCCAGCTTGCCATCCGTGCCGACTTCACGAGCGACGCGCGTTACTTCCGAAGCAAAGGAGCGCAGCTGGTCCACCATCGTGTTGATGGCTTCTTTAAGCTGGAGAATCTCGCCGCGCACATCCACCGTAATCTTGCGGGATAGATCACCGCTTGCCACGGCGGTGGCTACTTCAGCAATATTTCTTACCTGGCTGGTCAGGTTGCTGGCCATCTGATTGACGGAATCCGTCAGGTCTTTCCATGTTCCGGCAACACCCGGAACCGCAGCCTGTCCGCCCAGCTTGCCGTCTGTACCCACTTCGCGGGCCACGCGTGTTACTTCTGATGTGAACACGCCCAACTGCTCGATCATCGTGTTCACGATCTTTGCCGAGCGCAGGAATTCTCCTTCCAGCGGTCGGCCATCCACATCCAAACGAACCTTTTCGTTCAGATTCCCCTGCGCGACGGCTGCAATCGCACGCGTCACCTCCGTTGTAGGCCGCACAAGATCGTCCACTAGGGTATTAATGGACGTTTCCATCTCACCCCAGGAACCTCTCAACTCGCGGAATCTCGTTCGCTCGCGGATACGTCCTTCCTTACCAACAACCTGCCCAAGCCGCTTCAGTTCCAGCGCCATGCGTTCATTTGCGGCAATTGTGTCATTAAAGGTATCGGCGATCTTTCCCAGAAGCCCAGTCCACGATCCAGGCAGGCGAACAGAAAAATCGCCCTCCCGCATACACTGCAGGCTGGCCAGAATCACGCTTAAGTCTTCGGGTAAGTGCTCAACCGCGAGCGCGCCGTTTGTCGAATGGCTTTTTTTTACTTTCCGGCGCCTGGCTGGGGCGTCTGCCACCTCTGTACCACCGCTGATCTGCTTCATCTCTTGTCTCCCGTAAAGGACACTCGGTTCGGGGCATCGTTCCTTACAACCCGGATGCGTTCGCTAAATACGCGACTCTCCCACATCTCTTTTGTCTAGCATGGATACTTTGTGCCGCACAATACGGCCGTTCTAAGGGGAAGTGAACAGGCAAGAGCTTTGTCTTGACAGCAGATCTACACCGCACCAGCGTCATTCGATGCACTGCCCTAAGGGTGGGTTGGCTGTCAGAAGCGGACAATGCTTGGGATCGGGTGGGGTCCTCTATCTATACGACCAGAGCTCCCGCAAGACAACCAGCTTATGCAGAACGCATCTAATTTCAATGTTTTGTTAGATCACGCTCACCGCGCGCTGTGCAGGCAGCCGGAT
>Ga0070738_10005988_pt1 | contig 13007 bp, 10 predicted proteins | sample Coa_R2_2_FD_66446 | JGI IMG/M metagenome (GOLD analysis project Ga0070738, IMG submission 66446) | Surface soil microbial communities from Centralia Pennsylvania, which are recovering from an underground coalmine fire - Coalmine... | ecosystem: Environmental > Terrestrial > Soil > Unclassified ... | reverse complement strand
TTTTCCAACTACCGCAGTTGCAACCAATTTAAAACCCTATTAGGGATTGAAACTATGAGGAAAAATTTAAGCTTGTGACAATGCGCGTTGCAACCAATTTAAAACCCTATTAGGGATTGAAACAAGTCAGATTAATTTAGAAACAGCGATACGCGATCGCCTGTTGCAACCAATTTAAAACCCTATTTATTAGGGATTCAAATCATTAAATGTACGGGCAGCACTTGATAATGTAGAGCACAAATGGGAGTTTTAATATCATAACGAATGGTTCAAGCAGAATAGCGCTCGCACCGAAAGCCATTTTAATATTTGTTACGCTATTAATGTTGAGAGAAGAGAATTATGTAAACGTGTAAATCCTCGTTAAATAGAAGAATTCAAAATTAGCTATATTAGAAGATAGATGAAAATACTCTAATTCTTCATAAGGCATTGAAGAAGGTAGAAATTTTATAGTTATCACAGAAATCAGTCGGAGCGCGTACATTCATTGTGGTTCCAATGCTACTCGCGCCCCTTATACTCCTCAGCTAATCCTTGGGAGGTTGTTAGCTAGACTTAATTTCCTTAGTACACGCTGCTATTATCAACAAAATATAGCCAAGCATAAAAGCTATCCAAGCAGGCCAAACTACATAAGGATGTGTTGCTTTGCTTTGTAAATTTATAGTAAAAGCAATCATTATGGGAACTAGACCCCAAATGATTAAATATAGTTTAGTAATTACTGCGATAGTAACTCCCAATACCGCCACCACTAAAAATGCACTCATTAACCTTTCATTACCGTCTGTAGCCCAATCTGTTCTATCTCCCCACCAGGTTAATATATTTCCTTGTTGAGAAGAGGCACAGGTAAATCTAGTAAGATAAGGGTTTTTCCAGTCAAACTCAAAAAATCCTGCACAATGACCATCAACTGCGGCTGGTAAAAAAATTCCTAACACGCAAATTAGAGCACCTATTATTCCTAAAAGCTGTTTATTTAGCATTGGTAGACCTTCATTGATTTTTGCCTTTGCATTGAAACCAAGTTAACTGATCAGTTTTGTTACAGCCACAAGAAAAACTACTTTTTCTCATCTTCCTTATAGACTTAAGAGCGATCGCTATCCTTAAGAAAACTTCTGCATTAAATAAGCGCTGGTAACTTAGTTTGGGTACTTATCTCTTGTGTATCGTCATTTTCATCGTTATTCCTTTCAATTGTTCTCTTATTGAAAGCAGGGAAAACAAAATTCGGGTATTGCTCAACAGCCTTTTGTAACTCATCAAAAATTGGGGACTCCAATCCAGTCGCAACACACCAGACACGAGCACGAGTCAAAGCTACAAAAGCTTCATTGCGTTTGTGAATCTCCTTCTCATCTGGCTTCCAAGACAAAGGCACAGTTGCATAGTTGAACCTGCAAGCATACACCTTCCAAGCTTCATTTCCTTTGGCACGGAATATAGGGGCTATTGTTACATAGCCATCCATGCGGAAAATATCTTTATTTGTATCAACTCCTGCAATGCAGCTTTTAACTCCATGCCTGTTAAGAGCCATTTTCAGTCTTGCAAAATATTGTTGCTCGTCGTTCCCTGTTGGTCCTGTAATCATAATGTCCCAAGGGTCAAGACCTAGCTTTAAGTCATTTGCGACTTGTTCAGCAATCCATTCTTGTTCTTCATTCTCATTATTGAATGATTGCATTACTAATGGAGAACCGACAGCGCTCTGTAATTCAAAGTCTTTTTGGTCTATTGCATGGGGGCTATTTTTATCAGCACGTGTAATCTTAACAAATTTTCCTGCCTTAACACTGGCATCACTAAAATCACCTTCTAAAACTTCATAACCAAGCACTTCCCACTCTTCTTTTCTAGTGACTCCTTGCAATGGACCTCCTTGACGAAAAAGCCCCATGTTAACTGCATGGGCAGTCATGAGTAAAAGTCGAGGGGTACGATAACAACGGTTAATATTATGAGCTTTAGAGATACCATCCTCATAATTGGGAGGAGTTTTATCACCGCTCTTAAGTTTATACCCTCCTAAATCTACTACTGGTGTGCCATCTGGATTTAGACCAAAAATCGTAATTGGTCTAGGTACGATAAGAGAGCCAATTCCTTGCGCTTCATCATATGCCCAATAAAGGCGTCTAGGGTCAGAAAGTGTACCTCTAGCTAATCGATAGAATGAAGGAGGTAAATCTTGACCCTCATCAATCAGGATTACATCATAAAGAACTGGCAAATTAGTTACTTCTTGTTCTAAACAGTTACAGATATATTCAAAAGCTTCCCCCGGAGAAACAGAGCCAATTTCAGCTTTAACATCATTAACGTTTTTAGGATGTTTACCACTCTTTAATGCCAAACTTCGATAGAAACCTTCTTTATCTCTTGACCCCCAAGCATGTAAAACTTTGAGATTCATCCAGTTAGGCTCTTGGGAAGTCATCTCGCGGTACTGCAGGGCGATTAACTCAGTGATTTGGTCATAAAGTGCTTGAGTGAAGAACACAAAAGCCAGTTTCCAATCTGGATTCCTTGCATGTATTTTAGCAATGCGCTTAGCAAACAAAACCGTCTTACCTGTGCCTGCTAGCCCCCGAATTCGCTGAGGTCCGTTGGGAATTTCAAATGCAACTTTCTGTTGCTGCTGATCTAGTACTTTTAATTGAGATTCAATTGTGCGAATTACCCTGAGTGGGTTATCAGGAGGTGTACCTGTGGGTATTGGACGCGGCGGTTTCGATGGTAGAGTCCCGCCTAAAACCGCTTTCACACTCTCCCACTGCTCATCAGTCATCATCCTTTGAGGATTTTCTTTGTTACCCTCAATGAGCTTGTCTCTAAAAGCTTTTGGCGTCAAATCTTCACTTAGCAGGACTACGCCTTGAGTAGATGGAAAATCGTGAAATCCTCTGTTATGCCATTCATCACGTTTAATAAAAGGAAGTACAACTCGAAAATTAAAAGCTATCAAACCACGAGTTTCCCGTCGCTCGGTCAGCTTATTTCTAATTGCAAACATTTGGTCTTCAGCCTGAGCTACAGGTGTCTCAATTTCTGAGTGCCAGTTTTGCATGCTCCATTCATGACCTTGAATGCTAGTAATGTTACCGATATAGCATCCTTTGCACTCCAGAACCCATAAACCATACTCTCGGTGCAGGATGAGAATGTCAGGTTCTCTGTTGAGCTTTCCACTGCGATAAAAAATAGGGTAGCGATAGAATGCTACCCCAGGCTCATCTTTAAAAGCAGTTTTTAACCTTTCCCAAACTTCTTTTTGTGCTTTGTTTTGGTCGAAGGGCTCATACGGATGAAATTCCATAAAGTATGTATTTTTATACTCAGTATTCTTTTCTGGATCGTATTTGCCCTATTCTTTGTCGTCATCCGAGAAAAACAGTAAATTAGTAAGGGAAGCAAACACCCGAAAAATCACTTATTATTTCTAACTTTCAGCTGATAAATCTTTATAGACGAGTGCTTACTACTCGCTTCGACAAATGGTATTGCTGATGTTGTGGTTGTTGATGGTGGAAAGTGCGATCGCCTAGTAGGCACTCTCCACCATCACATCTTTACGTCCACTGTTGCACGCTATGCACTGCGGGATTTCTAGAGGATGGCGATCGCCATGTCTATATAGTATTGGTACAAACTTTGTTGTAATAATCTTCTATCTTTTTTGCAAACTCAGCATCCATAAATTTAAGTAAAAAGTCTGATATTGATATACAGATGGAATAGACATCTTTTGGGTTAATACCATTAGAATGAGCACACAAGTGACCATGAGCAAATATATGTCGGATTGAAGCTGAGATGTGTGCTACATTTGTACTATTATAACTTCGACAGTCACTTAACTTAAGTTTTAGCTTGTCATTTACTCTTTTATAAAGAAAATTGTAGAATAAACCTTTTTTATCTTTTTCTACAAACTCTTGAATGACTTTTTCTGGATTATAAGCAGCTATGAGAGGATTTAATTTATCTAAATCTAAACCAAACGAGTTAATTTCGTTAAACCGCTCCAAAGCAGAATGTGTCAAGAAGACCAGAAAAAAAGCGTTATATCCAGAAATCGTCTCCTGCGAATAACCTTCGAGATTGATTCCTCTGAAATTTTTAGCAAGCCTCACTCTGCCAGCAAATCGATTAATGTCACCTGTTTTTACTTTAGGATCGAAGCCAATACTAGATGGATCATGATTTAGTCTACGAAGCTGATGAAACTTGTCAAAACTCTTTAATTCCATATCTATTTTCTTTCAAAGAAAAATTAAAAATATAGCTCTGCTACTCTACCAAATCACAAATATACTTTGCTCCCTGATAAATATCAGCTACAAACAACCTCAAGGTTTTAAGAGTAAATCTCATTAGAGATTTCGACCAATACTTGAATGAATCATTAAGATGCTGCAGAGGTGTTTGATATGATACCCACAACTATGACTTGAGTATGGATTAAAGGTTCCTTACGGATTTGACATTTAGCCAGGCTTTATTTAATGCGATCGCCCAGTTGCATCCCAAACACCATTGGAGAGTACCTCCTATGAATCGTTGTGAAGTACTCAAACAAGACAACCATGCCTGTCAATACTGCGGCGCAGCTAACGCTTGACCATATAATTCCTTGCTCAAAAGGCGGGCAGCACGTTATTCAAAATTCCATCGTTTATTTTACGACGTAAAAAATGTGTAAATTTATAGCTAATCCAACCTAGTTTTTACTAGCTTTTTTCGGTAATTCTAATGGCAACCCTAAAGACCTAAAGATTCGCGGACTTCTGGATCATAGTGAGCTTTTTCCCAATTCCTAGCACTTTTGACTTGTTCTAGCGTCAGGTTTTTGGCTTCTTCTAGATAACATTCATCTAGGTCAGAACCCTCGATATTAGCTCCTTCAAAGTTAGTATTATTGCAGAAACAGCCCTTAAGTTTTGTACCTCTGAGGTCTGCATTTGTCAGGTCGGCTCTACAGAGATTTGCATCTCTGAAGTCGGCATCTTTGAGGTTAGCATGGGTAAGGATGCTATCAACAAGGTTTATACTTCTGAGGTCTGCATTACTAAGATCTGCTCCATAGAGGTTGGCTTCTTTTAGATTTCGTCTTCTTAAATTAAGCCCTTGTACACCCTTAGTGATAATTTTCAAAACCAAATCTGATTTCCGATTAAGTTTTGCTTGAGGATCAATGATTACACCATTGAGATTAACTTTAATGAGTATGGTACTACTGAGGTCAGTATCACTGAGGTTAGCATTACTAAAGTTTACATTGTAAAAAGTGGTATGACAGAGATCGGTACTACTGAGGTTAGCGTTACAAAAATTCACATGATAAAAATTGGCCCGACTGAGGTTGGCATTACTGAGGTTAGCACCATTAAGATTAACATCACGGAACTTCGTAGTTTTTAAATTGGCATTGCTAAAGTTAGTATTATAGAGGTTAGCGCCAGTGAACCACGTAGCTTCCAGATTGGCATTACTAAGGTTAGCATGACTGAGATCGACATAATTAAGGTAAGTATGGCTAAGGTCGGCAATACTCAAGTCACGCCCTTGGGCACCACTGGTGATGATTTCCCAAATTAGATACCATTTATGATCAAGCTTTGTCCGGGAGTCAATTATTGAATTGCCAAAGTAGGCATAGCAGAGGTTAGCACCTTTAAGGTCAGCTCCTCTTAGGTCAGCACCACTAAGGTCGGCATATTTAAGGTTAACATTACAAAGGTTGGCATCACTGAAGTTGACACCATTGAGTTTTGTTGCTCTCAAACTTCGACCTTTGAGATTACGTCCTTGGGCACCCTTGTTGACAATTTCCCAAACTAGACGCCATTTATTATCGAGCTTTGTTTGGGAGTCAATTATTGAACTGCTCAACTCAGCATAGCTAAGATCAGCTTCACGAAGGTCAGTCCCACAAAGATTAGCCCCAGTAAGATTGGCACTACTAAGGTTAGTCTCACGAAGATCTGCCTGACAAAGATTGGTGTTACCAAGATTAGCACTGCTCAGATCTGCCTGACGAAGATTAGTATTGCTCAAGTTAGCACTGCTCAGGTCTGCCTGACGAAGATTAGTATTGCTAAGGTCGGCTTTACTGAAGTTTTTGCTTCTCCCTCCTTGATTAATAATTTCTTGGATGAGAGATAATTTTTCAATACATCCCTGCTTGGACGTAGTAGTATTTATTTGTTTAACTTTTAAAGCTTTTTCTTTATCCATTTCTCCCTCAATAAAAAGGTCTACAACATCGGTCAAGAAATAATGGTTGACAAGAAAAACATAATCATTCTATATTGAACTTCATAGTCTTATAAAATTATGCAATAATAGGATTTTATGTCGTTAAACTACAATACTAAATTCACTACTTTACTTCTCTAATCTGTTATTAGAATGATGAGATAAAGTCTTAATAAGAAGGAATGCGATCGCAATTCCAATGAGAGGCAAAATCTATAACACGACCAGTTGATTAGGTTGAGTAATTTTTAATTCAAAATTTCCCTTACTTACCTCTCTAGGTGTTACACTCACAACTCTGATATTTTTAGCTTGTAGAGCAAGTGGGTTGGAAGCACCTAAAACTTGATTGAGAATTTTTCGAGGAATATAAACTAAATAAATTTTGTTATCTGTTCCTGATAGATTAAATTGATCAGTGTTACTATCTTTGCGGCTCCATCCATTAATCCGTCCTTCTATGGTCTTAGACTCAGACAAATGACTAGTTTTGGTTGAACCATGAGAGCAGTAAAAATCAACAGGGTTATGCTTAAAATCTGCACATCTTAAAACTTCCTCTGCTCTTTGGGAGATTTTAATAAAATATGAGTAGTCAGGCTCTGGTCCTGCATCATAGTTAGCTTGATGTTTAATGTCAACAGGAGCATCAAGAATAACTTTTTTAAGAGTTTCGCGGTCTAAATCAGAAAGATTGGGTGATAGGTAAACACTCGATCCAGGAATAGAACGGCTTATATGAATAACTCTGAAAGTTTTATCATCTTTTACATTATCATAGGCAACAGCTCCTACATCAGCCTCTCCAGTCTTTACCATTGCCACAATTTTTTGACTTCGATGCCCCATATCTACATTTAAGGTCCTACCGAATAAATCATAAGCTGGCATATAAAAACTAGATGCAGAATTGAAGCCTCCTAAAGCAATAGTAGTTTTGGCTTTCAAATCATTAAGAGATTGAATAGAGCTATTAGATTTTACAAATAAAGCTGCTTGATAGTAAGGCGGCTTATCAGGAAACATCTGAGCTGCAAAAGTGTACCCATTTTCTTTAGCTACTACAGAAAGCATGGGAGACAGGGTAAAGGCAATATCCCACTCTTTACGCATTAGGCGATTTTTCACTTTTTCATAAGGAATAAAACCACCACCATCAATTGTTACTTGCACTTTATTATCAAACTGAGAACGTAAATAATTTGCTAAGCTGTTATATTTACTAGGGTCTCCTAAAATCCCAATTGTCAATGAGCTTATCTGTAATTTTTTCTTGGAGCTGCTTTCTGAACTCACGGGAACAGCAGGTTTCAAAAAAATAGAAATTATTCCGCCTAAAATCGAGATACTTATAACAGATGCTATACTAAAAATTACTATATTTTTGTGCTTTGATTTTAGTTTAGGCATAAAAATTTATGGATTAAGTATATTATTAAAGTTATGCTGTAACAACTTTTGCGAGTTGCTCGTGAGTTATATGACTTGAATTGTGAGCCTGAACATAAGTGTCTAAGGATTGAATTATCCCCAGTAAATTATTTAGGGTAGTGACTCGATAATATCCACTGATATTAGATTGAATATCAGAAGCAATTCTAGCTTCAGAAGGAAAGACAACAACACCATAGACACGTACATTGTTGATTTGAGATTTAGATAGACCATAACTTTGAATTATATGATGATTACTAAGACGAGAGCGAATAGCATTCGCATAGGTTGTAACTTGCTGATAAGGATTTATTCCCCAAGAACAATTAATTAATTTTCTCTTACTTCCTGCTCGATTTATCCAAGCCTTGTTACGTGGATCTCCTGCTGTCTCAATTATTCCTTTATAAGACTTTACTTCTAAAGTAATAATGTAGTTATTCATAATCACTAAAAAATCTACGAATTTACTTTTATCTCCTCCTGTTGCTGCATCAAATTGAGTAAGTATTTCTTTTTGAAGTAAATTATTTTGCAAGCAACCTAAAACTGTTTGCTCAAATGTATTGAGTGGATGCCTACCTGTCTCTTCTTTAAGCCTTTCCATTTCTTCATTAAAATCTGCTATCTGCCGATTTGCTGTTTCAGCCCTTTGATGAGATTCCTGCTCTCGTTGCTGAGATTCTGTTAGTGTACGTTCTAAAATTTGTATTTGTCTATTTAACCGCTCTTGAACCCTATCTTTAGAAACTAACTGATTTTCTAGATTAGCTATTGTTTTTTTAGACTTGTTCTCGTTATTACGAAAATTTTGTAACTCTAACTCAGCCAATAATTTAGATTTCCTAATTTCTTCTATTTGATTTTGGAGTAATTGATATGATCTACCTTGTTGTCTAGCTTCTGCCAGTCTATTTTGAAAAAATTGTAACTGTTGGTTTAATATCTGAATTTGATTCTGTTCTTCTTGTTGCTTTTGTCTAGCAGATTCAGCATCTTTTTTAGCACTTTCTAGTTCAGCTTGTATATTTGGTGAATTTGTGACAGCAGGCATTGATTGCATCACGCTTCTTAGTTCGAGAATTTCCTGCTGTAATCTCTGATTTTGACGGCAAAGATCTTCAAATTGATTAATTGAGTTTAAGCGTTCTTGTTTTATTTCTTCTTGTAACCATTCAAGTTCACTAATTCTATCATCTAACCTAATTTGTAATACCTCATTTTGCTCACTAAGCTCCTTTTCTCTTTCTGCCGCTATTTCTCGTTGAACACGCTTTTTATAAAGAAGATATTCCCAAATACTCCAAACAGCAATTCCACCTGCAAAGCAAGCAAGTATAGTTACACTGTACGTTTTAGCTCGACTACTTTCAGAGATAGGATTACGAAGCCATTTCCAAAAATCATCTTGAAAATTTGGTTTAATACCCCTGACATAGTATACTCTACCAATAACCCGTCCCCTGCTTGTAAAGTTAGTGGCAGTACGTTCAGTAGCACGAGGATCACTATAATTCCATTGAGTAAATAAGGGAGGAGGGTCTAATAATAAATCGTAAGGGTAAGTTTGTAATATTTTTGGATTAAGAGCCTTTGACCAAGAATGATGACTAGATTTCTTTCCAGAAAAAGCAATTACTTTCTGTCCACTAGGGTCTGTCACAACTAACCCAAACAAACTGTAATTGCTATCTAATGTACGTTGTAGTTCTTTTGGCTGATTTTGAATAATTGTGTATGAGAGTTTTGTTGGTAGAGTGTGAGACAGTACGTTAAAATCAACAGTTTGAACACGAAATATTATCGTATTCCAATAGTTGTTATAGCCTTCAAAAATTGCTAATCCACCAATACCACAAGTAACTATCCCTACTGAAGCTAATCTACCTAACTTTTCTGCAACTCGTTTAATATTTGATGAGGGTACTATCTTAACTCCTTTAAATAGCTTTATCATTCAACAACTTTTAATACTGTTTTTTGTCAGGAGCTTTGAGCTTGAGGCTGTCTTTAACAGGAAAATTGAGTTTGCGATCTTCTACCATTTGGCAGTTCTGGTTTTTCCCCTTCTCGCAACAACCAGTAACCGTTAGGCTAATTGTAGAGAAAATGGAGAATAGGGCATTGATTTCCTGTGTCATAGTTAGCAGCTGATAGTCTCTCTAAGAACACGTTTTAAATCATCAAAGATAAGTAATTTCTGAATCTCTTGGCATAACTTGCTTCTTGATTCACCGTTACTAAGTCGTTGTCTATAAATAGCTACCAGTAAAGCTTCAAGACCATGCTTAGCTAGCATATCAGCTGCTATACCTATGATTCCAAGCAAAGCTATTCCCCCCAGCATACCAGCAGGACCTCCCAAGGCTGCTAATGCTGTTGTGATAGCAGCTGCTCCAACCAAACCTGTAGTTCCCATAATCACCAATAGCATAACGGCTGGCAGTCCCATTGCGGCTGCTTTTCTGACAAATTCATCCATACAACGATTCCTCTTGACATCGTAATAATAAATCTGCAATTCCCGAATTAAATCTGCGTGAGTATTACCTTAAATAGCTTGCTCACTTATATTTAAGTTAACTTGATACATACTTAGTCAGCAATGCTTTTCCGCGATCGCTCATCTCCAAGAGTATCTCTTCAATCCGCTGCATTGCCATTGGCGAAGGTTTAGCTCGTCCTTTCTCCCATCGGTTCACTGTAGAATAGGTGACTCCTAGCTGTGCTGCAAAGCGTTCCTGCGTTAACTCAGTTGCAAGGCGCAACTCACGAATCAAGTCGCCAATTTGTGGCTGGTTAATTAACAAAGGTTTTTTGACAATCATCTAGCTCATAATTCATCACGTGACATAGTGGGTGATATGACAAGCTATATTAGCTACACTAAATGGCTATTGTCTCTAAGTACAGTACGGAACTTGAGAGAGATTTTTTCTGTAGCTATGGAGGATAGGCAATACGTTCGATACTCGATTTAAGGTAAAGCTCCGTATTGCTGCTGCCTTACCTCCAAATCTCCTCGATTTTACGGCTTTCCAATTCTACATTTTTTTATCTGATTGAATACAATTACCTTGCCTACTTCCTCACAAATTCCTCAAATTTTCCTCATAATATCAGGGCAAAGCTTGAGATAGAGGATATAAATTATGCTATTAAAAGAAAATACAAATCTTAAAGAAAAAGAAGAGTTGCAAAAATATCTGCAACAAATTCCTGAGCAATGGGATTCAGACATCTTTATATTTAGTCACGAAATTTTTCATGGAAGTGTCAATTATTTAATTCAGGAAATCAAAAACAATTTCAATAAAAGAAATAACATTTCTTTATTATTAACAACTAATGGAGGAGAGCCAGATGCAGCTTTTAGAATGGCAAAATTCTTGAAAAAAGAATACAACAAGTTTACTATTTTTGTATTTGGATATTGTAAGAGTTCAGGAACATTATTAGCTCTGGGAGCAAACGAAATTGTAATGTCTGATTTTGGCGAATTAGGACCTCTTGATACACAAGTAGCTAAAGAAGGTGATTTGAGAAGAGAATCTGGTTTAAATTTAAAACAGTCTTTAAAACTGATTAGAGAGGAAGTCCCTAAGATCTTTAAAGATTGTTTGCTCGCTATTCTTGACTTAGATCCAGATAAAAGTACAATTCCTCTGAAGGTGATGGAAGATATTGCTGCTTCCATAGCTGGAAGTTTACTTCAGCCAATTTTAACTCAGATAGATCCTGCACGTCTTGGCGAAATCGATAGAGCAACAACAATTGCTATGAAATACGGAGAAAGGCTCAATCCAACACAAATAAAGGCTATAGAAACCCTCACATCAAACTATCCATCACATAGTTTTGTAATTGATTATGACGAAGCATCTAAATTGTTCGGTGATTGTATTAAAAGACCTATTACAGAAGCCGAGAAAAATCTAGAACGATATTTAGAAAAGTATGAATTTGATATAATGCGTAATCCATCTGGTTTTATAGGAACTTTAGAAGAACTTTTGACAAAGGACTCAATAGCAGAAGGTTGATAAATAAGATTTATAAAGGACTTGGTCATTTGTGTGACACAACCCGGCATTAAGAGTGCAGGTGATGACGGAAGAACTCCAGTATGCGTGACTGAGCGTCTGCTGCGGAAGCCTCATGATAGCCCATTCCGATCCTGGTCATCACCCAACCTAATGCACCACCGTGAATATTCATAAAAGCATGTCCAGCATCAGGGTACTCCTTGAGGTCGTGCTCCACACCGTTTAAACGAAGTGCTTTCTCCAACCGGGACGCCGCCCCCCTAAGCGTATAGTCACGCGAGCCGAAGCTGCCAATCACAGGACAAGCACCTTTGAGAATTTCTTGTGCATCTTTTGGCACCATCCCGTAATTAACGCTGGATGCCGCAAACCCCTCGGTCGCGGTGAGCAGCGCGAAGCCTCCGCCCATGCAGAACCCGAGTACACCGATCTTGCCCGTACAGTCGTCGCGACTGGCTAGAGCCAACCTCACCGCCTCGATATCGTCGAAGGCAGCACCCCGACGTGCGATCATGTCTCGAGTCACGGACAGAATGCAAATGGGTGTTCTGTTCCAAGAGTAAAGATCGGGCGCAATGGCAAGATATCCCGATGTGGCAAGCCAGTCCACCTGACGGCGACTATCGTCAGTTTGTCCCCATATATCATGGAGAACCACTACACCCGGCCAAGGACCTTCGCCCTCGGGCGAACGAAAATAGGCAGAAAGTGAGTGTTCGCGAGCAGCGATGTTGAGAATAGGCATGAGAGTCAATGATTAGCGATCGCTTCATTATTTATACTAGGATTACTTATCCAAATGCTCAGTAGTAAGCTGAAATTTTAAGTCGTCACCTCAGCAATAGCAGCTTTTGGTCACACCCCCTAACCACTTGCTGTTTGCTCACCATTAGATGGTGTTTCCGGAGTTTCTAGACATTTGGAGTTATTCATCGAACAATCGAACATGTGTAATCCAAACCTTTGGGAGAGTTCTTCACAAACCTTAATTCCTCGGACACTATTACCATTTACATCCAACGGCGGCGAGAAGACTCCAATGCCCATACGATCTGGAACCACAACAATAATGCCACCACAGACGCCGCTTTTTGCTGGCAGTCCCACTTTGTACACCCACTCCCCAGCAAAATTATACATGCCACAGGTGTACATCACACTTAGAATGTCTTTGATATAACTCTTGTCAATTACCTGCTCTTTAGCCTTGGGGTTGAACCCTTTATTTGCCAGCGTTGCTGCCATCACTGCCAA
>Ga0070738_10005987_pt1 | contig 13007 bp, 11 predicted proteins | sample Coa_R2_2_FD_66446 | JGI IMG/M metagenome (GOLD analysis project Ga0070738, IMG submission 66446) | Surface soil microbial communities from Centralia Pennsylvania, which are recovering from an underground coalmine fire - Coalmine... | ecosystem: Environmental > Terrestrial > Soil > Unclassified ... | reverse complement strand
GATCTGCGTTCCGATGCCCACGATCTGGAACATCGGCGCCACCAGAAAGGCCAGGAACGCGGTAAACGTCATGAAGCCGCCGATCGTCAGCGTGCCGGCCAGGATCTGGCGCGCGCCCAGATACATGACTGTAGCGCCCACGACACCCATCAGGGTGGTCGCGGAAAGGCTCATCAGGGAGATGGCGGTGAGGGAGCGGATGACGTTATCGAGCAGCCGCCCGACCCCGGCGGAGAACACCTCGGCTTCCTGCGCCTCGGCGTGGTAGCCTTTCACTACGCGCACACCGGAGAGCGACTCGGTCAACCGGCCGGTCACCTCCGCGTTGATCTTCCCGCGCTCGCGAAAGATGGGGCGGATGCGGCGGAACGCCTTGTTCAATGCGAATGCGAACAGCCCAATGAACAGCAGAGCGATGCTGGTGAGCAGCGCGCTGATGCGCAGCAGAAAAATGAGGGAGAAGAGCGCGGTCAGAAGCCCGCCCACAAATTCCACGAGGCCCGTGCCCACCAGGTTGCGGACGCCTTCCACGTCCGTCATGATGCGGGAGACCAGCACACCGCTCTTGTTGGTGTCGTAATAGGCCACCGGCAGCCGGCCCACGTGCTCCTGGACCTTGCGGCGCAGTTCGGCGATCAGCCGCTGCGCTTCCTTCGAAAGCAGTTGGGTAAGGGTGAAGGAGGTAGCGCCCTGGATCAACGTGGCGCAGAGCACGGCCAGCACCAGCGGCTTGAGCAGCCAAACCTGGTGCTTGAGGATGATATTGTCGATCAGGTACCGCGTGGAGCCCGGCAGCACCAGCCCCGCGCCCCGGTTGATCAGCATGAGGAGGAATCCCAGCGCCAGCAGTTTGCGGCGGGGGCGAACCAGTTCCTTCAGCAGCGGCAGGGCGCTCTTCAGGTGAGCGGAGGCTTTGCCTTTCGGCTTACCGGGGGACACTGCTATCAGGGTACAACGAACGCGGGATGTGGCCTACTCGTGCTGCTGCGCCGGCTTGACGCTCTTGGTTTCCTGGATGGCGTTTTCGGTTTCCGCGGCATCGTCGCCGGGATCGAATTTATGGAAGCGATGGCGGCAAGAGCGGCAACGGAACGCGTCCATGGAGAACAGCAGATCCAGGATCAGGTCCCACGTGGTTTGTGTGTACGAGTACCGCACATCGGTGGATGCGCATTTCGGACACCGGACCGGTTCCTTCATGCTCATAATGCAGGAAACACCAGTGTACACGGATTTTGTGAGTAGCGGGTAAAAATCCTAGTACTTCGTACGTTATTCGCCTATGCCGGCCAGGATGCCCGGCACCGGCACGCTGTACGCGGCGTTGGCCCGCTTCCAGGCTGACCAGGCAAGTGCGATGCGCGAAGCGATCTTTGCGGTGCGCCGCCGGCCTGTCGAAGCGCCCGTCCCGGGCCGCTGCGCCCGATCGAGGCCAAACGAGGCCGCGAGATGGCGTACTATGGTCCCTATGCGCGGGCATGGCCGGCGCAGGTCTTACAGGAGGGCACGATGTCTCCGAAATGGATTCTCGCCGGTTGCGCGATTCTGGCGCTGCTCGCGGCGCCTCCGGCGCAGGCTCAGGAAGAGGCCGGGGGCGCACAGGCCGGCCGCGGCGGCGGGCGCGGAGGGCGGGGCGGCGGCCGGAACCTGCGCGAGTTCCTGGGGCTGGGGCCGGCTCCGGACGAGGCGGCGGCCAGGAAGGGCGAGCCCCTCTACCGCGAGAATTGCGCCGCCTGCCATGGCGAAAGCGGCCGCGGCGGCCAGGCCCCCAGCCTGGTGCGCTCGGTCGTCGTGCTCCACGATGAGAAGGGCGAAGCGATCGGGCCGCTGGTCCGCAATGGACGGCCCCAGGCGGGCATGCCGGCGTTCCCGAACCTCAGCGCGGATGACGTTTACAATATCGCGGAGTATCTTCATTTGCAGGTGGAACTGGCGGCCAACCGGGGCACTTACAATACCACTTACGCCGGACTGCGCAGTCAGACCAGCGGGAATGCCAGGCGCGGCGAAGAGTTCTTCCGGGGCGCGGGCGGATGCGCCAACTGTCATTCGCCTTCGGGCGACCTGGCGGGTATTGGGCGCAGATTTCCGCAGGCGGCGGCCATGCAGGCGCGCTTTCTGTGGCCCGCGACGCCCGGCCCCGCAAAAGCCAAGGTCACGACGGCATCCGGCGAAATCATCGCGGGCACGATCCGGAGCCTGACCGATTTCGATGTTTCGCTGGTGGATGCGGCGGGCGGCTATCATTACTGGCCACGCGCCACAGTCAAGGTGGAGCTCGAAGACCGCCTCGCCGGCCATCGCGCTCTCCTGCCCAAGTACACCGATGCCGAGATTCACGACGTGACGGCTTACCTGGAGACACTGAAATGAGATACTGCGCATGCATCCTGGCGGCGGCTCTGGCCGCGGGCGCGCTGCACGGGCAGGGGCTCGATCCGGCCGCCCTCACCCTCTTCCGCCAGCCGGCGGATATCTGGCCGACTTATAACGGCGATTACTCCGGGCGCCGCTACAGCGCTCTCAACCAGATCGACCGCTCGAATATCGACCGGCTGAAGATCGAGTGGATGTACCGTGTGCCCGTGGGACCGCAACGCGGCGTCGGCGGTCCGACCATCAAATCCACTCCGCTGATGGTGGACGGCATCCTCTACTTCACCATCCCGGACCACATCTTTGCCGTCAACGCCCGCACCGGCGAACCGATCTGGCAATACGGGTTCGAGGACAAGGGCGGGCACCTGATCGGGCAGAGGGGCGTCGGCATGTACCGGGACTGGCTCTTCTTCGTCAGCCCGGACGGCTGGTTCATCTCGCTCGAGGCCCGCACCGGCAAGGAGCGCTGGAGGAAGAAGATCGCCGATGAGAAGCTGCAATACTTCACCACGATGGCGCCTCTGGTGGTAAAGAATCACATCCTGATCGGCGTCGGCGGGGACGCCATGGACGTGCGCGGCTACCTGGAATCGCGCGATCCCGAGACCGGCGATCTCCAGTGGCGCTGGTACACCACGCCGGAGAAGATGGGCGACCCTGGCTCGGAGACCTGGCCGAACGAGGATGCCATGCACCACGGCGGCGGCATGACGTGGATGCCGGGCACGTACGACCCCGAGCTCAATCTCATCTATTGGGGCACGGGCAACGCAAACCCGGTGTTTGCCGGCCAGAGCCGGAAGGGCGCCAATCTGTGGACGGCATCCATTGTGGCGCTGAATCCCGACACCGGCAAGCTGGTCTGGTATTTCCAGGCTTCGCCGCATGACACCCACGATTGGGATAACGTCGAGACGCCGGTGCTCTTCGACGCCACCATCGACGGCCGGCCGCGCAAACTGCTGGCGCAGGCCGCGCGCGCCGGCTGGTTTTTCGTGCTCGACCGGACCGACGGCAAGAACCTGGTGTCCAAGCCGTTCGCGGGGACCGGCAACTGGGCGCTGGGGGTCGACGCCAAAGGTCAGCCCATCCCGAACCCGGCGAAGGAGCCGAAAGTGGATGGCTCGATGATCGACATGCCGGCCATGGGCGCCACCAACTGGCCGCCGCCGAGCTACGATCCGGAAACCGGGCTGTTCTACTTCAATGCGTCGCTGGGCTACGGGCTTGCTTACCTGTACGACACGTCGGATCACCCCGAGGGCTACGCCGGCGGCGGCGGCGGGAACTTCGATGTGCACTCGGCGCTGCTCGCGATGGACGTGCGCACCGGCGCGATCCGCTGGAAGCACGAGCACGGTCCGGAGACCCGCGGCGGCATGAGCGGCGGTGTGCTCACCACGGCCGGCAAACTGCTGTTCACCGGCGATTCCGGGGAACTCGTGGCCTTCGATCCGGCCGACGGCAAGCCGCTCTGGCACCAGCGGCTCACGCAGCCGGTGAGCAACGGCCCCTCCACTTACATGCTGGACGGCCGGCAGTATCTGATCGTCGGCGCCGGCGATACGCTGTACGCGCTACGGCTCGCCGGCGGACGATAACCGCTGTCCGCTACGTTTGCGGCACCGGCGCCAGGCTCGTGGCAATCTTCTTGGCGGTGTCCTCCTCAATCGTAGGCAGCACCGCGACGTGACAACTGCAGGTCCCGTTCTTCGACGGCACGCTGGTGCTGAAGGCGTTGGTATCGTCGGGGCCGCGCGAGGTCTGGTCCTGGTAGAAGATGCGCTTGGCGGTGTTCTCGAACAGCTTTTCCTTGGGAAGCCCCATGCTCTTGATGAACCCGGCGGTCAGCGGCTTGAACTCCTGTCCGGGTTGGCTGGTGACGACCGCGATGGCGGTGCTGGAATCGTGGAAGACGGCGGCCCCGTTATTCTCCCCGAGAGGAACCCAATCGGGCGGAACCGAGATCTGGCAGGTGGACTTGGCGTCCTTCACCGTCTTCCAGCCCGACGGGGTCTGTGCCCACGCCGTCAGGCTGCACAAGAGAACCAAAGTACAAACGATGCATTCTCTCATGCCCGGAGCATAGCGCCGGCGGAGGACGCCCGCAAGGGGCCGGAAACGGGCGCCGCGGATGCTGGCCACGGGCCGCAGTGCCTCCGAAACGGATAAGCGCTGGCCTGATTGAATTACGAGTCGCTTCGTAGTAACCTCTTCGTATGAAATTTCCCGGTCTGCTGCTGGCGATCGCTTTCGCGTGCTTCACGCAGGAGCGGCCCGGCGCCCCGGCGTTCGAAGCGGCCTCGCTGAAGGCTGTCGCGCCGGGGCGGACCGGGCTCCCGCAATTGCATGGCGGGCCCGGCACGGGTTCGCCGGGGCAGTTGAGCGGAGCGGCGACGCTGAAAGCGCTCGTGATGCGCGCCTACGGCGTGAAGGAGTATCAGGTATCCGGTCCGGGATGGATGGACACACAGCGCTACGAGATTGCCGCCAAGGTTCCGGCGGGCGCCACCGGGCAGCAGGTGGCGGCGATGCTGCGAACGCTGCTCGCGGCGCGGCTCCGGATGGAAGTCCGTTTGGAAACGCGAGAGCTGCCAATCTATTCCCTCGTGGTGGCGAAGAACGGGCCGAAACTCGCGAAATCGGCGGGTGATAGCGCCGCCAGCGGCGACCCGGCGCCCCGACTGGTGGCGGGCGCGGATGGGCTGCCGGATCTTCCGCCGGGGGCGCACGTGCCGCGGAGCTATGAGGTCGTGGTAGCCGGGCCGGACGGGATCCTCTACAAGCTGTGGGCGCGGCGCGAGAGCATGGAGCAACTGGCGGACCGGCTGAACGCCGTCGTGAACCGGGCCGTCGTGGACCGGACGGGCCTCGCAGGCCTGTATGACTTCACGCTCGCCTGGAGCCTGGAAAGCGCGGGCGGAATGATTCCGAGGAACGGGCCGCCGCCGGATGCGATCGAATCGCGCGCCGCGCCAGTACTCTCCGACCCGGGGCTTTCGATGTTCAACGCCTTGCCGTCGCAACTGGGGCTGCGGCTCGAGCCGGGGAAAGGGCGGGTCGAGATGGTCGTCGTCACTCGCGCCGATCGGCTGCCGGCGGAAAATTGATTGGCTGAAGACTGACGTGCGAGCATCATAGGCATGCTCTTTGCCGCGACGGCATTCCTCAGCGCGCTGCTCCTCTTCCTCGTGCAGCCGATGATCGCCAGGGAGATGCTGCCCTGGTTCGGCGGAGCGGCCGGCGTTTGGACGACCTCCATGCTGTTCTTCCAGGTCGTCCTGCTCTTGGGATACGTGTACGCCGACCTCGCGACGAGACTGCTGCGGCCGCCCGTCCGGATGGCGGTGCATTTTTCGCTGCTTGCCCTCAGCCTCACCGCGCTGCCCATTGCGCTCGCGCCGCGATGGAGCCTCGGTGAATCCTTTCCGCCTGCCGTACGCGTGCTGGCGACGCTGATTGCTCTCGTAGGGCTGCCGTATTTCCTGCTCAGCTCGACCGGCCCGCTGGTTCAGTCGTGGCGTCTGCGTTTCGCGGGGACTTCTCTGGCATACCGGCTGTTCGCCGTATCGAATGCGGCCTCGCTGGCCGGGCTCGTGGCATACCCCGTGGCGATCGAGCCGCTGCTCTCGATTCGCCAGCAAACGGCGATTTGGTCCGCGGCTTACGTCGTGTTTGTGGCCCTCACCGCGGCCGCAGCCTGGCTGGGCCTCCGCAGCCCGGGACCGGACGCCGCACCGTGGGATGACAAAGACGCCGTTGCGCCCGACCGCGCCACCCGCGCGTTGTGGATCGGGTTGGCCGCGTGTCCGAGCATCCTCTGGCTGGCGGTTTCCAACACTCTCAGCCAGCACGTCGCGCCGATTCCGTTTCTATGGATTTTGCCACTCACCATTTACCTCCTCACGTTCGTCCTCTGCTTCCACCGGCCCGGCTTTTACAATCCGTCGATCTTCCGCTTCCTGCTCCCGGTTGGATGGGTGCTGTTCAACATCGCGGCGACCAATCAAGGTGTGCAGCAACTGCAGTTGACGGTGGGCCTCTTCTCGGCGGGGCTGTTCATCTGCTGCATGTTTTGCCATGGGGAGTTGGCGCGCCGCAAGCCCGCCGCGGGCAAGCATCTGACCTCGTTCTATGTCACCGTGGCGCTCGGCGGAGCAATCGGCGGTGTGCTGGTGGGGGCAGTGGCGCCCATGCTGTTTCGCGAACTGCTCGAACTGCCCATTGGAGTCGGACTCTCGATCGCCCTCGCAACCGGCCTGCTCTATCGCTTCCCGCTATGGCGCATTGTCCGGCTCGCGGCGGCCGCCGCGGTGGGGCTGGTGGCGGTCGCCCAAATCTCAAGTATGGTGAGGCACGTGCATTACCGCGAACGGAATTTTTACGGCATCCTCGAGGTGAAGGACGTAGATTCGCCCGGTGGCGCGATGCGAGTGCTCGATAACGGGCCGATCCGGCACGGCGCGCAGTTTTTATCCGCGGAAAAGCGCAGTGTGCCCACCGGCTATTACGGCACGGATTCGGGCATCGGCATCGTGCTCCGCAGTTACGGCTCGAAGGCGCTGAACGTGGGGGTGATCGGTCTCGGGGCGGGCACGCTGGCGGCTTACTGCCGGCCGGGGGACACTTACCGCTTCTACGAAATCAATCCCGCGGTGATTCAGGTGGCGCGTTCCGAATTCCGCTTCCTGCGCGACTGTCCCGATGTTGCCGTGGTGGAGGGCGACGCCCGCCTCGCTCTGGAACGGGAGCCCGGGCACGGGTTCGACGTGTTGGCGGTGGATGCCTTCAACGGCGATTCCGTCCCGGTGCATCTGCTGACCCAGGAAGCCTTCGCGCTGTACTTCCGCCACTTGAAGCCGGACGGAATCCTCGCTGTTCACGTGAGCAACCGCTACCTGGATCTTTCGGTGGTCGTGCGCCAGCTGGCAGCGTTCTATTCCCGCGAAGCGCGGCTGTTCCGCAGCCCGCCTGACCCGCAGCGGCAGCTCGAACCGGCCGACTGGGTGCTCGTGTCGCCGGACCCCGCGCTGTGGCGCCGGATTCCGGCGGCTGCTTCCCCGATCCTGGCCACGGCCCGAGGCGCGCTCTGGACCGACGATCACACCGACCTGTTCCGCATTCTGCGTTAGAGCGCCCGGCAACCACCGTGCCCCGGGCCGTAATATTATCGGAAGATCATGAGCAACCTTCCTTCCCGCCGCGAACTGATGGATCTGGCGGTGCGGGCCGCGGCGCTGCCGGGCGCAGCGGAATTTCTCGGCGTCTGGCTGCGGGCTCAGGAGGGGCACCGGCATTCGCCGGCTCCGCCTGAACCGCCGCTGCTGCGCGACTACAAGCCGCAGTTCTTCGGTGCGGAGGATTTCGCGGCCCTTCAGGCATTCACCGAGATCCTGATCCCCACCGACGAAACGCCCGGCGCGCGGGAGGCGCACTGCGCCGCGTTTATCGATTTTCTGATGCAGGCGAGTCCCGCGGCCACGCAGAAGCAGTGGCGGGATGCGCTCGCCGCGCTCCGTGCGGCGGGATTTCATGCCGCGGATGCGCGGACGCGGGCGGCGCTCGTCGAAGAAATGGCCCGGCCCGAACGCGACCGCACGGCCACCCACCCTGCCTACACGGCGTACCGGCTCATCAAGCAGCAGAATGCTTTCGCGTTTTATACGTCGCGCGCGGGCATGATCGAGGCGCTGGATTACCGCGGGAACTCGTACAACGAGAGCTTCCCGCCGTGCACGCATCCGGAGCATCAGCGGGTCTAGGAGGCAGCCATGGCGAAGACATACGATGCGGTCATCGTGGGCTCGGGCGCCTGCGGCGGTTGGGCGGCCATGGAGCTGACCCGCGCGGGGATGCAGGTGCTGATGCTGGAGGCGGGGAGCGCGGTCGATCCGCTGAAGGATTTTCATCACACCTTCCTCTACCAGATGGACTACCGCGGCCAGGGCAAGCCGGGCCTGCTGCGCCGTTACTCGGGAACGGAGCGCAATTACCGCATCATGATCGATAACGAGGAAAACCCGTACACCACGTCGCCCGAGACGGTGTACCGGTGGGGCCGCTCGCGCGTGCTCGGCGGACGCACGCTGCACTGGGCGCGCGCCTCGGACCGCATGGCCGATTACGAATTCAAGGCCGCCTCGCGCGATGGCTACGGCATGGATTGGGCCGTCAGCTACGCGGATATGAAGCCCTACTACGACCGCGTCGAGAGCTTTATCGGGGTAAGTGCGGCGCTGGAGGGCCTGCCGCAATTTCCCGACGGCGTGTTCCTGCCGCCCATGCCGCTAAACTGCGCCGAATCGATCTTTACGGCCGCGGCCAAGTCGCTGGGGTGGCGCTCGACGCACCGCCGTCTGGCGCAGTTGACGCGCATGCACAACAACCGGCCGCCGTGCCACTATTGCGGCAACTGTGTCAACGGCTGCGACGTCGGCGCGATGTTCAACACCGTGGCGGTTACGCTGCCCGTCGCGCGCCGCACCGGGAACCTCGAGGTGCGCACGGACTCGGTGGCGGCGCAGGTCCGCATGAATTCCGAGAACCGCGCCCAGGGCGTCACGTATATCGAGCGCTACTCCATGAAATCGGTGGATGTGGACGCGAAATACGTCATTCTTGCCGCCTCCACGCTGGAAAATACGCGTCTTTTGCTGCTATCTGCCAAGGGAGGCCTGGCCAATTCGAGCGGCACGCTGGGGCATTACATGATGGACCAGGTCGGCGGCGGCGGCGTGAGCGGCATCCTGCCCATTCTGAAGGGCGGTCCGAGCCGCCTCGACGACGGCAAATCGGCCGGCATCACGATCCCGAATTTCCAGAACATCGACGCGAAATCGCAGCGTAAGGATTTCATCCGCGGCTACGTCATGAACGCGACCGGCGGCCAGACGGAGTATCCCGCGTTCGCGGCGTTCGTGCCGGGCTACGGGTCGGAATGGAAGAAGGAGATTCGCAGCCGCTATGTGGCCCAGGCGCGGGTCTGGATTGCTGGCGGGGAGATGCTGGCGCAGAAGGAGAATCGCGTGGAGCTCGACCCGGAGGTCAAGGACCGCTGGGGCATCCCCGTGCTGAAGATCCATTTCACGCACTCGGATAACGACTACAAGATCATCGCCGATTTCCAGGAAAAGGCCGAGGAATTGTTCCGCAAAGCGGGCGGGGAAGTCATGCCGGGCATGGAGCGCGGCGCGCCGAATATCGCGATGGCGCAGGCGCGGGGAACGGCGCAGCCGGGAGCCCGGCGGCCGCTCGGCGGCTCGATTCATGAAGTGGGCACCGCGCGGATGAGCGCCGACCCGCGCGAGGGAGTGCTCGATTCCTGCTGCCGCACGCACGATATCGAGAATCTGTACGTGTTCGGCGGCAACGCCTTCCCCTCGACCGGCGACAAGCACCCGACCCTCACGATGATGGCCCTTGCGGCCCGCGGCTGCGACCGGCTGCTCGGCAAAATATGAACGCATGAGTCCCGACGCGGCGCAACTGGAAGCCCATCGCACGGCCCTTACCGGCCATTGCTACCGGATGCTGGGGTCGGCCTTCGACGCCGACGATGCCGTTCAGGAAACCATGCTCCGCGCCTGGCGCAGCATCGGCCAGTTCGATGGGCGCGCCTCCGTGCGAACGTGGCTCTACCGGATCGCCACCAACGTTTGTCTGGACGAGCTGAAGGATCGCGGCCGGCGGGCGCGTCCCATGGAAGAAGGCTCGCCGTCCTCCGGCGCGCCGCCGCTGGAATGCCTGGCGCAATTGCCGGGCTCGCACTGGCTGGAACCGATCGCCGACGCGCGCGTCATCCCGCCGGAAGCCGATCCCGGACGGCAGGCCGTCCTGCGCCAGAGCATCCGGCTGGCGTTCGTCGCCGCTCTGCAGAATCTGCCGCCGAAGCAGCGCGCCATCCTGCTGCTCAGCGATGTGCTCGAGTTGTCCGCGGCGGAGATCGCGGAGATGCTCGAAACCTCCGTTGCCGCCGTGAATAGCGCTCTCCAGCGCGCGCGAACCTCGCTGCCGAAAGCGCAGACCGCCGATCGCGGGGAGCTCTCCGAATCGCAGCGGGAGCTTTTGAGCCGGTACGTGGCGGCTTTCGAGCGGTACGATGTCGACGCTCTGACGGCCCTGATGCGGCAAGATGCGACCTTCTGCATGCCGCCCTATTCGCTGTGGCTGCAAGGGCCCGAGGCGGTGCGCACCTGGATGCTCGGGATTGGCAGCGGGTGCAGGGGCTCGCGCCTCATCCCCACCGCCGCTTGCGGTTCGCCGGCCTTCGCCCAGTACCGGCCGGACCCGGATGCCGGCTACCGGGCCTGGGCTTTGATCGTGCTGGAGCTGGCGGATGACCGCATCGCCGGAGTGAATTCCTTTCTCGACACCACCAGCCTGTTCCCCGCCTTCGGGCTGCCGCTGACGCTCGGGTCTTAAGCCGCCCCACCCGGTCCCGCCGCAAAATTTCTTCGTCCGGACCGATGATTTTCCGCCGGCCTCCAGGTCTAACCAGCAGAAGGAGAAAACAACGCAATGAGCACAACCGCAATCGCTACCCCGGCCCGCGAGTTCCGCCAGCCGTCCCCAACGCTGAGCCATTCCAGAACGCGCATTTGGACCGGCCGCATTCTCCGCGGCCTCGCCGCTCTCTTTTTGCTGTTCGATAGCGGCATGAAGCTCGTCAAACCGCCCTTCGTCGTGCAGGCGAGCGCGCAAATGGGATACCCCGAATCGAGCATCGCCGGGATCGGCGTGGCGCTCCTGGCGTGCACCTTTTGTACATGATCCCGCGCACGGCACTCCTCGGAGCGGTGCTGCTGACCGGCTATCTCGGCGGAGCGGTGGCGTCGCAGGTCCGCGCGGGCGCGGGCTGGTTCCCCATCTGCTTTCCCATCCTGTTCGCGGCGCTCGCCTGGGGCGGGCTCTGGCTCACGGACGCGCGTCTGAAAGAGCTGCTGTTCCCAAGGGAGGCCGTGCACCGCGCAACGGCCAGCCGGTAGCGATGGCGCGCGACGTCCGGTCCGGCGGCCGCGTGGGCAACAACGCCCGGAAACCGGCCGCCTGTTTGCGGAATTGGGCCGGAATGGGCCCGTCCGGCCAACGAAAAACCGCTACGATTCAGCGGTTTTTGAGGCTAAATTGTTGATTCCACTAGGGGGTAACCGCCCCCTTGAAGCGGTTTTTCGTCGGCCACGTGGGTCAACCCAGATTAGCCGATGCCGATCTGGCGCGCGTATGCGATCGACTTCGCGATATTCTCGTCCTCCAGCTTCAACTGCGCCTCCGCCGGCATCCGGCTCGGATACTGCAGCGGCGACTTGGGCTTGTTCTTGCGGACCAGGTCGAGGACGCGCGCCAGATCGCGGCCGGGCAGCGGGCTCGCCGTGTCGTCGAACGTGGCCCAGTATTTCGCCGTGAACACCGGAATCTTCAGCGGGTCGCGCGTGATCATTTCGAGGTCGAAGGGCATCGCCGGGTCCTTCGCCTGCAGGCTGCGCACCATGCCGGGAATATCCAGCATGCCCTCGCCCAGCGGAACCTCGGAAAGCAGGAAGCCATCCTCGTACGGCTCGACCGCCATGTCCTTGATATGGCAGGCGAAGGTGTAGGGCTGGAGAATGCGCAGGGTTTCGGCGGGGTCTTCGCACAGCGCCAGATTGTTGCCGAAATCGAAGTGCACGCCGATCCATTCGCTTCCGGTCGACTTGATCCACGCGGCCTGCTCCGCCGCGCGCCAGCCCTTGTGGTTCTCGAGGCCGAGCCGCATGCGGTGCTTGCGGAGCACGGGCTCGGCGAGCGCGACCGTCGCCTTGCACCGCTCGAAGTTGCGCTGGAAGGCCTCGAAGCTGTCGAATTCCTCGTAGCGGCGCTGCGTCATGGCGGCGTGCAGCGAGACGATGCCGGCTGCCTTGGCCTTGGCCACCGCGGCGTCGAATGCCGGGACGGCGGCGGCTTCGCGCGGCAGCGGGATATCGGCGATTGCGCGCATGCCGAGCGATTCCAGCCGCTGGCGGAACCCGGCGGCCCAGTCCGGGCCGGCATTGGCGGGGATGCGCGTTTCCACCACGCCCAGCCCCAGGTTGTGGCAGTGCTCCACAAAATCGAACGGCTGGTTGCGCTCGCGCATGGCCCGCGAGCGGATGGGGAATCCCGCGGGGGCGCCGCCCAGGTTCCGCGAGGGTTTGATGGCCGATTGTGCCCACGCGGCGCGCGCAGCCAGGCCGGCGGCGGCGGCCGTTCCAAGAAGTTCGCGGCGTGTCATAGGTCCTCCTGGTGCGAAGCCACCCGGCGGTATCGGGCAGGCTTGCAGCCCCCCGCCTCGCCGGGCCGGCTACCAGTATAGTGCGATTCGGTAAAATAGAAGTCTCCCCCACCCATTCGATGTCCCTTGCCAGCAAGTTAGCTTTTCAAGTCGAGCGCGGCGTGCAGTCTCGCGGAATGCAGTTGTACGCGACCGGCGCCGTGCGGATCGTTACCTCGGAGCCGAACCACGTCCACGCCAAGGTGAAAGGCGGCCAGACGTACGAGGTCTGCCTGCAATTCCTCTACGGCGATCTCGTCGTCTCCTGCGAGTGCGTGTATTTTCACGACACGGGCGTGTGCAAGCACATCTGGGCGGCGATTCTGCAGGCCGATCGCGAGGG
>Ga0070738_10005985_pt1 | contig 13012 bp, 13 predicted proteins | sample Coa_R2_2_FD_66446 | JGI IMG/M metagenome (GOLD analysis project Ga0070738, IMG submission 66446) | Surface soil microbial communities from Centralia Pennsylvania, which are recovering from an underground coalmine fire - Coalmine... | ecosystem: Environmental > Terrestrial > Soil > Unclassified ... | reverse complement strand
GGCCGATACAGGCGCAAGGCGTGCGCGGGTCGGTCGCGCGTGCGCGCCGGCGTGGCGCGGCGCGCTATGTCGCACGCGGCGGACTGAACGGTACGGGTCGTGCACGTCCACAGCGCCAGGACGCACGCGAGGTACCAACGATGAACGAGCAAGAGCTGGTCCTTCAGGTCAAGGCGCGCGCGGGCCTCCGGACCGCGCGCGAGGCGAGCCGGGCCGTCGGCGCGGCGGTGGGAGCGCTTCGGTGCGCGCTCGCCGACGACGACGCGCAGGCGCTCGCCCTCCAGCTGCCCGCTCGGTTCAAGCGCCTGCTCGACCGCGCGCCGGGTGCCGCGGTGCAGAACGCCCGTGCGCTCTACGTCGAGGCCGAGCGGCGCGAGCGCGTAGGGCTCGGTTTCGCCATGGAGCACACCCAGGCCGTCCTCGAGGTGCTCGCAGAGCTGCTCGACCCGGAGCTCGTGGGAAGGCTGCGCAAGCGTTTGCCGTCGAGCATCGCGGGTCTGCTGCGCGGGCGATCGCGGTCGTACGCGCCGCCCGCTTACGCCCATGAGCATCCGGAGCAGGGCCCTGCTCCGAGGCAAACACTGTCGCGAGCGAGGCCCGGCACCGCGGAGCCGATCGCGGAGGCGCGTCACGAGCTTGCCCACGCGCAATCGGTCGCCCGCTCGACGGCCCCCCACGCCGATCGCGCCGTGGCGACCGCGCGCTCGACTCGCCCCGGGCGCGAAGACGAGACGCTCGCGACGACGCGCGACGGACGGACCGGCAAGTGACGCGCCGCCCCTCGGGCCCGTGATCTTCAGAACCGGCCGACAGCCCTCATGCCGAGCGCGCCGCCGCCCACGGGCGCGAGCGAGAGCTCGGCCAAGCTGGGACCGGAATAGTGAAACGAATAGTGAAAGAGGGTCGGCACGCCGTAGCCGAACGCGAAGCCGATGGCGCCGCCGGCGAGCACGTCCGTGAGATAGTGGCGGTCACCCATGATCCGGAGGACGCCGTCGGCGGCGGCCAAGGTCAGGTCGCGCGCGCATGCGAGCCCGTCGGCCACGCGCGTTCCGTAGAGCGGCACGCGCGTATGGTGCGCGCACGACAGCCCCGCCGCCGTGAACACCTCGTTGACGTGCCCGCTCGGGAAAGACGCCGTGGGACTCGTGTTGCATTGCGGGTCGACGGAGCCGCCGCGCTGGCAGTCGACGTAGGACGGGCGGGCGCGCCCGACCGAGTCGTACAGGCTGAAGGTGACGATTGAGCTCAGCGCGAACGACTCGAAGTCCATGAGCGACAGCTGCACGCCGACGTCGGCGCCGCCCCGGAGCAGGGGGACGAGCATCGAGTCGACCCCGACGACGAGCACCACCGACGCGACGCCGACGCCGTCGGCGAACGTCCGGACGACTCGGAGCTCGTCGGCGGACCGGAGCCGCAGCGCAGCTCGCACGCTGTCGTCGAACAGGATGCCGCCGACCCAGTGCGGATCCTGCTGGGGCCGGAGCATGTAGTACATCGCGATCGCGAGCGGCCCGGTCACGGCGGTGACCGCGAACTCGACGGGGCGAAACCGCGGCCAGTCGGGGTTCCAGCGCAGCGAGTGGTCGCCGTCGACCGGCTCGGCGGCGCGCGCCGCCGGGCCGCTCGTGAGCAGGGCCGCCCCGACGCACGCGGCGGCAACGAGCCTGCGGGTGGCGGCGGCGATCAGCATGGGCGCGCGGTCGCCGTGGCCACACCGATCATCGTCACGAGCTCGCGCGTGCCCGGGATGACGCGCTCGATCTGCTCGAGCATGACCTGCGCGAAGTCGTCATTCAACGCGCGGGGGTAGCAACCGGCCGAAAGGCCCGCGAGCCCTCCGCCCACGATGACGACGTGGTGGCAGCGGTCAGCCATGCGGGCAAGCGGTAGCAGGACTCGTACCTCACGCGCAGAACCTCCTCCGGTCGTGCGCCCCCGCGTCGGAGCGTCCGGTCGCGAGGGCAGTCGTTGCGCGTGCGCGAGCGTTTTGCGTCACGAGCGACGGGTCGCGGAGTCGGCCGGGGCAGGGCCTTGGGCGGGAGCCGGGCCCGCAGACGCGCCTTCTCGGGCCGGCGACGCAGGCGGAGGCGCGACAGCCATGACGCGCAGTTCGTGCCTCGGAAAGCCTGCAAGGTGGCGAAGCACGTCCATCGCGCTGATGATTCCGGCGAGGTGCCCGCTCCCGTCGAGCACGACGAGCCGATGCACGCCCTCGAAGACCATCCGGTGGACCGCCTGCTCGACCGGCCAATCGGCCGTCGCCCAGAGGACTTCCATCGTCATCGCGTCGGCCACGGTGTGGTCCGCGCCGGCGCCGAACGACTCGGCGACGTCGGTCGTGCTCAGCACGCCGACGACGCGACCGTCGGCAGAGCAGACCGGCGCCGCGGAGACTTGCCGTTCCGACAGCGCCCGGGCGGCTTCGGCGAGCGGCATGTCCGGCGACAGCGACAGGACGTCCTGCGCCATGAGGTCGCGCACGAGCGTCATGACGCCCGGTCGGAGTTGCGAAGCTCGTGCCGGCCGGTACCCCGCAGAAGCCGGAACGGCGCAGGGCAACTGGGGGCCGCGTCGCGGCGCGTCGCCGAGGGGCCGGCACCCGTCGTGCTTTGCAAGACACCGGCATGAGTCGATGCGAGCCGTCCGGGACGCCCTGGGGCATGCGCCGCGCGGTCGGCGTCGAGCGCCTCGCCGCCGGGGGTGGGTCATGACGCTGGTCGTGCGGCCGCTGGCCTCGTCCGTCGAGCAGGGCGAAGTCGAGATCGTTGAGCACAAGGGGATCGGGCATCCAGACACGATGTGCGACGGTCTGGCGGAGGCGTTCGGCGGCGCTCTCGCGCGTCACTACGCGGAGCGATTCGGCTCCGTCCTGCACTTCAACGTCGACAAGGCGCTGCTGGTCGGTGGTGCGTCGCGGCCCGAGCTCGGGGCGGGCCAGGTGCTCGAGCCGATGCGCGTCTTGCTCGCCGGCCGGGCGACCCGAGAGGTGAGGGGAGCAAGGGTGCCCGTCGACGACATCGCCCACGACTCGGCGCGCGCGTGGATACGAGAGCACATGCACGCGCTCGACCCCGAGCGGCACGTGCGCTGGGAATGCAGCGTGCGGTCGGGGTCGAGCGATCTCGTCGATCTCTTTCTGGCACGTCGGGGCCGCGGGGCGTGGCTGGCCAACGACACGTCCGTCGGCGCCGGGTACGCGCCGCTGTCGGCCCTCGAGCGGGCCGTGCAGGCGGCGGCCGTCGAGCTGCGTAGGCTGGCCGGGATCGATCCAGCGATCGGCGAGGACGTGAAGGTCATGGGCGTGCGCAGGGGGCGCGCAGCGCGGCTGACGGTCGCCTGCGCGCTGGTGTGCGGGCCGCTCGCGGACCTGGGCGCCTATGTCGATCGGCGCGCCGCGGTCGGCCGCGCCGTGGCTGTGGCGGCGAGCGAGGCCACGGCCGGCCAGCTCGGCATCGAGGCGGTCGACGTCAACGCGGCCGACGACCTCGCGAGCGGCCGCATCTACCTCACAGTGACCGGCACCTCGGCGGAGTCGGGCGACGACGGCGAGGTTGGGCGGGGAAACCGGGCGAACGGTCTCATAACGCCTTACCGCCCAATGTCCCTGGAGGCGATCGCCGGCAAGAACCCCGTGTCGCACGTGGGGCGGCTCTACAACTTCGCCGCCCAGCGCATCGCGTCGTCGCTCGTCCAGACGGCCGTGCAGGTCCAGGAAGCGCACTGCTTCATCCAGGGGTGCATCGGTCGGCCGGTCGGGGATCCCGCGCTGGTCGACGTGGGCCTTCGGACGGACGGCGGCGCGCCGATCGAACGGCGCTTGCGAGCACGCGTGCAAGAGGTCGTCGACGCCGAGCTGTCTCACCTGAGCAATCCGCTAAGCGAGCGGCCGACCGGGGCCATGGCGGGGCCGCGCGCGCGATGAGGTGTCGATGGGCGGGAGCTCAGGCAGACGACGCCGAGGTAGCCCGGGCCGTCGTCGATCGCATCGTGGCCCACGTACTCGCCGGGAACCCGCGAGACGCCGCGCCCGCCGTGCACGAGGTGCTCGGCGAGGCGCTGTTCCACGAGCGGAGCCGGCTCGAGCACGCGTCGGGTCAGCGCGCCGACGCCGACCGCGAGTTCTGGGCGGGCGTGGCGCGGGCCCTCCGTCACGCGGGGGCCGAGCGGTCCGCCAAGCTGCTGCGCGAGGTCGTCGCGCGCTATGCCGGCGAGATCCGCGGCCACTTTGACGCGCGCGTTTATGCCGTGGCCACACGCGCGCTGCCGGTCAGTCTGAGCGCGCTGCTCAACGGTCTATCGCCGGCGCATCTCGTCGCGCACGCTGGCGACCTGCCCAACCTCGAGGAGAACGTGGTCCTCGAGGGCGAGATCGACACGCTGCGGGCGCTCGCGCGCGTCGGCACGATCATCCTGGCGCCCACGCACTCCTCGAACCTCGATTCGCTGCTGCTCGGGTTCGCGATCTACCGCATGGGGCTGCCGCCGTTCTCGTACGGCGCCGGCCTGAACCTGTTCACCAACCCGATGACGAGCTTCTTCATGCACCACCTCGGGGCGTACACGGTGGACCGGAGCAAGACCGATCCGCTCTACCGCGCCACGCTCAAGGAGTTCGCAACCGTGCTGCTCGAGCACGGCCGTCACAACCTGTTCTTTCCCGGCGGCACGCGCAGCCGCTCCGGCGAGGTCGAGACGCACCTCAAGAAGGGCCTGCTCGGCACCGGCGTCGTCGCGTTCAAGAACAACCTGCGCGCCGGGGCCGAGCGGCCGCGCGTCTTCGTCGTGCCTGCGACCGCCACGTATCCGCTGGTGCTCGAGGCGCGAAGCCTGGTCGCCGACTTCCTCGAGAAGACCGGCCGGGGCCTGTACCTGCCCGCGGTGGACGAGTTCAACTTGCTGCACCGGTGGATCGACTTCCTTCGGGGCCTGCTTCGGCTGCGGCTCCGCATCCGGCTGGTGATCGGCAAGCCCCTCGACCCGTTCGGCAATGACGTGGACGCCGAAGGCGTGTCGCGCGACGGCCGCGGCCGCCCCGTTGATCCGGCGCGGTACCTCCTCGTCGACGGGGCCATCGGCGACGACCCCGAGCGCGACGCCGAGTACACCTGCGGCCTGGTGCCGGCGGTCCTGCGCGCGTACCGCGCCGACACGGTCGCCCTGCCCACAGCGATCCTCGCCTTTGCCGTCTTCGAACGCCTTCGCCGGAGCGCTCCGAGGCTCGACCTCTACCGCCTCCTTCGCAGCCCGTCCGACGAGCTCACGCTGCCCGTCGCGGAGGTCGCGTCGGACGTCGAGCGGCTGCTCGGTGATCTCCGCGCGCTCGCGCGTGACGGTCGCATTCGCGTGAGCGACGAAGCGGCTGACGCCGCGACCGTGGTCCGACGCGGCCTGGAGACCTTCGGCACCTACCACCCGGTGCCGGTCATCGAGCGGAGCGCCGATAACCTCCGGGTGGGCGACGCGAACCTCGTGTTCTTTTACCGCAATCGCCTCGAGGGCTATGGCCTCGACGGGTCGCGGCCTGCCCTCCCGCCCGACCATTCGGCGCACCGGGTATGACGCATGGGCGAGCGCGACTCCTGCACGGATCGCCCGGTCGCCGTCCTCGGTGCGGGCAACTGGGGAACGACGCTCGCCCATCTCGCGGCGAGCAACGGCCGCCCGGTCCTGCTCTGGACGCGCGATCCGCGACAGCGCGAGGAGATCAACTCCGCGCGCAGCAACTCGCGGGGGGTGCCCGGCCTCGTGCTCGCGCGCGGCGTGCGGGCCGTCACCGACCTGGGCGAGGCGCTCGCGCGCCCGGTCCTCGTCATCGTGGCGATTCCGTCCCAGGCATTTCGCGAGGTGTGCCGGGCGGCCGGCGAGCTGCTCGCGCCGGAGCACCTCGTCGTCCACGCCACCAAGGGGCTCGAGCGAAGCACGCACCGGCGCATGACCGAGGTCCTGCTCGAGGAGACGTGCGTGCGTCAGATCGGCGTCCTGTCCGGGCCGAACATCGCGGCCGAGATCGCGGCCGGCAAGCCCGCGGGCACAGTCGTCACCTCGCATTTCCCGCGCGTCGTGCGCGAGTGCCGCCGTGCCCTGTCGAGCCCGCGGCTCATGGTGTTCGCCGGAGACGACATCGCGGGGGTGGAGCTCGCCGGCGCCTTCAAGAACGTCGTCGCGATCGCCGCGGGCATCGCCGCCGAGATGCAGGTCGGCGAGAACGCAAAGGCCCTCCTCTTGACGCGTGGCCTCGCCGAGATGGCGCGGCTCGGAACCGCCCTCGGGGCGCGACCCCTGACGTTCGCAGGCCTCGCCGGCGTGGGCGACCTCGCCGTGACGTGCGCGAGCGCCCAGTCGCGAAACAATCGCGTCGGCCGAGCCCTCGCGCGCGGCGAAGCGCTGCCTGACATCCTGCGGCAGCTCGGCATGGTCGCCGAAGGCGTCGACGCGGCGGCATCGGCGCACGAGCTGGCGCTCGCCCACAGCGTCGACGTGCCGCTCATGGACCAGGTCTTTCGGGTGCTCTACGAGGGCCGATCGCCGTCGGCGAGCCTCGACGAGCTGATGCGCCTGTGGGCGGGACACGACGTCGGAGCGAGCGCCGGGCGCTCCAGGGCGTCGCTGCTCGGGTGATCCGGCGGCACAACCGATGCTTCACGGGGACTCGTATGCGCGCTGGCGCGGAGCGCGGCGGCGCGCGGAGCGACACGGCGAGGTGCGTCATGCCGGGTGGTCTTTCGAGCCTGGTCGAGCTGTGCGAGCGAAGCTGCGACCGATTCGCCGGGCGCCCTCTGTTCGGCACCAAGACGGGAGACGGGTGGTCGTGGCTCACCTACGGCGATTTCCATGCGCTCGTCGACCGATGCCGCGCCGGCCTCCGGGAGCTCGGCGTCGGCGCCAGCGATCACGTCGGCATCGTCTCGAACAACCGCGTCGAGTGGGCGGCCTGCGCGTACGCGGCCTACGGCCTCGGCGCGGCGATCGTTCCGATGTACGAGGCGCAGCTCGGGAGCGAGTGGGAGTACATCCTGGCCGACTGCCGCGCGGCGGTCGTGTTCGCGGCGACCGACGCGATCGCCGTGCGATTGAGGAGCGCCCGGGCGGACTTGCCGGCGCTGCGGCACGTCGTCGCGTTCGACGCCGGGCCCGACGACCCCGCGTCGTTCGCGGCGCTGCTCGAGCGCGGTCGCGCCACCCCGGTCTCCCCGCTGATGCCGGTGGGCGACCTCGAGGCGAACCTCATCTACACGTCGGGCACGACGGGCAAGCCCAAAGGCGTCGTGCTCAGTCACGGCAACATCGTGTCGAACATCAACGCGCTGCACGAGATCTTCCCGTTCGAGCCGGACGATCGATCGCTGTCTTTTCTGCCGTGGGCGCACTCGTTCGGACAGGCGGAGCTGCACGTACTCCTCAGTATGGGCTGCGCCCTGGCGCTCAATCGCGACGTCGCCCGTCTGGTCGACGATCTGGCCGAGATCAGACCGACGATCCTCGTCGCCGTGCCGCGGGTGTTCCACCGCCTGTACGGCGCCGTGCAGGCCCAGATACGTGGAAGGCCGCGGCCCGTGCGGTCGCTCTTTAGCGCGGGCCTCCGGCGCGCCGCGCGGCGCTCGCGTGGCGAGCGGCTCGGGCCGGTCGACCGGATCTTGCTCCGGCTCGCCGACCGCCTCATTTTCTCGAAGGTTCGCGAGCGGTTCGGCGGACGCCTCAAGTACGCCATCAGCGGTAGCGCGGCGCTCGGCCGAGAGGTCGGCGAGTTCATCGACGCGCTCGGGCTGACCGTCTACGAGGGCTACGGTCTCACCGAGACGAGCCCGATCGTGTCGGCCAACTATCCCGGCAACCGCCGGCTCGGCAGCGTCGGCAAGGCGATCCCCGGCGTGCGCGTGCACATCGACAGGGCCGTCGGCGACGGCGTCGACGGCGAGATCGTCATCTACGGCCCGAACGTCATGCAGGGCTACCACAACAGGCCCGAAGAGAACGCCGTGGTGAGGCTGCCGGACGGGGGCTTCCGGACCGGCGATCTCGGCCGCCTGGACGACGACGGCTACCTGTACGTGACCGGCCGGATCAAGGAGCAGTTCAAGCTCGAAAACGGCAAGTACGTCATGCCTTCGCCGCTCGAGGACGAGCTCAAGCTGTCGCCGTTCATCGCGAACGCGTTCATCTACGGCGAGAACAAACCCTGGTGCGTCGCGCTCGTCGTCCCCGACGCCGCCCGCCTGCAGCAGTGGGCCGAGGAGCAGCGGGTGCCGCTCGCTGACCCGACGAGAGACGAGCGCGTTCGCGCACTCGTCGCGCGTGAGATCGACGAGCGCAGCCGATCGTTCAAGAAGTTCGAGCGCCCCAGGGCCTTCGCCCTCGTGGCCGAGGACTTCACGGCCCAAGGCGGCCTCTTGACGCCCACCCAAAAGCTGAAGCGGCGCGCGATCGTCGCGCGTTACCGCGATTGGCTCGAGGCGTTGTACCAGTCGCCGGGCGCGGCGCAGGAGCGCGGGCTGGCCGCCGCGTCGCGCGGCGCGAGGTCCGGGATGACGAGCGAGGGCGCGCGCCAAGGCGGCGCGTCGTGAGCGGGAGCGCGCGCGACCGGCGGCGCGCATTGCGGCCCTCGCGCGGTGTGCTCCGGTCCGCGCGAGGGCACTGTGGGTCGTCGATGTCCCCCGGGTCAGCTCTTCTTGGCGGCCGACTGAATCGCCACCTTCTTGGGCTGCACCTCGGCGGTCTTCTTCACCGTGACCGTGAGCACGCCGTCCTTCAGATCAGCGTTGACGCTGTTCATGTCGACGCCCTCGGGCAGCGTGAACGCGCGCATGAAGTCGCCGTAGGAGCGCTCGTACGTGTAATACCTGTCGGTCTGCTCGCGGTGCTCGGCCTCGCGCTTTCCGCTGATCGTCAGGCGGTTACCGGTCACGGTCACCTCGAGATCGGGTTCCTTCACGCCGGGCACGTCGGCGTTGAAGACGTAGCCGTCCTTCGACTCCTTCACCTCGAAGGACGGCTCGAACGCGGCCGGCAGCTCCGGCAGCTGCGGCGCCATCTCGCCGAACGGGTCCCAGTTCATGAGCTCGCGCAGCACCCGAAGCGGCTCCCAGCCGGGTCGCGCCTGGGTGATCGCCCCCGGACGATTGCCGTTCTGCTTTCGAACACTGATGTTGGCCATGATCCGCTCTCCTGGATGGTTTGGTTCTGTCGTCCACGTCGGCTCGGCAGCGAGGCCGCGCCGGTGCTGCGGAGCCCGAGAGCACGACGCGGGCCACGCCGTTTCTCCTGGGCGCATCGCCGCGGCACCCTGGGAGGCGGCGCTCGTCGGGCGTGCAAGCATTGCGCGGACGCGTATCGCGCGCGCATGCCGTCGGAGCGTGCGCCCTACCGTCGCTCGCGCGGCGGGCCGGGAGAAGCTCAACGCACGACGAGCACGAGCGCGTCGTCGTTCGCGCGTCCGAAGCGTTCGACGAGTTGATGCGCGATGGCGACGGGGTGCTCGCGCAGGAGCAGATCGAGCTCGCCCTCGATGTCCGTCCTCGTCGACAGGCCGTCCGAGAAGACCGCGACGACGTCGCGCGCGCCGAGCGGCATGGGCTCGAGCGTCACCCGGGGCGTCCTCCCCGCGGCGCCGAGCACGAACGACGGTCCGGAGAAGCGGCGCGACGCGCCGATGCCGTACACGTGCACCGATACGTTGCCGACGCAAGCCACCTCGGCGCCGCCGCCGGGCTCGTCGATGCGCACCGCCGACACGACCGCGCCGCGCGTGCCCGCCAGCGCAGCGTGGCACTGCAAGAGGGCCCGATCCAGCGGCGCGCCGCCCGCCTGCGCGAGCACGTCGATAGCGCGGGTCGACGCCTGACGCGCCGGCGCGCCGTGCCCGAGACCGTCGGCCACCGCCACGAGGAGCGTCTCGTCGCCGCGCGCGAACAACCCATCGTCTCCGGTCGTGGCCTCGTTCACGCACGCCCTGCCGTAGGCGCCGACTTGCCGGCGCCGCGGCGCCGGCGCGGCGAACTTGCGCGCCCACACGCACGTGCCCTCGCCCAGGCGCACGTCGAAGTCCGTCTCGTCCGACAGCTCAACGACCGCGGCAAGGCCGATCCCGAGGCTCGCGCCCGGACGGCGACCGCCGCCGCCCGGGCCGTGGCCCCGCAGGACTTCGGTCGGACGCGCGATGCCCGGGCCGTCGTCGGCGGCGACCACCTCGAGCCCGGGCACGTCGCCCCGTCGGACCGCGCGCACGCAGATGTGGCCGCCACGCGCGTGGGCCAGCTGGTTGTAACCGAGCTCGCTGGCGACGTTGACGACGGCCCCCGTCACCACCTCGGGGAGTCCCAGCGCCCGCCCCTCGCGCCGGACCCACTCGCGCGCGATCGCGATCGACGCCTCGTCGAGGATGTGAACGCGCTCCTGCTCGCCGAGCCATCGATCGATCAGAATGGAGCCCATTTGACGAACGTCACCCTGGTGCCGCGCCCGGGCGTCGACTCGATCGAGAACTCGTCGACGAGCCGCCGGCTGCCGGACAGGCCCAGCCCCATCGAATTGGCCGTGCTGTAGCCGCCGGCGAGCGCGCGCGTCACGTCGGCGATGCCCGGCCCCTGATCTTCGAAGTCGGCGCGCACGCCCATGCGCATGTCGTCGGTCACCTTCTCGATCCTTGCAACTCCACGGCCAGCGTGCGTCCACACGTTGCGGGCAAGCTCGGAGGCCGCCGTCGTCACGGCCGACGCAGCGAAGACGTCGAACCGGCAGCTCTGCGCGATGTCGCGCACCTTGCGACGCACGAGGATGATGTCGTCCTCGGTGTCGATCCTCATGTCGTAGCGCTCGAGAACCGTCGTGCTCACGGCATCTCCCGCCGCCTTCGGCGCAGCAGGGTCAGCCCCTCTTCGAGGTTGAGGGCCGTCTGGATGCCGTCCATCGCGTAGCCCATGCGAACGAGCGTCGCGGCGATCTCGGGGCGCATGCCGACGAGCACAGTCCGGGCGCCCATGAGCTTGGCCATGCGGCCGGTCTCGGCCAGCACCCGCGCGACGTACGTGTCGACCGTCTCGAGGCCGCTGATGTCGATCACGAGAGCGTTGGCGCCCCGCAGCTCGAGCTCCGTCAGCATGTCGTCCTGGAAGTCCTGGGCGACCTTGTCGCGCAGCTCGGTGTGGATAGTCGCCACGATCGTGCTGCCGAGCCGCAGCAGGGGGATGGTGCCCTTCATGCCGGCTTGCCCCCGGTCTTCGGGCTCGACGCGCCGGCGCGCTGGCCGCTGCGCCTTCTGGGCTGGCGCCGGATCGCCTTGTCGACGAACGTCAGCGCGAGCTCGATCCCCTCCGAGAGGCGACTCAACGTGTGCATCGTCGAGATGTCCACCCCGAGCTGGATGATCGTCCGCGCGACCTGCGCCGTGATGCCCGTCAGGATCACCTCCGCGCCCAGCAGACGCACGGCGGCCGTCGTCTTGACCAGGTTGTCGGCGACCTTGGTGTCGACGATTGGGACGCCCGCGATGTCGATGATGATGCAGCGCGCCTGGGCCTCGGACACCTTGAGCAGCACGCTGTCCATGATCTGGTCGGCGCGGTGGCTGTCGATGGCGCCGATGAGCGGCAAGAGCAGGATGCGATCGTGCACGCGGATGACCGGCGTCGATAGCTCGCGAATCGCCGCCTGGTGGCGCTCGAGGGCGTCCATCTTGGCCGCGATGTACGTGTCGATCGCGATCGACGCGTCGAAGTAGACGATCTTCTGAACGCTCTCGAACGCCTGGCGGACCATCGCGTCGTCCTTCAGGTTGTCGAGCAGGTGCTCGGCGATGAGCTGCATGTACTTGCGGTAGGCGCCGAGGTACCACCTCGGCGAGAGGCCGATGCGCTCGTGCGCCGTGCCGACGCGCAGCCGGTCCTCCACGTACGCGGCGTCGCACTTGCCGGCGAACAGGCCGAGGAAGTAGTCGCGCTGCAGCTTCTTCACGCGGCGCACGGTCGCCTCGTCCGGGAAGAACCTCTTCGTCTCGACGTGCGACAGGAGCAGGTCGTAGAACCTGTCGACGATCGCGTCGGTGTACTTTTCGGCGAACGGCCGCAGCGCCGCCAGGCGCGACAGGTCGGCGTCCGTAAGCTCGAAGAAGGCGCGCCGGCTCGCGATCTCCGCGTCGTCGAGCTTGAGCACCTTCATGTATCGGCGGTGATCCATTCGTCACTCCTCGCGGGGTCGGCGCCGCCCGGGCGCCTGCGCTCCGACCTTACTCGGGTCCGCTTCGCATACCACGACCTCCGCCGGCCAAGTCGCGGCGCGTCGGACCCACGGCACGGGTCGCGCCGAGCGCGTCCTCCTGCTGCTGAGGGGCGGGGGCGTCCGGGGCCACGCGCCGTCATGGGAGGGAGAGCTTGCATCGTCGCAGGTCGTGCGCTCTCGCGCAAATCGTGCGAGGTGCGGCGGGCGCCGTCGCCTGCGGCGTGCGATGGCGCCAGGCGCCGCGGGCGGCCCACGCTCGCTATCGTTCGGGCATGCGAGCTGCTACGTGCAGGATACGACGATGAGGGCTCCGATCCGCGCCGGCTGCGCTGCGCCCGACCCCCAGGGGGCCAGACCGAAGACCGCCCTCGCCCTGGACGCCGACGGGGGAGTGCCGGGCTGATGGTCGACGTGGCGTCACGCACCGAGGTGCTGGTCGTGTTTCTCGACGGCGAGGGACGGGTCCTCCAGTTTGGCCAGAGCGTCGACGCACGGCTCGGCGAGCCGCGCGTGTTGCAGGAAGACGCCTTCGAGCAACTCTTCGCCGACGGCGCCGCGCGCGTGCGCGAGGCTTTCCTGTCTGCGACATGCGACCAGCCCGTCGAGCTCGAGGCGGAGGTCAAGGCGCGCGACGGACGCGCGCGGGCCGTGAACTGGTGGTGCTTTCGGCACGACGTGAGCGTCTCGGCCCCGGCCCGCTACTTCGCTATCGGCATCGATCGGACCGAGGAGCGCGAGCTTGAGCGGCGCGCGCTGCAGAACGCGCGCGCAGCCGCCGGCGGGGTGCTCGCCGCCG
>Ga0070738_10005984_pt1 | contig 13015 bp, 9 predicted proteins | sample Coa_R2_2_FD_66446 | JGI IMG/M metagenome (GOLD analysis project Ga0070738, IMG submission 66446) | Surface soil microbial communities from Centralia Pennsylvania, which are recovering from an underground coalmine fire - Coalmine... | ecosystem: Environmental > Terrestrial > Soil > Unclassified ... | reverse complement strand
GAAGCGGTACGCGCGCATGTACGGGAGCACCGCGCCGTTGCCCCGCAGCTCGATGGCGACGCGGGCGAAGTGCTCGCCGGGCGCGATCGGGCCCGTCAAGAGGTGCACCTCCCGGGCGAGCTGCGCGGCGGCGCCGTCGCCCTCGCGGACGTACGCCGGCGCGTCGTCGACCCAGACGCGCACGCTCGTCACGATGAACGCGTTCGACATCGCGTCGATGAGCGCGAGGTCGGCCCGCGGCGGCGGCTGGAACTGCGCCTCGACGAGCTTCAGCCCGTTCTGGATGCGGCGAAGGTCGCCTTGAAGCCCCTCGATGTGCGTTCGGGTCTCTTGAAGCTGCGCGCGCAGCCACGCCACGCGCGCGTGGCCGCCGGCGCGGGTGCCGCGGAGCTCGTCGATCGCCATCGATCGTGGCGGTCGATCGTGTCGGTCGATCGTGTCGATCCCGTCGATCGCGTCGATCGCTTCGATCGCGTCGATCGTGTCGATCCCGTCGATCCCGTCGATCCCATCCTCCGGCCCCGGGTTACGCTGGCCCGCGCCCGCGCGCGGTCCCCGAGACCCCCCGCGCCGGTCACCGAAGGAGCAGCCAAGTGAAGCACCCGGACTTCGACCCCGAGTACGTCTTCAGCCATCACAACCCGACGCCCGACAAGCTCGCGCACTACGACGCGATCCACGCCGGCGCCAAGCGCTTCGCCGAGATCATCCTCACGCACACGCCGCCGTCTGCCGACCAGACCGCCGCGCTGCGCCTGCTCCGCGAGGCCGCGATGATGGCCAACGCCGCGGTCGCGCTCGACGGCCGGCTCAAGTAAGCTCGTCGCGACGTCGCCCCGGGCGATCGAAAGCGCGCGTCGCTGCATGCATGCGCGGATGCGCGCACGGCTGGCGCATCGCGTCGGGCGAGCCGGCGTCTCACGAGCGTCCCGCGAAACCTGCCGGATACGATTTTCTGAGCCGCTCGACCGTCCTTGCGGCATCTCTACACATCCGAAGACAGTCGGCTTTGCTGGATAAATTGACTTGCGGCGGCCACTTCTCGTGCCCGCCGCCCGCGTCGCCTGCCTTGCTGCACGAGGCTTGTCGTTCGCTCCTTGGGGGGCCGTAAGCCGGTTGCTTGCCGTCGCTCTACCAGGGAAAGGGATCCACCGCGTGACGACATTCGGTGACATCGGACGCACCCGTCGCGGGCAGCGAGCGAGGGCTGCATGACCGACGGACGCGAGCGCGCCCTGTCCGCGAGGTGGTGGGTCGTGGCGGGGGCGGTGCTGCTCGGCGCCGTCGCCGCGGGGCAGGGCGTCGGCTGCGCGGGCACCGGGCACGGCGATAGCCCCTCCGGCGACGACGGCGGCGCCGCGGGCGGCGACGACGCCACCGCAGGCGCGGACGGCGGAGCCTTGCCGGGCATCGCGGCGCCTTCGGTCGTGGGCGTCAGCCTGTTCTCGAAGACGTGCAACAAGGGACAGACGACGGTCGACTGGTCGCCGATGCGGCGTATCTCGCGCATCGAGTACAACAACATGGTCCGCGATCTGCTGGGCGACACGACCCAGCCCGCCAACGCGTTCCCGCCCGAGAGCGCGATGAGCAGCGGGGTCAACTTCGCGGTGAACACGTACGGCGCTCCCAGCACGACGGCCGTGCAGGACTACCTGCAAGCCGCGGAGGCCGTGGCGGCGAGCGCCGTCGGCGACACCAACCGCATGAACAACGTCGTCCTCGCAGGCGTCGCGTCGTGCGGCACGCACGACGACACGTGCGCCAAGGATTTCATCGCGAGCTGGGCCAATCGCGCGTACCGGGGGCAGCTCGACTCGACCGAGTCCTCGGGCCTGTTCGACGTCTATTCCACGGTGAAGGCCCAGTTCGACTGGGCCACGGGCATCCAGGCGGTCATCACTGCCGTCCTCGAGTCGCCGCGCTTTCTCTACGTGATGGAGTTCGGCAGCGGCAGCCCGAACGGCAGCGTCGTCCCGCTCTCGCAGTACGAGATCGCGGCCAGGCTCGCGCTCTTCTTGTGGCGCTCGGTGCCGAGCGTCGATCTCATGACGGCGGCGGCGAACAACCAGCTGTCGACGCCCGCGCAGATCCAGGCGCAGGCGGGCGCGATGCTCGCGAAGACCGACGCGAGCGGCCACCGCCTCGCGCAGGACGCGCTCGACGACTTCACCAACCAGTGGATGCAGCTGACCGGCATCCAGGCCAAGGACGTGCAGTTCGTGTCCAGCCCTCAGTACGCGTTCAACCCGCACGCCATCGCGCTCTCGGCGGCCATGTACGACGAGACACGCCTCGACTTCTCGCAGCTGGTGCTCGCCGCGAACGGCAGCCTGACGGACCTGCTCACGTCGAGCACGTCGTACATCAACTCGGACCTTCAGAACTTCTATTACGGCAGCGGCTCGATCGGCACGACCAACCAGGTCACCGTGAACGACCAGGCGCTCGGCGGCAACACGGCGTTCGCGAGCACGCCGATGCCGAACCGCCCGGGTATCCTGACGACCGGCGGCGTGATGGCCACGCAGGCGCACTCGACGCTGCCCTCGTTCGTCCTCCGCGGCAAGCTCGTTCGCGAGAACGTCCTCTGCGATCCGATCCCGCCGCCGCCGCCGAACATCCCGGCCCCGCCCACGATGGCGCCGGACGCCGGCTCGACGACGCGCGCTCTCTTGATGGCCCACCAGCAAAAGGGCACCGTCTGCCCGAGCTGTCACCAGTACATGGATTCGATCGGCGAAGGGTTCGGCCACTTCGACGCGACCGGCTGGTACCAGCCGACCGACGCGAACGGCTTCATCAACTTCACCGGCGGATCGCCCAAGGCGAGCGACTTCGCCGCGCTCGACACGAGCGGCAGCATCGTGGCGAACCCGAACGACCCCGGGGGACTGCAGACGACCTACAAGGACGTCAACGACCTGACGACGCAGCTCGCGGCGGCGACGCAGGTCAAGCAGTGCTTCGCCCTGCAGGAGATGCGCTACGCGCTCGGGCGCATCGAGAGCGCCGGCGACGCGTGCTCGGCGCAGCAGATCTACGGCGCCTTCTCGTCCAGTCAGCTCAACTTGCAGCAGCTCCTTCTGGCCATCGTCGGGAGCGATGCGTTCCGCTACCGGTCTGTCGAGACGCCGGGGAGTGCGTGCCAATGAATCGAGTCGCCCTGAACCGCCGTCGCTTCCTGAAGCTCGTGGGGGCGAGCGCGCTCACCTACCCGTTCTTGCGCGGCGTGCCGAGCTTCGCCGCGGGCAACAACGGCGGCACCGATCCGCCCTACCTCGTGCTCCTCTTCACGGCGAACGGCTGCATCCGGTACCGGTGGGGGGCGCAGGGGCCCGCGCCGACGAGCCTCGCGCCGACGGCGACCGCGGTGACCAACGGCCCGCTCATGTTCCGCGAGACGCTGTCGGCCTTCACGAAGGCGGGCCCGAGCGGGCAGGCGGACCTGACGAAGTACGTGACGGTCCTCGACGGGCTGTTCAACAAGGCGGCGCTCGGCGGGACCCACGAGCCGGGCATGTCGGGGCTCTGGACGGGCCTGAAGGGCAACGCCGACGGGAGCCTCGTCACCAAGGGGCCGAGCATCGATCAGGCGATCGCCAGCCAGCTGAACGCGGGCACGCCGTATCCCAGCATCGGCATGATCGTCCAGAGCAGCGCCGACTTCTTCCAGCAGCGAAGCTACGACAACCGGATGCTCTACGACCTGTCGGGCAACTGGTTCGATCCGATCGCGACCAGCCCCGCCGCGACGGTCTCGCAGCTCTTTCCGCAGATGACGTCCGGCATGTCGAGCGGCCCCGACAAGAAGACGTTCATCCGGCAGCAGGTCTGGAACCACGTCAACAGCGACCTCACGAGCCTGCAGAAGCGCCTCTGCAACGAGGACCGCATCCAGCTCCAGAACCTGCAGTCGCTGTGGAACCAGGTGCTCGCGCAGCTCCAGGCCGCGCAGATGCAGGCGGCTTCCTGCACCAGGCCGTCGGCCGACACGTCATCGGTCGACGCCGGGGCGGGCGCCAACGCCGACCCGTTCCCGGCGTACGCCGCGGTGATGCCGAACATCCTCGCGATGACCCTCGCGTGCAACCTCACGCACGTGGCGAGCCTGCAGTACTCGCAAGCGCTCAGCCCGGTCATCCACCACTGGCTCGGCTCGTCGCAGACCGACACACATCACAACTATTCTCACGCGACGCCGGGTTCGTTCTATGCGCTCACCGGCTCGTATCCCTGGCCGATGGTCGCTGACGTCTACACGACCGAGCCCGCCAGCATCGCCTCGATGTACCCGCAGCAGCTCGTCGACATCGAGACGTGGTACGCCCAGCAGGTCGCGAACCTCGCGTACACGTTCAGCCAGATCGGCCCGTCCGGAAGCACGCTCCTCGACCGGTCGGTCATCTGCTGGGGCAGCGAGATCGACATGGGCGCCGCGCACAACCATGACGACACGCCGTTCGTGCTCATCGGCGGCGGCGCCGGCAAGCTGAAGGCGACCCAGACCGGCGGGATGCTCGTGCGCTTTCCGCTGTACGGGACGGCGATGCAGGCGCCGTCAGGACAGCAATTCTACGGCATCCGCAACCACAACGACCTCCTCGTCACGCTCGCGCAGATCATGGGCGTCAGCACCGCCCAGCTGCAGACGGCGTACGGCGGCGCCTGGGACACGTTCAACAGCTACGTGACCGGGCCGATCACCGAGATCCTGGCGTAGGGGGCGGGCGGCGGGCGAGGCGGCCGAGCGTCGGCGGGCCGCCGTGCGTTGACGGCGGGCGCGCTTGCGTGCGAGGCACGCGTCATGGCGAACCAATGGACCGTTCTGCCTCACCAGTCGATCGAGAAGCTGGAAGACAACCTCTGGCGGGTCGAGGGCAACCTCCCGAGGAACCCGCCCATCCGGCGCGTGATGACCGTCGCGAAGCTGCGGGACGGTCGACTCGTCGTCCACAACGCGATCTGCCTCGACGAGGCCGGCATGCGCGAGCTCGAGTCGTTCGGCAGACCCGCGTTCTTGATCGTCCCGGGCGCGCGCCACCGGCTGGACGCGGGCGCGTACAAGGGCCGGTATCCGGGCATGGTCGTCGCGTGCCCGCCGGGCGCCCGCAAGGACGTCGAGCGCGAGGTCAAGGTCGACACGACGCAGCCCGACTTCGGTGACGACTCCGTGCGCTGGCACACGCTCGACGGCGTGGGCGGCGGCGAGGGCGTGCTCGAGGTGCGCTCGGGCGAGCGCGTCACCCTGGTGTTCAACGACGCCGTCATGAACATCCGTCCGGTCGGCGGATTCATGGGCGCCTTGTTCGGGCTGGTCGGCTTCACGGGCGAGCGACCGAAGGTGAGCGGGCCGACGAAGCTCTTCCTCGTGAAGGACAAGCCGGCGCTCCGCGCCAACCTCGAGAAGCTCGCGGCGACGCCGAACCTGTCGCGCGTCATCGTCTCGCACGGGGCGCCGCTCGACGCCGACGGGCTGAAGGCGGCGGCGAGCAGCCTGTAGCGCCCTTCGCCGCGCGTCGCGGCGCAACGCGGCGGGCCGACGCGCCTCTCGCGGAGGCCGGCGGGCCCGTGCGACGGGCACGCGCGCCTCTCGCAGATCGCGACGTGCCCGCGCGACGGGCGCATACGCCTCCCGCCGAGCACGACGTGCCGCGCGACGGGCGCGCGCCCCTCTCGAAGAACACGACAGGCCCGCGCGACGGACACGCGCCCCTCTCGAAGAGCACGACCCGCCCGCGCGGCGGACACGCGCCCCTCTCGAAGAGCACGACAGGCCCGCGCGACGGGCACACCGGCCTCGCGCAGACCACGACGGCCCCGCGCGACGGGCGCGCGCGCCCATCGCCACGAACGGCTTGCCCACGCCGCGGACGCGCGCGCCTCCGGCGTCGGCGCGCGCGACCGTCAGGAGGGCGCGCGCGCCGCCACCGCGCGCTGCGCGGCCACCAGCTTGCCACGCGCCGCCCGCACCTGCTGTCGAACGGCGTCCGCCTGTCGCGCGAGCTCCGGCCAGCGGTGTTCCTCTGCGTCGTCGACGAGCTTCTCGGCGTGCGCGACGACCGCGCTCATCTGCTCGTCGAGCGCCTTCAGCCCGTCGAGGAGCTCGGCCTCCGGCGCGCCGGAGCTGCGGCGCGCCGAGAGGTCCGTCGTCAGCTGGTTGACGGCCATGGCCGCCTCGCCGAGGGCCGAGAACCGCTTCATGAGGGTGTCGAACTGATCGGCGCGCGCGGCGAGCCATTGCGAGACCTCGACCAGCGCGTCCAGGCTCTGCTGCTGGCGCGTGCGCGCCTGCTCGATCTCGGCCACGAGCGACCGAAGCTTCTCCTGGATGCGCGATTGCCGGCTGGTCGCGTCCTCGAGCAGGCGCGCGGCCCGGCCGAGCGCCTTCTCACCGTCGAGCTCGAGCCGCTTGGCCTCGCGAGCGAGCTCGTCGTACTCGCGGAGCTCTTGATCGACCGCCGCGGCGGCGGCGACCAGGGGCGACGTCGGATTTGGCTTCGGCATGAGGGGAACGTAGCGCGCTTTTCCGGGCGGTCCGGCGGGATCCGCCTCGAGAGCCTCGGCGAGAACCTCGAGAGCGTCGACGGCAAGATCGCCCGAGGGTGGTGACCGGACGCGAGGTCCTCGCGCCGCGTGGTGCGGAAACGTGCGCGATGGCGCGGGCCATCCGCACGATGCTCCTTGACCCTTCCTGAGCCACTGGCCGAGGGCGACCTTCCTGAGCAACTGGCCGAGGACGCAGCTTGCATTGCAGGGTCCGGGGGCGTACGACCGATCCCTGAGGCACGGCTGCAAGCGTCCGACGGGCTCGGACCCGTAAGGCGAAAACCACCGGGGGAGCGCGGCGGTGAGCGAAGCGGAGCGCAAGGAGCAGGACGTCGGCCTGGCGTCCGACGAGTTCGCGGTCTCCCGCAAATCGGTGCTGCTCGTCGACGACGATCTGGAGTTCTCGCGCGCGGTGTCGCGCGTGCTCTCGGCGGCGGGCTTCGAGGTGACCGTGGTCCACGGCGGGGTGGCGGCGGCCGAGGCGATCGCGAGCCGCCCGTTCGACGCGATCGTGAGCGACATCCAGATGCCCGGCATGTCGGGCGTCCAGCTGCTCGAGCGCGTCCGCGAGCACGACCTCGACGTGCCGGTCATCCTGCTCACCGCGGCGCCGACGATCGAGACGGCGATGGAAGCCGTCTCGCTCGGGGCGCTGCAGTACTTCGCCAAGCCGGTCTCGAACGACGTGCTCGTGGGCGCGCTCGACCGGGCGTGCCGGCTGCACCGGGTCGCCCGCATGAAGCGCGAGGCCCTGCGCCTGCTCGGACGCGCCGAGGGACAGGCCGGCGACCGGGCCGGGCTGCAGTCGTGCCTCGACCGCGCGATTCAGTCGATGTGGCTCGCGTTCCAGCCGATCGTCGACGTCGAGCGGCGGCGCGTCTTCGGCTACGAGGCGCTCCTTCGCAGCGAGGAGCCGTCGCTCCCCCACCCGGGCGCGATACTCGGCGCGGCCGAGCGCCTGGGTCGCGTCGCCGAGCTCGGCGGCCACATCCGGGCGATCGCGGCCGACACCTTCGCCGGCGCGGCGCCCGATCACCTGCTGTTCGTGAACCTGCACGCGCGCGACCTGTCCGACCCCACGCTCTACAGCGCCAGCGCGCCGCTCAGCCGGATCGCCGACCGCGTCGTCCTCGAGCTCACCGAGCGAGCGGCGTTCGACGACGTCAACGAGGTGCGAGACAAGGTCGCCTCGCTTCGGTCGCTCGGCTTCCGCATCGCGATCGACGATCTCGGCGCCGGCTACGCCGGTCTGTCGAGCTTCGCGGCGCTCGAGCCCGACATCGTCAAGCTCGACATGTCCCTGGTGCGCAACGTCCACCAGTCGGACATCCGCCAGCGCGTCGTGAGCTCGATGACGTCGCTCTGCAAGGGGATGGGCATGAGCGTCGTGGCCGAGGGCATCGAGGTCACGCAGGAGCGCGACACGATCGTCGGCTTCGGGTGCTCGCTCCTTCAGGGATACCTGTTCGCGCGCCCCGGGCGGCCGTTCCCGCGGCCCGAGCACGTCTGACCGGGCGACGAGACGACACCGCGCGCAGCGCGGACCCGCCGCTCACCACTTCGCGCGCTTGGCCATCCCCGCCGCCGCCTCCGGCCAGAACTCGCCGGCCTTCGGCCCGCCGTTGCAGGTCCCGTCCGACTCGCCGGGGGGCTTGACCCAGAAGAACGCGTCGACGAGCGGATCGCCCGTGGAGGTCGTGGGCGCGTTGCCGAGCGCGCGCCCTTCGGGGTTGCACCACTGGGCGTCGGCCGTGGGGCCGTTGCCGTTGCGGCTCGTGTCGATGATGAAGTGCTTTCCGCCGATGGCCTTCGAGATGGCGTGCCCGTAGGCGATGTTCTCCTCGGTCGTCACGTAGTTGGACACGTTGAGCGAGAAGCCGTCGGCGTTCTCCACGCCCGCTGCGATGAGGCGCTTGGCCATCTCGGCGGCGGGCACCCACTTGGCGTGCCCGGCGTCGAGGTAGACGGACACGCCGGGCGTGGCCTCGAGGACGTTGATGGCGTCCTTGATCATGTCGAGCCGCGCCTGCTGGTCGGCGGGCGACAGGCACTTGGTGAGCTGGGGGAGGGCGTCCGGCTCGAGGACGACGATGATGCGGAACGGCCCCGCGCCGCGCGCGAAGTCGCGTATCCACTGGTGATAGGCCTCGGCCGATTTCGAGCCGCCGGCCGAGTACTGCCCGCAGTCGCGGTTCGGCACGTTGTAGGCCACGAGGACGGGCACCGTGCCGTTCGCGTTCGTCGCCTTCCCGAAATTGTGGACGGTGGTCTCCGGATCGCCGCTCCACTCGCCGACCCACTGCGCCGTGGGCTGCGCGGCGATCTTCTCGATCAGCTTCGCGTCGTCCGGGCGGCTCGCCCGCAGGTTCTGGAGCGCGATCGCGGCCTGGCTGTACTCGTTGACGTACAGGCGCACGCCGGCGAACGGACTCTTGCCCTTGACGCGCGGCGGCACCTTGGACGCCGCTTCCAGGTCGACCTTCGAGATGACCGGAGCGGCCGGCGCAGCGGCCGGCGTGGCAGCGCCGCCGGACGACGGGGCGCCGGCGGCAGCGGTGGACGCCGCGGCGGGCGCGGCGGTGGACGCCGTCGCGCCGGGGCCGGTGGGGGCCGCGGGAGCAGGGGCGCTGGCCCCGCCGCAGCCGGCGACGAGGGCGAGGGTGACGGACAAGCGAGTCAGGCCGGTCGGGCTCATTTCGCGGGTACTTTCTCCGACTCGGGGCGGCCGCGCAACCGTTTCGAGCGGCGCCTCGCGATGGGGCCGGCTCCCCGCGCGCGCGCGCGACGTGCCGGACGCCCGGCGCGTCAGCGCTGGAAGCGGCGGCGCCAGAGCCGCCTGCCCGAATAGACGACCGCCGCGATGAGGGCCATCATGCCGATGAGGAAGATCGCGAGCGACCGTCTGGTCTCGGAGGCCGCGGAGGCCGGCGTCGCCTTCGGCGGGCTCTTGGCCGGCGCGCCGTTACCCTTGCTTGCGACCTCGCGCGACCCGGCGGGCGGCGTGACGGCCGCAGGCGCCGCCTCGACTCGAGGCGCTGCTTCTGCGCGAGGCGCCTTGTCTGCTTGACGCGCCTTGTCCGCGTCGGGCGCCTTGTCCGCGACGCCCTCCGCCGCGCGCGTCGTCGCCTCGGGCTTCGGCGCTTCGTTGTCCGCGTGCGCCGCGGCGGCCTCTGGCGCCGGGGCGGCCTCTGGCGCCGGGGCGGCCGCCGCCGCGGGCGACGCCTTGTCGGGCGTGGCGGCCTTTTCGGGACCGGGCTTGGCGGGCGCGGCAGCGGCGGTCTGGCGGCCGGCGGGCGAGATGGCGCCCGTCGGCGTCGCCTTCACGGCCACCGCGACGCGCTCGGGGGACTTCGCCTCGCGGTCACCCCGGACGCTGGCTCCCTCGCCGGACGCTCGCGGCGAAGACCTCGCCGGCGTCGCCCGCTCCTCGCGCGGCTCGCCGGTCACGATCCACCGCGGCGGCGCGCGCAGCGTGGTCGACTCGCCGCCGATGAGCACCTCGAGCGGCTCGCCGGCGTCTCGACGCGCCTCCCCGAAGAGCGGCACGCGAACGGTGGACTGCCCCAGACGCGACGCCTCGGCGAGCGCGTCGGCCAGCCGCTGCGCGGCCGACTCGTAGCGCGCGAAGCGGTCGCCGAGCGCGCGCGCCTGCGCCTCGAACGCGTCGAGGTCCGTCCCGACGAGGCCCGTGCCGCTGCGCGACAGGCGCGGAAGACGATCGGCGAGCTCGACGTCGAACTCGGAGACGACGCCGCGCGACAGGTTGAAGAGGAGCCGGTCGATGAGCGCCTCCGAGAGCGCGCGGATCTCGGCGTTGCTCGTCGAGGCGTCGAGCGAGGGCGCGAGCATCTCGATGAGGTTGCCCTGGACGTTCACCGGCTCGGCGTCGCCGCCCTCCGCGAAGTAGAAGAAATCGGACGATACCCGGTCGACGCCGACGGTGTGCACGCGGGCGCCCTGCTTGCGCGCCGGCTCGACGAGATCGGCGGTGAGCGGCAAGAGCGGGCTCGCCTCGACGGCCTTGCTCGCGGCCGGGAACCTCTTGGGAGCGATCTGCTCGTGCGGCATGGTCGCGCGGAGCGCGCGCGCGAGCTCGGGGGTCATGTCGGCCCGCGCGAGCAGCGAGAGCTCGCGCTCCCAGCCCAGGATGCCGGCCGGCACGATCCAACCGGCCGACGGCCCGAAGCGCACCGCCTTTCGCTGGTCGGCCGCGGCCGGGGCGGCGCCGTCGGGCGCGCGGCCGTCCTGAAGGGGGCTCCGGGCCAGCGGCACGACGCACAGCACGCCGGGGATGGCGATCACCCCCGGGCCGGCGAGGACCGCGCTGGGTTTGGCGTTGTTGTCGGGTTGTTCGGCGGGCATGTGGCGGCCGGCCGGAGGGCGGCTGCAGCGCGAAGCCTAACCTCCGCAAAGCCGCGCCGGCTAGAGCGTTTCGGCGACCGGCCGGACGCCGCCCCCCACCCGCGGCAGCTGCCGGGCGCCGTCGTCGGCGATGCAGTAGGCTTGCCGCCATCGTGGGCCGACCCCGAGCGGAAATCCTCGTCGACGTCCGGTCGGCCGACGAGCAGGCGTTTGTCCTCGCCGTCCGCGTGCGCGAGGGCGACACCGAGACGGCGCACGACGTCTCGCTGGGGCGCGACCTCCTCGCGCGCCTGGCGCGGCGCGTGTCGGCCGAGTCGGCGCAGGAGCTCGTGCGCCGAAGCTTCGAGTTTCTCCTGCAGCGCGAGCCCAAAGAGTCGATCTTGCGCCGGTTCGATCTGTCGGTCATCGGCCGGTACTTCCCCGAGTTCGAGGCGACGATCGGCCAAGCTGGCCGATGAAGTCCCCTGGACGACGCGACGTGTCAGGGTGGACGCGCTATCGCGCGCGCATCGCGGACTTGAGCAGCCTCACGCTCTCGGCGTTGCCGCTGAACAGGTCGTCGGGATAGCGCCACGCCTGCGTCATGTGGGCGTAGATGGTGGCTTCCTCGTGCAGGTTCAAGCCGAGGCCGGCCAGGTACTGCAGGCGCAGGTTGCGATCGCGGTTGAGCTCCGCGCCCTGCAGCCACGCCTGCATCTCTCCGGCGCGCGCCGCGTACGTCGAGAACAGCTGAAACGCCGACCCGAAGCCGACCTCGCGCAGCGAACCCGCGACCCGCGCGTACTCGGGCAGGCCGAGGCGCGCCTGGATGTCGTCGATCGGCAGCGGCGCCGGGTCGCGCTGCCCGAGCAAAACGACGTCGTAACCGCGGCCGCTCGCGTCCGTGTTGCCGAAGACGACGCCGTCGGGAAAGACGTCGAAGAACGTGGCCACCTGGCTCTTTACCGCGTCCTCCCCGCTCGCGTAGAGCTGCACGAACACGGTGACGACGCCGCCCGGATTGAGGTGCGCCTTGAGCAGCTCGAAGAACTCCTTCGTGTAGAGCGCCGCCGCGCCTTTCACCCACGGATCGAAGGGGTCCGACGTGATGGCGTCGAACCTCGACTTGGTCGTGAGCACGTAATGACGGGCGTCGTCGATCGCGAAGCGGACCTTCGGGTTGTGAACGACGTCGAAGTTCTGCGCTTCGAAGTACGGCGCCACGCGGCGCACGACGAGCGGCTCGATCTCGGCGACCGTCTCGCGCTCCACGGCCGGATCGACGCTGACGGCGCCCGCCGTGACGCCGGCCCCGCACGCGATGACGAGCACGTCGCGCGGGTGGTCCGGCACGAGCGTGGCCAGGTGCCCGAGCATGCGCTGCAGGCGCATGTCCTGCGGCAGGCTCGACGCCTGGACCTTGCCCGCGTTGTGGTAACTGAGCACGCCGCCGAGGTTGGACACCGCCATCGACGAGTTCATCCCCTCGCCCACGAAGAGGATGTCTCCGTAGTTGCCCTGGCGGGCGGCCACGTTGTGGCCCCACGCGACGAGCTCCGGCGGCACCGCGGGGACCGCGCCCGTGACCCACCTGAGGAGCGCGAGCGCCGCCGCCCCCGTGAGCACCCGGCGCCACCCGTATTCGAGCTGTCCGGACGTCGAGGACGGGAGCGGCACCAGCACGAGGGTCGCCGACAGCGCGGTCGCCGCGATGAGCATCCGCTCGGATTGCTGCGTGCCGACCCGCGGGATGAGCAGCAAGCTCGCCGCCGCCGCGCCGACGATGCCGCCGACGGTGTTGGCCGCGAGCAGGCGGCCGACGACCCGACCGAGGTCACGGCCGACGGGCGCCACGGCGGCGACGGCGAGCGGGAAGCTGGCGCCCCACAAGCAGGCGGCCGGAAGAACGGCCCACAAGGACCGCGCGAGGTCCAGCTGGAACTGGAACGCGGCGCTCGTCGAGAGCGCCGGGTTCACCGGCCAGTACGGCAGGCCCGTCGTGAGCGATCGCGCCGCCCAGAGGATGGCGCCGACGAGCAGCCCCTGGCAGACGCCGAGCGCCGCGCGCGCCGTCGCGAGCGATCGCGCCGCGGCCGAACCGACCGCGCTGCCGATGCCCAGGCCG
>Ga0070738_10005983_pt1 | contig 13016 bp, 11 predicted proteins | sample Coa_R2_2_FD_66446 | JGI IMG/M metagenome (GOLD analysis project Ga0070738, IMG submission 66446) | Surface soil microbial communities from Centralia Pennsylvania, which are recovering from an underground coalmine fire - Coalmine... | ecosystem: Environmental > Terrestrial > Soil > Unclassified ... | reverse complement strand
GCGCGATATCCTCGGAGTTATAGCCCATCATCAACGAGGGAATGCCGAGCGCGACCTCGACATTCTCAATGCCGCGCCGCAGTTCGCCCCCGGCCTCGCTCAGTGTCTTGCCACACTCCTGCGTCGTCAGACGGGCGATTTCGTCGAAGTGGTCTTCCAGCAGTTGCTTGAGTTTGAAGAGGTACTGGACGCGGTCAACCGCCGGGGTGCGCCGCCAGTCTTCAAAAGCGGCCTGCGCCAGCTGCGCCGCTTCGTCCACCTCGTCTGCCGGGCTGAGCGGCACGCGCACCATCGTCTCGGCGGTCGCGGGGTTGCGCACATCGAGGTATGCGCTCGCCCGCGACCGTTTCCAGCTACCGCCAATATAGTTGAGGAGTTGTCCATCCTGAATCATATCGTACCCTTCCCATCTGTCGAACCCGGCTGGTCGAGGCGTTGCTGTGCCTCCTCGAAGGCAGCCGGTAATTGCTCAACGTGCATCTGCTCCGCCTCCGCCTCAAATTGCTGTGCAGCAGCCGCCAGGGCCGCGCGGGCCTTCTCGTCGGTGCGCGCAAACTCGGCCAGTTCGTGGCCCAGTTCCTCCAGTTCTTCGCCGCCCGCCATCATCGATGTCAGTTCTTCGCGGCTGATCTCCGATTTCGCGAAGGTTCCCAGGCTGCGCCCGCGATTGAGCAGCGTGAAGTGGTCGCCAATGGGATAGGCGTGATGCGGATTGTGCGTAATAAAGATGACGCCCAGCCCGCGCGCCCGCGCCTGCGCAATGTAACGCAGCACGATACCGGCCTCTTTGACGCCCAGCGCAGCAGTCGGCTCGTCGAGGATAAGCACTTTGGCCCCGAAGTAGACGGCGCGCGCGATGGCGACAGACTGGCGCTCACCGCCGGAGAGCGTCCCTACAGGCTGCGAGGTCTCGCGTATCTGGATGCCGATGCGCGCCAGTTCCTCGCGCGTCACGCGGTCGGCGAACTTCTTGTCGAAGCGGCGGAACGGTCCCCAGCCCCTTGTCGGCTCCGAACCCAGGAAGAAATTGCGCGAGATGCCCATCAGCGGGATCATTGCCAGATCCTGATAGACGGTGGCGATACCGGCATTCAGCGCATCACGCGGCGAGGAGAAATGCACCTCTTTCCCCTCGATGAGATACTGGCCCTCGCTGGGACGATGGACACCGGAGAGAATCTTGATCAGCGTCGATTTGCCCGCGCCGTTGTCGCCGAGCAGGCACATTACCTGGCCTGCGAACAGTTTCATAGAAATGTCCTTCAGCGCGATGACGCTGCCGAAGTATTTTGACACGCTTTGCACTTCGAGCAATGGCAGGGTATCGGTATTGACGGTACTCATCGCCGCACCTCCATCGCCAGTTTGCGTACATAGCTGTTGAGCAGGACCGCGAGCAGCAGGATGACGCCAACGACGGCCTTGTACCAGTCGGCATCCACACCGGCAAAGACAATGCCCTGCTCGACCATGCCGAAAATCAGCGCGCCAAACATGGCCCCGATGGCCGAGCCATAGCCGCCGGTGAGCAGGACGCCGCCGACGACGGCAGCCACGATGGCGATGAACTCGTTGTTCTGCCCGCGCAGGACATCCGCGCCGGTAAAGGTGACAACCTGGATGATCGCCAGCAGGCAGGAGCAGACAGCCGTTGCCACGAAGAGCAGCATTTTCACGCGCCAGACCGGCACGCCCACGTTGCGCGCCGCATTGGGATCGCCGCCCACGCCGAAAATCCAGTTGCCAAACGGCGTCCCCACCAGCAGCCATGTCGCCAGCGCGACGAGAGCCAGCGCCCAGACAATTTCGATGGGGAACTGGTTGCCGCTGAGGGTGGTCGCGAAAATGGTATGCGCCAGCTTATAACCGGGGGCCTGATCGACGCCGCCCACCTGCGTCAAGCCGTTGAGAACGATATAGGTGATACCGGTTGTCGCGCCGAGCAGGATGTAAGCCGTACCCAGCGTGACGATGAAAGACGGCAGGCCGGTGCGCAGGACAAGGTAGCCGTTGAGCAGGCCAACCAGCACGGAAAAGATCAGCGCCACCACGATGGCCGCCCACAGGTTCCAGCCAGACTGCGTGGTTAAGATGGCGATAATCATGCCGGTTGCGCCAACTGTCGAGCCGACCGAGAGATCGAATTCGCCGGCAATCATGAGCAGAGCCACCGGCACCGCCTGGATGGTGATTTCCGACGCCACGCTCAGATAGCTTGAGGTGCCTCTGACGCTGACGAAGCCGCTACTGCCCGCGACGACGGCGAAGAAAATCCAGACGGCAATGGAACCGACGACGGAACCGGTCTCCGGGCGCACCAGCAGCCTGCGCAGCGGATTCACGCGCAACATTCGCTCGCCGGGAGCGATATTGCCCGCGCTTCCCTGTGTTACACTCATAGATTTCCCTCCGATCTTATAGCCAGATTGGAGCCAGCAAAACCAGTGCTGGCCTTGCTGACTCCATCCGGCAACATGCTAGCGGGTTCCCTGCGCCGTCAACTGGATCACCTGGTTCACGTTGGCCGACGTGACAAAGCCAGGACCAGTTTGCAGAACGTCGTTCGCAATGGTATTGAGGTTGGTCTTGTACAGCGTCAGCAGGACGATGGGCAGGTATCCCTGGAGATACTGCTGCTGGTCGATGGCAAACAGCATCTGCCCGTTTTTGATGGCATTCAACACGTCAGACGACAGGTCGAAGGTAGCCAGTTTGATCGAACCGGTTTTGTTCAAGTCTTGCAGGGCCTTGAGGGCGGGAGTCGCGCCGGTGGGGCCGAGCGTGAGGATGCCGTTGATGCTGGGATCGTGCTGGAGAGCGGCCTCAATGGTCTGCTGGGTCTGCGTCGGGTTATTCAGGTTGACGCCGATCTCCTTCACTTTGCCGCCTGCCTGCTTCATAGCGTCGGTAAAGCCCTGACAACGCTGCTCAAGGGCAGCATTGCCCACTTCCTGATTGACGCAGAGGGCATTGGTGACACCGGCAGCCGCCATTTTCTGACCGCCTCCGAGGCCAGCCTGGTATTCGGTCTGCCCAACATGCACCAGCACCCCCAGGCTCTTGGCCACATCGGCCCCGGAATTGATCGAGATCACCGGGATACCGGCAGCGACAGCAGCTTTAATCGAGGGACCGAGCGCGTTAGGATCAGGGATCGAGACAACCAGACCAGAGGGATGGGCCGCGACGGCAGCATCAATCAGGTGCGACATCGCTACCATGTCGAAGGTCGGGGGCGACTCGTAGATGGCGGTGACGCACATATCATGGGCGGCCTGATCAACGCCCTTCTTAACCACCGACCAGAACGGGTCAGACGCCTGGCCGTGTGTGATGACGTAGAATTTGAGGCTTGAACGCGAAGCCGGACACGATGACGACGACTGCGTGGTATTGCCCGTGCCATTCCCACAGGCCACCAGCGCAAAAAGCAGCAGCAACATCGGGATGAACGTGAGAAGCCTGCGCATGTTGTTCTCCTGTTCCTGTCCACCCACATTGTGGACAAAGATACTTCCTGAAGACGATTCACAAACGGCTTACCCCGCAAGCAAGCCCCCTGCCATCTTCCACCAGAGTCGCTCGATTTTTTGCGATAAACCACCTCCTTTCCTGTAAAGTGGTCACGATTGCTTTATGCTTCAGTAGTGGTGGGAATGCCAGCCTGCTGCTCCTGGCCCAGGAAATAGCGTTCCTGCTTGCGCATCTCTGCCCACGCGGCATGAGCGGCCTGCACCTGAGGCATGTCGCTGACTGCGGCCACCGGCACATCCCACCAGCTCTCATATGAGGGAACGCCTTCGTAGCGGTCATTCTGAATGTAAATGACCGAGGTACGCTCCACGGCCTGCACGGCGTCGAGGGCGGCCACAAATTCAGCGTAGGTCTTACACTCGATGACGTGCGCGCCCAGACTGCGCGCATTGGCCGCCAGGTCAACGGGCAACGTTCGCACATCCTTTCCTGCCGTGTCATCGGGCAAGACACCGTTTTGCGGGTAGACATAGCGCGTGCCGAAGCCCTCCTGACCGAGCGAGCGGCTCAGGCTGCCGATGCTCTTGAAGCCCTGATTATCGAGCAGCACAATGATGAGCTTATAACCCTCCTGAATCGAGGTCACGATCTCGCTATTCATCATCAGATAGGAACCATCGCCGACCATCACGTATACGTCGCGGTCGGGCGCGGCCATTTTCGCGCCCAGCCCACCGGCAATCTCGTAGCCCATGCAGCTATAGCCGTATTCGAGGTGATAGTTTTTCGGGTGGCGCGCGCGCCAGAGTTTGTGCAGGTCGCCGGGCAGGCTGCCAGCCGCGCAGAGCATAATAGCCTCCGGCGAGCTTAATTCGTTCACCGCGCCGATCAGTTCGCCCTGCGAGGGCAGCGGCTCGTGGCGAATGGCATAGATACGCTCAACCTCGGCATCCCAGGCGGCGTGAAGCTGTTCGGCCTGCGAGCGATAGCTGCCTGTCACCTGATAGCCGTTCAGCAGGGGCAGCAATTCTTCCAGCGTCGCCCTGGCATCGCCGGTCAGCGCGAGGGCCGCGTGTTTGGCGGCATCGAACTCGGCCACGTTGATATTGATGAAACGCACATCGGGAGCCTGGAAAGCCGTCTTCGACGAGGTGGTGAAGTCGCTGTAGCGCGTGCCGATGCCGATGACGAGGTCGGCGTCCCTGGCAAGCCGGTTGGCGGCGAAGGTGCCGGTCGCGCCAATCGCGCCGAGGCTGAGCGGATGATTGTAAGATAAGCTGCCCTTGCCCGCCATCGTCTCGCCAACGGGAATGCCGCTGCGGTCAACGAATTGTCGCAATGTTTCCGTTGCCTCAGCGTAGATGACGCCGCCCCCGGCAATAATCAACGGGCGCTGGCTGGCGCGAATCAACGCCGCCGCCTGTTCGAGCGCATGACGGTCGGGACGGTTGCGCGGGATATGCCAGAGGCGGCGGGAAAAGAACGCGACGGGATATGCATATGCCTCGGCCTGCACGTCCTGGGGCAGGGCCAGCGTGACGGCCCCGGTCTCCGCCGGGCTGGTCAGCACGCGCATGGCCTCCGGCAGCGCGGTCAGCAGTTGTTCGGGCCGCGAGATGCGGTCCCAGTAGCGGCTGACGGGCTTGAAGGCATCATTGACGGAAATATCCTGCGAATGCTCGGACTCTAACTGCTGCAAGACGGGGGCGACATTGCGGCGCGCGAAGATATCGCCCGGCAGGAGCAACACCGGCAGGCGGTTGATGGTGGCAAGGGCCGCGCCCGTCACCATATTGGTCGCGCCGGGGCCAATCGAGGAAGTACAGGCGAAGGTCTGCAGGCGATTCTTGACCTTCGCATAGGCGGCGGCAATATGCACCATCGCCTGCTCGTTACGCGCCTGGTAGTAGCGAAAATCCGGCATCTGTTGCAGCGCCTGCCCGATGCCGCCCACATTGCCATGCCCGAAGATGCCGAAGCACCCGGCGAAAAACGGCTGCTCAGCCCCGTCGCGCTCAACATATTGATTCTTCAGAAAGGCGATAACCGCCTGAGCCATTGTCAAGTATTGCGTTTGCATCTCTCTCCTCCCACAGACACTGTGCGCCTAAAAGCCGCCATGTTCTTGAATAAATTGCATGACCTGATCGTGCGTGGGCATGAAGTTGGCGCAGCCATGCTCCGTCACCAGAATGGCTCCGCAGGCGTTGCCCAGCCGCGCCGCCCGATACCAGTCCCAGCCTCTGACAAAGCCGTAGAGAAAGCCAGAGGCGAAAGCGTCGCCCGCGCCCAGGATATTGCGCACCTCAACCGGGAAGCCGGGAACGCTCACCTGCTCTATCTTGTCATCATCAGCAACGAGATGCACGGCAGCGCCAGCCGCGCCGCGTTTCTGCACCAGCACGCGCGGCCCCAGACGGAGCAATGCCCTGATGGCCGCGTCAATATCCCCGCTCACATGAGCGTCCGAGACCTGCGAATGCGTCAGGCGCACCTGGGCCGGGTCGGTGAGCATGGCCGCATTGATCTCATCTTCCGTGCCGATGACGATATCGACCAGTCGCAGGGCGGAACGCAGGATGACGCCGAAGGCGCGCGGGTCGAACCACTGATCAGGGCGAAAATCGATGTCCAGCAGCACCGTCGTCCCGGCCCGGCGCGCCATCTCGGCGGCAAAGAGGGTGGCGCTGCGGCTCGGCTCTCTGCTCAGGCCCGTGCCGGTAATCAGCAATGTGCGGCTGTCGGCAATGGGAGCGGCCAGCACGTCATCGATGGTCAGTTCAATATCGGCGCAGTTATCGCGGTAATAGGTCAAAGGGAAGCGATCCGGCGGCTCGATGCCGAGGACGACGGCGCTGGAACGATGACCCGGCTTGCGCGGGATGAAGCGGGTCTCCACGCCCTCTTTACGCAGGAAATGCAGGATGAAATTGCCCACCTGATCCTCGCCGACTGCCGTCAGCAATGCCGGGCGCAGGCCCAGTCGGCGCGTGCCAACGCTGATGTTCGTCGGGCAGCCGCCGACGTAGGCCGCGAAGCTGGTAATCTCCTCGAAAGGCGCGCCAGTATCGTTTGAGTACAGGTCAATCGAGGAGCGACCCATCGCAGTCACATCGTAGGTTCTGTTGCCTGTTTCCATACGCGGCTCCTGTTCTTGCTCAACCAGCGGCCACAATCAACAATGTTCTATGTCATAGAGCGGCACGCGCGGGTCGCGAGCGCGATAGGTTTCCTTGACCCAACTATAGCGCGGGTCTTCGCTGTTGGCCAGCGTCTGCGCGCTACCCGCCAGCACATTGAGATAATAGGTGGTGTAGCCGGGCGGGCTGCTGACAGGATGGTAGCCCTCTGGCACCAGCACCGCGTCGTTATTGCCCGCCAGCACAACCGCGTCGATGGGATAGCCTGCGCGGTGCAGCGGCGATTCGGGGTCGGTATAAATGCGCTGGAAGGCGAAGCCCTCAGGCCTGTCCAGCTTGTAGAAATAGACCTCTTCCAGATCGCCCTCGCGAATATTGCCCTGCTGATCGACCTTATGAATGTCATGCTTGTGCGGCGGGTAGCTTGACCAGTTTCCACCGGGCGTATAGACCTCTACCACCACCAGACGCTGGCAGGAAAAGCCGGGCGGGATGATGTTGTTGATCTGCCGCGTGGCATGATCGCCGCCGCGTATCTCGATCTCGATATCGCGGGGAGTGACGAGCCGGGCCGGATAGTCCAGTTCGGCAGGAGCGAGGCAGACGGCAAATTCCGCCCCGGCTTCGGTGGTAACGGTCAGCGCGGTCTGCCGGGGCAGGTAGAGCGCGTGGGGCAGGCCGCTGAAGACGCTTTCACGCCCACCCACCTGCGACCACTGCCCGCGATTCGAAACAACGTTGAGGCGACCGCTGAAAGGAACAAGCGCCAGTTCATAATCGCCGGTCGCAAAGGTCCAGCTTTGCCCCGGCGCGAGGCGGCGTACCTGGAAACGGATGTAGTCCCAGCCCGCCAGTTCCGGCGTCACCTCAACAATCACATCCTGCTCCGGCGCGTTGCCGGGGTGGACAACCAGATTCTGTGCATTGTACTGTTTCATAACTTGCCCTCCTGTTCCAGCCACTCCTTCAGATACTACGTACAGACAACTGCCTGATCTCAGCAAGTGTAACCGGTTGCCCTGTCTGACAGGAACGGGTGGCGGCAACGCCGATTTCGCAGGCGGCGAGCGCGTCAACGCCACCAACAGAGGGCGGCTGGCCCGCGCGCAGACAGTCGGCGAAGTGCTGCAACTCGGCGCGGTAGGCATCGCCAAAACGCTCCAGCAAATAGGGCATCACATCGTATTGCGCGCCAGCACGGGTCAGCAGCAGCATGGGGGTATGCTGGTGCGCGCCGATCAACAGCGCGCCCTCCGAGCCAAGCACTTCGGTGCGGATATCGTAGCCGTAAAAGGCGTTGCGACTGACCTCAACATTGCCGAGCGCGCCGCTCGCGAAACGCATATTGACAACAGCATTATCGATATCGCCAACGGATGACAGGTCTTTGCAGACCATGAGCGTTCCCTCGGCGCTGACACGCTCCACCTCGCTGCCCATCAGCCAGCGCGCCAGGTCAAAGTCGTGAATAGCCATATCGATGATTAAGCCGCCGCTCTTTGCCGGGTCGGCATAGGCGCAATCGGGGCAGAAGGGGTCGCGCCCGATGGATTTGAAGATGACAGGCTGCCCGATCTGGCCCGCGTCAATCAACGCTTTTGCGCGCTGGTACCCTGCATCGAAGCGGCGCATAAAGCCAATCTGTAACGACACCGCCGCCTGCGCAACAGCGTCCAGCACGGCCCGTGTCTCCTCGATGCTCAGGGCGAGCGGTTTTTCGCAGAAAATAGCCTTGCCCGCCCCGGCTGCCGCCGTCACCAGCACAGGATGGGTGCCGGTTGGCGTGGCAATGATGACGCCATCTAGCTCAGGCAGCGCGAGCAGTTCCTCAACATCGGCAAACGCATGGGGAACCGAATAATCGGCGGCGGTCTTTGCTCGCGCTCGCTCATTCACTTCCGCAACGGCATAGAGCGCGGCCCCGCTGACCTGTGTGGCGAGCAGGCGCGCATATAACTGGCCCATACGACCCAGACCGATAACGCCGAATTTCAAAAGGGCAAGCATAGACGAAGCACTCCTTTCCCGCTGTTAGCTGCCTTTCAACGGAGCGGTACTGGCACGATGCACAAGGACGGGTGGCAAAAGATGATCTTGCACCGGACGATGATCCAGCAAATCCAGCAGAAGCTGTGTGGCGCGGCTGCCCAGCTCTACTTTCGGCTGGCGAACGGTGGTCAGCGGCGGATTGACATAACTGGCCATGCGAATATCGTCAAAGCCGACGATGCTCAGGTCGCGCGGGATGGCAATGCCCTGCTCGCGACAGGCCACCTGCACCCCGACGGCGATCATATCGTTGTAGCAAAAGATAGCGGTGACGCCGTGAGCAAGCAAAGCAGGCAGCGATGCCTCCCCGGCAGCCACATCTTCCTCGTCAGAAGCCTCAATGCTCGGAGCAATAACAACCCTGGCAGTATCGAAGGGAATGGACGCAGCCTCTAAGGCGCTGCGATATCCCTCAAGACGATGGCGATTCGAGCGCGGGCGACTGCTCGTGCCGATATAGCCAATGGCGCGATGCCCAAGCTGGAGCAGGTGCTGCACGGCCATCTGCGCCCCCACGCGGTCATCTACAGCCACCCAGTGCAACAGGCCATCCTGCGCCTCGGCCTGACTGTTAATGAGAACAGTAGGGACATGGAGACGATCAAGCCGTTTTTTGTAGTCGCTGGTGAGGCGAGACGAGGCCACGAGGATACCATCGACGCGCCGCCGGTGGAACGTCTCGATGATCGCCATTTCCTGTTCGGGGTCGTTATGAGAGGCGCTGAGCAGGACACTGAAACCGGCGGCCCGCGCCACTTCCTCGACCCCCTTCACAACATCGCCGAGAAACGGGTCAGCAATAGAGGTCACGACCAGGCCGAGCGTATACGTCTGCCGCGTTTGCAGGCTCTGCGCAATGGCATTAGGGGTATAGCCCATCTCCTCGGCCAGCCGCTGGATACGCTCCCGCGTATCCACGCTGATCAGCGGGCTGCCGCGCAGGGCGCGTGAGACGGTTGTATGTGAGACTCCGGCCACCTGGGCAATATCGGCAATAGAGACTTCGCGTCGCTGCAAGGCGCACCTCTCTTCACGTCACGCAAGAGCCAGTCCTGTTCAGTTTCGCCCATCCCCTCAGCGATGCACACGTGTGCATTAAATACTATTTTTTATCCCTTAAAAGTTATGCACACGTGTGCAAATAAGTGTACCTGACGGAAGAGGCTTTGTCAAGGGTCTGGCGATCCAGATTTGTGCCTGTGACAATCAGATTGTTAGCCGTTTCACAGAATCGCTTCTGTTTTTCTGTTATGTTAAGCGCAACAAGTACGTAATAGTTCATTATCCAGAAAGAGACCGGGACGTCGTTTATCTGTCAGGGAAAAGGCCCTGACAGTATATCAGGAGAGACTCTATGCAGAAAAAGAAATATGGACATCCTTGCTTGCTCTTGCTCGGCTGTTGTCTCATCTTCTCGCTCTTGCTGGCAGCGTGCGGGCAAGGGGGAACTTCTACTCCGGTCGGAGGCAACGGACAGGGTTCCAACAATCCGGGGAACGCGGGAACGGTAACGGGCAACGGCACACCGGCGCAGAATACCACTACCCCTTCCAACCCGACAACGGCGGTGACAACCACCTGCCCGGCAAACGGGACGGCCCGCGCGGCTGTGCTGCCGTCCCTGCCAGCAGGCACACAGGCCAGTATCGTCTACATCATCAACAAGGGCAGCGCGACCAGTCCCACCTCCGGGACGCTGGAACGCTATGATATCGTTTCCGGGAAAAGCGTAGCTATCGCCACATTCTCCAGCACGTACATCTCCGACGCCGAACTCTCTTCCTCTGGCGACTGGATTCTCTTCGCCGCCATCAAGAATCAGCAGGCAAAACTGCAACTGGTGCGCCGCGATGGGCAATACCTGCAAACGCTGTACTGCGCCTCCACTCCAGCTAATGGCGCGAATGGCGCCACTGCTGTGAGCAACGTGCAGTGGTCAACCAACGAGAAGCTGATCATTTTCAACAGCTACACCTATAGCAGCGCCGCCGGTGGCACTAACCAGGTGCTGCTGCTCAATGCGCAAAGCGGCAGCCTGCAATCAGAACTGGCGATGGCGAGAGGCGGGCAGCTCTACCCCGTCGTTACCTGGCTGGACAATACGCGCATCTACCTGCGCGGGCCATCGATTGATATGCCAGCCGATAGCCTCTACCTGCTCGATACCGGCAAAGGCGCGAATCAGCCGTTGAGCAACCTGACACGGGTCTTTGAGGACACGGCAACAAGCAACACCTATCCGTGCTGGGACTTCGATAGCAGCTATGATGGGCAGCACCTCTACACCGCACAATGCACGCTGACGATGAGCAGCAGCGGGCCGGGCGAAAACACGCGGGTTGGCCCCAGCAAGCTCAGTATTCAACCGGCAACCGGTGGCGCCAGCACCAGCTTCTACACCAACGCCAGCGTGGCCATCTCTGCCGTGCGCGCCATCAGCAGCAACACCCTCCTGCTGCTGTTCGAGAACCAGAGCTACTCGTCCACTCAGGTGGATACGAGCCAGAACGGGCTGTGGAAGATCAACACCAACGGCTCCGGGCTGACACGGCTGACCACGGATGGCGGCGGCGTGGGTGCGGGGCCGAGCGAGTTTTGCCAGTACAGCCAGTATCCCTGGTCGAACGTTTCGCTAGACGGCAGCATGTACGCGCTGCAACACAACAGCAGCAATGGCGCCATCTCGCTGCAATTCGGCCCCCTGAGCGGCGGCAATCCCACCACCTTCGCCTCCGCCTCCGATGGCTCGCAGCTCTCCATTGTCGGCTGGACCACCGCCTGAGTACAGGTCAGATTAGCAACAGGCACGGTATACTACGAGAATCGTCCCCTGACGTGTCATGTGGAGCGGCAGCGAAGCATCCGAGGCCACCAACCGGGCGTCTTGGCCCACCCGGATGCTTCGCTGCCGCTCAGCATGACACGTCAGGGGACATTTTTCATGGCATGCCATGAAACAGGCTCTCCTCTTTTGTGCTGCCGACCATCAAGCCACACTTCTGAATACAACAGGAGGTTTCGCTTATTTCCAGTTCAGGTAGATTACAGGATGTAAAATAAAATAAAGCCTATTCTTGAAAAGGCCGGTATAGTACAGAAAAACTATATTGTACGGTTATTAGAAGGAGGGAAGCAAGTATCATGAAAAAGCTCTTGCTGGCTTTTGCGTTTTTGTGCATGATTACCGTGCTGGTGGTCGCGTGCGGTGGCACCAGTAGTGGCACTGGCAGTGGAACCAGCCCCGGCAGCAGCGGAAACGCAACCGTGCATATGGGGCAGACCAATTTCGATCAGTCGTCGGTGACGATCAGCAAAGGTGGCACCGTCACACTGGTGAGTGATACATCGTCGGTGCATATTATCTCTAACGGCCAGTGGGTCAATGGCGTTGCCAAACCGGGGAAAGAATCGGGCGCGCCGACGGTGAACAATGTCCAGTTCACCAGCGCGGGCGAAAGTAAGGCGATCGGGCCATTCAACACGGCAGGCACCTTCCACCTGTATTGTAGCGTGCATCCAGGTATGCAGTTAACCATCATTGTGCAATGACGCAAAGCGAAAAAGAAGGCTTCCGGTGTTGCCGGAAGCCTTCTTTTTCGCCCTGTCTTTCCCGTTCTCAAGCTATATGTCGGAGTTTAAGTCAAGAGAGGGGAAGGGATTGTCGTCATCGCCGGTAGCGGGCTGAACGAGCGTGCCGGGCGCGATCGATTGAGCATTCGCGCCCACGACAGGGCCAGCGTAATAGAGCGGTGACATGGGATCGGCCCAGTAGTTGTTCGCGTTCGCAAAGGCGAAGTAGAACTTGTGATGGCCGTTGGGCAGGGTGATGGTCGTCTGGTAGACCACGCCGCTACTGTACGGACCACTACCTGCTTTCTGCAAAGGATAGGAAGTGGAATCGACGTAGAGCAGAGCCGACGTCGGTGCCAGATTGTTCGCATCGGTATAGGTGGTCTGGAAGGTAAAGGGAGTCGTATTGGTCCCCGATGTTGCGCTGACCGAAGAGTTGGTTAGCAGCGTGGTGGTAATGACAGGCCGCCCGCCGCCCTCATCCTCAGCGGGGCCAACGCCGGAGCCATCGTCGAAGATGAAGTGATAGTTATGCTCACCGATCGAAAGCGAGCTAGTGGTGTAGGTATAGGTCACACCTTTCGAGTAGTTGGTTCCCGACGTTTTCTTCATCGGATAATCGACGCCATCAATCTCAATCACCGCTTCAGTAGGGGCCGTGTTGGTGAAGGAGACGTATTTAGCGGTATAGGTCACGGTCTGTCCGGGCAGAGCGAACGAGGGCTTGACGCCATGAGAGACCTGAAAAGCCTCAACCTGGGGGCCGCTAAAGGGAACGCCATT
>Ga0070738_10005982_pt1 | contig 13019 bp, 9 predicted proteins | sample Coa_R2_2_FD_66446 | JGI IMG/M metagenome (GOLD analysis project Ga0070738, IMG submission 66446) | Surface soil microbial communities from Centralia Pennsylvania, which are recovering from an underground coalmine fire - Coalmine... | ecosystem: Environmental > Terrestrial > Soil > Unclassified ... | reverse complement strand
GCGCGTCTCCGGCGACGGCCATCTTGGGCGGCGCGGCGGCGTCGATCTCATGGTGGCGATGAACCCGCAGACCTGGGACCAGGACGTCAAGAGCATCGAGCCCGGCGGCTATCTCTTCTACGATTCGACGAAGCCGATGCCGGTCTCGAAATTCCGTGACGACATTACCATCATCGGCATGCCGCTCACCGAGATCTGCAACCGCGAATACACCGACGCGCGGCAGCGGCAATTGTTCAAGAACATCATCTATGTCGGCGCGCTCTCGGCGCTTCTCGACATGGATGCCGCTGAAATCGAAAAGCTCTTGGGCGAGCAGTTCAAGGGCAAGGACAAGCTGATCGCGCCCAATGTCCACGCGCTCCATCTGGGCCGCGACTATGCGCTTGCGCATCTCAATTGCCCGATCGGGTTGCGCGTGAAGCGCTCCGACGCGGTCGGCGACCGCATCTATATCGACGGGAACAGCGCGGCAGCGCTGGGCGCGATCTATGGCGGTGCCACCGTTGCAGCGTGGTATCCGATCACCCCCTCATCCTCGCTCGCCGAGGCCTTCGCGCGACATTGCCGGCGCTTCCGCACAGATCCCGCCACGGGGAAGAACCGCTATGCGATCATCCAGGCCGAGGACGAGCTTTCCTCGATCGGCATGGTGATCGGCGCCGCTTGGAACGGCGCGCGCGCCTTCACCGCGACCTCGGGTCCGGGCATCTCGCTGATGCAGGAATTCATCGGCCTTGCCTATTTCGCCGAGATCCCCGCGGTGATTTTCGATGTGCAGCGCGGCGGGCCATCTACCGGCATGCCGACGCGCACCCAGCAGGCGGACATCCTTTCCTGTGCCTATGCCTCCCATGGCGACACCAAGCATGTGCTGCTCTTTCCCGAGGATCCGCGCGCATGTTTCGAGATGGGCGCGCTCGCCTTCGATCTTGCGGACCGCTTGCAGACGCCGATCTTCGTGCTGCTCGATCTCGATATCGGCATGAATGACTGGCTCTGCCAGCCCTTCACCTGGGACGACAGCCGGCGCATGGATCGCGGCAAGGTGATGACCGCCGAGATGCTCGAAGCCGGCGTGGAGTTCGGCCGCTATCTCGATGTCGATGGCGACGGCATCCCATACCGCACATATCCCGGGACCCATCCGACGCGCGGCGCCTTCTTCACCCGCGGAACGACGAAAAATCGCTATGCCAAATACAGCGAGGAGGGCGCGGTCTATGTCGACAACATGGAACGGCTCCTAAAGAAATTCGAGACGGCGAAGAGCTTCGTGCCGAAACCCGTCGCCCGCCCGGCCAAGCAGGCGACCAAACACGGCGTTCTCTATTTCGGCTCGACGACGCCCTCGATGCATGAAGCGCTCGATGCGCTCGACGAGCAGGGCATCCATCTCGACGCCCTGCGGCTGCGCGGCTTCCCGTTCCAGGACGAGGTGTTCGACTTCATTGCCGCCCATGACCAGGTTTTTGTCGTCGAGCAGAACCGCGATGCGCAGCTCCGCACATTGCTCATTAATGAGGGTGGCGTGAACCCCGCCAAGCTGACGCCGATCCTGCATTATGACGGGACGCCGATCACCGCCCGCTTCATTCTGCGGACGATCGGCGAGCGGCTGCGCGCGCTCAATGTCACGCCGCTGAGGAAGGTGGTGCCATGACCTATATCGCCAAGCCCAAGCTCCATCATCCGAAGCTGCCGACCAACAAGCTCGGCTTCACCCATCGTGATTACGAGGGTGCGGTCTCGACGCTTTGCGCCGGCTGCGGCCACGATTCGATCAGCGCCGCGATCGTCCAAGCCTGCTTCGAGCTCGATCTTCAGCCGCACCGCATCGCCAAGCTTTCCGGGATCGGCTGCTCGTCGAAGACGCCGACCTATTTTCTCGGCAGCTCGCATGGCTTCAACAGCGTGCATGGCCGCATGCCTTCGGTGCTGACCGGCGCCAACCTCGCCAATCGCGATTTGATCTATTTGGGCGTCTCCGGCGATGGCGATTCCGCCTCGATCGGTCTGGGCCAGTTCGCGCACAGCATCCGGCGCGGCGTCAACATGGTCTATCTCGTCGAGAACAACGGCGTCTACGGCCTCACCAAAGGCCAGTTCTCGGCCACCGCAGACAAGGGCTCGAAAAGCAAGCGCGGCGTCATGAACACCGATTCGGCGATCGATCTGATCGGCATGGCGTTGCAACTGGGCGCGACCTTCGTTGCGCGCAGCTTCTCGGGCGACAAGGCGCAGCTTGTGCCGCTGTTGAAAGCGGCGATCACCCACCATGGCGCGGCCTTCATCGACGTCATCAGCCCTTGCGTCGCCTTCAACAATCACTTTGGCTCGACCAAAAGCTTCGACTATGTGCGCGAGCACAACGAGGCCGTGAATTATCTCGATTTCATGACGCCGCGTGGCCCGATCACCGTGGACTACGAACCCGGCACCGTCGAGGTCGTCACCCAGCATGACGGCTCGGTGCTGCGCCTGCGCAAGGTGTCGGCCGATTACGATGTGCACAACCGTGTTGCCGCGATGAATTATCTGCAAGAGCGTCAGGCCGATGGCGAGGTCGTCACCGGCCTCCTCTATCTCGAGCCCGAGTCGCAAGACCTGCACGACTATCTCAACACGGTGGAGAAGCCCTTCAACGAGCTCGGCGACAGCGAGCTCGTCCCCGGCTCGGAAGCGCTCGCGCGCTTCAACCAATCGCTTCGGTAATCGGGCTCGCCACGGAGTCTTACCGCGTCTCGCCTTCGGCGATGAGCCGGTTCTCGACGGCGATGCGGATGAGGTCGGCGGTGCGGCGCACGCCGAGCTTCGCCTTGAGCTGGCTACAGCCATTGGCGATCGTCTTGTAGCTGACGCCGAGCGTGAGCGCGATCTGCTGTAGGCTCGATCCCTCGCCGAGAAGCCGCAGGATCTCGAGATCGCGGCGCGACAGATCCTTCAGCGGGTTGTGCGAGGGGCGGGCGCTCAGCATGGCAAGCTCCTGGGCGATCTCGCGGCCGACATAGCTTTGTCCGGCCGCAAGCCGCGCGATCGCCTCGACGATCTGCGATGGCGGCTCGTTCTTGCTGATATAGCCGGAAGCTCCGGCCTCCAACGCGCGCATGGCGTAGATGGGATCGTCCAGCATGCTGAGGACGAGAATCCGCGCCCGCGGCTCGATAAGCTTGAGACGCTTGATGACCTCGAGGCCGCCCAGCCCCGGCAGGTTGAGATCGAGAATGACGATATCCGGTGCTTGCTCGCGGAAGGCGGCAATCGCCTCGCGTCCTTCGGCGGCCTCGCGAATCTCGATATCGGTTTCCTGCGCCAGGAGCCGCCGCAGCCCGGCGCGCACGATGGGGTGATCGTCGACGATGAGGAGCTTCATGACTGGACCGCCGAGCGCTCGGCCGCGGGATTGCTGCTCGGATAGGGCAGCCGCGCCGTCACAGTAAACCCCTCATCGGGCTTGTTGGTGATGGTGAGGAGGCCACCCAGGGCCTTCACCCGTTCTCCCATGCCAAGGAGGCCATAGCCGGCGCTCGCGGGCCCGTCCATGCCGCGCCCATTATCGGCGATCGTCACGACGAGAGCGGCCGGCACATCCCGCGACGACGCGTCCGGCCCGATCGAGATCTCGACGCGGCTCGACCGGCTGTGGCGGGCGATGTTGCTCAGGCACTCCTGGACGATGCGATAGACGGTGAGATCGACCAGCTCCCCGTATGTCGCGGCTTCCGGCGCGATATCGGCGTGATAGGCGATGTCCGGCCGCCGTCTTCGCCAGAAATCGACCAAGCCGTCGATCGCGCCTTTGAGGCCGAATTCCGCCAGCCCAAGCGGCTTGAGCCGCCCGAGCATGCTCTTTACCTGACGCTGCATATGGGCGACCGCCTCGACGATCGAATGAACATGGGACGCGATGGGCGCCACGCGACCGCTCGCGGCGTGCCGTTCGATCGCGGCGGCATCGATGTTGATGGCGAAGAGGAAGGGGCCGACCTCGTCATGCAGGTCGCGCGCAAGCTCGCCGCGCTCCCGCTCCTGGAGGCCGAGCAGCTCCTCGTTCAGCCGGCGATTTTCCGCCGCCATCTCGGCGAGTCGCGTCGCCGTCCGATTGAAGCTGTCGCGCAGCCGGGCGAGCTCGGGCGGCAAAGCCTCGGTGAGCCGCACGGTGTTGTCGCCGCGTCCGATCGCGCCCAGCGCGGCGGCGAACCGGTCGAGCGGCCGCAACGCGCGGCCGATGAACAAGTAGATGAGCAGCATGGTGGGTACGGAGAACAGCAGCAGGACCAGCAGGCCATCGGCGAATTCCTGCCAGGTCTCGGCGATCTCGTTATGCGGCACGGTCTCGATGGTGATGCTGCCCTGGCTCTCGCCGCCGAAAGAGACCGGAAGCCGCGTCATCATCGGCTCGACGCCGATCAGCCGCACGAACCAGCGGGGAACATCGCCCAACGGGGCGGTCTCCACAGGGGGAACCGTCGTCGATGTCGCCGCGCCGGTCAGCGTCACCCGCAGATGCCGATTGCCGCGGAACGACGCGACAAGCCGCTCGAGGTCGCGGCGGAGATCGCTGCTTTCGCCGAGCGTCGCGACGCCCGCCTCGAGATTCTGCCGTGCGACGGCAAGTGCCGAACGCATCTCGGTCTCGACCGAATGCGCCGCATTGAGGCAGGCTATCGTGCCGCCGGCTGCCAGGCTGGCGACAAGAACGAGTGCCACGAGCCCGATCAGGCGGAGTCTGAGAGACAGCATGCCGCTACTATACCGCCAACCCGCGGCATCGCACGCCGCCCGGAAATCGGGAAGTTTTCCCGAGAAGATCGGGAAACCGGGAGATGGTGGGCCGGCATCATTCGGACTTTAATCGTCCTCAGCCGTCATCCCGCGGAAGCGGGGATCCAGCCGTCGCTTGGATTCCCGCTTCGCGGCAACGACGAGAATCAGGGTGAATTGCCCGAAGTCGGTCGGGGAGGGAGCGTGAGAGGGTCGCCGGGCGTCATTGCCTTGCTGTTGCTTGCGCTGTGCCCCGCCCGCGCGGCCGCGCAAACGCCTGCCGGTGAAGAGCCAACGCCAGCCGCCGCCGCGACTCTGCCGACGATCGAGGTCATCGCGACCTCGCCCATGCTCGGCAGCGGCATCGATCGCGACAAGGTGCCCGCCAATGCGCGGGTGCTCTCCTTGGGCGATCTGACGCGCAACGGGCCGGCGAGCCTCGCCGGCAGCCTCGCGGCGCAAGTGCCGAGCGTCGGGATCAACGATGTCCAGGACAATCCCTTCCAGCCCGATATCCAGTTCCGCGGCTTTGCCGCATCGCCGATCACCGGCACGCCGCAGGGTGTCGCCGTCTATCAGAACGGCGTGCGCACCAACGAGGCTTTTGGCGATGCCGTCAATTGGGATCTGGTGCCCGATTTCGCCATCAATCGCGTCAATCTGGTCAGCTCGAACCCGGTCTTCGGCCTCAACGCGCTGGGTGGCGCTCTGGCTTTGGAAATGAAGAACGGCTTCAATTTTCACGGCGTCGAGGCGGAGGCGTCAGGCGGCTCGTTCGGACGGCGCGAGGGCACACTCCAATATGGCGTGCAGTCCGGCGGGTGGGGCGGCTATATCGGTGGACGCGGCTTCTTCGAGGATGGGTGGCGCGATCACTCGCCGAGCTCGATCCACCAGCTCTATGCCGATCTCGGCGCCGAGGGCGAGAAGACGAGCCTTCACCTCTCCTTCGCCGGCGCCTCGAACCTCATCAATGCGATCGGTCCGACGCCGGTCGAGCTGTTGGCGCAGCGGCGCAGCGCCATCTACACCTTTCCGCAAGCGACGCGCAACGACCTCGCCTTCGTCACCCTCACCGGCGAGTATCGGCCGACGGACACGCTGAGCCTCGACAGCAATTTCTACTACCGCCACTTCCGCCAGCGCATCGCCAATGGCAATACGACGGACGCACAGTTCTGTACCGCCGGAGGAACGGCCCTGTGCTTCGGAGATTCGGCAACGCCTCTCCTCGGCGTCAATGGTCAGCCGCCGCCGACCCTGCCGATTGCCAGCACTTTGGGCGAGATCGATCGTACGGCGACCGATACCGACGGGCTCGGCGGGTCGTTGCAATTGACGCGCACGGCGCCCGTCTGGGACCATGACAATCATCTGGTGGTGGGTGCCAGCCTCGATCACGGCTCGACCGATTTCCGTGCGACGAGCGAGCTTGGGGTCATCCAGCCGAACCTGCTGGTGACCGGCACCGGCTTCGTCATCGACCAGCCCGCCGGAGATCTCGCCCCCGTCACTCTCGCGAGCACCAACAGCTATTACGGTCTCTACGCCACCGATACTTTCGACGTGACGCAACGCCTCGCCCTGACGTTAAGCGGCCGTTACAATCTCGCATTCGTCCGCCTGACGGATCTCGGCGGGACTGCGCTCAGCGGCGATCACCGGTTCGGCCGCTTCAACCCGGCGGCTGGTGCTACTTACAAAATCACGCCCGAGGTCACCGCCTATGCCGGTTATTCCGAGGCCAATCGCGCGCCGACGCCGCTTGAACTCGCCTGCGCCGACCCGACGCATCCCTGCGTCATCGACAATTTTTTGGTCTCGGACCCGCCGCTCAAGCAGGTGGTCGCTCATACCTACGAGGCCGGACTGCGTGGCGGTTTCCCGGCGTTCGAGGAGGGCGGGCGCATCACCTGGAATCTTGGCGTCTTCCGCACGGACAGTCAGGACGACATCCTCAACGTGCCGAGCCCGACGCTCAGCGGGTTCGGTTTCTTCCAGAATGCCGGCAACACGCGGCGACAAGGCGTTGAAGCCGGCCTCAATTATCGGTCCGAGCGCTGGCTCGCCGCAGCCGGATACACTTTCCTCGATGCCACCTTTCGCACGCCGCTCACGCTCGGCTCGCCCAACAACCCCTTCGCGGATCCGGTCACCGGGACGATCAGCGTGAAGCCGGGCGACCATTTGCCGTCGCTGCCCACGCACCGCCTCAAGCTCAGCCTCGACTACTTCCTGACGCGGCAGTGGAAGATTGGCGGCGATCTCATTGTTGCAAGTGGCCAATACTTGCGCGGAGACGAGTCGAACCAGAACCCGAAGATCCCCGGGTATTATGTGGTCAATCTTCGTTCTTCTTATGAGATCACCGAGCACGCCGAGATCTTCGGCGTCATCCAGAATGTGCTCGACGCGCATTACGAGACCTTCGGCACCTTCTTCGATACGGGGCAGATCCCCTTCCTCCACCTGGCCGATCCCAGGACCTTGAGCCCGGCGGCGCCGCTGGCGGTCTTCGTCGGCGCGCGCTTGACCTTTTAAGCGGCATCCGTTTCGTTGCCGCGATGAAGTTTCTCGGCCCATGCGTTTTTCTTTGCGCCGTCCTGTCCGCCCTGCCGCTTGCCGCGCGAGCCGGTGAGACCGGCACTCTCGCGCGCTGGGTGCAATACACGGCGGCCGGCGCCGAAGCGCGCATCGTCACGACCGAAGCCTGTCCGAGCCTCTCGATTGATGGCAAGTCGGCTGTGATGGCCGAGCGCGCCGCACCCGATCGGCGCGGAAGCGGGAATTTTCCCGTCCGTATCTGTGCCACCGGGCTGCCGGTGGGCGCCAAGCGCTTGGCCGTGGGCGGCGCCGTTCTGCCCGCACCCAATCCGATGCCGCAACGCATCGTGGTGGTCGGCGACACGGGCTGCCGGATCAAAGGCGGGTCGGTCCAGGCTTGCGATGACGCGGCGGCCTGGCCATGGGCGCGGATCGCCGCCCGGGCGGCGGCGATGCGGCCCGACCTTGTCATCCATGTCGGCGACTATCTCTATCGCGAGTCGCCATGCCCGGCCGGTGCTCGGCGCTGCGCCGGCAGCCCCTGGGGCGATAACTGGGCGACTTGGGAAGCCGATTTCTTCGCACCGGCCCAAGCATTGCTCGCCGCGGCGCCCTGGGTCTTCGTGCGCGGCAACCATGAGGAATGCCGCCGGGCCGGGCATGGCTGGACGCGGCTGCTTGGCCCCGTCGCGTTCGATGCAGCCCATCCTTGCGCCGAGAACCAAGCGCCTTACGCGGTGACGCTGGACGGTCTCGATCTGGTGGTCGTCGATGACGCGAATGCGCCCGAACTGCCACCCGATCCCAGGCTCATTCCCGTCTATCGCGCCGACTTCCAGAGGGTCGCCGGGCTGGCCGCGCGCAATCCCACCTGGCTTCTGATGCACCGGCCGATCCGCGGCCTCATCCGCATTGCCTTCGGCTTTGTCGTCGGCGGCAATCTGACGCTTCTGCCGGCGGTTTCCGCCGGCCTGCCGCCCAATGTCGAGCTGATGCTCTCGGGTCACATCCATGTCTTCGAGGCGCTGAACTACGACAGCGGGTCGCCGCCGCAATTCATCGTCGGCAATGGCGGCGACAAGCTGGAATCCGCACCCGCCGATCTCGACGGGATGGAGGTCGGCGGGCTTCGCGTCAGCAATGGCCTGTCGCTTCCCGGCTTCGGGTTCCTGGTGCTGACCCGCGACGGTGGCGCATGGCGCGCCGAAGCTTACGACGTCAACGGCGTTCTCGAGCGCCGCTGCTCTTTCGCCGAGCGGCTTATCCGCTGCGAGCGCGGTTGAGCAGCGCCGGCGGTCACGCGATCAGGCGGAAGCGCACACCGCACACGGTGATGGCATCGTCCACCATGTCGCATCCGCATTGCCGGGCCGCGGCGCGGATATGGGCGCGATCCTTCACCCGCAACTCGATTCCGGAGAGCCCATCGCCCCGCCCGTCGCGATCCTCGACGAAGCGGAGCAGGCCGGAATCGAGGGCAATCTGCGGCACGCCCATCGCCGTGCGAGTGACCGGGCGCTCGATGATCCGGCTCCAGCGCGACGCGAGCGCTTCGGGCTCCGCGCTTTGAATCTCGGCGGCAAGCAAGGCCGACGTCACATCGGTGCGGATCGCAGATTGCCAATTCGGGCCGGCAGGATGATAGGGGCCGTCCTCGCGCTCGCCGCCCTCGGTGCGATTGAACTCGATCATGCAGCCGCCGGTATCCCGCGGATAGAGCTGCAGCCCGGTATAGGTCTCGTAGCTGAGCGGATTGGCGATGCGCACGCCGATCGCCTCGACGTGGCGCCGGCGGTGCTCGATATCGTCGCAATCCAGGATGACCATATAGCCGCCATCGCCGCGCCGCCGCTCGAGATAGCGTCCGGCGGCGGTGCCGGCGGTGGTGGGTGCGACGACCTCGAGAAAGCTCGTGCCGATGGGGAAAAGCGCGTTGACGAGACCGTATTTCGCCACATTGCCGTCGCGATAGCAGATCTCGAGACCGAAGATGCGGCCGATATCGCGCAAGGCCGGTTCCAGCTCGCGCGCGACGAGGCAGAGCTGGCGCAGGCGCAGATAGGCCATGACTATCGTCCTCTGAATTTCGGCGCACGCTTCTCGACGAAGGCGGCGGCCGCTTCGCGGTGATCCTCGGTGCGCGTGCAGGCGACATGGCGAAGCGCTTCGGCATCCATGACTTCGGCGAGGCTCGCGCGCTCTGCGAGGTTCATGTTCTGCTTGATATAGCCCTGGGTCACGGTGGGGCCGTGGGCGAGCGAGAGCGCCAGCGAGCGCGTCTCGCGCTCGAGCTGGTCATCGGCAACGAGGCGGGTGATGAGCCCGAGCGCTTGGGCCTCCGTCGCGTTGAGAATGGGCGAGGTGAGATAGAGCTCGCGCGCCTTGGCGCTGCCGACGAGCTGGGTCAGGAAATAGCTGCCGCCGAAATCGCCGGAGAGCGCGACCTTGGCGAACGCCGTCGTCATCTTGAGCGTATCGCTGGCGACGCGCAGATCGCAGGCGAGCGCCATCGAGAGCCCGGCGCCGGCGACGGCACCACGCAGCATGGCGATGGTGGGTTTCGGCATCTCGTGCAGGAGGCGCGAGACTTCCATGCGGGAACGCAGGCCCTGGACGCGCTCGTCATAGGTGACGGCGAGGTCGGCGCCCTCATTCATCGCCTTGACATCGCCCCCCGCGCAGAAGGCGCGGCCGGCCCCGGCGAGCACCACGGCCCCGATGCTACGGTCGCGTGCGGCATCGCTCAAACGGTCGAGGAGGCCCTGAAGCAGCTCGAAATTCAGCGCGTTGAGCCGGTCTGGCCGGTTCATCGTCAGTGTCAGGACGCCGTCCTCGATCGCCGTCAAAAGCGCAGCTTCCATTTTCGCCACCTCCCCATGCTTTCCCATAATCGTAGCACCGCTTTTGGGCCGCGGTCGGTATATTATATTCATCTAAACACTTGACTTCTCTCGCCCAGAAGCGCATTTACCGCGCGGCTGATTTCTCGCGACGGCGCGACGTGCCCGAGGCTCTGGAGCCGCGGGCGACCTTCCCGAGACCATCGAACATCAACCGAACCTCCTGGTCGCGCGGGCAGGGTCCCAACCAGGGTAAAGCGGCGGTCGCTGAACGGCGTCCTCACGCCGGATCGTTGGCGCGTTCCCGCAGCTCTTGATCCCGACATAACCCGATGCCGATGCCGCGGCGCCTGAGGGCATGCGGCGATGGCGAACAAGAAAGATTCCAAGTGACTGTTTCCTTTTCCGATCTTCACCTCATCGAGCCGCTTCATCGCGCCTTGCGCGCCGAACGATACGAGAAGCCGACGCCCATCCAGGCGCAGGCGATTCCCCATCTGCTCGCCGGCCGTGATCTCCTCGGCATCGCGCAGACCGGTACCGGCAAGACCGCCGCCTTCGCGCTCCCCATCCTGCAACGTCTGGCCGAGATCCGCGCGGTGCCGCGGGCTAAATCGGCGCGGGCGCTGATCCTCACGCCGACGCGTGAGCTCGCGATCCAGATCGGTGACAGCTTCCGCGCCTATGGGCGCCACCTGCATTTTCGCCAGGCGCTGGTCTTCGGCGGCGTCGGCCAGAAGCCGCAAGTCGAGGCGCTCGCGCGCGGCGTCGATATCCTCATCGCCACGCCCGGCCGATTGCTCGACTTGATGGGGCAGGGCCATGCGCGGTTCGATGGGCTTTCCGTCTTCGTCCTCGACGAAGCCGATCGCATGCTCGATATGGGCTTCATCCATGACGTGAAGCGGGTCGCCGCCGCGCTCCCTCGGGAGCGCCAGACCTTGCTGTTCTCCGCGACCATGCCGAACGACATCGCGCAGCTCGCCGACAAGATCCTGCGGTCGCCCGTCAAGGTCGAGGTGACGCCCGTGGCATCGACCGTAGAGCTCATCGATCAGCGCGTGCTCTTCGTCGAGGGTGCCGACAAGCGGTCGCTCCTTGCCGAGATCCTGCGCGATCCCGAGGTCGCTCGCGCGCTCGTCTTTGCCCGGACAAAGCACGGTGCCGACCGGATCGCCGATCAGCTCGCGCGGGGCAATGTCCATGCTGCGGCGATCCATGGCAACAAATCGCAGGGGCAGCGCCAGAAGGCGCTCGAAAGCTTCCGCGTCGGCCGGGTGCGCGTCTTGGTCGCCACCGATATCGCCGCACGCGGCATCGATATCGACGGGATCACGCATGTGATCAATTTCGATCTGCCGAATGTTCCCGAGAGCTATGTCCACCGGATCGGCCGAACGGCGCGGGCCGGAGCCAAGGGCATTGCTCTCTCGTTCTGTAGCGGCGAGGAGCGTCCTTTGCTGCGCGACATCGAAAGGCTGACGCGCCGGCCGCTATCGATCGTGGAGAACCACCCCTTCGCGCGGCGCGACACGCAAGCAGCAAGGCCGCAGCCGCACGGCCAGCGGCGCAGGCCGCCACATCGCCGCGGCCATCGGCAGAAGCAAGGTCATGCCGCGGCAGCCCGCAAGGGGTAGGCGTTATTTTGCCGCCGCCGGCTCTCTTCTTTCTGCCTTGGCGGCGGGTGCCTCGACTTCCATGGTCTCGAATTCTGCCGGCAAGGTGATCTCGATCAGCTCGAGATCGTCGGAATGGGCGATCTCGGTGTGACGGATGCCGGGCGGCTGGTGAACGCAGGAGCCGGCTTCGGCCGTGACTTCGCCGACGCCTTCATAATTGAAGGTCACCCAGCCCTTGAGGACGTAGTACATCTGGAAGTCGAGCACATGCTTGTGCCAGCCGAAGCCGCCATGCGCGCCTTGCTTCGCGCGGATGACATGCGCCATGGCGCGCCCGCCCGTCGCCTCGGCGATGCCGAGATCGCGATACTCGAAACAGGATCTGAGGCCACCCTCTTTGAAGACGGCGTCCTTCGCATGCGAAGCCGAGAATTTGAGCTTGGTGTCTGCCATGGCGTCCTCCTCGGATATCGGTTCGTGCCAGTCTAGTTCAGCGCGCGAAAGCCACCAACGCGGCGCGGCAGCTTTTCGCGAAAAGGCGAACAATCCAGCATATTACCGTCCATTCTCATAAACGATAAATTTACCTTTTCGCCGTGAACTGGGCGTGTCCGGAGTTGGCTTATGAGTTCGCAGGTTCGCCGGACACTGCCAAGGCCCCGCCATTACGGCGGGGCTTTTGATTCGCGCTGACACGGCCGCGTCCTAACGCAGCTCCGGGAAATCCTCTTCCCAATATTCGCTGCTGCCGCGGCGATCGGCGGCGCGCCGCTCCGCCTCGTCGCGGCGCAACGCCACGCGGCGGATCTTGCCCGAGATGGTCTTCGGCAGCTCGGCGAATTCGAGCCGGCGCACGCGCTTGAAGGGCGAGAGATGCGCCCGGAGATGCTGGAAGATGGAGAGCGCCGTGGCCCGGTCCCCCTTGTGGCCGGCGGCGAGCGCGATGAACGCCTTCGGGACGGCAAGCCGCATGGGATCGGGTGAGGGCACGACGGCCGCCTCCGCGACCGCGGCGTGCTCGATCAAGACGCTTTCGAGCTCGAACGGGCTGATGCGGTAGTCCGAGGCTTTGAACACGTCATCGGCGCGTCCGACATAGGTGAGATAGCCCGAGGCATCGCGCATGGCGACATCGCCGGTGCGGTAGAATTCGCCGGCGATCGGTTCGATCGTGCCGTCCTCACGTTGATATCCCTGCATCAAGCCGAGCGGCGGCGGATTCAGCACAAGGCAGATTTCGGCCTCGCTCTGC
>Ga0070738_10005981_pt1 | contig 13020 bp, 9 predicted proteins | sample Coa_R2_2_FD_66446 | JGI IMG/M metagenome (GOLD analysis project Ga0070738, IMG submission 66446) | Surface soil microbial communities from Centralia Pennsylvania, which are recovering from an underground coalmine fire - Coalmine... | ecosystem: Environmental > Terrestrial > Soil > Unclassified ... | reverse complement strand
GGTTCAAAGTCATCTCATACAGTGATTTCCTGACCGACTTTGAAATGGTTAACGTTGTTTAGGTTGGCGTATGCCGGTATAGCCACGTGTCGGTATAGTCACAGGCGCGAGCAGGGGTGAAGCGACGGAGCCCATCACCCTGATCGCGCTGTGAGGGGGACGTTCCCCGATCAGGTCTGGTAACGAAGTCAATCCATCTTGTATTCAATTCATCAATGCCATGATTGTCATTCAACCGCTACAAATCCACGTTTGGCAAGAAAGCGCGAAACTCAAGCCGCCTGGTGTGCGACCCGGTATCCACCGCGCGATCGGCCACGCTTTGTTAAACTTTACGCTCAAGAACGAAACAACCCATCCCATCACGGTTGCTCTCAATACCATTGAAGTCCGCGCGATCGGCCACCGTGAACCGATTATGTCGCTGGCTCCGAAAACCATTACGCTCCAGCCGCTAGAAATTGCACCGCAGCAATATCAGTTGTCCAATCGTGATGGTTATCAATCAGCCGACTGGGTAGAGGCAATCGTAACGTATCAATTGGACGGGCGCAGCGCTACACTATTCTCCTCACCAGTTTATGTGCAGCCAGCTGATGTGCAGCCAACGCGATCGCTCGTGCCGTCACGCTGATGCTAAGCGGTCTTCGGCAAGTCGGTACCGCTGACGATCAAGCGGTGGCGGGTTACCTGGCGCTCAAGATAGAAGGGTGGGAGTCACCATGGCAGAGCTTGTAGTCAGGATGCGGTCGTTATGGGTTTCCTGAAACGTCGTCAATTTATCCAGTTTGCTGGCTCGGCGCTGGCAACGCTGGGCCTGAGTCAGTGGGATGTGATGCGTCAGGGCGATCGCTATGGTCGTGTGCTGGCGACGCCAACGCCGCGAAAGCTGGCCTTATTGGTTGGCATTAACCAGTATCCCAATGACGACGAACTGGCAGGTGCGGTGATGGACACAGAGCTACAGCGGCAGTTGTTGACGCATCGCTTTGGGTTTAATCCCCAGGATATCATCACCATCACGGATGCGGCGGCTACTCGTCAAAACATTCTGACTGCGTTTGAGGAGCATTTGGTCAAGCAGGCAAAGCCGGGTGATGTGGTCGTCTTTCACTTCTCGGGGCATGGGTCGCGCGTGAGCGACGCGCCTGACTGTGACGAACGGGCGCTCAAGCTGAGCGATCGCTGCCTGAACAGCAGTTTTGTCCCTGTTGACAACCCCCTCTCGCTGGTGCAGCGGGGTCGGGGCGGTACCGTGCAGGACATTGGTGGACATACCCTGTTTCTCCTGATGTCGGCCCTCCAGACCGAGAAGGTGACCGTGGTGCTGGACTGCTGCCACGCGGGTGGCGGAAAGCGTGGCAATGTGCGGGTGCGATCGCTGGATGGGAATGCTGAGCTGACCCTCAGTGCGGCGGAACTGGACTATCGACGCCGCTGGCTGGCGCGGCTCCATCTGACATCGGATGAGTTTGTGCAAAAGCGGCGATCGGGCGTTGCAAAAGGGGTCGTGATTGCATCCGTTGGGCGCGATCGACTCGCTGCTGACTGTCCCTTTGATGACTTTGCGGCGGGCGCGTTTACCTACGTGATGACGCAGTATCTCTGGCAGCAGACCGCCGGAGAAGGACTCAGCCACGCGATCGCCAACATTGGTCGCAGCACAACCCAGGTCTCGGATACCGGGCAAATACCGGAATTTGAAGCGCAGGCAAACCGTGGACTTGATCAACAGCCCATCTATTTTCTGAGCCAACCCACGCCACCCGCAGAAGCAGCAATTACACACCTCGAAGCGCACGACCATCTTGACCTTTGGCTGGGTGGCGTCTCGTCGGAGCGGTTAGCAGCCTTCGACCAGGGTGCCATTCTAACGGCGATCGATGCCTCTGGTAAGTCCCTGGGAACCGTGCAGCTAGAACCAAAATCCCGTCGTGGGCTGAGGGCCAGCGGCAAACTACTGGACGCGTCGGCAGGTGTGCCTGTCGCGGGTAGCCTGCTTCAGGAGCGCGTTCGCGGCATTCCTCCCGCTGGTGAACGACGCCTTCGGATTGGGCTTGACCCATCTCTGGGTGACGCGATCGCCACTGCCGCTGCCGCGTTAGGTCAGGTCAACCGGATTGAAGCGGTGTCTCTACAGTCCGGGAAGATGGTGGACTACATTTTGGGTCGGATGATGGCAGGCGATGGGCGTGGGGCGCAGCGCGGGGAGGAGCCAATGCCGTCTGTCGGCAGCATTGGTTTGTTTACACCGACGCGACTGGAATGGATTGCGGACTCGTTTGCAGCGGCGGATGAATCAGTGACGGCGGCGATCGCGCGGCTACAGCCCAAATTTAAGTCGTTGCTGGCAGTCAATCTCTTAAAGCTGATCCTCAACCCCCAGTCGTCGAATTTGCAGATTGCTGCGACGATCGCCACAGTCGGCAGTCAAGAGCCGTTTGATCAGGTGGTGACAGGGCGCAACCGTACGCATTCCGCGCCCCCAATTGCTGCTTCGCTGTCTGCGAAACGCACTCGACTACCGTTGGGAAAGTCGGTGCAAATCCAGATCACGAACCAGGAAGCCACTGACCTCTACCTCAGCGTGTTGACCATTGACGCTCAAGCAGAGATGAGTCTGCTGTTTCCCAATCGGTATACGGCTGCGATCGAGACATCGCTGGTAAAAGCCGGGGATACGCTACGGATTCCAGATTCGTCACGCGGCGATCGCTTTAAGCTCACGGTGCAGCCACCGCTGGGTGTGGTTGAGGTTCTGGTGATTGCCAGCACCGCACCGCTCCAGGGCACGCTCAAAGCCTTGCAAACAATTGCGTCGCGGGGTGAACGTGGTTTGGGCAACGACCCCACTGCCACCGTAGAAACCTTTTTAGATGACTTGCATCAGACAGCGCGCGATCGCTTCAGTGCAACTGATTTACCAGCGTTAGAGTTTTGGGGTGTTGATACCAGACAATTTGCCGCACTCGCTCTATCGTTTGTGGCGACTTCTACCGAGAATCATGAACTTAGTACAACTCGTCATTAATCGGGGTCGGACATTAAACGTCGTTGCTCATAAGGCCCTACGGGCATACCAGAAAGGTCACTGGTCACTGACATTACCATGCTCCTGTATGACCCAACGTTATTTAATCTGCATCCCCTCATTACCGTCTGATGAATAGCGCCGTGCCGATGAATCGTTTGCAAATACTGGTTGTGCTCACGCTGATCGAACTTGTTGGATCGAGTGGTGCATGGGCACAATCCATCATGCCTGCTGCCGATGGTACAGGTACCATCCTGACTACGCCCAGCAGTAACCCGAATCAGTTTGATATTGGCGGTGGTACACGAGCTGGAGCAAACCTGTTCCAGAGCTTTCAGCGATTTGGTCTTGATCAAAACCAAACGGCTAATTTTCTGGCCAGTCCGGGAATTCAGAACATTCTGGGAAGGGTTGTGGGCGGCAATGCGTCGGTGATTAATGGACTGATCCAGGTGTCTGGCAGCAATGCCAATCTGTTTCTGATGAATCCTGCTGGAATGGTCTTTGGGCCGAACGCCAGTTTGAATGTACCTGCTGCCTTTACGGCCACAACGGCCAACGGAATTAACTTCGGGGGCAACTGGTTTAACGCGATCGACGCGAACGATTACGCTACCCTGACGGGCAATCCTAGCACCTTCGCCTTTTTGTCCACTCAACCCGCTGCGATCATTAATGCTGGCAATCTTGCAGTGCGGCAGGGACAGGCGTTGACCCTATTGGGAGGCACGATCGTCAGTACGGGACAACTTGCCGCACCGGGAGGCCAGATCACCGTTGCGGCGGTGCCAGGAACCTCGTTTGTGCGCGTCAATCCGGTGGGTAGCCCACTGAGTTTGGAATTTCAGCCCGTGGGCGATCGCGCCTCACAAACCAGTCCTTTGCCCACGCCATCGCTGCCGCAACTGCTGACGGGCAGCAATGTCGGTAACGCCACTGGATTAACACTCGGCGCAGATGGACAGGTCGAACTCATTGGTTCTGGCTTGACCGTGCAGGCCGGTGATGTGGTGACGCGACAGCTAACCGCTCAGACCGCTACTGTGTCGGCTAACCAGTCGCTCATCGTTGCGGGAGCGCTGCCGTCCTCACTGCAAACCACAGCCGATCTCACGCTGCTGGCAAAGGATACGGTGCGCGTGCGGGACAGCGTTCAGAATCCTGTTTTGATTCAGTCTGGCGGCAATCTACGAATCGAGGGCGATCGCGCGATCGACATTCTGGCGCTCAATCATCCCCAAACGCCATTTCAAGCGGGCGGTATGCTGAGCCTGGTGAGTAATGGTGTGATTTCAGGGGATGCTCATTTCAGCAGCGGCGGTACGTTCTCAATTCTCAACCTGGCAGGGCAACCCGGCAATTTTGTCAGCCGCTATGACCCAATTATCGTATCCAATGGGGATGTCACGTTTGGCGACTATACGGGCGCGTCGCTCTGGGTGCAGACTGCAGGCAGCATCACGGGTGGCAATATCACCATCAATGCCGTCGATCCAGCGATCTATCCCAAACCTGTTCTCATCCTGCGTGCTGGGAGAACCATCGACCCCACCAGCATCAACCTCCCGATCGGCTCTACCTTTGATGGCTTTACCACCGCTCCGGGTTCGTCGTCTGCCACAATCACCGTCAACAACATTACGATCGCGCCGCTGCCCGGCCCCGTGAGGCTGCAAGCACCTGGATCAATCCAAACCGGATCCATCACCTCCTCCGGTGAGGATATTGTCGTCAGCAGTACTCAGGGATCAATTCTGGTCAATGGCAGCCTGAATGCGAGTAAGCTGAACGACGATGCGGGCAGCATTACGCTCCACGCGCCTCAAGGTAGCGTCACAGCGACTCAACCCCTGATTTCTCGCACGATCGGGACACCGGGTGCGTTTGGGTTTGATGGAAATGTCACGATCTACGCGGATGGGGATGTGCGAACCGCGACGATCGACTCAGGCAGTATTGATCTCTACAGCGTTAACGGCATCATTGATACCGTGAAGGGGCAATTGTTCGGCCGCTATTTTGACCTGCAAGGCACCAACGGCGTGTTCACAGGCAATGTGACGGCGGTGGCCCAGTCTCCCGAAATCTGGATCAAGAGCAGCAATGGCCCGATCGACACGACAGCGGGCACCCTCGCCATGACTCCGCTCCGTCAGCCAAACAGCAACACTGACTTTAGCCGCCTTTGGCTGGAGAGCGCTGGCAAAATCTCCACAGGCAGCATTTTTTCGGATGGGGTGGAACTGCGGCTGATCACCAGCGATGCTATTGATACGACGCGCGGCGTGTTGGATACGTCTGCAAAGCTTTGGCACGGTGGCAATATGCTGCTGGCAGCGGGCACCACGATCGACACCGGCGCGATCGACACCCATTCCGAGGCAACGACTGGCGGGCGTGTTGTCCTCGCGAATTCTGTTGATTTTTCGGCGGATATTACCACTCAGTCCATTAACACGCAGGGACCACTGGGGGGCGGCAATATTCTAATCGGGAGTTCTAAAGGATTTTTCGCGACAGGCTCGTTTGTGGATCAATTCGGCACGACCGCCAGCATTTCCAGCGCCAGTCCGGGCGGCGGCGGTCGCATTCAGATTTATACCCAAGACCCGTTAGCGATCGGTGGCAGTAGTACGGCAGTGGCCATCACGAGCGGCCCCACGAACACGATCGCCCCCACGCAAACGATCAATGGCTCTTATACCCAGGGCAATATTTCGATTACGGTGGATCCTGTCTATGGGGGGGCATTGATTTACACGCCGACGCCACCGAATCCTTACTTTGCCAATCTACCGCTTTCCTGGTTCACTGAGGGGGGAACGGGTACAGGGCAACCACCGCCCCCCCTGCCCAACAATCCACCCCTATTTGCCAGTTTGCTGTCGAATGGTGATACGAGCCAATCATCTGGTGCTCCAGTGCCTGGTGAACCAGTAACCACGCCAGTTGATAGCCGTCCAACCGTCACTGCGAATGTTGATCGATCGCTGCAAACAGTTCTGGAACGCCCATCAGCCACCAAGACAAAGCCAGAAATGCGCAACGGCAGCACCTCGGCTCAGTTGCCCATCTGTAATCAGGATCAAAGCAAGGCCCTTGCCCCCTCTAGACCATTGGTCCAGGACTACGCTGCAATGATGCCGTGCTATCAACAAGACCTTGCCTGGGCCACGCAGCACAACGATCGCCCAGCGGCAGAACAAGCGCTATATAACCTGGGGGCTGCCGCCTTCGCGATCGGTGACTATACCCAATCAATCAATTACTACGAGCAGAGCCTAGCGTTAGCTCGTCAGGATCAACCACACTCCGATCGGCAGGAAGGACAACTCCTTGCAGGCCTGGGAACCGCTTACAGTGCTCTGGGCGAATATACCAAAGCGGTGCAGGCTTACACTCAAAGTCTGGAAAAATTGCAGCGTGCGAGTGATGCTAGCAATCCAGATAATCTGAAATTCCAGGCGTTTACACTCAGAAATTTGGGCATTGCCTATCTAGCCCAAAACGAGGTTGCTAAGGCGATCGCTGGTCAACAGCAAAGCCTATCCATAACGCGCCGCATTCAAGACCACCAGGGCGACGGTCAAGCGCTGGGCAACCTGGGTACAGCCTACTTTATCCAAGGTGACTATCCACAAGCAATTGCCTACACCATGCAAGCGCTGACGATTGCCCAACAGCGACAGGATCTGGCAGAACAGGGACGGGCGTTGAGTGCCCTGGGCTGGGCACATTACGGTTTAGGGGATTACAGCAAAGCGATCGCCGAGCACCAGCAGCACCTTGCGATCGCGCGGCAAATCGGCGATCGAGCCGGTGAAGGACAGGCACTCAGTAATCTCGGTGATGCGCTGCTCCAGTCCGGCAGGCCAGTTGAGGCTGAACAAGCGCTCCGCGCCGCTATTCACGTCTGGGAGACACTCCGCGCGGGGTTAGGGAGTAGTGACGCGCGCAAGGTTTCCATCTTTGAAACGCAAGCGACCACTTACACGACGCTCCAGGAAGCCCTGGTTGCCCAGAATAAAGCAACAGCGGCTCTGGAAGTGGCTGAACAGGGACGGGCACGGGCGTTTGTGGAGTTGTTGGCGAGACGGCGAGCGGAGAGTGGGGAGTGGGGAGTGGGGAGTGGGGTGGCAGAACAGTCGACGGTGTCAATTCAGCCTCCCTCCCTGGCAGAGATCCAGCGCATTGCCAGAGCACAGAAGGCTACGCTGGTGGAATATTCCATCGTGCTGAATGGGTTTCAGGTGGCGGGAAATCGAACGGTCAAGGAATCCAAACTGCACATTTGGGTGGTGCAGCCAGACGGCACGATCGCGTTTCGGCAGGTTGATTTGAAGTCTCTCAATCGGTCATTGGCGACGCTGGTTGCTGGCAGTCGGAGGGCGATCGGCGTCCGGGGACGGGGCGGACTTGACGTAACACCAGACCCCGGCGATAGCGCCCCTCAGACCAACGAACTCCAGCAGCTACATCAACTCCTGATCCAGCCGATCGCGGGTCTTCTGCCACCTGACCCCAATGCCCATGTCGTGTTTATTCCCCACGGTGCGTTGTTTTTGGTGCCGTTTGCCGCTCTGCAAGACGAGTCTGGGCACTACCTGATCGAGCAGCACACTATCCTGACTGCACCTTCCATTCAGGCGTTGGGGCTGACGCATGCTCAACCAGGGAGCGATCGCGCCTGGGAGCAAAATCCAGCCGACCTGCTGATTGTTGGTAATCCGACGATGCCAAGCGTGCCGTCACTTCGCGGTGGTGCGCCCCAAAAGCTGCCGGGGCTACCAGGGGCCGAACGCGAAGCCATTGCGATCGCCGACCTACTGCATACCCAGGCATTAACAGGCAACCGCGCCACCAAAGCGCAGGTCTTGCAGCAAATCACGCAGACGCGCCTGATTCACCTGGCAACGCATGGCTTACTGGACGATCTGGTGGGACTGGACGTACCCGGTGCGATCGCGCTGGCTCCTTCGGGCAAGGATGATGGCTTATTGACTGCCCGCGAAATTCTAAATTTGAAGCTCAACGCCGATCTGGTTGTGTTAAGTGCCTGTGATACCGGGCGTGGCAATATCACTGGCGATGGCGTGATCGGGCTATCGCGATCGCTCCTTTCAGCGGGTGCATCCAGCGTGGTGGTGTCCCTGTGGTCAATTCCAGATGCCCCAACGGTTGATCTGATGACTGCGTTCTACCGCAACCTGCTGCACAATCAAGACAAGGCACAGGCGTTACGGCAGGCAATGCTCACCACCATGCAAACCCAACCGAACCCACGAGACTGGGCTGCGTTCACGCTCATTGGGGCAGCAGAATCGGTGCGGCAGCGTTGAGAACGCCTGCCAATGGATTCACAGGACGAAAGATTGCTGTGTGTAACAATTCTCCTGGCTGACAAAATTTATTCTGTACTCACAAATAGCGAAACGCGGCGATCGTGGTTCTGCCTCGACCGTGGCCGCTGGCCGCCATCGTGTGATACCAATTCTCTCAATTCCGGTTACAGATCCTCGTAGGGGCTTACGGCTGTAAGCCCTTACAGACGGTCGTAGCGCTATTGTTTGGAGCTGATAGACAGCAGCGAGTCCGAACGCAGGCTCGGGCGACCTGTTGTTGCCGCTTACTGTGTTCTCAGCGCTCTAACCAAAGCGGTATTGGGGATTGCGATACGGGGAAGCCGTGAGTTTACAAACGATAGCAGCAGCGAATTGCCTTCTGCCTTTCGGTCGTGCTGGCGGTGCAATATCTCCTCCATTTGGGAATCGTTAAGTTATGGTGACGAACGCATCGTTGATAGCGACGATCGCTCGGCTTTGAGGAATGATGTGTTATTTAGGAGGGAAGGCAGACCGCTATAGATCAGCAAACAGCGATAAATCAACAGCTATAAATCAACCGTGTCTTAACAGGCTTTGAATTATGAATGCTAGCGGCTTCGGCATTACAGCCTTATGTTTGATGATCGGTTGGGTGGCATCGACTAGCGCGATCGCGGCCCCGTTGCCAAATTTACCGCTATCTGCGGCACTCCCACCGCAGGCTGTCCCTGAGGCGTGTATCCAGAATCGGGCTGAAACCTTACCGAACCCGTTTGTGGATGTGCCGTCTCACCACTGGGCATTCAAGGCCGTGTTAACCCTGCATTACTGTGGTGCATACCGTCAAGCAACACCCCCCAATCTGGTTGAGCAGTCAACCAGGCAATCGTCCTCCCGTGTGCTCGATCAACCTGCGCCGTCATCGCTCATCCCTTCGCGTAAAACCCGTTAGCGGGTGTGTATCCTTAACCTAGCCAACTATTTTTCATTCACACAATACTAGAGATGCTGAAGAAGCGCCCGTTTGGTCTGCTGGCGATCGTGTTCTACAAGTCGTTTGTCGCGTCGCTCCTTGCAGTAACCTCCATTGCCTTACTGTTGGCCTTAAAGAATTACGATAGTCTGGCAGACTTTTCTGACTCCTACACCATTGAAGGTAAGAGTCAGATCATCGACTGGTTTTTGGATAAACTCCTGAATATCGATCCCAGAACGCTCAGATTTAGCGGCATTGGTGCGGGGATTTACTCAGCGCTGACGGCGATCGAAGCAGTGGGCTTATGGTATGAAAAACGCTGGGCACACATTCTCGTATTGTTTCTCGTGGGCATCAGCATTCCACCCGAAATCTATGAATTATTTCATCACATCACGCTGATTAAAATCATCGTGCTCGTCGTCAACGTGATTGTATTCTGGTATCTGCTGAGCCACTTCCCAAAACATCACTTTTCCAGGCATAAGAGCTAACTGGGTTCCTACCCTGGTGAGAATAGATTTTCCAACCTTCGCCCGACCGTTCGCTTGCAGGCCAACGCCCAACGCCGTTGCAGGACAACGGCTAACGCCATAAACTGCTGGCGCAGCATTCAGGCGTCAGTATGAGCGGATTTTGCTAATGCCTGAATGTGTTTACCGCCACTATCCTGCTCCACTGTCCCGGACTGCCCCCAGCTAGAACTGCGCATGGGTTTCGTTTGCCTCCCGTAACCGCTCCAGCACATCGGCAACCGGGATTGCGCCCAGTTCGCCAGAAGCGCGGGTTCGGATATTCAGCGCGTTGGCGTCCACTTCCTTGGCACCGATGACAGCCATCACAGGGATTTTGTCCTTCTCAGCGTTGCGGATGAGCTTTCCAAGGCGATCGCCACTGGTATCCACTTCAGCACGAATGCCCAAGGCAAGCATTTGACTGACCACTTGCTTGGCAAAGGGTAGTTGCTCCTCGCTCACCGCCAGGAGTCGCACTTGCACGGGCGCGAGCCAGAAGGGAAAGTCCCCGGCATACTCTTCGATCAAGATGCCGATCAGTCGTTCGAGCGAGCCGAAGGGCGCACGGTGAATCATGACCGGACGCTTGCGAGTGCCATCTTCTGCCACATATTCCAGGTCAAAGCGCTCAGGCAGGATGTAATCAACCTGAACCGTCCCAAGCTGCCATTCGCGATCGAGCGCATCCTGGAAAATAAAGTCCAGCTTCGGCCCGTAAAACGCGGCTTCCCCAATGCCTTCAAAGTGATCCATGCCCAGCGTTTGCACGGCACGACGGATCGCATCTTGCGCCTTATCCCAGGTGTCATCCGAGCCAATATGTTTATCAGAATTGGGGTCGCGGAAGCTGAGGCGGGCTTTGAAACTTTTTAGTTGCAGACTCTTAAACACCGACAGAATCAAGTCCACGACGCTCAGAAACTCGGCATCCAACTGTTCGGGCGTGACGAACAGATGGGCATCATCGACCGTAAAGCCGCGCACGCGGGTCAACCCACCCAGTTCTCCTGATTGCTCGTAGCGATATACCGTACCAAACTCGGCCAACCGCAGCGGGAGTTCCCGGTACGATCGCAGCTCACTCTTGTAGAGCTGGATGTGAAACGGGCAGTTCATAGGCTTCATCACAAAGCCTTGCTCGTGGGCTGCTGCTTGCTCATCCTCTGCCATGAGGGGGAACATATCTTCCTTATACTTTTGCCAGTGCCCGGAGGTTTTGAACAGATCAACCCGCGAAATGTGGGGGGTCACCACAGGCAGGTAGCCCCGTTTGAGCTGTTCCTTCTGGAGAAACTCCTGGAGGGTCGATCGCAGGACGGTTCCCTTCGGTGTCCATAGCGGTAGACCAGGCCCAACCGCATCCGAAAAGACAAATAGACCCAGTTCTTTCCCCAACTTACGGTGGTCGCGTCGCAGGGCCTCTTCTTTGCGGCGCTTGTATTCTGCCAGTTGGGCGGGTGTTTCCCAGGCTGTGCCGTAGATGCGCTGGAGCTGCGCTTTGGTTTCGTCGCCGCGCCAGTAAGCGCCAGCCACGCTCTCTAGATCGATCGCGTCGGGATTCAGGTCAGCCGTACTTTCCACGTGTGGCCCCGCACACAAATCCCACCACTGGTCGCCCAGATGGTAGATCGTAATGGGGTCTTCCAGCCCTGCCAGAATTTCAAGCTTGTAGGGTTCGTTGATCGCCTGGATGCGTCGCTCCGCTTCCTCCCGGCTTACTTCCTCCCGGATCACCGGCAGCTTGCGGTTGATGATTTTCGTCATCTCCTTTTTAATGGCCTTCAGATCCTTTTCAGTAAACGGTTCCGGGTTGTCAAAGTCGTAGTAAAAGCCGTTTTCAATCCACGGCCCGATCGTGACCTGCGCTTTGGGAAACAGTTTTTGCACAGCCATGGCCATCACATGTGACGTTGTGTGACGAATTTTTTTCAACGGCTCCGATTCACTGGTGCGGGGCAGATAAATTTTCTCGGGTTGGTGGTCAGGATGGGACTCTGAAGCAGGCATGGGAATAGTATCAAGTAAATGGAGACGGATGTGCGAAGACAGCAACGTAGGCGCGGGTTCCAGGCGCATTTTGAGACGGACAACGTGCCGAAACACGAAACCATGACCCCAACGGTCAATCAGTCTATAGTCCAGAGTCTAACGTCCACTGCCTACGTTCAACACGATCTCTATCTTACCGATCCCATTCCAGAGACAGATTTTACATTACTTAACTATGTGTAAAGAAGATTTAAGAACCTGAGAAAGCGCTAAAATGAAAAAATAGATACAACAGATTAACTTTAGTAATGTTTGACGCCAATCCACCCCACTCAAACTTGCTGCGCTCCATCCTGGAGCCGTTATTAGAAGACTTTCAGTATTGGTTTCAGCGATCGCGCCTCTTACTCGAAACGGAAACGTTACCCTTCTTGAGTGATGAGCAGCGTGCAGACCTGCTCGCGCGGGTGGTTAGTGCCCAGCAGGAAGTAGCTACCGCGCAAATGCTACTCGATGCCACCCACGGTCAGGTGGGCATCGAATCAGAAGTGATGCGGCCCTGGCATGACCTCGTAGCAGAGTGCTGGCAGGTCGCAATTCGGTTTCGTGTGCAGGCCTCGATCGAGAAAGGACTGTAAGGGGTTGAATAACCTCTAGCACACTGGGTAGGATGAAATTCTATTTATTTTTGATCCCTTCCACCGTACGGCAATGCTCCCGTTTCACTAGCGGAAACGTCTTTTAATCACTCATAACACACACTGCCGCAGCTCCATGCCTGAAGCTGCTGATATTGAGGGAAGCCCTATGCTATTACATTTGCTCTACGTGATCGCGTTTACAATCCTTGCGTTTTTGGCAGTCAGTAACCTCATCCGAAATTTAATGACGCTCAGTGTGGAGTCGCAGCGTCACTACGCGCCGCGAAGCTGGCCGATGGGTAAACCGCAGCCAACCGGCACTGCGTCGCTACGTCTTGTGCCTCACCCAGAATTTTTGGATGCGACTGGCAACGTCATTAATGAGCCGCTGCTGGTGATGCGCTCAATGAGCGTAGACGATGCCCGTGAGCAGTTGGATGCGATCTATGAGTCTTCACCGGGATCAAACGCGGCTGGATCAAACGAGTTGCGTGACGATGGGTAGCGGCCATAGAGGTAGCGACGTTTCATCATAATTAGG
>Ga0070738_10005980_pt1 | contig 13021 bp, 12 predicted proteins | sample Coa_R2_2_FD_66446 | JGI IMG/M metagenome (GOLD analysis project Ga0070738, IMG submission 66446) | Surface soil microbial communities from Centralia Pennsylvania, which are recovering from an underground coalmine fire - Coalmine... | ecosystem: Environmental > Terrestrial > Soil > Unclassified ... | reverse complement strand
GGGCCCTCCGGCTGCGGCAAGAGCACGCTGCTGTCGATCCTGGGCGGACTGTTGCAGCCCTCCGCCGGGCAGGCCGAGTTGCGCGGTGCGCCGCCGGCCGACAGCCTCAATCCGCTGACCTTCGTGTTCCAGGATTTTGCGCTGCTGCCGTGGAGCACGGTCGAGGCCAATGTCGAGTTTCCGCTGCTGCACACCGCGCTCTCGGCCAGCGAACGACGAACATTGGTCGACGATGCGCTGCGCCGCACCGGGCTGTCCGATTTTCGCGCCACCTACCCAAAGCAGTTGTCGGGCGGCATGCGCCAGCGCGTCGGCATTGCCCGCGCGCTCGCAGTGAAGCCTGCGATCGTGCTGATGGACGAGCCGCTCTCGGCGCTGGATTCGCAGACCCGCGAGCTCTTGATGGAGGATTTCATCGGCCTGCTCGCGGACGGCGCCATGGGTGCGGTCTATGTCACGCATAATCTCGAAGAAGCGGTGCGGCTGGCCGACCGCATCGTCGTGCTGTCGCGCCGTCCCGGCAAGGTGCGCGAGGTCGTCACCGTGCCGATGGCGCGCAGTGCGCGCGCCAGCGCCGAGCTCCGCGGCAGGCTGCTTGCGTTGCAGGACGAGATCTGGTCGCTGATCCGCAACGAGGCCATCGATGCCGAACGCGAGGTCCAGGATGCTTGACCGCGCGCCCCAGCAGCCGAAGCCGGATCCGGCCACCGAGACGCGACCCGTCGCATTCCGCGGCGCCGGCTTTGTCCCCGGTGCAAGCCGCTTCGGCGGCTGGACGGCGCTCGGCGTCGTGATCGTGATCTGGCAGCTCGCGGGCACCGCAGGCCTGGTCAATCCGCTGTTCCTGCCGACGCCGCTGGCGATCTGCCGCGCGATCTATGCGCTTGCGATATCAGGTGTGCTCTGGGAACATCTCGGCTATTCGTTGATGCGCATCGGCATCGGCTGGCTGCTCGGCACCGCCTTTGGTATCGCGGTCGGCTTTGCGATTGGGCTGTCGACGCTCGCGCGCAGCATCGGCATCACCTTCATCTCGGCACTGTTTCCGATTCCGAAAATCGCGCTGCTGCCGCTTCTGATCCTATGGCTCGGCATCGGCGAGGAGCCGAAGATCGCGACCATTGCGCTCGGCGTGTTCTTCTCGACCGCCATCTCCGTCTATAGCGGCGTCGACGCCGTGCCGCGCAATTTGATCCGGATGGCGCAGAGCTTCAACGTGCCGTTTGCAACCATCGTCCGCCGTGTGATCTGGCCCGGCGCGCTGCCCACGATTCTTGCCGGTTTCCGCATCACCGCCTCGGTCGCGCTGCTGCTCGTGGTGAGCGCGGAGATGATCGGCGCCGAATACGGGATCGGCGCCTTCGTGCTGCAGGCCGGCAATCTCATGCAGACGGATCAGCTGCTCGCCGGCGTGGTGATCCTGTCGCTGTTTGGGCTGGCGATCGGCAAGCTGATCGGTCTCTTGGAGACCCGGCTGTTGCACTGGCGCTGACGAGAGCCTACTCCTGCTTCATGCCCTGCGCCGTAGCCATCAGATTCTGCGGACGGACATGGATGATGCCGCCGCGTGGACTGTCGAGGTCCGCGATCAGGTAGAACGAGATGGACACGACCACAGGCAGGATGAACAGGAACAGCTCGCCCTTGCGGCGCTCGCCATATCCGACCAGCAGGTTGCAGGCGATCGCCATCAGTCCCATCATCGCCCATGCGCCGAGCGGGATCCGATTCCAGAAGGCGGCCTGGGTGTAGCCTTGCGCATTGATGACGTCGTTCATGCCGGCCGCGACCAGTGCCATTGTCGGCGTCGGCTGGGCCGTTGCCGAGGGCAGCACCGAGGACCACAGTTCCCCTTGCAGGCTCGCCGTCTGCTGGCCAATTTTCGGGTCGTCGTTTTGATAAAAGGCGATTCGCAGATCGATGTATTTGCGCAGCAGGTCGCGTGTGCGCGCGGCATTGCTGCCGGGCAACAGATCGGCGCGGAGATATTCCGTGCCGATGGCATTGGCTTCGGCCTCCTCCAGGGTCTTCCGCTGGTCGTAACGGCTCACCGCCATTGAGAAGCTGAAGCCGATGATGAGCGCCAGGAGGGTCAGCGTTGCGGCCTGAACCGTATTGAAATCGTGGCGCTCGCCTTGCCTAAAGGCATGCGCGCGCTTGCGCAGAACGTCGCCGATAGAGGCAGCGATGCCCTGCGCCAGCAACGCGAGGCTGAAGACAATGATCGGATTGTCGAAATGGGTCGGCATGCCGCCGGACTGTGGCGGCATACGGCCGGCATTTTGTTGAGGTAGGTCAAGCTGACGGATGCAGCGGTATTACCGCAGCGACCGACGCTCACGCATTCCCGCGATCTTCCCTGAACAGATCGAGCTTCTGCTGCACCGGGCGGTCGGAGAAGCTGAACAGCACCGCGTCCTCGTCGGCCTCGTGCGTCACCCATTGCCAGCTCGGCACCACGAACAGATCGCGCGGACCCCATTCGAACACCTGCTCGCCGATGCGCGAGCGGCCCTTGCCTTCGACCGCCGTGAACACCGTGGCATCGGTCGCGCGATAGCGCGCGGTCTTGAAGCCCTTGGGCAGCAGCTGGATGAAGGTGCCGATGGTCGGCATGGCGAAATCGCCAGTCTCGGGATTGGAGAATTTCAGCTTCAGCCCGTGACAGGCGTCCCACTCCTCGCGCTGGCGCGCCTGCTCCAGCGCCTCGCGCGTATGGCTGTAGGGATAGTTAAAGATCGGCGAGGTCTTTGCGCTGCGCTTCTCGTCCACCGGCAGCAAATTGCGGCCGTAGCGCGCAAAGCTGTCGCCGGCTGGTTTTGTGATGGTCTGCCGGTCCTCCTTGGAGCCTTCTGCAAATGAGGCATCGAAGAACTGCACCAGGGGAATGTCCAGCCCGTCGAGCCAGAACATCGGCTCGCTGGTTTCGTTGCCATGGTCGTGCCACGCCATCGACGGCGTGATGACGAAGTCGCCCGGCGACATCAGCGTCTTCTCGCCGGCCACCGTGGTGAACGCGCCCTGGCCCTCGAGGATGAAACGCAGTGCCGATTGGCTGTGCCGATGCGCGGGCGCGACGTCGCCCGGCAGCACCAGCTGGATGCCGGCATAGAGCGAGGTCGTTACCTTGGATTGTCCGCGCAGGCCCGGATTTTCCAGGATCAGCACCCGCCGCTCCGCTTCCTTGGCCGTGATCAGCTTGCCCGCCTCCATCATGTAGGCGCGCACGGCGTCGAATTTCCAAAGGTGCGGCCGGCAGGCGCTCCTAGGTTCCGGCGTGATCAGATCGCCCATCACGTTCCACAGCGCGGACAGGTTTTCGCCGTCGATCTTTTTGTAGAACGCCTCGCGTTCCGGGGTCTTTGCCACGGCTTCCATGGGAGCCTCCCGATGTGTCGTCAGATTAATTGACAGCATACTGACAATATAGGTAGCGTCAATCGCAACCATGATTGTCGTGAGCTGGGAGATCTTGATGAAGCTGCATGGCTATTTCCGCAGCAGCGCGTCCTATCGGGTCAGAATCGCTCTCAACCTGAAGGGCTTGCGGGCCGAGCATCTGCCGCATCATCTGCGCAAGGGCGAGCAGTGCGCCCCGGCGTATCTCGCGATCAATCCGCAAGGCCTCGTGCCGACAATCGAGAGCGATGCCGGCGATATCCTGACCCAGTCGCTTGCCATCATCGAATGGCTGGACGAGACCTACCCCACGCCGCCGCTGTTGCCGAAGGATCCGCTGCGCCGCGCCAAGGTGCGGGCCTTTGCCATGGTGCTCGCCTGCGACACCCATCCGGTGCAGAATCTGAAGGTGCTGGCGCGGCTGCGGCAGCTAGGCCTGCCCGAGGACGAGGTGAAGGCGTGGGCGGCCTGGGCCAACCGCGAGGGCCTTAGCGCCTGCGAGACCCTGATCGCGGCCGAGCCGGGCCCGTTCTGCTTCGGCGCGGAGCCGGGCATCGCCGATCTCTGCCTGGTGCCGCAACTCGCCAATGCGCGCCGCTTCGGCGTGGACGTTACGGCCTTTCCGCGGCTGCTGCACGCCGAAGCTGCCGCCAAGGCGCTGCCGGCCTTTGCGGATGCCGCACCGGAGCGTCAGATCGATGCCGAGTAGAGCGGCCCCGCTCACGATGGACGCGGTCTACACCAAGCCGGGCTACCTGTTCCGGCGGATGCAGCAGATCGCGGTGGCGATCTTTGTCGAGGAGTGCAGGGATTTCGACATCACGCCGGTGCAGTATGCGGCATTGGTGGCGATCCAGACTCATCCCGGCATCGACGCGACGCGGCTCTCCGCCGTGATCGCCTTCGACCGCTCCACCCTTGGCAGCGTCATCGAGCGGCTGGAAGCGAAAGGGCAGATCGCGCGCAAGCCGGCCAACGACGACAAGCGCATCAAGCTGCTTTATCTGACGCGGTCAGGCGCCAAGCTGTTGCGCGAGATTATGCCCGCCGTCGACCGCGCCCAGGCGCGCATGCTCGAGCCGTTGAAGCCTGCCGACCGCAAGACCCTGATGGCGCTGCTTGCCCAACTGGTCGACCGCAACAACGAAGCCTCGCGCGTGCCACTGCGTGCGGAGGAGGCGCTGGAGCATTTGGCGCGGGGCTGATGCCTCCGCTGCCGCCGCACACTCTGCAGTCGTCCCGGCGAAGGCCGGGACCATAACCACGGGAAGAAGTGAAACGGGAAAACGGCAACCCCAGGCGTCATGGCCGGGCTTGTCCCGGCCATCCACGCGAAGCCGCACGCGAGGAAAGACGTGGATGCCCGGGACAAGCCCGGGCATGACGGAGGAGAGAGAGTTGCCCCACCACTGCTGCCTGCCTGTGGCTATGGGTCCCGGCCTGCGCCGGGACGACAGCGAGTCCTATTCAACCGCCGTCGTGCCCTCGGCATTCCGGGCAGCCGCGGCCTGGCCGGCGGCTTCATACGCCGCCATGAAGCCGGGTGACATCGCGCGCAGCCGCGCGTCGTCAATGCGGCCGGAGCGGGTGATGTAGCTGTAGGCAAAGTCAAACGGATCGAGCTGCATGTGCTCAGGGAATTTCTCGTACCAGTCGGCGCTGGTGCGCGCTGCCGTGACCAGCTTCTGCACGATCGGCTTGCGGTCGGCCTGGTAGCGGGCGAGCGCGGTCGCAACATGCGCTTCCGCCTCCAGCGCCTTGACGAGCGCAATTGCGTCCTCGATCGCAAGCCGCGTCCCGGAGCCGATCGAGAAATGGGCCGAATGCAGCGCGTCGCCGATCAGCACCATGTTCTTGTGGTGCCAGTGCTCGTTCCACACCCAGGGGAAGTTGCGCCACGTCGACTTGTTGGAGATCAGCATGCCGCCGCCGAGCGCTTCGGCAAACACCTCCTCGCAGATCGCCTTGGACTGATCGACGTCCTTGTAGGCAAAGCCGTAATGCTCCCAGGTGGCGCGGTCGCACTCCACCAGGAACGTGCTCATGTCGGGCGCGTAGCGGTAGTGATGGGCGTTGAACGCCCCGCGGTCGGTCTTGACGAAGGTTTGCGACAGCGTCTCGAAACGCTTGTGGGTGCCGTACCAGGCGAACTTGTTGGTCGAGTAGCAGATCGAGAAGCCGAAATCGCCCTCGAAGCTGCGGCGCACCAGCGAGTTCAGCCCGTCGGCGGCGACGATCAGGTCATAGCCGTTCAACTGATCGAGCGAATGGATCTGCGTTTCGAAATGTGTAGTCACGCCTGCGGCAATCGCGCGGGCTTGCAGGATGGAGAGCAGCTTCAGGCGGCCGATGGAGGAGAAGCCGACGCCGTCGATCTCGATGCTCTCGCCGCGATGGGTGAGCGTGATGTTGTTCCAGCTCTCCATCTCGGGGGCGATCGCGGCCACCGTCTCGGGGTCGTCGGCGCGGAGGAACTCCAGCGCCTCGTCGGAGAACACCACGCCGAAGCCCCAGGTGGCGTCGGCTGCGTTCTGCTCGAACAGGTCGATCTGGTCCTCCGGATGGCGCGTCTTCCAGAGATAGGCGAAATAGAGCCCGCCAGGGCCGCCGCCGAGAACGCCAATGTGCAAGGGGCTTCCTCCTGGTTTCACAGGATACTGCCAATGGCAGAACCATGATCCTAGCGCGCGCGCCGCGCCGGCGAAAGGAGCCGCAGGGGTGTGGCCATCGTTCACGTTACCCTACACGGGCACCGCTTCTGCGTTGACCTGAAGGGGGCGGTGGCCGACGCGCACCGCCTGGTTACCAATTGCCGGAGCGCTACCGCGCAGCAAACTGCGAGAGCACGGCGCGGCAGTCCGGCGACAGCGACGAGGCGTTGCTGATCAGGCATTGCAGGATGCGGCCGCCGCCGGGATCGACGCCGGCGCACAACGTGCGGACGTCGGCGCCGCAGGCCGAGCGCATCACGAACAGCACCTCGCGCGGTCGCATCGGCCGCAGCACGATGGCCGGAGGCGCGGCAGCAGGAGCCGCGGCAGCAGAAGAAGGTGCGGCAGGCGCGGCGGCAGGAGCGGCGGGGCTGGCGGCCGCCTCCTGCGCCGGCGCGCTGCCGGCCGGCGCTGCGGCGCCACCGGCAACCGCAGCGACAGCGTTCTGGCAGGCCGGTGACACACCGGCCTTGTTCTTGTCCAGGCATTGCAGTGCCTGCGCGCCGCCGGTCGGCACGCCACCGCAAACCTTGGGATAGTCGGAACGGCAGGCCGAGCGGATCGCCGCGAGCTGCGCGCTCGAGGGCTTTTTCATGCCCGTCGATTTCGGGGGCGCTGCCGCAACCGGCGCGGCTGTTGTTGCCGGCGCCGGCTCGGCCTTGGTTTCGGTCTTGGTCTCAGCCGCAGGCGCGGCCGCAGTGTCGGGCTTGCCGGTATTCGCCGCCGGTTCGGATTTCGGCGCACTCGCCGGCTCGCTTTTCGCCTCGGACGATCCGGTGACGGCCTGCACGGCGGCCTGGCAGCCCGGTGCAAGGCTTGCCATGTTCTTCTGCAGGCATTGCAGCGAGGCCGCGCCTCCAGGGGCGACGCTGGAGCAATGCGCCATGTAGTCGGAGCGGCATTGCGATTTGATCGCGGCGCGCTGGGCTTGGGTAGGTGCCTGTGCCATTGCGCCCGCCATGGTTGCAAACAGCGCGGCCGACCATAGTGCCGTCAGGGCTGCAGCGCGCATCAAACTGCCGCGCATGTGATCAAATCCTTTTCAAGATCGCCTGAGCCGCTGTTTCAAGCGCAAGGAGCCAATGACGTTCGTTCTCAAAATACTGGCAGGGGCATCATTCGCCGCTTTCGGCTCCACTTCAAGTAGAATATGGAGCCGAAGCCATGAACAAGTTTGTCGCAGCTTCGCTAAAGCTTGACCATGCGCTTGCCGCGGTTCTCGCCCGCAAGCAGCCCGATCAGCGCGCGCGGCGTGTTCTCGAGGCCGTCGATAATGTCCTCCTGCACCTTCAACTGGCCGGATGCGACCCAGTCTTTCAGCTCCGCGATTGCGCGGTCGCGCTGGTCCATGAAGTCCATCACGATAAAGCCCTGCATGATCAAGCGCTTCACGACGATCAAACCGGGCACGCCGCGCGGCCCATGGGCAGACGGCACGCCGTCATATTGCGAGATTGCACCGCAGCAGGCGATGCGCCCGCGCAAATTCATCAGCGGCAGGCAGGCCTCGAGAATGTCGCCGCCGACATTGTCGAAATAGACATCAATGCCTGATGGCGCGGCCGCGCGCAGCGCCTTGAACACCGCGCCATCCTTGTAGTCGACGGCGGCATCGAAGCCGAGCTCGCTGGTCAGCCAACTGCATTTGTCCTTGCCGCCGGCGATGCCGATGACGCGACAGCCCTTGATCTTCGCGATCTGGCCGACGATCGAGCCGACCGAGCCCGCCGCAGCCGACACCGCCACCGTCTCGCCCGGCTTGGGCTTGCCGACGTCGAGCAGTCCGAAATATGCCGTGAGCCCTGCGATGCCGAACACGCTGAGCAGATGCGACATCGGCTCGATGGCTGGCAGCTTTGTCAGCTGCTTGGCAGGGAGCGCGGCATAGTCCTGCCAGCCGGTGTCGCCGAACACGACGTCGCCGGGCGCAAAGCCTGGTGTTTTGGATTCCACGACTTCGGCAATCGCGCCGCCGGCCATCACGGTGTTGGCTTCGACCGCGGAGCGATAGGTCGCGCCATGCATCCACGCGCGGTTGGCGGCATCGAGCGAGATGTAGCGCACCTTCACCAGCACCTCGCCGTCGGAAGGCGATGGGCGCGCTGAGGAGGTCAGCTTGAAATGGTCCAGGCCGAGCTTTCCGCTGGGCTTCTCGGCCAGCAGGATCTGGCGGTTGACGGTGTCGTCGGTCATGGCATTTCCCCTCATTTGTTTGATGATTATTGATGCAAGCTACGCGTATGAAACGTGCAGAGTCGCGCTTTGTGCATTGCGCATAAGCTAGAGACAACGCGCGTCTTTCACAACGGGAACATTGCGGCGATTGAAAGCGTGTTGCGTGCCTTACAGAATCTGCCAAACTCTGTTGCGCCGGAATTGACGGGGGTTCTCGCATGTCGAACAGGTTTACGCAGTATATCCTGGGCGCGATGGTGCTCGGCATCATCACTGGCTCGCTGATCTTCAACTTCCTTCCCGACCAGCGGGCAGAGCTCGCGTCCAGCATCAACCTGATCGCGATGCTGTTCCTGCGCCTGATCAAGATGATCATCGCACCCCTGGTGTTCGCCACCCTGGTCGGCGGCATCGCGCATATGGGCTCGGGCGCCAAGCTCGGGCGCATCTTCGCCAAGACCATGGGCTGGTTCATCAGCGCCTCCTTCGTCTCGCTGATGCTCGGCCTCGTGATGGTGAACCTGCTGCAGCCCGGCGCGAACTTCCCCGGCACGCTGCCGGACAAGGCGCAGTCGACAGGCCTGCCGGTTTCGGCTTTCTCGCTCGAGAAATTCCTGACCCATCTGATCCCGACCTCGATTGCGGATGCGATGGCGCAGAACGAGATTCTGCAGATCGTGATCTTCGCGGTGTTCTTCTCGGTTGCGATGGGCGCGCTGCCGGAGAAATCCAAGCGGCTGCTCGAGCTGATCGATGATATCGGCCACATCATGCTCAAGGTGACCAGCTATGTGATGCTGTTCGCCCCGGCCGCGGTGTGGGCGGCAATCGCGGCGACGGTCGCCAAGAACGGCCTGCTCGTGCTGTGGAAGCTCGTGGTGTTCATGGGCGGCTTCTATCTGTCGCTGCTGCTGCTCTGGGGCCTGCTCGTCATCGTCGGCTTCATCGTGATCGGGCCGCGCTACAGCCATCTCTTGAAGCTGATCCGCGAGCCGCTGATGATCGCGTTCTCGACCGCAAGCTCGGAGGCCGCCTATCCGAAGACGCTGGAGGGGCTTAACCGCTTCGGCGCCTCGTCGCGCATCTCGAGCTTCGTGCTGCCGCTCGGCTACTCCTTCAATCTCGACGGCACGATGATGTACTGCACCTTCGCGTCCATCTTCATCGCGCAGACCTACAAGATCGACATGCCGCTCGGCACCCAGCTCGCGATGCTCGCGACCCTGATGCTCACCTCCAAGGGCGTGGCCGGCGTGCCGCGCGCCTCGCTGGTGGTGATCGCCGCGACGCTGTCGCAGTTCGGCATCCCCGAGGCGGGGCTCTTGATGATCATGGGCATCGACACCTTCCTCGACATGGGACGCAGCGCGACCAACGTGATCGGCAACACGCTCGCGACCTCGGTGGTGGCGAAATGGGAGGGCGAGCTCGCGCCCGAACATGCGCTGGGGCCCGATGATGTGGTGCCGCCGACCATGATCCCGGGCGAAGTGCCGGTTATGGCGGGACACTGACGGGGTGCGGGCGATGCGCAGGGTGGTGAGGGGAGCGATCGCGGCAACCGGCCTGCTCTTGGCAGCGTTGCTGCCGGGACAGGCGCTGGCGCAAGGCGGCGAGGGGCTCAGCCCGACGCTCGCGCGGATCAAGAGCGCGAATGTCGTGCATGTCGGCTATCGCGAAAGCTCGCCGCCGTTCTCGTTCCTGGACCAGGCCAACCGGCCGATCGGCTACAGCCTCGAGCTGTGCGAGGCCATCGTCGATGAGATCGCCGCGGAGGTCGATGCCCCCGACCTCAAGATCGAGTATGTCAAGGTTACCTCCGACGACCGCATCCCGGCGGTCGTGCAGAGCAAGATCGATCTGGAATGCGGCTCGACCACGGCGAATGCCGAGCGCGCCAAGCAGGTGGCCTTCTCGCCGCTGATCTTCGTCGCCGGCACCAAGCTGATGGTGGCGAAAGCATCGCCGATCTCAGCTGCGACCGATCTCAAGGGCAAGACCGTGGTGGTGACCAAGGGCACCACCAACGAGATCGCCATGCACAATGTCGACCGCAAATTCCAGCTTGGCCTGAACATCGTCACCGCCGGCGATCACGAGCAGTCCTATCAGATGCTCGCCGACGGCAAGGCTGATGCGTTTGCGACCGACGACATCCTGCTCTATGGCCTGATCGCGCATCACAAGTCGCAGGACAAATTCCGCGTCACCGGCGATTATCTGTCCTACGAGCCCTATGGCATCATGTTTCGCAAGGGTGAGCCGGAGTTTTCGGCGGTGGTGGAGCGTGCCTTTCGCAAGCTCGGCTCCAACCACGACCTGATCCCGCTCTATGAGAAGTGGTTCATGCGCCGGCTGCCGACCGGGGAGCGGCTCAATGTGGCGATCTCGCCGCAACTGGAAGAGGCCTTCCAGGCCATGGACGACTCTCCGGGCGCCAATAATTAACAATTGGTAACAGCGCGGCGGGCCGAGGTCGACAGCGGGAAATCCGTCGCATCCCCGGGCAGGATTGCTGAGGTCCTGGTCGGATCGATTGGCGGGACGGCCGGACGTTGTTCCACGCCGTTCATGCGCCGTACAGGTTCGTGGCGATCAAATGGCGGCTTGTCAAAACGCTAGCGTGTTCAATAAGTCGGAAGCTAATCGCGAATGGGGAAAGGCCGTCGGAACGGGGCGTGGTTGCTGACGCTCGCCGATTTGGCGGCAACGCCGTTGCTATGGGGTGTTTTGGTAGCGGTCGCTTTGGCAAGCTTCGGCTTGGGCTCGCAGGCACAGGCACAAAGCACCCCGGTGCTGACACAGACCAATTTCGACCGCCCGGGCGGCGACTACACGAGTGCCCCGATCCCCTCCGGGGATCCGGCCGATTGTGCGCTGTTATGCGAGCGCGACCGGCGCTGCCATGCCTGGAGCTTCAATTATCCGAACGCGGCCAATCCGGGCGCGGTGTGCTGGCTGAAGAACACGGTGCCGCAGCGCGTGCAGGACGATTGCTGCGTTTCCGGCGTACGCGGCGCCGGCGTGGTCGAGCCACGCAACCGGTCGGTCGAAACCTCGATCGACCGTGCCGGTGGCGATTACCGCTCCTTCGAGCTGAAAAGCGACGAGGGCGACCAGGCCTGCCACGCCGCCTGCGTCGCCGACAACAAATGCCGTGCCTGGACCTATGCGCGGCCCGGCTATGTCGGCAAGGAGCCGCACTGCTTCCTGAAAAAGGAAATCAAGCCGCCCCACCGCCGGGCGGGGTTTATTTCCGGGGTGGTGAGGTAATCTCCGCGAACGCCGGGGTGGCCAGCTCTGCGTAGGGTGGGCAAAGCGAAGCGTGCCCACCATTTGCACCCGCGGACGTAAACGGTGGGCACGGCGCAAGAGCGCCTTTGCCCACCCTACAAATGGCTCCCCCGTCATGCCCGGGCTCGTCCCGCCTGCGCGGCCGAAGCCGCTTCGGCGAGGCGAAGACCCGGGCATCCACGCCTTTAGGCGCATGCGGTGGTACGTGGATGGCCGGGACAAGCACGGCCATGACGCGTGGAAGCCGTCTTCGTCAAACGGCGCTCAATGCACCGAGGTGAAGAACCGCGCCAGGCGGAAGCCGGAAAGCCAGGTCCACATTGGCTGGTGGCGGACGCCGAGGTCCCAGGAGCCGACGACGGCGTCTGCGCGGCCGACCAGATTGTCGATCGGCAACAGGCCGACGCCGCCTTCACGCACCGGCACGCGGCTGTCGGCGGAATTGTCGCGGTTGTCACCGAGCACGAACAGATGTCCCGGCGGTACGGTCACCTCCGGCGTATTGTCGAGCCGGCCGTTGTCATGCAGCTTGAGGATCTCATGGCTGACGCCGTTCGGCAGCGTCTCGACATAGCGATAGGCCGGCTCCTTGCCGCCATCATCGTCCTCGGCCTCGCCAAGGCCGTCCGGCTTCAGCGACGCCGGATGATCATTGATGAAGAGCTGACCCTGGCGCATCTGGATGCGGTCGCCGGGCAGCCCGACCACGCGCTTGACCCAGGCCTGCGAGGTATCGCCCGGCCAGCGGAACACCACGACATCGCCGCGCTTGGGCGGCTCGCCGAACACCCGGCTGCTCTCCGGCAGGTTGATCTGCATCGGCAGCGAGGCGGTGCCGTAGCCATAGGGGAATTTCGAGGCGAGCAGTGCGTCGCCGATCAAGAGCGTCGGCTCCATCGAGCCCGACGGCACATAAAACGGCTCGGCGATCGCACCCTTGGCGATGAACACCGCGGCCACGATGCCGACCAGCTGTACCGCCTGGCTGCGCCAGCTGCTGCCGCTGCTCTTGGTCTTGGTGCTGTTGCTCTCGGCCGGGTCAGACATCTTCTCAACGCTCATCGGCCAGTGCCTCCAACAGTGATTCGATCCATCCGCAGCGTCGGCTGGCCGACGCCCACAGGCACGCCCTGGCCGTTCTTGCCACAGGTACCAATGCCGGTGTCGAGCGATAGATCGTTGCCGATCATGGAAATTCGATGCAGGTCGGTCGGCCCATTGCCGATCAGCATGGCGCCCTTCAGGGGCGCGCCCATCTTGCCGTTCTCTATTCTGTAGGCCTCGGTGCACTGGAAGACATATTTGCCCGAGGTGATGTCGACCTGCCCGCCGCCGAAATTGGCGGCGTAGATGCCGTTCTTCACCGAGGCGATGATCTCCTGCGGATCGCGGCCACCCTCCAGCATGTAGGTGTTGGTCATGCGCGGCATCGGCACATGGGC
>Ga0070738_10005978_pt1 | contig 13024 bp, 4 predicted proteins | sample Coa_R2_2_FD_66446 | JGI IMG/M metagenome (GOLD analysis project Ga0070738, IMG submission 66446) | Surface soil microbial communities from Centralia Pennsylvania, which are recovering from an underground coalmine fire - Coalmine... | ecosystem: Environmental > Terrestrial > Soil > Unclassified ... | reverse complement strand
AAACAAAAAACGGGCAAAATGATTCAACACAAACCGGCTGGCTACGACAGGGTATTGTCTGACGTGGTTGAATTGCTGGACGCGGCGCGGCGTGCATCCGCCCGCGTGGTCAACTCGCTCGAACCCCAACGCGCCTTGTTGCGCAGTTACCTGGGCAAAGCCTACGCAGACAAAGGCGATTACGCGCGCGCTACCAAAGAGTTGCGTCGAGCTAAGTATATCGATCCCCTGGACCCGACCGCCTGGCTTTATTCGGCGCTGCTCGATCAGCAGGAGAACCGGATCAATGACGCGGTGCACGACTTGGAACGGTCGCAAGGACTTAACGACGACCGGAGCGTGTATCGGTCACGCTTGCTACTGGACCAGGACAGGGCCGTGCGCAGCGCCAACCTGGCCGCAATTTACCGCGATGCCGGAATGATCGACCTAAGCGCGCGTGAAGCGTCGCGGGCTGTGAGCTACGATTACGCCAATTACTCCGCGCATCTGTTTCTCGCGAACAGTTTTGATCAGCTTCGCGATCCAAACCGCATCAATCTGCGCTACGAAACGCCTGCCGACAGCGAGTACCTCATCGCTAATTTGCTCGCGCCAATTCAGGCGGGCAGTTTATCGCCCGCCATTTCCCAGCAGGAATACTCCAGGTTGTTCGAGCGGGACGGTTTTGGGCTAAGTTCGAGCACGGAGTACCTGAGCCGGGGCGCCTGGAGCCAAGCGGGGGCGCAATATGGCGTTTTTGGGGACACCAGTTATGATTTTGAAGCATTGTATCACAGCGACCCGGGCCAGCGCCCGAACAATGATTTCACGGAAAAGGGGTTTTCGTTTCAGGTAAAGCAACAGGTCTCCCCTCGGGATACGGTCTTCTTGCAAGGTTCGTATTACGATGCTGCAGGCGGAGATTTGGCGCAATATTACGCCCAAACAGATGCCAACCCAGGGCTGCGCACGTTTGAGAAGCAAAACCCAATTCTGCTGGCGGGCTACCACCATGAGTGGAGTCCGGGCGTCCATACCCTCCTGCTGGCTGGGCGCCTGACCGACATCTTCAACGTGGATAATCCCCTGCAAAGAACCTTCTACGTTGGTAGCGTACCTCCCATAGGAATTAATCTTGTTCATCCGTTCCATATTCCCCAAGAGTATCGCAGCAGTGTCGAGATCTATACGGCCGAGCTGCAACAACTGTGGCAAACACCTTTGCAGACCACGGTAATCGGTGGGCGCTTTCAAACGGGTAATTTCGAAACGAAAAACATCCAAACTTTCCCGCTCGTGTCGGATAACCTCACTGGAGTATTCAACCCCAATCACAACGCGGCCGATCAGGACGAAACCACGGATTTGGAACGGTTTACCTTTTACGCCTATCATAGTCACCGGTTTTTTGAGCGACTTCAACTGACCGCCGGCCTGGCTTATGATCGGCTGACTTTTCCCGAGAATTTTCGTGCCGCCCCCATCAGCGGCGCGGACAAGACGGTCGATCAGTTGGGGCCGAAGGTAGGCTTGGTTTGGACTCCATTTGACGGCACAGCGATACGCGCGGACTATACTCGCTCACTGGGCGGCGCCGGCTTCGATCAAAGTCTTCGCCTCGAGCCCTCAACGGTGGCGGGTTTTCTTCAGTCTTTTCGAAGCATAATTCCCGAATCTGTCGGCGGGGCCGAAGCCGGGGCCGAATTTGAGACCTTCGGGCTTTCTGTGGAGCAACACTTCCCCACCGGTACTTACTTGGGTGTAAGTGTGGAGCGTCTGCATTCGACCGTCCACCGTGTGGTTGGAGTCTTCGTCGCCAATCCGCCTAACCCTCTACTGGGCAGTATCGACGAGCACCTCGACTACAGCGAGAAAGCCCTCGTGCTGACCGTGGACCAATTGGTTGGTGCCCAATTCTCGGTCGGAGTCCGTTATCGAGTGAGCGACGCAGACTTGGGCGACCGATTCCCGTCGATCTCGCCCAGTCTGCCGCCGGAGCACTTATTTGGTTTCCTGCCGGACAAAAACACCGGAGCCACGCTTCAGCAACTTAACCTCTACGCGGTGTTCAACCACCCTTCCGGGTTGTTTGCGCAGGTCGAGGGGATTTTCAGCGCTCAAAGCAATCGCGGGTACTCGCCCCCGCCACCGGATAGTGATTTCTGGCAAGTCAACTTGTACGCCGGGTACCGTTTCTTGCAACGCCGCGCGGAACTCACTCTCGGACTTCTGAACCTAGGTGACCAGAACTACCAACTGAACCCGCTTACGCTGTACAATGATCTTCCGCGCGGACGCACTTTGTCACTAAGACTGAGTTTAAACTTTTGAGTTCGCTGGCATTGGTTTGGATCACGACGTTGCTACTGGTAAACCCAGTTGAACTGGGTCTTTCCGCTCTTTGGCGGCGGAGTACTCACGTAAAGGACAGTAACCCAATAGCTATTGTCGCTGTTGGGCCAACACCCCGGCGCAAGGCTGAGGGCAAAAGGCCCCGAGTTAACACACGGTTTCAGACCACACTGCCAACAGGGGGCCGCAGGACACGAATTTGCCACGGTCGTAAACAATAAACTTTGAAGCTCGACACCCACGGTGGCAAAGTTATTTACCGTACTTACCGCATCAATGCATAGATTATTCAATGAATTGTTGTTCATAAAAATCCCCGTCTGACAACTATTGTGGGGACCGTAGAACAAATAAGCGTTGCCATTGGTGTCCCGGGGAACATATGCTCTGTCGTAACATGGGCCTCCCTGTGGGCAGGTAAAGCACGTCTGATAAAAGAACTGCGAGATGGGCGTTTGCAGGGAGCCAATATTATAGACGGAAAGCCCTGCCACTAATGATTGGACTGGAGCATCAGTTACGATGACTCTATAATCACCGACATTGGTGAAATCGACGGGGGTGGGAATGGTATAAGTCGCGTTCGTGGCGTTGAGGATATTTGTAAAAGCCGGGGGATTCGTGGCGCTGAATTGCCATTGATACGTTAGCGGTGGGGCGCCTATCGCGACGACCGTGAAGCTCACGTTGCTGGTGAATTGCTGCACGATTTGGCTTTGCGGCTGTTGGCTTATAAATGGGAAGCCCTTTTTAATCATCGTAAAGTACGTGTTGGGGGTTGCAATCGAGCTTACGTTAACGGAATTTGAGTTGGCAATGGGTAGGGCCACGCCTGCCACCGGCGTCCAGGTGGCATTTTTACCAAGCGTAGGGCTGGATTCCAAAGCATATCCCACGGCGGTCGCATCCCAGGCTATGTTGACCATGTTGGGCGTCGCGACGTGGCTGAACGACAGCCTGGGTAACACGGGGGGAGGCGCCAGGGTGACGAGCTGCACTGCGTTCACGAGTGGAAGAAAAGCCGAGTTTAGACCGTTCGACTCCGGCGTTATCACCAGGACGAAAGTTCCGTCAGCAGCAGGTCTGACATTGTCGAACTGAACGTAAGTACCGACATCGCGGTGCTGAGGGTCAGTGCTCGACATCCGCGCGTAAACGGGCGCTGCAAGGTGGCCGGCATCCTGTGCCCGAACATGGAAGGTTTGATAATTGCTCTGCCCGATAAGGTGGAAGGATTCTTCGTAGGTCGTATTGTTACTGACCCCGACGCTGTAGACGATCAGGCTAAAGTTGGTCGTAAGTGGTACATTGCTAAACGTGAGTGTAATCGGGTTATTGGAATTCTGGATGTAGCCCTGGAAAAGGGCATGGTCCGCATCGGCTGATCCAGTGCCCGAGGGGCGCTGGGAAATGGGCCCGTAGCTGATGGTAATGGGAGTGGCGACGCCGTAGCCGTCAAGCAAGGTCACCCCGTTGGCTGCCAGCCTTGACAAATTGTTAAACTGTTCCTGCTCCACGACGCCCGCAACATCATTCGTCCGCAGGAATCCAGCAGTGTCCGGGCCCGCCGTCTGTAGATCAGCCCCTAGGAAATTTATGCCAATATAGGGCTGTAGCCGAGGAGCGATTCCGTTATTGGGACCAACCCATAGGTTAGCCGGTGCGCTAAGGTTCGTCTGGCCACCGGCGATCCCGACCTCAACGTAGTACACATCGCCACTATTGTTTGTGGACAGAACTGGCGTAACATAGGTGGCCTTGTCCGCGTTAGGTATAGGCACACCGTTTACAAACCATTGGTAATAGAGCGGAGGACTGTTCGTCACGTCGACTGAGAACCTGGCCCTGCTGCCGGATACGGAGTTGGCGCCGGTTGGGTGTTTCCGGAATGTGATCTGGGCCGGCGCAGTGAACAAAAAGCCCACGCAGCAGACAAAAATCAGGCTCGACTTATAATTGGTCATAGGTAAATGCGCTGCATTCAAAGCGCAATTTGCCGCCGGCGAGATCGAAGAGACCCCAAAAATCCACATTACCCGCACTACCTTGGCGGGCTGCGCTTCGAACACGATGCCAGGCGAACGGTTTCTTGAGGGGACCTAAATATAAGCTAATACAAGGGGCAGCCCGTTGTCAAGTAAAAGGGCTGCCGAAAAGGTACTCCCTGTTGCAACCAATACTCAAGACTGGAATTCGGCGCACAAATGGCTACCAAGAGTGAACGGAACTATCCAGGGCTAATCATAACCAAAGACACGAGTATAAGGCTGGAGGCCGGGCAGGATTCCGGCCAGATGTTTCTCGTAGGCGTGCCAGCGCGCAACCGAGCGGCTGTAAACGGGAACAGTAACATCCTGATAGGTAGGTGAGTAAAGCTGCTTGCGCCGGCTCTTTTCGTGGAAAAGGGACTGGTGTTCATGCCAGGAAAGGCCGAGAAATTCCGTCACTCGTCGGCCTTCCGCTTGAATGTTGGCGACAATGTCTTCATAGCGCGTCTCAAGCCAGGCAAATCCTTCCCACTCCCTGACTATCAACCAGATGTCCATCAGGTCCGCGTAATGCTTAACGGTGCGTTCGAGGCTGAGAAAGTTCACGTTCGTGGCGTTCAGGGGAATGTTTTGGAAGAAGCAACTGAGGACAACATCGCGAGGATCGCGCAGCGCAATTAAAACGCGCAATTCGGGAAAAACGCGCAGCCAGAGCGGCAAACGGGCTGTAGGAGATGGGTTTTTGTCCACTAGCAGCTTGCCTTCGGCGGCCGGCCCCGATTCCCGCAGAAGCGCCTGGGTGTAGAGCCGGCGCAAAGTATTGAGCCGCGGGCCAGAGAGCTCAGCGGACTTGTGGAACTCGGGCTGGAGCAGGTTCAGGAAAGCGGTAGGCTCATCGAGGGCGGCGACATTTGGATGAGCGTCGAGGATTTGCTCAAGGAGCGTGGTACCGCTGCGAGGATGGCCACCAAGAAAAGCCAGGCGCGGGAGCGGCTCACGCAAACGTTCCGGGAAGGAATCGGCCCAAGTGCGCAGGATGGTCTTCGGCAAGGCCTGGGTGAAACGGCGAGCGGCTTCGGCTGCCCGGTCATAGTTTTTGATTAGCAATTGAGTGTCGGTGAGGGCGCTGACAATCTTCTTGGCTTCGAGGAGCAGAGCCATGGCCTGATCGAAGCGCGCGGTGCGATCCAGCAGATTGGCCAACTCGTACCGGCAAGCGTATTGCACGTAGGGGTGCTTCGGTTCAGAGGCGATCAGGTCGCACAATTGCTGCTCCGCCAGGTCCAGTTTGTTTTCGCGGCGGTCGAGTACCGCTCGAAAGTAGCGGGCCTGGTCGTCGCGCGGATCAATGGCCAGGCACTCTTCGACCGCCGCTCGCGCTTCGTCGAGGCGATGGTTTTTTTCGGCCAACACCGCGAGACTGATACGCGGATTGATGGCGCGTGGGTCAGCTGCCGCGGCCTTGGCAAAGCAGGCGCAAGCCTGATCAGGCTTGCGCAGACCCAAGTATTGATGTCCGATCAAACCGATGAGTTCGGAATTGTGAGGCGCCAGCGAAATGGCCTGGGTCCAAGCCTGATCAGCCTCATCGAAACGGCTCAGGCCGGAGGCTGCGTTGCCGTATTCAAACCAAAGGACTGCGTCCCGTGGACATTGACGGACCAGCTTCTCATACAAAGACCGGGCCTGGCCAAAGTTCCGCGACAGGAGCGACTGGCGCGCGCGATCGAGTTGGTGTCGGAGGGCGGCGGACATGCGAATAAAACGCTGACAAACAATGAAGCGACTACGGATTTGAAATTAACAGCAGATAATTAACTTTGACAGAATATCTTCTAAGGCGCAAACTCACCCTGAACACAAACGCGGGGTGCCCGTCCGAGGCACAGGGCTTGTTTTAGGCGTCCCGGAGGAGAAAAACGAATGAAAAGATTCCGATATGGTAATGGGCGCCCGCAGGTCAAACAGACTGTCTGCGCAGTCTCGGCCGCCGCGCTGATGCTTGGTGTCAGCCAGGCGGCGACAGTGGGGTTTAACTTTCAAGCACATTATTGTGCGTCCGATTCCTATAGCGGAGCCGTCGTGACGGGGCCCGCGTTCGGGATCGGCACCAATAGTTGGGAAAGCCTGCCGCAGATGGACACCGGGTACAGCTGCCCATCGCCGGTAGCTTACTATACCCTTACGCAGTCGATCAGCACGACCAATTCTGGGGGCGGGCTCAATCCGTTGCCTAATGGTCGCCTTAACGTGACCTGGTCCGCCTACACGGCCAATGTGAGCGGGTTTGGAGGCTACGACCGCTCTCCCCCGAACTTTACTTTTGGTGGAAACGGCTACAACCCAGGCAATGAGCAGGTCTATTGGGGATTTCTACGCGACGGAGTCAATTTTGGTCCCGGTTCGTCCAAAGGGGACAATAATCAGCCGGGGTATGACATCGACATTACTGGGCTAAAGAGTTTGTTCACCAACTCGTCGTTCGCCGTGCAATTGATTGCGTCGTCGGATTCGATGCAGTACCTGACGAATGCCTTTATCATTGATGCCACGGCCAACACCACGCAGTCGGTGGTTTATCCGAGCACGCCTGCCGTGGTAAACGTTGGAGATACGAGTTGGGTGAGAGGGATCGGGGGCGGCTTAAGCACCAGCAGCGGCGCCTTGAACACTGATCATATCAAGATCATTGGCAATCGGGCTGCGCACGGAGGCGATAAGACGAACGGCTTTAATGCGGCAAGTACAATCTCTGGGTTTATTATCACTGATAAACCAGTGATTACTATGCCGCCGCAACAAGTAGTGGTCTCACCCGGGGATACGGTAACTTGGAGCGGGTACGCGTGCGGGACGCCGCCGCTTTCTTATCAGTGGCGAAAGGATGGCGTTCCGATCGCTGGAGCAACGGCCAGCGCCTATAGTATCACCAATGTCTTAGGCAAGAACTTGGGAATGTATCAGCTGGTGGTATCGAATGCGTATGGTGTTGCGGCAGCCGCCCCCGTCACCGTCGACACATTGACGGCGGTCGGAGGCAACAACTTTACTGTGGACACCAACCCCAAAGGCCCGCCGCAGGACGGACTCGTCAATGGCGCCACCTGGGTGGCGACCAATACCGATACCGCGTCAAAGACCCGAACAGGTGTGATGAAGTTTAACGCCGCTCACCCCGACCAGATATTCATTTCCGGCTCCACCAACTTCGATGCCGCCACGGGTACCGTGATGTTTTGGGTGCGCTCCGCCGGACTGGCGAACACAAATAATCCGGCTACGCTCTTCGATCGGCTGAATGGCAACGGGTTGGCACTGTTCCAAAACCCCGATGGGACGATTGGAATCAAGGCGCCACCCGGCACGGCCCAGGATTTGTCTTCCAGTGCCAAAATATCCGACGACAAGTGGCATCAGATTGCCGTGACTTACGATCAGGCGGCCAACGGTCAACTGGTGGTTTACATCGATGGCCAGTTGGATGGCTCAAGTGGTAATGCGGCAGCCTGGTCCTGGCAACCCGCGCAGCCAATTGAGCTGGGATTATCTCACGACACTAATTCCTATGGAGGCTTCAACGGTCTGCTTGATGATGTTCGCGTTTACGACCGGGTTTTGACAGCTACCGAAATCACCGCTGCTTTCGGCGGGGCCCTGGTGGACACCAACGCGCTGACCATGAACCTCACCTTCGACGCTCCCTCTTCTGCAGGAGTAACTTTGAAATGGCAAACCTCGGATGCGATTTTGCAATCAGCGGATAATGTCACCGGACCATACAAGGACGTGCCTGGCGCTGTTTCCCCGCACCCGGCCGCGCAAAGGAGTAGCGTTAAATTCTACCGGTACCACGGCCATTCGCCAAAGAACGTGGTAAGTAATCCGTACCTGATGTGAAGCTGTAACCTCGGATTCGGTCTAATCTCACAGATTGGCCCCGGACGGAGACGCCCGGCCCTAAACTTTCGTTTTCCCTGGCGGTGTGGAGAAAGGCTGAAAGGGTGACGAATTCGTGTGTGCTCGGTAATTGCACCGATTAGCCAAAATCCACGCCTTCTTCCCTCTTCGAACTCCTAAAGGATTACCCATTTCTCAAGAGTTGTCTCTCTACTCCAGAGGGTCCTCGCTCGTATTTAAGAAGTTTTTTGTAAGATCTCCTTCCCTCCTCCGTAACGGTCCCTGAACTCACACCCCCTTCGGTGCTCGATGTGCCGAAGAGCTGAAAGGAGTCAGGGACCATGCAATCATTCAAATATCTAACCTATGTACTATGTCTTGGCATCGTGGCGTTTACGACTAACGCAGAACGACCACAAAACACTTATTCCACTCGTGAACCCGATTCGGTCGAGGCTCGCCGGGTTTCGCAAGCGTTCGCATCCTGGGCAAAGCAATACGTGGCACGTCCAGCCCGGTCTGGCGAAGCAGCGGAAACCAAAATTATGGCTGAGGGGGTGCGGCTGGCCAGGGAACGCCGCGCCGCATTGTGGCATGTGGCACGCCGAGAGCCGGGGCAGGTGCTGGCGGCAAAGGTCCCAACGAGTCTACGCAACTTACTTCCTTCCAGTGTGCAAGCGGAATTGGAAACTCCGATAAGCGGAAGCGGCGATTTCCTGGTGTTCTGCGAGATGCCAGCGCCAGGGGCGCGCCAGGCGACGGCCTTCCAGCATAGGGTGCGCATGAATGGGCGAGTCTATGAGGCGGTTGTTTACGGCAGGCGCCTCTCTGAGACGACGAAGTTCGGGATTCCGCTTAGGGGCGTTCTAGTGAACAACGTGCTGGTCGTGGACGACCAAATCCTTGCTGAAATCGATTCGACCGAGTCTCCCGGGCTGACCAATTCGATCGTGGATTTAAGCGCAGCAGCGGGCCCTTTGGCCGGCACGGGCCCGAGCGTGCTGGCGGAAATGAGCGGGAGGATTTACCGTTTCGCCTCGCGAGAACATCTAAACCGCAGCGAAGCGCTGCTTGAAGCTGCCGAATCAGGGATAAGGGCGCGGGCGTCGGAACCAGACGCATCGCTGCTGGAGCGCGCGCGCTTTCCGCAGAGCGAAATCAAAGCGCCAGCGCCACGCACCAACTTACCTGGCGGGGGTTCGCTTGCCAAGGTCATGGTCCTTCGCGTCGACTTTCCAGACTTGCCCGGCGATCCGCGCTCCGTTTATGGACCTGGAGTATCGTACACGGCAGGTGCGGTCGAAAACACCGCCACCAATGAGGTGGGCCCGTACTACCAAAACAGCTCCTATGGCAAAGCCGGCTTGAACTTTACCGTCACCCCAAAGCTCTACCGGCTGCCCCGAACCGCCGGTTATTACGCGAGCGGGGCTATGGAATTCGAGCTTTATGATGACGCTGTGAAAGCTGTGCAATCCGATTATGCCGTCGCGGATTATGATCAGATAATCGTACTCTTCTCCTGCCTAAGCAGCATCCCCAACTCTCAAATTCAGTTCGGTGGCCTCACTTTAATCGGCACCTCAATGGTCTGGGTAAACGGCGAGTTCGATTTTCGCGTGGTGGCGCACGAATTGGGCCACGCTTTCGGTCTTTACCATGCGAATTTCTGGCAAACCAGCGACGCTAATCCGGTGGGCGACAACGGCTCCAGTATTGAATACGGCGATCCGTTTGACACGATGGCCGCCAATTGGGGCAACGACCACCGGGCGGATTTCAACCCGTGGTTCAAATACCTGCTTCAGTGGATCGGGGATGACCAGGTCCAAACGATCACCCGAAACGGCTTGTACCGAATTTTTCGTTTTGATGACCCGCACGCAACGGGCACCCTGGCCTTGAAAATCGCCAAGGATGCCGATCGAGATTACTGGATTGGGTTCCGCCGTAATTTCAGCGAAAATGCCGGGTTGCAACACGGCGCGTATGTCGTATGGGGTTACCATTACGCGCGCCAGAGCAATCTATTGGGTCTTGGCCCGGTGAACCAAAGGCGAGATCCCGGACTGCAAATTGACGGCGCATTCGCAGATCCCGCCGCCAATCTTACGATCCTGCCGGTAGCCCAAGGCGGCGAAGCTCCGCATGAATACCTGGACGTGCAAATTACTTTTGGAGCACCACCCATGATCGTTCGACAACCGGAGTCGCAAATCGCACTCGAAGGCCAGCCGGCTGAGTTCACAATCCAAGTAACGGTACCGCCGGACACGCATTTCCTGTGGCAACGGAAGATCGGCGGGACAGGCGAATGGGTTGGACTTACTGATGGGGGCAGTGTCAGCGGTTCGAGCTCACCCACTTTGCTGATAAATCCAGTCTCGCTCGGTATGGGCGGGGATGCCTTTCGCTGTGTGCTCAGCAATTCGGCCGGCGGCTTTAATTGTTCCCGCGCCGTCAATCTTGCGGTCAGTTCTTTTGGGGTGAGCACACTCGCAGGCCAGGCAGGCGTTCAAGGAGCGGCGGACGGACCAGTAAAGCTGGCCCAATTCAATTCGCCTCAGGGCGTAGCTGTTGACAACGGCGGCAATGTGTACGTCGCCGATACGGGCAACCAGGTGATCCGTAAGATTCAACCAGGGGGAACCGTTACAACGCTGGCCGGCTCGGCTGGAAGCGCAGGAAGCGACGACGGTATGGGTAACGCTGCCCGGTTTAATTCACCGGCCGGAATTGCGGTGGATGCGGCCGGAACCCTTTACGTGGCCGATCAACTCAACTCCACGATTCGAAAAATCACGGTTGATGGATTGGTCACAACATTAGCGGGCTCTGCAGGCCAGAGCGGAAGCCAGGATGGACATGGGGCGCTGGCCCGCTTCAACCATCCCTGCGCAATCGCGGTGGATTGCTTCGGCAATTTGTACGTTGCCGACACAGGAAACAATTCCATCCGTGAAATTAGCGCGGATGGAACGGTTACCACAGTGGCAGGTGCTACCGGGATTGCGGGTGCCCTGGATGGACCCACAGGTCAGGCAAGCTTCGACCGGCCATCGGGAATCGCCGTCGACTTTGACGGATTGGTCTATGTCTCCGACCAGGGGAATTCGACGATTCGCCGGATCGTTCCAGGAGGAAGTGTCACGACTCTGGCCGGGGCCGCGCACACGCCGGGTTTCATGGATGGACTCAATGCCAACGCCCGGTTCAGTCTTCCGGCCGGCTTGGCTGTCGATGCTTCGGGTATCCTTTATGTAGCCGATCCCAACAACTCGACGATTCGCCAAATTAACCCCTCCGGCGTGGTGAGCACGGTGGCGGGAGTCGCCGGCACCAATGGCGTGTCAGACGGGTCATGCAGCGACGCCACTTTCAGTTTTCCCGCCGCCGTCGCGGTGGACGGTCTCGGCATGTTATATGTCGCTGACACCGTAGCCGAAACCATCAGATTAATCCGGGCGGCGCCGCCGCAGCCGCCTGTGTTGCACATTAGGGCCATCCGAGATCAGCTGGTCCTGTCATGGCCTGCCAGCGCCGCGGGTTTCGTTCTTGAAACTGCGCAGGACATTTCCGCCGCGGGCCGGTGGGAACCTGTGCTGGGCGCGCCAACGGCCTTCGGTTGCAACCTGTTTTGGACCAATCAATTGCCAGGGAAGCTGGGCTTTTTCAGGTTGCATCAAAAATAAGTGATTAGGGGAAAATCTTCCAATGAAACGAAACGCCATGACAGAAGAGAAAATCGAACTATACTGGTTATTGATTTCCCTGGTTCGATTGAGGCAATGGCTTTGTTCCAACATCGCATGTTCAGGTCCGCGGTCGGAGCAGCGCTCACGGCTCTGTGCGGGCTGACTTTATGGAGCGCGCATTTTGGGGTAGGCTGGGTGAATGCCAGCTACGACTGCCTGTTCAGGTTCATTGAACGAAACCCCGAGCAGCCCCGAAGTGCAAAGGGAGACGGGGCCAACCGATCTCTTGTTAAGTCCGCGCGACGGGTCGTCATCATCAAAATGGACAATGAATCCTACGCGGCCTGCGGGCAAACCCGCCCTATCTGGGACCGAGGGATTCACGCTCAGTTGTTGAATCGTCTCGCCCAAGACAGGCCCGCTCTGGTCATTTTTGACGTTTTTTTTCGGAACCCCCGCGAGGCGTCAACAGATCAGGAACTGGCGGAAGCAATGCAACGGCTGCCGAAAATTGCGCTGATGGCAAGAACAGCTGGGGCGTCCGAGAGCCATGTGGACGGGGGGACGCCGGATTTGGACAGCATCCATCCGGTGTTGCCCATGGAGCTCTTTTTAAAGGCAGTTGGCTCCAACTGGGGAGTGACATTGGTAGCAGCAAACCCTGATGATTTCGTTGTTCGCCAGCACTGGCCCTTTCCCCTGCCCGGCCCTGAACTGTGCCCAAGCCTGCCACGTGTTGCGGTTCAACTACTAGGTGTTCCCTTTTCGGTTGATCCGCCAAAGCGCTGGCTCCGCTACTACGGCGAGAATGGCGCCTGGGATCAAATGAGTTATACGCTGGCTACCAATAAACCGCCAAACTACTTCACTGATAAGATTGTTTTCATCGGCAATGAGCCGGAGAACAGCTTGCCACGGGTGACGAACCCTCGGCGCCAGAATGCCAGCGACGCGGATGGATCTTCAGACCCGAACGAGGACAAGTTCAACACACCTTACACAAGTTGGACGGGAAAGGCGGTTGGAGGCGTCGAGATACTGGCGACGGAATTGCTTAACCTGCTGAACGAAGATTGGCTGGAGCGCCCGCCCTGGTGGTTGGAGCTAACC